>Ga0326513_10001322_pt1 | contig 19756 bp, 38 predicted proteins | sample 2_2465_0518_D_FD_203654 | JGI IMG/M metagenome (GOLD analysis project Ga0326513, IMG submission 203654) | Bovine rumen microbial communities from UC Davis, California, United States - 2_2465_0518 | ecosystem: Host-associated > Mammals > Digestive system > Stomach > Rumen | place: USA... | reverse complement strand
AGCTGCTGGTATAACGTATAGTAGATCGACTCACACGTATACAGCGGCTGCTACTGCATATGCCGGTGGAACCAGTATGTACTCTCAAACAAAGCCTAGTAGCACTGAAGCGTATGATGACGGTAAAAAAGATGGCGTGAACTCGGTAACTATAGCATCAAAAACGTGGAAAAGCGGAGTATTGACCGTTAAGACTTCAAATGGAAAAACGTCAACCGCAACGATATTCGGAACCGTCGGTGATTGGAATTCCTCTCATGAAGCAACCGCGACGATTAGAGATGGAAATTCATCAAGCTCGATTGCAACAGAATATTCCTTTACCGTATATGCGTCTAGCGTATATGAAGAAGGCAAAACATATGGCGCTCAAACTGTCAAGTTGAGCAAGACCTGGTCAAAAGGCACTCTAACTGTTAGAGCATCCAATGGCTATACTTCTACAGCGCTTTTAAGCAGCACCATTGGAAAATGGAGCAGCTCACATAGAGCAACCGTGACTATTAGAGACGAATCTGGTTCAACTTCTGTTTCAACTGGCTATTCAGTTCCTGTCGATGCATCAGAAGTATATGAAAATGGCTACAAGGATGGTTTGGGTTCTATGGGGCTTGCGATTGACAGTGATAACGGCCGCATAGTATCTGATGCCAGTACAGTAAAGTCTGTTGATATTACCGCAACTGCTGGTATAACGTATAGTAGATCGACTCACACGTATACAGCGGCTGCTACTGCATATGCCGGCGGAACCAGTATGTACTCTCAAACAAAGCCTAGTGGCACCGAAGCGTATGATGACGGTAAAGAAGATGCTACGTTAATCGCTAATGAGAATACTGGACGCGTTGAAAACGCTTCAAATAGTAGCCACTATATTGATATTACCGCAGCTGCTGGTATAACGTATAGTAGATCGACTCACACGTATACAGCGGCTGCTACTGCATATGCCGGTGGAACCAGTATGTACTCTCAAACAAAGCCTAGTGGCACCGAAGCGTATGATGATGGTGTAAAATCAGTCAAGTTGGTCTATTTAAGTCCAGATAACGATCCGTCATCAGGGCATCCAATAACTTATACAGTGACTGATAGTCAGCAGAGCATTAACGTCTATATGCATTATAGGCTTTCTAGTGAGGCGGATGCCTCTTGGTGGCCGAAAATGTCGATTCCAGATCCTGGATTATATAATGCTGGGCGTAACTCAGTCAAAGTTATTAAGGGCAATTGGGAAAATGGATGGTTGTCTGTAAGTGCCGACACCGGAAAAAGCTATGTACAAATTGGTCAGATAACAGGCGTACTAGGCTCAACTTGGGATTCTAGTCAGCACAATACGGTTACCATATATGAAAATGAGAATCCTGTTGGTACTGTCGTCGATATAAATGCTACCCAAGTATGGAATCGTGGGAGGCTTTCTGTAGATATAAACCCGACTGATATTGTAAGAGAATCCGAAGATTATTACAATAGCCAAACACACGATACGTGGGTTTATGTCGAGGCTACAGCATCGAATGGAGCACAAGCATCGCAATCGTTTCAGGTAAGCGGATATAACGCATATCAAGACGGCTATAAAGTAACCGATGGACAAATAGGGTTAGCAACAAAACCTCCATTAAGAACTCTTCCATCAGGAGCAAGTGTTCATTCAACAATAACCGCTTCAGATTACGAACACTATCCGTATCTGCCAATTGAGGTGACTGTGCATGGTCGCACAAAACGTTACTATTTTAAAATTAATTAAGGAGAAGTTTCATGACTAACATCGAACTTATTGATTCTCTTATGAGGGATGTCGACAGCTTCACGGCCACTGGTGTTCAGAACATGGCTGCCATTATTAAGATTTACAATGGTCTTGCCACTCTTAGAGAAAACCTCAAAGTCGATGAATCTTACCTCAAAGAGAATAATGATGAAGAATAATTGATATTTCTCAGGCCTCCTTACGGGGGCTGGTTGGTAAGCAGGGTGCAAATGCCGTTCTCCTCCTTGCGGCGTCAGAATTGTTCCACACCTCCTTCCTTTTCTGTGATATTTTCTAAAGCACCGCCATCCAGCCTCTATAAGGGGGCCTGAGAATAAAGGAGAATCTAATGCCTACGCAGAATTATATTTCTGGCAGGTCGAACCTTGAAAACTGTACGTACGACGATTGGCTCCGGAAAGGAACCGTCGGTATGAACCAGGACATGATTCTCACGGATTATATTTTAGCCTGGCTTGATCTATTTAAGAAGAATACGGTCAAGCCAGCCTCATATGACCGTTTAGTGACATCGTTTAATGCTCTAAAGCCGTATAAGATAGCTCAAATGAAAATAGGTGACATCAGTTTCTTTGATATTCAGGCCTATGTCAATGAGCTTACCGCTAACGGCTATAGCATGACAACCATCAAGAAGCAGTTGCGCATTGTTACGGCTCCGCTTAAGCAAGCGGCGGCTCTGAGAATTATATTTTCAGATCCATCGGTTGGCGTTAAGCTGCCAGTACCTGAACGAGTGCTTAAGGGCGACCGTAATATAGATGCGTTCACTCAGGAAGAACAGAAACGGCTTTGGCAGGAGATTGATATTTCAGTCAAATCGCCATACAAGTGTATCGGCTTGATGCTTGAGACGGGCCTTAGGGCCGGTGAGGTATTAGCCCTTCGTTGGGACGACATTGATATTTTCCGAAGACGGCTCTATGTCAGAGCTACGGTTATAAATCCATCGAACAAATCGAAGTCGTCCATACAAATGAGTCCGAAGTCAAGATCGAGCTTTAGGAAGATTCCCTTGACCCATAAAGCCATTGATATTCTGTCGTTTCTTCAAATGAGGGCCACAACGGACTGGGTGTTTGAGTTAAATGGAGACAGGCTGTGCTATGCTCGGCTGGTTGTCTATATGAAGCGCTTGTGCCAAGCCGCTGATGTCAGGTATCGCGGCTTACATGTCACTCGCCATACATTTGCGACTAACTGCTACTACAAAGGTATGGATGTCAAGATTCTGTCGAAGCTTCTGGGTCATTCGGACGTTCAGGTTACTTACAATACATACATCGACCTATATGGTGACGCTTTCGACGAGATGGACAAAGCGTTGAATGGGGGATGAAGGTTTTGGGCTAAAAGTACAAGAAAAGCGCTTACGTCTAGACCACGTAAACGCTTGCCGGGGTTAACTTTGAGAGGTGCCATCCGGATTTGAACCGGAGAATGAAGGTTTTGCAGACCTGCTATTCTTTAGGAGCCAATCGTCGTATCTGAATCAGAGCTGCCGTTTGGTGCAGTTGTACGGACGTTCCGATTTGGAATCGCGAAAAATACATCCTTCTTAATGAAGGAGGTGGTCTATATGACCAAAAAGGAACTAAAGGAACAAGTGGAGCTTCTTCAGATCAAATGCAGGCATCTGGAGGAAGAACGCGATTTGTGGGATATGCTGTTTCACGCGACTATTGAACAAGATCCTGTTCTTAAACAACAGAAACTTGATGAGATCGGATTGAGGCTCGCACCGTATCAAAGTTTATCTGAGTCGTAACACCTACTAACAACGTTTGAGGACTTTTACAGTCCTCATTCTTTTTTTTCAAAATAGAAAGGAGGGACTTACTAATGTCTAAGAAAATTCAAGCATCAGATCTCATTACCAAATTCTACCAGGCTCTTAACGAGAAGTGGGGTTATATTTGGGGGACTGCCGGTTCCAGTTGGACGGCTGAGAAGCAGGCTTCGCTTGAGGCCAAGTATTACAACAATCCTGACAAGTATAGCGATCTTCAGATGAGCGCCGAATACGGCTCTAAATGGATTGGCCGTACGGTTTCGGACTGCTCAGGATTGTTTTCCTGGGCTTTTGTTAAGCTCGGAAGTTCTATTCTACACGGTAGCAACTCCATTTGGAACAAGTATTGCTCCGCCAAAGGCGAGCTCGTAAAGGGCAAGCGCGATGACGGTCAGCCGCTTAAGCCCGGTACTGCTGTATTTCTCCATGATACATCCACTGATATTCGTGGCCATATCGGGCTCTATGTCGGTAATGGAGAGGTAATTGAGGCCGCCAGCACCCAAAAGGGAGTTATTAAGAGCAAAATTTCCCGGTGGGTAGAATGGGGAGAACTTAAGGATGTAATTTACAACGAGGAGGAGGCAATTCCTATGGAAATTCTGAAACGTGGTTCTAAAGGTGAAGCTGTATTGGAGCTTCAGAAGAGCCTTAATTCTATTGGATTTGATTGTGGCGAACCTGACGGTATCTTTGGCAAGAAAACCGAAGATGCTGTTAAGGCTTTCCAGACTAAGTATGGTCTGTCTGTGGACGGTAAGGTTGGCTCACTTACTCTGAATGCTATTGAGGGCGTTATCGCTGAAATGGGGATTGCCCCAAGCGATGAGTTGATTGATATTAAGCTTCCTAAGCCTCTGGCGGAGGAGCTGTACGCTATTCTGTATAAGAGACTCGAAAACGTGATTCTGTCGGGGAAGTGATACCATGTGGGCGCAAGTTAATCCGAATTCAAACGGGATGTTTGTTGGTGACTGTGTAGTTCGTGCACTTGCTATAGCCCTCGATAAATCATGGGATAAGGCTTATATAGAGCTTTGTATATACGGGTTTATTGAGGGCGACATGCCCAGCGCCAATCATGTATGGGGCAAGCTTTTGGAGGATCACGGGTTTGTCTGCGATCCGATTAAAGGCGGTAGAGTGAAAGATATTGCTTCGCAATTGAAACATGGAACTTTTATTTTGGCTACAGGAGCTCATGTTGTTACTGTAATTGATGGCGACTATTACGATGCCTGGGATAGCGGGGATGAAATCCCGACTTATATTTGGAGGAGGAAACAATAATGGCTTACAACTCTTTTAACCCTTATGGTAACTCTTACAACATGTATCCAACCACCGCACCTTCCAGTTATGGCAATGGATATTATCAGCAGGCTCCACAGCCAGTAGCACCTCAGGCACCTATGGATGGCATTATCTGGGTTCAGGGCGAGGTTGGCGCTAGGGCTTATCCGGTTCAGCCCGGTAAGATGGCTATTCTGATGGACTCTGAGGACAGCAAGTTCTACATCAAGGCCGTGGATATTTACGGTATGCCGGCTCCTCTGCGTAAGTTCCGCTTCACTGAGGAAACTGACCCTCAGAAGCTCCCAGAACATTCTCAAGCGATGCCTGTCCAGCAGCCGGTTGACACCAGCAATTATATTACCAAGGAAGAGCTTGAAAAGCGTCTTAATGAGCGCATCGACGAGCGCATTAACGAGTTGATGAAGTGAGGTGCAGTATATGAATCCTTTACTTAATCCTATGCAGCAGCCGCAGGCTCCTGTTCAAAATAGTAATAACCTTATGGACCGTATTCGCCAGTTTGGTCAGATGATTAATGGCAACCCTCAGCAGATTGTGCAGAACCTGTTATATTCTGGTCGTATGAGCCAGCAGCAATTCCAGCAGTTCGCACAGACGGCTGACCAGTTGTTAGGACGCCGTCGTTAACTTCGGATAAAAGCCTCTTAACCGGGGCTTTTATTATATTTACTCACCCATTTCACTTATTCACCTTCTTCTACCTAGAAAGGACTGATTCCCTTGGGCTTATCATTCTTTTCTTTTAACCCATTTACTTAAACGACTATTATATTTTGAAAGGATGAATCTATTATGTACGAAAATGGTACGCTTTCTCCTGCCGATGTGGCGGCTGTTACCGGTAATCGTGGATACGGGTTTGGCAATGGCATGTTCGGTGACGGTGCCTGGTGGATTATCATTCTTTTCCTCTTTGCCATGAATGGCGGCTGGGGTAACGGCTTTGGTTTCGGTGGTAATGGCGGTATGCCTCAGATGGTCAACAATGATATTCAGCGTGGTTTCGACCAGTCCGCGGTTATCAACAGTCTCAATGGCATCAGTTCTGCTGTGACCACTGGCTTCGGTAATGTCCAGAATGGTTTTGCTCAGGCCGAGATTTCCAACAATGCCCGCCAGATGGCTGACATGCAGCAGATGTTCACCATTCAGTCCGCTCTTCAGCAGTGCTGCTGCGACAATCGTGCCGCTACGGCTGACCTGAAGTATACGGTTGCTACCGAGGCTTGTGCTGACCGTGCTTCTGTGAACGAGGCTCTTCAGAATGTCACCGCTCAGGGTGTCGCGAATACCCAGAATCTGATGAATGTCGTCAATGCCGGTATTCAGTCTCTGAAGGACCAGATGTGCAACGACAAGATCGATGCTAAGAACGAGCGTATTGCTGAGCTTGAGCGCCAGCTGACCATGGCTAACCTGGCTGCTTCTCAGGGTGCCCAGACCGCGCAGATCCTTGCCAATAACGAGGCTCAGACTGCTGCTCTGGAACAGTATCTGGCTCCGGTTCCGCGTCCTGCGTACATCGTACAGAATCCTAATGGCTGCAATCCTGTGTGGAACGGCTGCGGTTGCGGCGCTTAAGAGGAGGGAACAGCTATGTGCGAATTTACAGCGGTGGCTGTTCAGACAGTCAATCCCGGTGAAACGGTTGTTTTCACCGAAACTTCCCTTCCCTGCAATCGCGGTTTCGTAAGGCATCGTGACGACACTGGCAATTTCCTGCTGGCTGGTTACGTCCCTACGAACTGCCGCAAAAAGTCAGCCAACTATCTTGTCGAATTCGGGGCGAACATTGCTATTCCTACTGGCGGTACTGTCGGTGAGATTGCTCTTGCGATTTCTGTAGATGGAGCTACTGTTCCGGCCACTGCTATGCGGGTGACTCCGGCTGCTGTTGAGGAATACTTCAACGTGTCCACTGCCCGTACGATTGATATTTGGAATGGCTGCTGCGAGAGCCTTTCTATTCGCAATATTGGCACTGAGCCCATTCTTGTCCAGGAAGCCAACATTGTGATTTCTAGGCCGGATCTTTATATGAGCGTGTAAGGAGGTAAGAGTTATGAGTGAACTGGCGGAGCTTCGTGACAAGCTCATGAAAGAACTGGTCAAGATTACTCGTAAGGACGAAGATATGTCCACAGCGTGCCTTGAAACTGTTTATAAGCTCGTTGAGTCGATTAAAGGTATCGACACGATTGAAGCTATGGACGATTACGATGGATATTCCCGCAATGATCGGCCGAGCGGGAATTCGTACGCACGTCGTTGGGATACGTCTACTCGCGGTCGTTACAGTAGGCATGACCGTAAGGAGCACCTTGTTAGCGAGCTCGAGGAAATGCTGGACAAGGCTCCTTCTGAAAAAGCCCGGGATGCTATTGAGACTGTGATGGCTCAGTTGAGACTCGGTTGATATTTGAAATGGGTGAGTAAATATGATAGAAAAAACAACACAGACGTTCAAGCAGTTTCTTGAAGCGGCTGTATCTGAGGAGCAGGACGACTCTCGTAAGTACATGCAGAGAGCTCAGGAAGCTCCTACTGAGGAGGACCGTAAAGTTCTCATTGATATTGCTAAACAGGAAATCATGCACCGAGCTATGCTTGAATGTATGCTTCTTACGTACGAGGAGGTGAGTACGAAATGACGTGGTATGAACTTGCGCTCACTATTCTCGGGTCATTTATGGCTTCATCGGGTTTTTGGGCGTACTTACAGCATAGATCTGAGAAAAAGAGTGCTCGTAATCGAATGATATTAGGCCTTGGGCATGATCGAATTATCAACCTTTGCGAAAAATACATTGAACGCGGCTGGATTACTTATTCTGAGTTTGAAAACCTGAACAAGTATTTGTTTAAGCCATATGAAGATATGGGTGGTAACGGGACAGCCAAACGGCTTATGGCCATTGTCTCTAATCTTCCGATGCGTTCGGACAATTATCATGTGGGTGGTGGTATGAGTGGCGACAATTAAACAAAATATCGATGCCATTCTGTCTGCTAAATATGGTAGAGATGTTAGAGCAGCGATTGCCGAATCTATAAGCCAGTGCTATGACGATACAACCACATCGACAACAAAGGCTGACAATGCGGCGACTAGGGCTAATGCTGCCGCAGATAATGCTGAGAACTCAGTTGTAGAAGTCGACGGTTTCTATAATGGCGTTTTGGCGTTTGATGCCGGATCTAAGACATACTACAATTTGGGAACCGCTTCTACTGGCGGTGTACAGGTTGGCGAGTTCTTAGATATTGACAATCCGACATCGGGAAACGATGTTCACCACAAAATCATCATTAGAGACCTTAAGCCTGGCGAAACGTTCACAGTTAATGTTGTTGACGGAACGACGGCTCGTCCGTACGCTATTTTGGATAGAGACGGCATTTTGTTGGAAAAGCCGAGCGGATCAACGAAAAGCGGTACAATTACCATTCCTGACAATGGGCATACCATTATATTCCAGGTCAGAGCAACTACTGTCAATGACTGTTATGTCGTTAGAGATTTGAATTTGTATACTATCGACGACCGCGTAAAAACGGCATATGATCGAATTGAAACAACAAATAATAACATTGACGTGTATCTTCCTTTGAACATGTCCATTGCGAACCATAGTAATTTCCATTTTTCATCGACAGATTTTGAAATCGGATCTTGGGCGTATAATAAGAAAAACGATTCCTACGGTAATAAAAGAGTTCGATGCAAAACACTACTTCCTGTTGGCGTTGGAACAAAGTTTACTTATTCCGTTCCTGAGGATATACAAATATTTATAGGTGCATTGGACACTTACAATTCGTCTGCGTATAGAACGGCAACCGGATGGGTATCTGGAGATGGGACTTTTTTGGCGACCATCGACTGCGTTATTTATATTCTATTCCGGAAAACTGGGGAAGCTTCTGACATTTCTTTAGAGGACTTAAATAATGTAAATTTGTCAGTTGATATTGTTAACAATTATAGCCAGCTATTCGGAATTGTAAAACCTGTTTGGAATACATACAGTCAGAGTGGCCATACCGCTTACATAACGTCTACTTATTTTAGAAACATTACAGGAAAGATCATAGCTGCTGTAACGCCATTTCCAGGTACTGTTTTAAGAGTAGTCTGTTATAGTTCCTCTGGAGCTAATCTTGGATATGGCACGGCAGCATTCAATGGAACAACTGCCAGAGGACAAAAAGTATGTGTCCAGATTCCGACTGAGGTTGACGGGACTCCGGTTGACTATGTTAGGGTCTCCATTCTCGAGTACAATGGCGGTGATGTTCCGCAATCAGTAGCTGACTCAGTATGTATAGCTGTTCAGGGATCTGAGATGTTTCCCGTCGTCTCTTTGCTCTCATTCACTTAACCTTCGAAACATTATGCAGCGGAAAATACATGTTGCATAATGAAGGAGGTGGCTAAAATGTCACTGTTGAAGATTAAAAGCGGTAAAATTATTTTCTGGATTGAAATGGTAATCGCCATTCTCTCAATTCTCTTGATCATCGGACACGAGAATGAGCTTCAATTCCTTATCGGCTTTGTGCTATTTGCGCTTGCCGGTTTTGGAGTTGGGTTTCTCTACGAGATGCAGGAGCAGATTGATGAATTGTGCGATTACTACAACGAACATCCTGAAGAACTAGATGAAACCGTTGACGAACGACAGGCGGACTAAGCCCAACAAAGAGGTTTGCAAAAAAAGCAAGCCTCTTATTTTTTCTAAAAACGTAAAATACATCTCATAAAATGAGGAGCGGGACCAAGAATAAAGGAGGATTCTATGGGACTGAAAAGGAAAACTGTACGCGCGATTGACAAGAAAATCGCTGAACTGTCGGACGACTTGATATTCTATGACGGTGACGAACTTGAGCGCAAGATCAAAGAAATCCGTAAGCTTCAGAAGATTTCGGCAGACTTCAAGCAGCCGAAGATTTCTAAAGAAGTGTGGGTTGAGTTGATTAAGGGCACGGTTATGCTCACCAGTCTTGGTGCTATCATTGTTTACGATTCGAAAGGCCGAGTATTGCCAAAGACGCTGGAGCGGTGGCTTCCGCAGCCTAGGCTTTGATATTTCAGGTCCCGCTCCTAAGAAGCCGATAAATACATGTCGGCTTCTTTTTTGAGTTAGCGAAAAATACATGTTGCATAATGAAGGAGGTGGCATTATGACCACAAAGATTAGGAAAACCTTATCCTGGATTTTCGCCATTATCTCGATTATCTTAATCGGCGGAGGAATCGGAGCATGCGGCGGATTCATTAACGAGGCTACTGCGGTATGCCTTGTGACAATCGGCATGATATTCGATTTCCTCAGCTTTAAGGTTGAGAAAACGAGATACACAAAAACAAATGAATAAGGTTTACCGTTTTGAGGGTTTTAAAAAACCCTCCTTTATTTTTTTGTGTCGGCGAAAAATACATGTTGCATAATGAAAGGAAACTACTTTAATAAGGAGGTTAAATACTATGACTACTATGGAAAAACTCAACAAGAACATGGAAGAGATCACCCAGAGAGTGAAAGTAATGACCGACACAATGGTAGACTTCGAGAAGAGGTGTGATGCTCTTCAGACCAAAGCTGAGAAGCTTCTCACTGGTGTCAATTGCGAAACCGAAGCTCCCGAAAAGGGACACGGTTTCCTTGGCATCAAGTGGGGCTTCCGCAAGGCCTGAGGGGCACACGCCCCCTTTTTTTTCTAAAATCAACGAAAAATACATGTCATATAATGAAGAGGAAACCAAAACTTATCCAAATTGAAAAAGCGAAGCTTGATATTTCAGAAATGTAATATTAAGCAGACACGAAAATGTGATCGTAATCACTTCTGTGCGGGAACGGGCCTAAAGCGCTGCGAGTATGGTCTTATCGAAGGTGTAGCAAGACTATAAGTTTTGGCAAAACCCAATTTGACGGAATTGGATTTTGAAATACATGTATTATATTTTTTTGCCTATGTGTCGAAAATTACACGTTTGGTAATGAAGGAGGTGGCATTATGACCACAGATGACAAGAAACTGTTAATCATTCTTGGTGTGCTGAACTTTCTAGCGTTTGTAGTAGGAGGGATATGCTGGCTGAATTGCAACGACTTTGCCGCTGCTGCAATTACACTAACATCTGTACTCATATCGAGACTTGCGTTTGGATTGTTTAGCGACGAGTGCAGTTAACAACTTGTTGGAGGATTAATAATCCTCCTTCTTTTTTGCCGAAAAAAACACGTTGCTTAATGAAAGAAAGGACTGGCGAGTATAAACGCAGACGGAGGCTACCTTTAGGAGGCAAGTTAGCCGTCGAACAATAGCATAATGGTAATGCGCCGATTGCTATTTTGTAGTCGGAGACGTTGGTTCGAAGCCAACATGTCATTTCTTTTTTCTAAAATCAACGAAAAATACATGTCATATAATGAAGAGGAAACTAAAACTTATCCAAATTCATTTAAGAGCGTTAAGCCTGATATTTCAGAATATGGAATATGGTTGACATGAAAATGTGATCGTAAATCACTATTGTGCGGGGACAGCCTAAAGCGCGGCAAGAATGGTCTTCTTGAAGGTGTAAAATTAAGACTATAAGTTTTAGCAAAACCCAATTTGACGGAGTTGGATTTTGAAATACATGTATTATATTTTTTTGTCTATGTAACGAAAAATACACGTTTTGTAATGAACGGGAGCGATCCTGTATCACTCATATCGCAAGGAGGAATACCCATGTTGAGATTCATCATTGAATTCTGTGCCACAGTCGGATTTATATCCGTACTGCCCGAGGTGTGGAGGACCCTGGTGCAAATCTTCAAGAAGGTTACCCTTACCCTGGTTGATTTTCTGAGGATGATACTGAAGGTCGATAAGTCAAAGAAGGAGGTCAACTACGACAACCGTGAATCGGTTAAGGAACCAATCATTGATATTCAATAACCGACTTGGGGTCAGCGAAAGCTGGCCTCTTTCTTTTTTGACGAAAAAAACACGTCAAGTAATGAACGGGATAACCCGTATCTCAAATTCTAAGGAGGAACTGGAAATGGAACTGGTTGCTGTGTACGACTGGACGAACGAACCTACCGATGAAAAGCGGAAGAGGAAGTACCTTAAACGCTTCATGAAGTGCTACAACGTCTTTGTTGACTTTGTCAATGAACACCTTGAGCGCTGGAACGAAGAACTTGCGGAACTCGATGAAGAGGCCTACAACAAGGAAATCGTTTCCCGCGAGAACAAGGCCATTGAAAAGCTCATGAAGAAGAAGCCGTGCTTCTGGAACAAAGGACTCTCTGCCGACTACACCTGGTATGTCAACGACGACGCGTGTTTCAGAATGACCATCCGTGAACCGCTGAATCCTAAGATCATTGGGTTGGGATTCCATTTCAAGGATGCGTAAGCACCATAGGAGGTTCTGCTGAAAAGCAGGCCTCCTATTCTTTTCAACGAAAAAAACACGTCGAGTAATGAACGGGATAACCCGTATCTCAATTCTAAGGAGGATATTTCCATGATCGAGAAACTGAAGACCCTGAAAGACTACACTGTGGTCAAGGCCCGCCGAGTCGGGCGTAGCATGAAGCGTCATCCATTCCGGTGGATCGCCGGCACCGTGGTAGCAGTGGGAGCGCCTATCCTTGGCGTTGTGCTCAAGGATAAGCTGTTCCCCGGCAACAACGATCAGCCGGTCGCACTTCCGGATACGGATTACGAAGTCAGCGATGCTGATTCGGAAGCTCTTGACGAGTACGAGTCTGAATGCGATTGTCAGGAATGCGACAACGTGGACGAACCTGTTGAATCTGATACGACGGGTGACTGAACCAATAGGAGGTTCTGCTGAAAAGCAGGCCTCCTATTCTTTTCAACGAAAAAAACACGTCGAGTAATGAACGGGATAACCCGTATCTTTTCAAAGGAGGCTATAAGCCTATGTCATTCACAATGTTTCTGGGACTGCTGACGATTGCTCTGGTGACCGTAATCATCGGGATTCCGGTGGGAAAGTTTGTTGATCGTAAGATTAGCGAACGGTATCCGACTCGGATGGAACGCAAGATCGACGCGACGCTTGCGAGCATTCAGACTGTTCAGACCGACGCACACATGATGACCAAAGAGATGATGCCTTTCCTGAAAGATTCGATTGGCCTGCTCAACCAGATGAAGGGACTGATTTCTCAAGATTCTTAAGAATCTCGGGGACTTCGGTCCCCTTTCTTTTTTCCAAAATTGAAAGGAGGATATTTCCATGGTGTATCAATTCAAACTCACTGACAGATCGACGGCGTTCGTAAATGTCAAGGCAGACTCGATTGAACAGGCTAGCGAAGCTATTGATATTTGGCTTAGGAAGCCTGAAACCGAGTACGTGCTTGAAGACATGCTGGATAAGGGGTATATGGGTCTTTCGACCGAGGTTGTAAATGTTAAAGAAGATTCATTCTGGCTGGATTGCGATATTGACGCTGAGGAGGTGCTTGAGTAATGGTTTATATCCTGTTTGGCACTCATGAATGTGACGACCATTATTATCCGGACTATGAGTTCGTGATTGGTGTTTATTCTACTTTTGATAAAGCTCAAGAAGCCGCTGATAAATATGATGCTATGCACAGGTCGTCGGATCTAGAAATGTATAACGGTTATTACATCAAGAATTATCCCATTGATCCAGAGGAGGTATCAGAATGACTAATGGCATGTACCACGCTTACACATCTATAGACGAGATTCCGAGCAATGGATATTCCGGAATCTGCGACTTTACGACTGCTAAAGGCTCGCACGAACGAGTGGTCTGGCGTTTAAGGAGGGCGCACAGACGTACGAAGCGCGGCTATAAGCGTGGGCACATTATATTCTTGGAGGTGAGAGTCAATGACCATACCACCCTGATCTACGACGAGGGCTACATGCACTACTACCACATGTTCAGCGACAAGACGACCAAGGATTTCTTCAAACTTCTGGTGAGCCAGTACAATTAAGGAGGATGGACATGAAAACCAAGTGCTTCTGTGAAAAACCGGATAGCGAATTTTTTACAATAGCCGATAGTAAAGAATACACCGATATGATGGTAGACGTGGCCGATGAAAAAGTTGATGGCCATATGACTTTGGTCGCTTGCGGAGAAGGAAGTGCGATATTTGCGCCAAAGTTTTGCCCGTTTTGTGGACGGAAAATTCGGGATAAGTCGCTCTTTCAGTTCGGCAATAATGGTTTCTTTCGTCCAGTAATGTCTGAAGTAGAAGCCTATAAACTCGACAATAAAGATGAGGAGGATTAATCAATGTCTGGGTATTGGGGACGCACACCTCTCTGGGAATCCGTTAGTAGGGACGAACTTCTTACGATGAGGGCCGAGGGCCTGACCAACAAGCAGATTGCCGATCGTCTTGGCATTTCTCCTAGTACCGTTTACCGGTATATTGGAAAGATGTCACGAGCGGTTAAGGCTGCTGAAGAACAGAACAAGCCGTGCCCAGTAGACAAGGACCTGTCTGGATATTACCGTGAGGAATACGACGACCGGTTTGTTGCACCTGTTGAGATTCCGGAGCCTGAAACTACAGAGGTCACTGAGGAGGAGCCGGCCATGGATATTCAGGACAAAAGCGTGCTTAAGGTAATTAAGGAGGTAAGGATTCTCGACCTTGAAGGCGCTCTGTGCAAGTACAACGTAAATCCGCTTACTGGCGATGTCGAGTTTAGCGGAGGTGTCATCAACGGACTTCTTGACAAGGCGTCCCTCGTGATATTCATTCGTGAACTTTCCGAAGTATCTAAACTGTTGGAGGTGTGACAATGACCGTAGTCGATTATATTCAGGATGATCGCAACTACTATCGGCCAGAGTACAAAACTGGCAGCGAATTGAAGGACTACGTGGCCAAGGCTCTATGGTACTTTAGTTTGACTGGCGAGATTACTGACGTGACGTTTGATTTTCTTTCAAACTTGAACATGGTCCGTAACAAAATGACGGAACTCGCTTACAATGATATGCGAGAAGGATACGCGGATAGATCAATCTACGACGAATGCCGTGATATTCCTCTCGCAGAACTCAAGCATCTTATTAAAAGGAGGTTGAATGGTGATGATTAATTTCATCGGATTTGTATTTGTGGTAGCGATTATGTGGGTATCTTCAGGAGCTATTGCTGCTGGTGGCATTGTAAATGTTTTCTTCGGAATAGTCGCTATTCTGTCGTCGGTATGGTTGGCTTTCTTGCACTTTATGGCGGCGATGACTGTGAAGGAGGAAAAAGAAAATGCTAAAACAAACGATGAAGTCGCTAAGTAAGGCAGCCTATGATAATTTGCCAAACATTCTTACTGGCGTATCGGTTGTTGGTGTAGCCGTTACGTCATTTTTCAGTTGGAAAGCGGCTCCGGAAGTCCTCCAGATGATTGATATTGAGGAGGGCATGAAAGGAAGCAGACTTACGTGGCTTGAAAAGATTAAGGTAGCAGCTCCGAACGCAAACGTGATTAAGGCTACTTTGAGCGGCGTAGCTACTGCTGGCTTTATGATTGCTGCTACTATGATCGGCAACCATCGGTCTTCTGTTCTTACAACTGCCATTGCTGCCGGGGAGTGTATGGCTCAGGCATACCAGGCAAAGGCTATCGAAATCTTGGGCAAGGATAAGGAAAAAGAGATTCGAGAAGCTGCCTATCGTGAGCAAATGCACAAAGACGTTGCAAAAGTAACGGATTTGGCTGGCATTATACGCACTGGCAATGGTGATGAGCTGTTTTATGAAGCGTGGACTGGACGATTGTTCTTGTCAAGTGAAACGGCTATTCGAAAAGGTGTAAATGAAGCCAATTCGTCCATGTTCGGCGATCTGTATATGTCCCTAAACGAGTTTTATGGCTTGAGAGACATTAATCTCCCGTCCACAGAATCTGGTAGATATATGGGATGGAACTGTGACAGGCCGATTTCTATCAGCATTGACTGGAACGACTGGAATGAAAAGGTTTACAGAATTATATATTACAACGATCCTCCATTAAGTGGATTCGACAAACTTAATGGATAAGCGAAAAAAACATCCTTAGTAATGAACGAGGTAGCTCGTATCATTAAAAAGGAGGTACTAATCATGTCTAGGAATTCTAAACGAGGAGGTTTAGGAGGTGGTATATGCTTACTAATCGGATTGATTGTTGGCGCATTCACGGCTCTGGTAACCAAGTTGTTCGGTTCATCTAGAAATGATGACTACGATGACTACTACGACGAATACGAGGACTACACAGGTTGAAGATTAGTAAGGAGGTGCTGCTTAATGCAGCCCTCTTTGCTTTTTGAAAGGAGGATTGATATTTTGGGGATCTTCAAAAACTGGACAAAGAAGGCTGTCTCGACTGTAAAGGAGGTTACTTCAGAAATTGCGGTAGATGAAGTCAGCGACAAGGTGTCAATATGGTCTGGAATCGCTACTATTGGCGCATTTGTCGTAGTTACAATTTCGTCCATCGTACGAACGCCGAGAGAAAAAGAAAGAAAGTCTCATCGAACTCCTGATTACAGCACAATCACAATCAACAACTACTACTATCGTGAGGAGGATGAACATGGGAAGCGCATTAATCGCAGGGCTTGATATTGCCGCCGAGATTCTGGTCAGATGCGGAACGGCAACCGTCATTGGACGAGCAGTAGGCAGTCTGGTTAAAGGCTGCGGGACATTCACAAAAATTGCAGCGACGGCAACGGCTTGTGTTGCTGGATTTTATGCATCGGACCGCCTTGTTGACTACTCTAAGCTCGAGATCCGTAAGTTTGATAATTACCTGAAGCAGAAAATGGAGGGAAATCGCAATGCCGCCAACTGATTACAACAACTCGTTCAAACGCCGTGGACTTCCCATTAGCGGAGGCGTCAGCGAGCCGCAGCGAACGATCATCACTGAAAGTCCTTCTGTACAGACTACTGTTGGCTCGACTATCAAGCAGACTATTAACGACACTTTCCGCTATCTGTGGGACAACATCATCGAGATATCCTTGCTAAAGCTTCTTGACGGCATTATTGTTGGGGCAAAGGACCAGCTCATTTGGAACGGAAAGCCAAACGAGAAGCCAGCAACCAACAAAACGCCAATGCTCATGCAATCTTCTACTAAAAAGACCAACTCAAGGCCGAAGGTCAGTGAGGTTAGCATCCGTACAAAGCTCCAAACAATCGAAATTCTAGAGGAAATTGATAAATTTATTGATGAGCACGGGGCGATTGCCAAAGCCAATGTGTACGAGATGTTGAATAAGAAACTTGACAAGAACGTTTCGATTCTTCCTTCTGACTGGGACTTTGGATGGACATCTATTGACGGCTTTGACGGTCGTATGTACGACGGCGAATGGTTCCTGGTTGTTCCGCCTTCTATTGATATTCGTGACTATTAAGGAGATCAGTATGAATAGGGAACAAAAGAGAAATTGCTTTAGGGCGGCTCGGGGTAGTCCGGACGCCCTTTTCTGTCGAACTTGTGGCCATAAAACGTTCTTTTACGCAGACAAGGACCCAAACGACATCGACCACTATGATATTTGCTGTGTAGTTTGTAGGAGTGACAAGACACGTCTAAGGCTCACTCCAGAACAAGTGGATAAGAGTGGTATGCTGCTAGCTCACACAATTGATATTCAACAACGAAGAAAGGTGGAAACTGAATGAAAGTAGGAAGATCTGTTTCCGGCGGAGGGTCTAAGTCTAAATTGTCCTCCATCAAGTCATCTATTAGGAGTATGACCAGTTCACTGAAAGAAATGGACCTAAACTCCGAACTCAAAAGTGCATTGTCGTCTGTATCGTCGAACGTTGATCAGATTGATATGGGAGAAATAAAAACAAAGCTCGGCGAGATGAGACAATACTTCAATGTTGATGACGCTTTTAACAAGGCAAAGCTTGGCGAGAATCTTTCTAATTTTAGCCTCGATACTAGCGGTCTTGGTGAAGTCACTGGTGAGATTCAGAGCACTGATATTTCAGATGTCGTCAACAACAATGACCTTGGTGGCTTTAAAATCGGTCTTGTTGGCTCTAGTGTTACCGACCACATGAAGGGCTCTTTCGGTGACATCAATAGCAAGCTAAGCTCTTTTACCTTGCCAACTGACGGTAGCGAAATTAATAAACTCATTAAAGATGCTTCTGGCAAGCTTAATGAGTTTAAGAAAATCGATGTTACTGAGGACTTTGACAAGGTTTATAACTCGATTCCGAGCAATGAGGAAATTAAGAAGATGACCGACATGTCAAAGGTTGAGAAAGACATGCCCGACATTAATGAACACCTCAAAGCGCTTGAGGACATTGACGTTGATTCTCTACTTGGGGACCTTGATATTTAAGGAGGAAAAGAATATGAAACACGTCGACGACTTTCTTTCTGACCTTAGCAATTCTATCATCAAGCACATGGCCTCTAAAGGTGCATTCGATTGCGAATTGGTGTTTGCTAAGCGTGACATTAATGAACTTATTGAATATTTCGATAAGTACGATATCGAGTTCAATTACAAGAACTGCGAACCGGTAGCGACCTGGTCAAATCCTCCGTACACTATTGTGCAGTTTAGCGATGACGAAAAGGTTGTTGTAAAGTGCGAAGACGGCAAGCCTTATGACTTCTATTCTGGGTTCTGCATTGCGCTCGCTAAGAAGCTTTATGGTGGCGCTACCGGTATTGAAAAGGTATTCGAGCAGTGCCAGCATGATGCGCATTGGAAGTCTCATGCTCGTGAAGCTCTTAACAAGAGGGTTAAGGCAATTAAACAGAATGAGCACAAGCGCAAGATGAAAGCTCGTAAGGATGCCATTGAACGCCGTACGGAGGAGCTTCGGATTGAACGTGCTGCCAGGTCTATTCTGGATAAGGAAGCTTGGGAAACTCTATCCAATTATTGCAAGGAGGAAGAGCCCGATGATTAAGAATGCTGTCTATTATATTGCTGGAACGGTAAACTATGCTATGAACTTGGTTAGCTATGCTATAGGCTGTGTTCACGGAACCATCGCTGGAATTCTCTATGGAATTATCACTGGGACATACTATAGAATTAAGATAGAATTAAGGAGGCTCTCAAATGAGGGTAATTGAACCATCTTATGAAATCATTAATCCTATCAGTCATTACGCAATCGATAAGCAGATTATTCCAGGGATTGATATTTACAGTATTGACCCAAACCTTAACGCATCTGATGAGTTTCGCAGGATTGAAAGGTGCGGACGAATTTGCTACAAGAGCGGAACCACCGATGATATTCAGGTAACGAGGCGGTTCATCAAGAACATCATCGAAAAGAACCACGAGTCGGTGCTCGAGCATTCTTCTCTGTCTGTTGATTTCATTTGCAGCCGGGCCATCTCACACGAGTTGGTCCGGCATCGCCTTGCCTCGTTCAGCCAGGAGAGCCAGAGATATTGCAATTACAGCAATGGCAAGTTCAATAGCGAGATCACGTTTATCAGGCCGTTGTGGGTTGGTGGTAATCCGGATGTGCGAACTTTTGCCGAAGGAAAGCCCATTGATATTGCTACGGATGCAACAATCTATTGGTACGAACTGTGCAAGGAGGCCGAGAACAAGTATTTTGACCTGCTCGACTTCGGTCTCCTTCCTCAGGAAGCCCGCGAGGTACTTCCCAATTCTACAAAAACGGAGATAGCGGTGACTACGAACTATCGTGAGTGGCGGCACATCCTGGAGCTGCGTACAGCATCCGATGCACACCCTGAGATGCAGAGAATCATGAAACCCTTGCTCGACGAACTCAAGCAGCGTATTCCTGTGGTATTCGACGACA
>Ga0326513_10001320_pt1 | contig 19766 bp, 19 predicted proteins | sample 2_2465_0518_D_FD_203654 | JGI IMG/M metagenome (GOLD analysis project Ga0326513, IMG submission 203654) | Bovine rumen microbial communities from UC Davis, California, United States - 2_2465_0518 | ecosystem: Host-associated > Mammals > Digestive system > Stomach > Rumen | place: USA... | reverse complement strand
TTCTACTCTTGAAAAACCTAATGTTCCCATCTCTTTATTTAGTACAATAAATGAACCTTCAATTTCATTTCCAACATGAGTACCACTTTCATAAGATACCCACATATGTAAAGGATATTCTCCGCCAGTATCATACCAAATTTGCAAAGGGATATTCTTATTTAAACTACCATTATCAACTAATTTAATCCAATAAGCACCAGTTAGAAAACCAGCACTATCAACACCACTAATTGCTCTAATATCTTCAAGATTAGTAAGTGCTTCATCACCATCACCAAATCGGATATGTAACACTTTCATACGATGCTGTGGATCATTACTTTTTACAGTAACACTAGCATTATTATTATATTCAGCTCGTAAAGGTTTTTTATCACTACCAATACTAGAACTTAAATTAACTTGAATATCATAAACAGTAAAATAACATTTATAACTTATATTAGTTCCTTGATCTTTAATAATACAAGTTGTAGCATCTGCAACATTCAAATCCTTTGTTGGATAAGTAGTATTAAAATTAACGGTAATAGTATTTGCAACATTTTGACCCTGAGGCAGATTATGAATCCAAATTAATTGCTGATAATTATACCCATTTCTTGTTTTATTACTCTTTGTAACTCCACTAGGAAGTGTACCAGTAACTTCTATTCCCAGTGGTAAATCTATTAATGTTGTACTATTATAAGCATCACTGCTTGTTTTCTTTACTGTGAAAGTAGCACTTGTACCATTTCCAACTGTCCGACTTGATGGATTAAAATTTCCATTAAGTGTAAGTTTTGTTCCAGCATCATTATAATATACTTTCACATACAAGTTTTTCAGTAATATTCTTCCTGGTGTTGTAGCTGTATTTTTTGGATAAGCAATTCTAAGACCAAACTGGTCACTATTAATTTGAGTTCTAGTAACTCCATGAACATAACTTTTTGAAACTTCTAAGTTACTATTAACTGGTCTTTGACCTGTGAAAGTTGCAATACTAGTATTAAGAACTGTTATTCGTGGATTACTAATCTCAGGATAATACCCATTATTAATAAATGTTTGTTGCTGATAACTAATTTCAATTTTTTCAATAACAATATCACTACCAAAATTAAAACCAAAATTAGTAAGGTCTATCGGTGCAGGTTGATTATAAGTACCATTAACACCAGCAATCAAAGGTGAATTTGTACTATCTGGATTTCTACAATAAGCAGTTCCATTACTATTTGCAAGGTCTGCAAGGTTATCCCAACATTTATAATTAGTATCTCCACTACATGATTTTCCAGTTTGTATCCTATTGTTTGTTGGTCTTTTAACAAGTGTTTGAGCAGTTACAACTTCAACAAAGAAATCTTTAATAATTAATTGACCTGGTGTGGTACTACTTTCATTTTTCGGATAAGTTAATTTTATTTTAAAACCGTTTGCTTGTAATTGTGCTTTTGTTACACCATAGAAAGTATGAAATTGTTCTGTTAATGTTGTTGAAACTTTTGTTCCTGTGCTTGTTTCACTGCTACCATTAATCATTGAACAAGTAGCACCACCAAGATCAATAATGTTTCCACCATTCGTGAAAGTTTGTTGTTTGTAATGTACAACAATTCTAGCAACATCAAGATTACTAGGTATACTGCTAAAATCAAAAGTAAACTCTATTGGTGCTGGTGTATGATTAGTTCCATTGCTTGTTGCTATCATATAACTTTGGTATAATGGATTATCGTTAAATGAAAGAGGATATGGACTTTCATAGCTTTCATGTCTACAATAAGCAGTTCCTCCAGCAGTTTTCAAGTTATTCAGATAATCCCATCCTTTATGATGACCCCCATTATAAGGATCAATATTTGTATTACTTGACATTGCAACAGTAGAGGGATAAATCTTTAAACTACTCATAACTTATGCACCTCCATTAAATTGATAAAATCTTCTTATAATTAAAGAAGTAATATAAAAGTTCGTGGAAGAATATTCATAAATATAAGGATAATAATCTCCATTTCCCATTCTCTGATTTTCATTACACAAATGATTATCAAAGTAAGTTTTTATATTACCCTCTTTATCTATTACATATCGTATAATATGTTCGCCACCTATTGTTACATTACTTGGAATCAAATCATATTTTAATAAGGGAAGTGTCGCAGGATTAGTGTGTTCATCAGCTGGAAGTCTAGCTAATCCCATATGACAAGCAAAATTAGTTCGAGTACCAATATTAACTTTTATTTCAACAGTTCTATCCCAAGTAGTATCATTAAAAACATTTTGTTTAAATAAACTAAAATAATAATTTCCTACTTCATAACCTGTTGATGCAGCATAACTGGGTGCTACATGACCATAATTATCTGGATTTGCTTGAACATCACTATGTAACTGTTTAATAATGTTCGTTGTACTTGCAAGATTAATAATAGTATAAGTTATTAAGTTCATTGTTGTAGATGGACTAATACCTTTGTATGTTGTAGTTCCTGCATTGTTTCTTATAACACTAAAATCCTCATATGTTGCTGTTTCCATGAACTTAGTGTGATTTGGAAGTATGTTCCCCATTAACCTAACATTCTGAGGTCTTATTTCTTTTCTAGTCATATAATATTTCACCTCCAATCAATTAGATGTGTCTTCGTAGTTCATTCAATAATTTGTTTTTAGTTCTTTCATCAAATCTCTGGAAAGTTGGACTTGTAACTATTTGTTTAATTACATCTTTACTTTGTATTGTTTCAATAACAATGTTTGCAACTGTTTCTTCATCAATAGTATCTGGTAATCCATCAACTGTGAGATTATAATCAACTTTAATATTACCAGTATTATCAACAATAACAGGTTCTGTATTACTAGTAAGATAATTAAGTATTTCTTTTAAATATAACTCCTCATCTTTTCTGATCTTAGTTTCATCTTTCAACTTACTACTTATTGTATAACTTATATCTTTTTTATTGTTTTGTAATGCACCAGTAAGACTATTTGCACCAGTATCTTCAAATGCTTTTATTGCTTCCATACCTAATCTTGATGCAGATGCTGTTACAATTTTTGTGCTATCTTGATACGATTTAACTATCATATCCACTTGATTATTTACAGCACTTGCAACATAAGCTCCTCCTGTAATACTATTTAGTAAAGCATTTTTAAAGTTATTCAATAAGTCCTTACCTAGCTTAATTATAGCACTTACCAATGCTCCTCTTCTGTTCCAAATTTCATTTTTAATTTTTCCAAGCCACTCACCAAACTTAGATGGTAATTTTCGAACCCATTCAATAAACCCATCAAGCATAGCTTTTGCAGCATCTTTGATCTTTTGAACAAGTATACTTTTAAAACTTGTTATTTTATTATAAGTTTGAACAAGCCAGTTCCAGAACTTTCCTGGTAGTGTTTTCACCCAGTTAATAAAATTTGTTACTGCATTACTTGCAGCTTCTTTGAATTTATTAACTATATTTCCAGCCCATAAAACGAGCTTGTTCCAAGCATCAAGTAACCACATCCAAAACATAGAAGGAAGTTGTGAAATCCAATTAATAAATCCAATAACCGAATTATAACCAGCTAATAAGAACCCTGTCACCATATTAGTAATCCAAGCCCATAATAATAATAAAACATTATTAAACATTAAATTAAGATTGTTTATAATTTCAAGGAACATTTGACCAAAATTAATTACAATATTTACTAAAAGAGTTGTAAATGCTTGACCTAATACTGTGAAAAATCCTAATATATCTCCACTCATAAGCAAACTAAAAGCTTCACCAAGAGTAATAACAAAATTAATTAAATTAGCAATTACATTAACAATAAAACTAATTACTGGAACAAGTATTGATGCAAATACTTCAACAACCATAACAACATGTTCAACAAGAACTAAAAAGACATTTCCTAAAAATTCAATTATAGTACCAAGCCAATCAAATTCATCAGCAGCATTTCCAGTAATTCCAAATACAGCAAGTAAATCTTTTCCAAGTCTACCTAATACTTGCATTAAATGATTAAATGTTGTTATAAGTGGTTGAATTACTTTCTGTAACTTTTCCCATGCAGTTGCAACTACTGTTTTAATAGTATTTCCAACTTTGTTCATAGCATTTCTTACACTTTCATTAGTATTATATAAATATAATAAAACACCTATAACGATAAGAATAGCAGCAGCTATTAACAAATAAGGCCAATAAGCAGCAAGAGTTGCAAAGGCTTCCATTTCATGTAATTCAATAACCATCATAATTACAGGTGCTAAAACACTTAAAACACTAATAAGACCAACAATCCCAACTGCAAGTGCAACGAGAACAGTAGTAAGCATAGGACATTGTTTATGAAGTTCTAAAAATGTACCAAGTACCATATTAATAATCGGTAAAAATATTTCACCTATTTGTCTCCCTACACCTTGAATTGCAAATCTTAATCTTTCCATTTGACCTTCATAACTGTTTAAATACTCTTGCATCTCTGGTTTCGTATCTAATACTTTTTGAAGTGCCATTGTATATCCATCAACATCACTAGAAGCACCACTCCAACCAGCATCAAGTAATTGTTCTTTTGTAATACCGAGATTTCTTTTAAGTAACATGAAGTTTCCATTAAGACCATCATATGCTTTACTCATTATTGTTGCAGCAGTTTCACTATCTTTTCCCATAGCTCTTGCAAGTGTACCAATTTTATTTAATACTGGTGCTGTTGCTTCTAACTGTTGATTAGTAAGGTTATATTTAATTCCTATTTGTTGTACTGCTTGTGCAACTTTTGTAAATCCCATTACTCCTCCACTTGTTGCTTTACTAATAGCATTATTCAAACTTTTAGTTGCTGCTTCACTTCCAGTAATTGCTGTTGTTACTGCATTTAATTTTTGTCTTGCAGCAGCAGCTCCAATAGTGAATTGTGATAAGCTTGTAACACCCACAGCTCCGAAAGCACCAAGAATAGCACTTTGAACACCACTAAGACCTCCAACTACACTTTGCATTCTTTGTCCTACACCTTGTAATTTAGTCTTAAATGTTTCTACTTTTGTTTGTGCTGTTGCAAATGCTGTACTAAGTTTAATTCCTAATGTACTACTATATCCTCCTATCCTATTAATCATGTTTCCAAGTGTACTAACTTTTCCAGTTGTAGTTGTAATCTGACCATTAAGAGTTGCAAGACCAGCAGCACTAATATTAAATCCTCCACCAACATTAGCATTATTATTTAATCCTTTCAACTTACTTTTTATGGTTTCGGTCATGCTAGTCCATTTTTGTTTTATTTTTTCTGCTGCATTCATAAAAGGTCTTGCAAGTCCACTTTCATTAACAGCAGTTCCAACACTACTATTTTTTATTACTTGTTTAATGTTATTGAAAACAGTTGCAACTTTACTTCTTAATCTTTCATATGCTGATCCTATCCTATTTGTTGCATTACTTGCTGTTGTTCCACTTGTATTTGCAATTGTTCCTGTTTGTTTTATTGCTTCATTTGCTTGTTTTACTTTATTTGTTAGCATATCTTTTGCATTAAGAATTACTTGTAAAGTTTCAGTAGTAACCATTTTAATTACTCCCTCCTTTTAAATTTAATATATACCTAAAAAAAATAGGAGGAAACAGGACACATAATTAATAGTGTCTGCTCCTCCTTTTAACTCTTTCAAGTTCTTTTTTACTTTCTTCATCTCCACCAAATAAATCAGCATAAACTTTTAAAACACCATATTCAATAAATAATGCTTGATCCGGTGTTAATTGTTTATAATCTTCATTAAACACATGATATCCCAAAAACTCCATATGTGCATAATGTGAACCCTCTGGTGATTCTACTGCTTTTTTATGTTGTTTTCCGTTTCATTTTGTAAAGCTTGTATAACAGTTTCATCATCTGTTGTAATAATACCATTAACTCTTTTTAGTTCTGCTACAAGTTCTTTGTAAATATTGTATAAATTATCAATATCTTCATCAGATATTTTTTCATCTTTATAAGTGGTTTTTATTAGAAATCTATCTGCTTTATACTGTGAACTTGTTACTCTTTGAATGTTCATATTAGCTTGTTGAGTTGTATTTCTTCCTAGATTTGCTTGTATTGTTCCAAATCCTTCATTAACAATATTATCATATTGTTCTTTTTCTCTAACTGTTAATAGTTTCACTTCTTCTTCAACACCATTAATATTGATTGTTGAAGTTCCTTTTGCTAATTGTTTAATGTTATTAAAACTCATATTATCTTTTCCTCCGGATCAAAAAAAAAAATTTTTATGTTATTTTTTATTTAGTTTTACTTTTAGTTTAATCTAAAATATCTGGACCAACTCTGCCACTTCTAGTAATAACTTTTACATACATACTTGTTCTTTTATTTGTTGTATCATCTGCCATTTTAACAGTTTCTGTATTGAAAGGTTTTAATTTAAGTGTTGCTTCAAGTATATTACTATCTGCTTTGATTGGTTCTATTCTTACTCTACATTTAGGGAATATGAATAAAACATTTTCGTTAGGGTCTACACAGCTTTGAGCTTTTATTGCAACTCTTTTAGTAAACTCTTCACAAGGTTTCGGAGCATTCCACCCACTGTCATTTGGTTCGTATTTATTGTGCATAGCCCCTATTATAAATTCATAATTTCTTCTATTGAACTTTGTTGTTGCTTCAATTTCAATATTACAACTTTCCATCATAGGTTTAAATCCATAGTAAATACTACCAAGACACCTAGCATCATCACCAGTCTGATGATTATTTTCAATAGTAATTTTTAAATCATTAAAACAATTACTATATGCTAATGGGTCATCTTGACTTCCAACTTGGACTGTATAATCATATCCGACAAGTGGAAGAGCTTTCAACATATTGAACTGTGCTTTATAACTTTCTAAGTTAATATCTTTAACTCTTTCAGTTTTATAAATCATACTAAGATCAATCTTAGTTTTATTTAAATTTGCATCCCATTCCATTTTATCAAATATTCCACCGAATATTCTTTTTAAAAGGAAATCCCCACTTGTAAAGTCTGCATTAAAGCATGGTCTTTCCAGCTTATCTCCTATCCATAGTTCATGACAATTAAGAATAGCCCCATCACCAGTTGCAACATCAACATTTTCAGTGAATTTATATAATCCCATTACACCATACAAAATAGTTGGAACACTTTTAGTATGTGCAGAAAGACTTAAATCACCCTCTGGTTCAAAATAACCATTACGATATTCATCTAATCCGTTTCTTACATCTTCATCATCAAAATCTTGCTGGTTCATATCTGGACTGTGACCATCATCATGTATATAAAATTGTGGTTTTTTTCCTTTTAAAGATTGATCTGTTCCGTATGAATCCTCAGGGTCTTCATACACAATTCCACAGTAATTAACCATATTATTCAACCTCCATTATTCTCTTGTTCATTTTTATACCTTGCATAACATTCAAGCCAGTAAATATCAATATTAAAACTTATTGTAAATCCTTTTATTATTACATCATCTTCACGATTTATTGCATCAAGACTTCCATCATTATAACCATCACGAATAGTAAAATAATTAATATATCCATCATTATTATCTTCAAAGATGTAAGGATTATAATTTTTTAATATACTCATAATTGTTTTTGCTTGAAGTTGTATTGCTTTTTTTTCACTTGTTTCTTCATCAACCATATCAACTATTATTGCAACAGTAAAAGGATAAATTAGAGTAGCATAACTGTCTCCTCTTGTGAAATTACTTGTTTCATTATCAATAGACCAATCTTCCTTTTTAACCCATATTTCATAGCTCTGCACCATGCCTTCCGTTCTAAAAGTTTGACAGTAATGATCTATTTCTTCAAGTAATCCATTTTCACAGATTTCGCTTGTTATCCACTCACTAAACTTTTCTGGTATTAGTTGAAGTGGTGTAATCATATCAACATAATAACCTGTCATTTTTTTATTTTCCACCTTTACTATTATTTACAAGACTTGTTCTGAATAAGTTGGGTATCTTTTTACGATATTCCATAAATCCTTTTTCTGCCATGTGCCTTGCTGGTTGTCCTCTACTATTTGTAAAAAATCTTGTTTCACCTTTTATTGTTGCTTTTAAAACTTTTGCATGTTTTGGAAATATACGATGCCTTCCTTCACTTGAAAAAATTCCTGTTCCTTTTTCAACGAACAAAGCATAATTTCTACTATTACTTACTACTAGTTTATTTTTTGTTAGTTTGGGAGTCCAACTTCCTCTTAATTTTCCATAATCAACTGGTGTTTCTTTTTTGATCTTTCCAGTTAATTCTTCACTAGATAATTCTAAGAAAGTTTGTGTAACTTTTTCAGGTTGTCCTTTAAAAGCTTTGTATTCATTAGCTAATTTTATTTCGATTTTCATCGAAAATTCCACTCCCTTTTACTGTTAAAATTCCAAAATTTCTACTTGCTCCTGTTGTTTCACTTTTATAATTATCTAATTCTTTTTTCATTACAGTAGGAAATATTTCACTTGGAACAGTCCGTATAGTCCAATCATTTACTTTTACAACACTATGACTTTTATAAGCACTTGCAAGAGCACACATATTAGCAACAATTCTACTTGAAACATTTTTATATAGATAATATTTTGTACCTTCTTGTTCAATTTCAAGTGGTGATAAAGGATTATTGGTATAATCATTAATTAAAGCACTTGCTTCAAGTATCCACTTATTTAATATTAAGTCTAACTGTTCAAATTCTGTGCTTTTATCCAGACCTAACTTTTTATGGGTCACCCTGCTTATTTCTTTAACATCTTCAACAGTACAATATGCAATTAATGTCATTTTGTTTATAATCCTCCTAAAAAAAAATAATATTTACTAGGAAAAAAATATTAAAAAAAATTAAAAGGTATTTTTTAATATTACCCTTTTAATTTATGGGTTGTTATCAGTTGTTGGTGTTTCATCAGTTGTTGGTGTTTCAATGAGTGCATTATAATCATCTTTTGCAATATTACCAACAACAGCATAATCTGGGATAGAGTATGCAACACCTGTATCAATTGTTTCATAGAAGGTATCACTACTGGTGTCTGCATTTCGTTTTAATTCAATACCTGCTTCACGACCAACAAATAAATTAGTATTTTCTGGTGCAGTAAGTAAAACAGTACTATTTCCACCATAAACTAATTCTTTCATATCTGCACGATTTAATCCAGGTGAAACTTTTACTTGTATGTCATTCCAAGTTAATGGAATATTTGTGCCGATTGTTTGTAAGTATGTGTCATATGCTCTGTTGTTAATTTCATTGTTATAAGCTCTGTGAACATTTGAAGGTACATAAAATACATAATCTTCTGGGTTCTGTGCTTCTTCTGGAAGTGCATAGTATAATGCTTCAAATATTTTACTTGCTTTTGTGGTATCAAAGTCCGTTCCACTTGTTAATTGTTGTCCTGCTTGTTTGAGAAGTCCGTCTTGTCTTCTGTATTGTATATCTACACTATTTGCAGCAGTTGTATTAGACCATATACGAGCAGCATAAACTCCTCTAAATAATTTTTTTCTACTTACTTCTAAAACTTTGTTTACAAGATCATCACCATACACATTTGCTAATCTTTGTCTGTCACTAATTGTTACTTTTCTTCTTTGTGTGTAACATCTTACTTCTCTTGCATCTACATCAAATTCATCATCTGCTGGGTCTTTATCAAAATAAAAGTTTTCAGGTAAATGACCATCTTCTGTATCATAAGTTCCAGCACCTAATTCATAAATGTAACCTTTTCCATGATGTCCTGTGTCATAGTTACAATCCTGGAATATTGGTTCATCTTTTATGAGCTTACTTACAAATGTACTAAATACTGCTGTACTAAGTATTGCTTTGTTAGTGTTTTCTTCACTAAAACTTGCTTTGTATACTTCTTTTGCATATTTATTATTCATTAATGAAAGAAATACTTCGTTTTGATAAGTGTTACTTAATCCTGTTCCTGTAAGGTCTACTTCTTCCATGTTAATTGATTTTGTACTTAATCCGTTTTTTATTGCATCATATATTACATCATTTTCATTTCTTTTAATGGTCATTTTAGTTTCACCTGTTTTTATATTTGCATTTTTTCTACTAGGTTGAGCACTAGGTTCTGCACTTCTTAGAGGTGCTTCGTGTTTTCTTGCTTTTCCTCCTTTTCCTTTTGTTCCTGTTTTATCTTTTTCTTTTTCTGGTTCTTCTTCTTTTACTGGTTCAGTTGCTGGTTCTTTTACTGGTTCTGGTTCTTTTTCTTTTATTGGTTCGGTTTCAAATGGTTCATCGTTTGTAATTGTTGGTTCACCAGCATCATCTATGATTTTCATATCTTCCTCTGTAATATCCGGATTTGTTAATCCTTTGATTGCTTCTAATACTTTGTTATTTGCATCATCTATTTGTGCTGTAATTTCTTCTTTTACTGCACCGATTTTTTCATCAATCATATTAGTTACATCTTCTTTGTTCAAATCTTGTACCTCCTCTTTTTGTTGGTCTGTTGATCTATATTTATTTACTGCATCTTGTATGCTTTCAATAAATGTTTTATTAGCATTATCTTTTTTTTGTTCTTTTTCGTTCATAGTATCACCAATATCTGTTTCTGTTTGTTTTAAACTATTTTTACAGAACTTTGCTTTGTTTACACATGGAAATTTGACAACACTAGTCGTAAGTAGCACAGGGTCTTGTATGTCTCTTATTAATGTTCTTTTACTGCTTATTTTGTTATGTATTTCAACTATTTGTGTTAAATCAATTTCTTGTTTGTTTGCATTTTTAGTGCATAACTTATTGTATACTTGCATTACTTGTTCTGCATCACTTTTTTCACTTACAGTTACACTATAAGCAACAATTTCTTTATCATCAATTTCTTTTATTACTTGTTCATCTGTGATATTACTTTCAAGCCATAATGTTTTAGGTGGAACTGTTACTGTTGCACCTGTTACATCTTCAAATGATAATTCTGTATCATTGTACCATAATCTTTTAGGTGTTCCTATGTTTTGCATGAAGTAAGGTTGTTTTTCATCTGTGAACTGGTGTTGATAATCAATGATGTTATAATCTTTAAATGTTTGTTTTAGATGTTCTATTTTTTTGTTGCTTAATAGTTCTTCCCCAGCATTATAATCACAGTCTGGTGTGTCTGGAACTAATATTGGACCTATTACTGTTCTTTGTGTGATTTTAATCACCTCATAAAAAGTAAATAATATTAGTAATAGTTTATATATATTTAATCATGGAATTAACCATTTGTTACAGGTTTAATCCATTTATTATAAAATGAGCTTAATTAATATGAAAAGGGTGTGGGTGTTGATGGATTTGCACCATCACAAATAATAATATTTGTACTGCTGACCAGTAACAACCCATTTATTTTTTATTGTTTTATTTTTTCAATACGAAACCAATACTTATTTTGTTGAAGTGTTTTAACATAACATAATAACTCTTGCTTATCATAAAATACTGTTTGCAAAGGTTGTTTATTTCCATATGTTAATATATATTTACACATTAAGATCACATTAAATTATTTAGTTTGGATTTGGGAGGAATTGAACCTCCTAGATTTTTAATTATTCAATGTTTAATATTTTTTTTTGTAAAAATAACTTTTATTAAATAAAAAAATAAAAGTATATTAATTATTTTTTTGTTCCTTTCAAATCCAATAATATCTTCTTACAATCCTATTAATTTATTATTGAATATAATACTATTGAACAACTTACCAACAAATTTAATAAAAAAAAGGATTGTAAAAAGATGTATAATCAAAAAATTCATTGGTTATTATTTAAAATTTTTTTTTTTGATAAGTTGTTCTTATTATTGCTGTGGTGGGAATTGAACCCACTATAATTTATTAATTCACAGCCACATAAAAAAAAAGGTAATAGAATAAATTGTTATTATTTAATGTTTGTTGGAAAACTTTCAGTGTGTCGAAGTTCATGTAATAATTGTTTTCTTTCCTGTTTTAGTTGTTCTGCTATTTCTGGATTTGCTTGTTCAATACCACTTCCTAGTATTTCTGTTATCATTTTTAATCTGTATTCATAATATCCATCACTCATAGTTAATCACTTTCTTCTTGCATATAATATTGCTAAGTGTATATTATTACATTCTTTTCTTTCATTGTTTCTTAATAGTATTATAATACTATTATCCTTGTTTAATTTAAACATCTGTTTCATGTTCTTTCACTATTTTAATTATCTCTTTTGTTAAAGTATGTAAATAATCATAACTTGCTGCATACAATATAGAATGCTTTCCACAGTAATAACACACATCACTTTCTTTATGTTTACAATTTCCACAGTGAACATTCTCAAAGAAAGTTTTACATATTTTTTCAATATCATCATATAAATATTCGCTCATACTTACCACCAACTAGCAAGATACTCATCAAGTTCAACAGAAACTTCCGGAATATTTAAACTATCATCAAAAATCATTTCATCTTCAAACCAGCTAGTAGCATTTGGAGGTGGTACAAATCCAGCATCTGGAATAAAAGCAATTTCATCACATCTACAATTTATCCATTCTTCTATTGCACCATCTGTATCTCCTGGGTGTTTTAAACCATTACTATATAATCCACTACCATCTGCAAAAGTTATTTCACCATTTAATTCAATATGGCTGTCTCTTGTTCTTTCATCATCTGTGCTGATCCATTGTATATAATCAACTGATGGATTATTTATTAATCTATTATGATTTGCACTACCTTGTGCTTTTAGTGTTTCTGTTCTTGCAATTCTTTCAGATTCATACCTTGATAATTCATTAAATTGTTCTTGTATTGCTTCCGTTAATTTGTTTATTCCCTCTCCTTGTTCTGCATAAGTTTCTTTTATAATATCATATATTTCCTGTGTAACTCTTTCAAGGGTGCTTTCACTTGCAATAAATATATTATTACTCATATAATCTACAACAGCTTTATCAATTTCAAAGTCAAGTAATTCATATAAACTTATATCACTGGGAGTAAAATTAGTTAAATCGTAGTGTGGTTTTAAATATCGGTCTAAACTGTTTTTTGTGTTTGTATTGTATCTTAATCTTTTTTTAATGTTTTCTTTTAATATCTTGTCGCTTTGATAACTGTAATCCAACCAGTCATCAAGATTTGATTGATCTTTTGTTGCAACATAGTATAATAATGTATTATCTAATGTTTTTTGTGCTACTTTGTTATTTATCTTTGCTTCTACTGTTTCACTTGTATTAATATAATAATCATGTATGTTTTCACTTAAAATATCCAGATATTCCTGTTTATGATCTTTTATAATTTCTTCAACTTGGAACAAATATAATAATTCATTAAAATTATTATCTAATCTTGATATTATTACACTACAAACATTTTCAAACCATTTTTCCAACTGTTTTGTTAAAAGGTTTATATTTTCTTGTTCATCGTTTGATTGCTTCTTTGATATTAGATAATAATCCTTTATTTGCATACTTTTTAGCTTGTAGTATATTTTTCTGCTTTCGTTCATACTTCTTACCAACCTGTAATACTTGTTGCTGTAAGTTGTTCAGATCATCATCAGTGATAATTCCTTTTTCAGCTATTACTTGCAACGGCACTCCATTTATACAATACATGTCAAGTAATTCCTCATCACTATCACTACTAATACCTATTGCTTTACTATATTTATTTTGAAATTCCCTTGCAGTCATAAGACCATTTTTTACTAGATTCATATCACGATTTACATTTTCTGTAATGTTTTGTTCAATGTAATCCAGTAATTTAAATCTTACATTGCTTATATCATTAATGAAAGTTGTATCATTTTCAAATAGTAATAATTTATTAATAGGATTTATAATCTTATTTTGGGTTGGTTTTACTTTATTATCATTATGCTGTAATAATAGACTATCAACAGCATTATTTCCCATTGCACCAGTAACACTTCCCATTATAAGATTATAATCTACACCCATCATTCCACATATATCTTTTGCATCATCTTCTCTTAATCCTCTAAAACTTGCTTCTTTTACATCTGTTGCAAGTGGTGTAATAGTAACTTGAACAGGGTCTTGACCCATACTAGTAGGAAAACTCATTACAATTGCACCATGTCTTCCACCATCTATTATTTCTTGTATCTGTTGTCCTATTTTGTATCGTAATGTTTTTGTTACATCAAAGTTTGGATTAATACTTCCATCAGCAAGATACCTATTATTTTCTTCATCATAGAAAGTACCTGTAATACTTACAACCCATGCAGGCATTCCAAAGTTCACAAAGAAATCAATAATATAATTAAGTCTGCCTAATTCAATTTCAATAATTTGTATTCCTGGTGCAATAAGTGGAACTCCGTATTCATTACACCCTAAATCATAACGGTAATACCATAATACTTCATGTGCATCAATATCTTTTCCAAAGCTTGTATTGCTCCACTTACCAGTAAATCTGTTTAAATATTGTTTTTCACCTTTTTCATAATTCTTACCATAGATCACAAAAAATATATCTTCACCATTAATACTTTGAACAATCCTTTTATCATCAGCACATAATTTAACATTAGTTACATCAAAATGTAATAAATGTTGTAAAGGACTATCAAGTCCATCAGTTCGTACTATTTCAATTCCTGCATGACCATTCGTAAGAAAAGTATATACTGTTTGTTGTATAGTATCCATTATTGGTTCTGGCATTCTATTAAAGAAATCAAGTAATTCATTTTTTGCTTCAATATCTTCATCATCTTCAATACCGGTTCTACTTGTTATGTCAAAACCGTTCTTTACACAGTCATTTGCAACTCTTTCTGCACAGGCACGAAACACCCAGTTATTTCTACTTAAAAAAGTTAAAAAACTACTAGGATATGCTGGAACTTTAAATTGTAATCCATACTTCTTTTCCTGTATCTGTGCACTTTCATTAAAGGTGATACTGCTATCATATAAGCTTTTAAAAGCACTATGATCTTGAATGTATAAGTTATGTTCATTATCACTAGTTACTATAAAACTATCTGCACTCATTTCATTTCTTGTTACTGGTGGTGCATCATCTATATATTCAATTGTTGGTTCTACATCTAATAATTCTGGTATTACTTCTGTCATTATTTTTTAACCTCCATTATAATTAGTATGGTACATACAAATTCCTATTTTGTAGGAAATAGTTTGCACCAGCAGACAAGCTATCAACTATATCATCATGTTTTCCTTTACTACTATTACTTTCTTCACCATCAAAATGAGTTAATTCATTTATTATTGTATGTATCCAATCATTATTTTGATTTGGATATGTAACAAATTTAAGTCTACCTTCACTTGCTAATGTTTGCAGTTCAACACTACTAAAAAGTTTGTTTCCTTCTGCTGTACCATACTGTATATCATATTTCCTCATTTCCTGTTGCAATGCTTGTAAGAACATAACACTCATACTTCCAGGTTCTTGTAAAATAAATGTACCTTTATCCGTACCAGCAGAAATAATACTACTTCTTATTATATTTACTACATCTATCGCTTTTCTTTTTCCTCTTACCATATTAAATATATATAATGTTTCATTATTCCAGTAATCATAACCTTGCATTATACCAGCAAAGTAATCCCCATTTTTACTTTTCTTACTTGTTGCAGCAGTATCCCAGAACCTGAGCATTGGAACAGGGGGAACATTAGTATAATCAACGGTACAATTAAGTTCATGTTTTTCATCGTAAAACATTTCATCAGTAAATAGGAAATCTTTAAATTCTTGTGGGTCTCCTTGCATAATGGTTCTAAATCTGTATTCTCCCATCATCTTTTTATCATTTAAAAGGTCTTCACTACTTTTATGTGCACTCCATAATGCTTCACCTTTTTTACGGTGTAAAATATCTGTTTCTGGATTTTCACATAATGCAGGGAAATTAAGATTAACTATTGTATTTGTTGGGATTGTTTCCCTTTCTTCTATTTTCTGCATTGCTTCAAGACCATTTAATACTGGATATTTTTCTTGTAATATACCTTGTAAATCTCTTTTATTAAGTCTTTGAGCAACAACAATAAGAATAGGATTTCTATTAATATCATTTTTTCTTAATCTTGTATTAACACTTCCAACATACCAATCATCAAGGTTTTCTTGCATTAAAGCACTTGCAGCATCTTTCAATTCTTTTATAGGATCATCAATAATAATTAGATTTGCTGGATTTCCCATAATACTTCCATGACTTCCAGTTGCAAGTAATTCTCCATTATGTGGATATTCGAACATGAAATTTGTTTTGCTGTGTTGGTCTTGTGCTAATCGTGGTTTGAACATTGTTTCTTGTCCGAACCTGTTTATAATGTTTCTTAATCTTAATCCATATTTTGTTGCTCTTTGCTGACTGTAAGCTGTTACAATAACTTTATCATCGGGATTATTACACATATAAAGACTTGCAAAAGCTTCTATTGTAAGCATTGTTTTTCCATGTTGTGGAGGAGCACTTATAAGTATTTTACTAACTTTTCCAGCTAGTGCATAATGTAACATTTTAAATAATGGTTTCTGCCACTTTAAAGGTTTCAACATTCCATAATTAATATGTAAATACCAACTTATAAGGTTATTATCAAATATTAATGGTTTATTCTGTTTCATAATTATCAAAGAAGTAATCTATTGTTTTAAGTTCACCATCAAGATATTCTTCATTGCTGGTGTATGGGTTGTGATGTGTTTGAAGTCTTTCTTTAATGTCTTTCCAATCTGCTACAAATCCAGTAACTGTATTAATAGTTAATGTTCCTGTATCATGCAAAGTTTCAAGAGATTTATACAAGTAACCAAGTTGAATATTAATATTACTTAATTCTTTGAAGTTACTGTTTATAGTTCCATCTGCATTACTAATATTTAAACTGTGCATATTCATAGTATTTTTTACTATTATGTTTTGTAGTGCATCAAGAACATTATTCAAATTATTGATCCTTTTACTTTTTCTTTCAATTTGTCTTATGTTAAATTCATTTACTTTATCATCTATTGTTATGCTTTTTTCATAGTATTTGTCTAATCTGTGTTTTTCCCATTCAAAATTGTTAATCCATTCTATAATGGTTTGAACACTTATTACTCTGCTAAAAGGAAAGGTTTCACCCTTTTGTTCAAGTTCTTGTTTATTTTTTATTATTTGTTTTCTTACTGCTGCACCAGTTCTTTTAGCACCATATGGGAAGTGAACAATAGCCGTTCACATAATAATAATGTTGTTCATCTGTTTCATATTTCCCAGTAACCTTGTTAATATTATATTTTTCTTTTGGGTCTATGATTTTTAATTCATTTGTCATTACACCACCTCCCATAAAGTTTTTTAAAGTTTTTTAAAGTTTTTAGGATAGTTTTATGTATGTTTAATTATAAAAATAGGTTATTATTGATTGGTGGTTATTTTATTCAATGTTTTCTGTTTGTTTAAATGTTAGGTTACAACAATCATTGGAATTATAATTTATGTAATCTTGGAAATAATAGTGAACTAAAATTATTTTTATCAAATCCATTTTTAATCATTAATCCACTTTTCCTATTGTTTATTTTTTAAAACCTATATATCCTGTAAAGTTCATATTTTTCCAGAAGATATTTACAGAAGTATATCCCACACTTTCTAACAGGTTTATATTAAATTCATCAGTTACTGGTATTAACTGCCTTGTTAATTTATTTTTTTTATTTTTATTTTCTTTGTTACTGTATCCATTGTTTTCTTTATATGTATAATATGATTCTGTAAATAAAGTTTCTATTTGTGGATTGTTATTAATTACTTTTTCAACTAGAATAATTATTCCACCTTTACTTTGTGAAGTATATACTTGTTCTAATAATTTATACCTTTCTTCTGTTGGCATAAATTGTAATGTAAATATAGACAAAGCATAATCAATATTATTATATTCTGTAAGATCAAATTCTGTTAAATCTTTATTAATTAATATTATCCCATTAAGATATTGTGTTCTGTTTCTTGCTTGATGTATCATTGGTGCACTTTTATCTATTCCTATTAATTGACATTGTGGAATAATTTCGTACAAAGGTAGTGAACTTGTTAATGTTCCACAGCCTAAGTCCAATACTCTTTTTGGTCCTCCTTTTTTTTCAGCAGACTTTTTTAAAAGAGTAATATATGTTTTACACATTTCCTGGTAGCTAGGTATGCTTCTATTTAACATTTCATCAAATACTTTTGAAACTTCTTCATTAAATTCCCATGATTCTGGCATAGTATCTGTAATATTTATATCTTCCATTTAATTATACTCCTTCTAATGTTTGTTTTATTTTTGTTGCTAGTGCTTCCATCATTCGTGGGGGTACACTTCTTGCAATTCTCTCCCATTGTTTTTGGTAAGTTCCACTTAATCTGTAATCATCTGGGAATGTTTGTAATCTTTTAGCTTCTGGAATACTAACAGGTCTTGGATAATATTCGTGGAATAATGGTGACCCTACAATTAATGTAGGGGATACTTTATGTTCTTGACAAATATTATATGTGAAATAACTATTTTTATTATATAATTTTTTACATGCAGTTCCTAAATTATCCAATTTATGTCTTTGTGCATATTTTAATAAAGTATATGCTTTTGTTTTAGGATTAATATTTAATTCTTCATGAACATATTTCTTATAAAAGGGTATTGCTTGTTTTACTGTTATAATATTGTTATTTGGGTCTGGTGCATTAGGAACAATATTTAAATCATTTCTTGTTCCTATAAAAAATAATCTTTTTCTTTTCTGAGGAACATTATAAAACATACTATTTAGAATATATGCTTTTACAGTATATCCACAATTCGCAAGGTGACTATAAATTGTATTAAAATATGTTTTATTTTGTTTATGTCCTAATGCATCAACATTTTCTGTAATAAACATTTTTGGTTTTAATCCTTTTAGTAACCGAGCATATTCAATAAATAAATCATCGACTCTTTGTTTGGTATCACTATACTTTTTAACCTTTCCCCAGCATTTATCCCCTTTTCCAGCTATACTAAATGCAGCACAGGGTGGACTTCCTTCAAATAAATCTAGTTCCCCCTGTTTAAGATTACATTTATTCAATATTTCTTTATAATTTATTGTTCTAATATCTCTTTTATCAAGAATGGTGTTTTTATGGTTCATTTTATAAACTTCTTGTGCAGCTGGAATAAATTCATTTGCCCATAAAACATTAAACCCAGCAAGTTTTAAACCCATACAAGAACCACCAGCACCACTAAAAGTAGAAACAGCATTGAAACCATTTGTACCTTCCATCTTTTCAATATCTTTTAAATAATATTCATACATATTAATCATTATATTTTTTGTAGTAATCTCTTACAAGGTCCATTGTTCTTTTTCTATTCTTAAAATTAAATTCTTTATCATCTAATAATGTTATAAATACTTCTGGTATTCTTGCATTTAATTGTAGGTTACTATGTATTCTCCGTCCAGTTTTTTTAAAATAGTTATTATAATTTTGTATGATTAAATATTTTTGATAAGGTTTATTAATTTCCTCCCAATTAAACTGTAAAAAATATTTTTGAATTAATGGGTGTACATACGGACTTATTAATATTTTATTATATTCTT
>Ga0326513_10001319_pt1 | contig 19773 bp, 37 predicted proteins | sample 2_2465_0518_D_FD_203654 | JGI IMG/M metagenome (GOLD analysis project Ga0326513, IMG submission 203654) | Bovine rumen microbial communities from UC Davis, California, United States - 2_2465_0518 | ecosystem: Host-associated > Mammals > Digestive system > Stomach > Rumen | place: USA... | reverse complement strand
CTGACATGAACTTCAAGGGCCGTGGTGAGATTCAGCTTGTCTACACGGCTGGTGGTGTGATTGAGCGCTCACCTGTTATTATGGTGATTTCCGGGCGCTCTCTTGTTGCCGCTGGCGATCCTCCTGACCCGTTTGAGACGTGGCTTGAAGAACTGACTGAGCTTGCAGCAGAGACACTTGTCAACGCACAGAGTGCGGAAGACAGCGCAAGCGAGGCAAACGCAGATGCACTTCGTGCCGCACAGTCCGCCCTTGACGCTGAGGCGGCGAAATCGGGCGCAGAATCCGCCGAGACCGCCGCCAGGCAGTCTGCCGCCCTTGCGGGCGAAAAGGCGACACAGGCCGCGCAGAGCGCACAGACGGCGGCTCAGAAGGCGACCGCCGCGCAGCAGAGCGCGGAAGACGCGCAGGCCGCGCTGGAAGCTGCCCGGCTCGCCGCCGACGCTGCCGAAACCTTTAAGGATGACGCCCAGACCGCCGAGGCCGGGGCGAATCAGGCCAAGACCGACGCGCAGACTGCCGCGCGTGCCGCCGCTGAGTCCGCAAGTGCCGCCTCTGGTTCTGCCGCTGATGCCGCTGCCACTGTTACCGAGGTTGAAACCAAGGGCGCGGAGCAGATCGCCGCGATCAATCAGGCCGGGACAACTCAGATCGCCGCTGTGGATGCTACTGGGGCTGCTCAAGTGCAAGCCATCGAGGGCAAGGGCGAGGAAGTTATTGCATCGATTCCGTCTGACTACACCGAATTGGCGGACGAAGTTAGTGACTTAAAGTCATCTGTTGATCAATTAAGCCAGCTACCGGACGCGGACACGGGCAAAAGCTACCGCGTGGAGGAGACCGTGAGCGGCGGACACTTGGTACTTAGTTTTGAGGAGGTTACAGCATGAGCGATCCTATCAATCTCATTTTGCCGAACGCGGCACAGATGGACGACACCAACGCGGCGCTCTTTGCCATCGCGGGGGCGCTTGGCTACGACGCCAGTGGGAAAATCAAGAGCTTTCTGCACATGCGGCAACTGCTGCGGCTCGGGATTCTGCCTCGCTATGTCCACATCGGCGATCTGATCCCGGTCAACAAGGAGAGCGGCCTTTCGGTCACTGTCACAGGAAACGTGACAGGCGCGACGGTGGCGGAGGACAGCTTTCTGCAAGCGGTTGGCAACGCGGCTACGGCGTCCTATGAATTTTTGTTTGACGGCGCGGCGTGGCAGCTCGACGGCGAGACGGTGGAGCTGGCGGCGTACGGCGTAGCCGTCACGGGAACGCCCGCAGAGGGCAGCGCCGTGGTTGTGCATGTGCAGGCGGACAAGTGCTATTTCGAGGCCGCGGATTTCGACAAGGATCGGCCCGCCAACAAAGCCTACACGCACAGCATGACGCTCATCTCCCGCGACATCCTGAGCTACGGACTGATCCCTTTCTCCGCGTCACAGGCGCTCAAAGCCGTCGCGGCTGACGAATTCCCAAACGGCATCGCTGCTGGCGAGACACTGCATCTGACGCTCGACCACGGGGCTTACGACGGAGGTACAGGGCAGGACGGCAGCTATCAGATGGTCACGCCCGTCGCTGTCCCGGTCGGCGGAAAAATCCGTCACACCGCGATCGGCGCTTATCAGAGCAACGCTGCCAACTACAACAAAAAGACGATTCTCGCGGGGCGGTGGGTTTTTTACGACGCCAATTACAACGAGATCGGCCGCAGCGCGACCACGGAGGGAACCGGAGGCACGTCCCTCGGCACGGCAACGGCGGAGACGATGAGCTATATGTCCGGGTCGCACCTCAACGCAACCAGGCGTCAGGCATACGGCAGCAACTGCGCGGCGCACAGCACACAGCGGAAGTGGTTCCGCAGCGCTGCGGCCGGAGCCGCCAGCGGGGCAATCGCGTCCTGGTGGTACGCAGACAACGAATTTGACATGCCGACGCGCACAACGCTGCCCGGCTTTTTGCACGGCCTCGACCCCGAGTTTGTGGAGTGCATCGGCCCCGTCCTCAAGCGCACGTTCCTCTCGCCGTGGGATCGCAGCGGCGAAGAGACTTACGCCGACACGGAGGAGACCATGTTCCACCTGAGCATGACCGAGGTCGGCTTCGGCGCGAACAGCGGCGTGTACGAGACAAGCCCGGACGAGAACGGCGTGATCGAAAAGCCCGGCCCCTACGCGCTGTATGACGGCGCGACGAACGAGGACAGGATCAAACGGCAGGGCGGCACAGCCCGGTACTGGTTCCTGCGCTCTCCGTTCCCGTCCTACTGCTTCAGCGTGCGCTTCGTGACGCCCGCTGGGGCGCTCAGCAGCCACCACGCGCTCAACGCCTACGGGGCTGTGGGCGGCCTGAATTTCATCTGAATCATCGACCGGGACGGGGCGATAGCGACGCGACAGCGGCGCGGTGTTACGTCCTGCACCCGGCAGGAGCGAGGGGAGTATGAGCGAAAGAATAAAAAACAAAACGCCGAGCGAGAAAGCGCCGTTTCTTCGGGCGGCGAGGAAGCTGCTTGCGGAGACCGCGAGGGTCACACGCTCGGAGAAGATCGTACCAAAACGCGCCCGGTGGCAGTACGCCTATGAGATCATGTGGCTGTGCAACCAGTACCACAGTTGGGCGATGTACGCCAACGGCATCAAGGTGCAAACGCGAAAGCTGATGCTCGACCGCTTTGAGGCGCACCCGAGGGCGCTGGCCGAGGAGCGCGAGACGCTGCGCAATCTCAAGCGGCTGGTGGACAAGGGTGAGCGGAGCATGGAGCAGGTAAAGGCCCACTATCAGAGCTGGATCGCGAACGCGGAATACGCCGGAGACGGGCCGATCCGCACGATGGATCGATTTTACACAACACTGTTCCGGCAAAGGCCGGGCTACAAAAGAAAGCGGAGGTATTTGTATGGGAGTCGTACTGACACAGAGAGAGCGCATCCGTCTGCTGGAAACTGAGAATCAGCAGTTGACGGCGCGGAATAACGCGCTTGAGGGCTATCTGGTCTATGTGGCCATGATGACCGACGTGGAGCTGCCGGAGGAGGAAATCGCCAATGAGTAAGCTGTTTGAAAAAATCAAAAAGTGGTATCAGGACGGCGTGTGGACGAAGTCGATGCTCTTAAACGCCGTCGCGAAGGGTAAGATCACGGCGGAGGAATACCGGGAGATCACCGGGGAGGATTTACCGGAATGAAAGCAACCGTAACGGTAACGCTGGACGGCAAAGAAGTCCGGGCAATCATCGCAAAGGCGCTGAAGCTGCCGCTGGAGGCGGTCAAGCCGCTGCGGTACAACTTCGCCATCGAAGGATACGCCCCGGAAGAGGTCGCGGCGAAAATCAAAGCGGCGGTTGGCGAAGTCACTTAAGGGACGCTTTAAGTCAAGATCGTTTTGACCACTGATACTCAATATGACTTGATTTTTTGGTAGCAAAATAATGTGAGAATAAGCTATATTTTGTGCTTATGTAAACTGATTTTGTGCTACTCTTTAATCAACTAAAGCAAACGGTTGTGAACTTTTAAGGTTCAAAAGTGACTAAAAGCAAAGAAAAAGCCGGGAAGTTAATCACTTCTCGGCTTAAATATTGTGGAGCGGATGATGGGAGTCGAACCCATACCGAAGATGCTATAGGCCGCATGAATACTGGATTTTTACATGGCGGTTGATTTTTCGGTTGATTTTCTTTTGTGCAAAATGTTATGTCAACGCTGTGAAGAATTGTTGCATCTGCACAATATCCTTGTTCGCGTCCTGAGATGCGAGGTGGGTGTAGATATTGTGAACGGTTGTGGGGTTCGCCCATCCTCCCTCGCGCATGGTTGTTTCCTCTGACCACCCAAGGTGATAAGCGAGACTGGCGAAGCTGTGACGCAGACCGTGGACTCCGACTTCTGGCAAATCGTGTGCGCGACAGATTGAGTTGACTTGGACATAGGTTGTGTTGGGCTTAGTCGCAACTAACTGCCCTGATTTGCCACGAAGCAATTCAGTGAGCCGTGGGATGACAATATGCACATCGCGTGTGGACGTTCGGTTCTTGTTAGTGTCCTTCTCCACGAATCTCCCTTCATCGTTGTAGACGGATGCACCGCGCACATGGATGATACCACGGTCGATGTCTATGTCATCTGATGTAAGATGTAGCAGTTCAGACCTACGCAGACCGTTCAGCGCGAGGAGCGCGGCTAATTCTACGTCTTTCCCCCGAATTGCTTTGGTGAATTGCTTGATTTGCTCATAGTCCAGCCACGGTCGGTCTGCTTTAGGGATTTGCGGGAGTGCCACTTTTGGGAGTTCTGAGTTGGCATATTTGAGGGAAGCTGTCACAAGCCGCCATGCGTTTGAAAGCGTCTTAGGAGCGATCAGAGCGGCCTCCTCGCTGACCATACGTTGATATGGGATATTCCCTATATCCTTGTCCATATACCGCTGAAAGCGATTCTTCCGATATGATTTGTAAGCCTTGACAGTCGATGGGCTTAACACAGCCTTGTTGTCTTTGATATAGTTGTCTATCGCCGTTCCAAGCGTGAGTTTGGGGCGGCTTTTTTGTATCTCTATCAGCTTTATCTTTGCGGCCCTGGCCTTCGTGTAATACTCCTCCTCACTCTCGGCGGTGACATACACCCGTTCTCCATCGACTGTTATTTGACTGTAATACGCATTACCCTTGCGGTGTGGCTGCGGAACCTTTACCTCGTTCGCCTCTGCGATCTGCCGCGCTCCACACCAGTTGCAGTAGATGGAGTTGTCTTGGATTTGACGTTTGCATTTTTTACATTTCATGATTTTGAAAAGTGCAGTTTAGTGTCCAGAATTTTGGACAGTAAGTGTGTTATGATTCAACTATCTTAAGCAGATACATTTTGTATCGAGTCTATCTTAATAGGAGAAAACGAGAATGAATATGAAGGAAGAGTTTATTATGATTCTTGAGAGCCATCCTGAGCTTCTTGACTCTGCGCTTGATTTCGTAGCCAGTTTATTGCTTCGACCTGCTGTTCAAACGTCAGACGATCAAACAGACTGTTGACCAAATCGCGTTTCTCCTTGTCGATCTGCCCGTCACCATCGGTGGCGGGTTTTTCTTCGCCTGTCATGAACTCATACCATCCGCAACCCAAGTAATCCAGTATTGCTTCAAGACGCATTAACTTAATATCTTTTACCTTTTTCGGATTCAAATAACCATTTCCAAAGCCTAAATCTTTTTCGACTTTAGATGGCGCTACAGACTTCTTTTCACACAATTTGAGAACTTTTTCTACAGGCGAGAGGTTTTCCCATTCTTCCATATCAAATACCCTCCAAAAAATATTAGGAAAAATTCGCAATAGGGTATTGACATTTAGAATTTTTTCTGTATAATGGGCAACAGTTAGGAAAAATTCTAAACGGCAATGCGGTTGTTCAATTGTAGGGATGTGGCAATTCCTATGATAATCGATTCAATTACAAATGTCAATAGAATTTTTCCTAACTTGAAAGAAATTTGTAATCTTTGAAAGGAAGGAAAAACAAATGAAAAAACTCCATGTAACTCTGAACGGGACGAGTCCCTTGATTGAACACTCTCCGAAGTGCGTCAATCCGTTCCATCCCATTGCGAAGAAGATGGCTCCGATTATGAGCAAGAGGAAAAAGCCGGGGTGTACTGGGATGACAACATCGGCCTCGTTATCCCTAATGAGTGCATCATGGCAACTCTTGTTGGTGGTGCAAAAATGAACAAAAACGGAGCGGCTATCCAGAGATACACGCAGGTCGTAGAAAGCCTTGCTCCGCTCGACATCGGAGAAGCGCAGGATTATGAAAAGATGAAGTTTGATCCTCGCTTCCGTGATGTCCGCAGCGTTGTCGTGAGCAGACAGCGCATCATCCGTACCCGCCCCCGTTTTAACACTTGGCGTTGCTCATTCTCTCTCCTCTTCGATGAAACGAAAATTGATGTCAACGCAATTGTACTGGCGCTGGAGAACGCTGGTAACTATATCGGCCTGTGCGAGATGCGGACGATGGGCTACGGCAGATTCGCTGCGGCTGTGAAAGAGGTTGAGTTCGCGGCTTAATTAAGGGTTCTATAGTTCGGCACGGTGGGCATCGGCTGGGAAGGTTGCGATAGGGTAGGGTTAGGGTTATCTGGCGGGGTGCTGTTCGTTCCGGCGGGGTATTGCGGGATAAGGCACGGTTAGGATTCTGCGGTCAGTTATGCTGATGCAAGGAATGGCAAGGCGCGGTAGCGTGAGGCACGGTTGGGTTTGGTAAGTATTCTGAGTATTGGTAAGTCGCGTTTAGGTAGTGCTTGGTATGCTGTGATGCGGTCGGGATTATGCGGCCTGTTCCGCTTTGCTTAGGTTGGTTGTGGTACGGTAGGACACGGATTATGTTGATTGGTTAGTAGTGGCTGGATATGACGGGATTCGGAGTGGCTCGGTATGGATTTTATGCTTTGCTTTTGCCCGGAACGGCAGGGTGAGGCAGGGTACGGCTTGGTAAGGATTTTAAGGCTATATGAAAGGAAGGGTAGCATTGAACAAAAAGGAAAAAGTCAAGGCGCTTGTAGAAGCCTTTGCAAACGAGCCGTATGGGTCTACGTTTGAACACTACAAGATCGCCGCAATCATTGGGGTTCCATACGGGACTCCAAAGTATCAGGAGATTGTCTCCAACGCAAAGAAAGAACTGGAAGAAAGCGGAAAGATGATCGTAAGCGTCTGGAAAGTCGGCTATCGAGTTGCCGATCCTGACGAGTACGTTGACCAGTCCGCAAAGCGCGTTGGGCGCGGAGCGAAGCAAATCGACCACGGCGTTCGCATTCTCGACAACGCGCCAGTAAAGGACATGAGTCAGTTGGGAGTGCAGAGGTACAATACGGTAAACGACCGTATGAGAATCATGCAAGCCGCTGTTCATGGAGCGAAGGTAGAGATCAAGATGCTGGCAACAAAGCGGAAGAATCCGCTGGAAGCCGCTGTGAGGTGAACCGATATGCCCAAAACAAAACTTGGAGAGAAATACTCACCCAAGCCGCCAAAGATCGACTGGCTGTGGGCGGCAGTGCTTGAGCGCAAGATGGTGATGCGCTATGACCTCAAAGACATGGCTTCCATCGCCGGGGTCAGCTACGACCTCATGCGGCGGTACATCGGAATGTCCCCGTGGGACTGGCCCAACGACATCAGAAACAAAGTCGTGGACAAACTCGGAATCAAGATCGTTCAGAGCGTTGACGGCGCTCCAGATATGGAGGACACGTTATGAAATACTTCGTAGCCGCTTCCCTGTTTCTTCTTGGAAGCGAGGTTCTGAGCATGATTGCTCTGCTGGCTATGCTGGCCCTGTTCTGCGGAGACATTCTCCACGCACGAATGGAGGTGGGCAAGTGATCTTCACTGTGACGCTTGGGCTGATTGCCGCTGTTGAAGCCGGGATCATTCTCTATCTGCTTGAGATCATCCGTGTGGAAGGGATTGAGCGGGAGGAGAAAGAAATCGTTCTTACGCCGCCCGAAGTCAGCCAGTACACACGAAGCAAGATGTTTGGCTACCACATTGAACGCTTCGGGGAGGAGGCGTATCAGGACGGCAAAGTTTATAACGACAAAGGATCGGACGTTTGAATCCGAATATGACAGATGGCTTCACGACATAGCATGTCTAACGCTTGAGAGGGCTGTGCGTGATTGGAAAGAGTTGAACTATGGGGAGCTTGAAAGCTTTTACTCAATGGAGCATACCACGGTGTATCGCTCTGAGTTGCTACGGTTTTTCCGCAGTCGATGGTTTGAAAGGCTCCTCTCCATGACAACAAACTATCCGCCCGATGTTATCCGAAAGGAGTTGAAGCTTGACAAGTGGCTGAAATGAGCGTGGATGAGGCTACTCGCTACCTGACAATCTACGCGAACACAGGGATGCGAGTAGCTGCCGCCGCAGATGAACTACACTATAATCGCAAAACCATGTACAAAAAGTTAAGACTCGCTGGTGGAGTGTTCGGGATTGACCCGTTTGACTTCTACGAACTGGCGAGGGTTCTGATAAAGGAGGAAGAATGAGCAAAGAAGCGCAGCTTCGAAAAGAACTGGACAATGCGCTTAAAGCCCTTGGGCTGGCGCGAGACAGGCTGATCGATACTCAGGAGGAGCTTCGGCAACTCAAGTGGCTTCTCGTTCAGATGGAGGAGAGCCGTGGAGCGAATTCCTGACGATCCGATTATCCGCTGCATCGAGGACACTGGCTATCCACCGTGGTTTTACCGAACAAAAGACGAATGGCACGACATCCCCGATTATTTTGAGGATGAGTTTGATGGAGAGGAGGACTCCGATGTGTATTACGGCAGCGAGACAGAAGAGTTTTAAGACCCTGATGGCGAGAGCGCAGATGGAACGCTACCGCCGCTATGCGGAGGCGAAGCGAAAAATCCCAATGGACTTGCCGCCGAAAGAGTATGAAGCGCGAGTGAAGCGGCTGGCTCGGAGGTACAAAATTTGAAGGTAGCAAACGCAAAAGTGTTCGGATTCCATGACTCAGTGCGTGGAGCGAAGTTTCCAATGGCAACTGATACGAACAGCTTAACGACTGAGATCACACCGGGAATTGATGCGCTCGGCAAAGCGGAAGTCGGAATGGGCCATGACAATTTCCTCAATGGCATTATCGTTCAGTTTGACCTGACCTGTTCCAATAAGATGTGGGTCGAGTTGCAGAGATACCACTTCATCGACTTTGTTTCCTCGCAAAGCACCATGCACAGGATCACCAAGATGAATCTTGACGAGTGCTTCAACGAGTATGTCACTGACGAGGTTCGTGAGCGGTGCAAGTGGCTCCAGATGGCTTACAATCACAATCCGTGCGTGGAGAACTATTTGCGGTTGCTCTACAACATCCCGGCTGGCATGGAACTGACCGCACGAATGACCACGAATTACAGGCAACTCAAGACAATCTATCGGCAAAGATGGGATCACAGACTCCCTGAGTGGCGGCAATTTTGCCGATGGCTGGAAGAACTGCCGCACTCTGAGTGGATCACAAGAAAGGAGTAGACATGGCAATCAATATGCTGAATGAGGTTGATATCCTCAAAGCTCAGAACGAGGCCATTGGGAGAATCGTTTGGGGCAATACGTTCGATGACCCCGCCATTGCCCTCGGCGTTATCGAGGGGGTTCTCATGATGACGGAACAGCTTATGGACACCGGGGAGGAAAAGTAATGGGCGTACCTATTTTAATTGAAGGAGAAAGCGGCTCAGGGAAGTCGTTCTCCATCAAGGGTCTGCCGCCGAATGAGACTGGTATCTTCTCCGTTGAGAAGGGGCGGCTCCCGTTCAAGGGGGACTTCAAGGTGAAGAAACGCGCCACCTACAAGGACATCAACACGATCTTCAAAGAGCCGAAGCTGAAACGGTATGTCATCGATGACAGCCAGTACCTTCTTGTCAACGCTCTGTTCGACAGAGCAAAGGAAGTTGGCTATCAAAAATACACCGACATGGCGGTTGACTTTAGGAACTTGATTCACAATGTCAACTATCTTCTGCCTGACGATGTGATTGTGTACTTCCTCCACCACACGGAAACCGATCCCAATACGGGCAAGGTAAAGGCCAAGACAGTAGGAAAGATGATTGACCAGTATCTAACGCTGGAAGGGTGCTTTGACATTGTTCTGCTGGCTGATGTGGACAGCGAAGGGCATCACTTCATCACACAGAGTGACGGATACACCACTGCGAAAAGCCCGGAAGGGATGTTCCCTGACGTGAAGATTCCAAACGATCTTGGGTTGGTCGATAAGGCAGTGCGTGAGTATTGGGGGCTGTGATGGCAGATAAAGGCGGTTGTACTAATTACATCTCTCGCACTGTGACAATCAACTTCACAAATGACGGTGTTTGCTGTGCGAGATGCCCCCTACTTCAAACGTACAGTAGGAACCAGTGCATGAGAACCGGGGAACTGATTGCCGATACTCGCGGTGTTGGCGGTTGGTGTCCCCTTACAGACCCAGAAACGGGCTATGTTGAAGGACAATACTATTAATAATAAGGAGAATGTGAATGAAGCAGTATTCGGATTTCAAGAGTGAGAGAAGCAGCAGCGGTCGTGAAACGCTCCCGGCTGGCGGCTATGTGTGTAAGATCATCTCGGCGAAGGTCGAACAGAACGATTGGGGCGATGTGCTTGTCGTGGCCCACGATGTCTGTGAGGGCGAGTATGACGGGATTTTCAAGCGCGACTTCGACAACAATACGATGGACAACAAGAAGTGGCGCGGCACGTTCCGTCTGAATATCCCCAAGGATGATGGAACGGAACAGGACAACTGGAAGAAGCGCAGCTTTAATAACTTCATCTGGGCTGTGGAGCAGTCGAACCCCGGCTTCACTTGGGGGTGGGACGAAAAGACTCTGCGCGGCAAAAAGGTCGGCCTCATCTATCGCAACGAGGAATGGGCTATGAACGGTCGCACTGGTTGGACTACAAAGGCGGCTGGTTCTGAGAGCGTTGATAACATCCGCGATGGCAAGTTCAAGCCCCTCAAGGATAAGCCCCTTCCTGAGAGCAAGAAGGTTGCTTCCTCTCCTACGTTCACTGAGATGGACGATGAGGATGACGGGGAACTCCCGTTCTGATCCGTGAGCATTACACCTATTGAAGCAGAGGAATGTCTCAAATCAATGGTGTATGTGGTGGATTCCAGAGAGCAGCCTACCAAGAATCTTACAAAGCGTCTGGCGTACTTAACGCCTAACGTGCGTGAGACTGTAAACGCTGGCGATTACACAGCAAAGACAATGCTTCCCGATGGGACATGGTTCTATTTGCCTGTCGCGGTCGAGAGGAAAATGTCACTGACAGAGATCGCCGGGAACTTCACACGCGAGAGGGACAGGTTTAGGGCTGAGTTTAATCGTGCCAGTGAGCGCGGAATTCGGCTCTATATCCTGATCGAGCAATCGTCTTGGGAGGCTGCTTACGCTGGGGCCTATCGATCACAACTCAAGCCGCAAAGCATGGTAGCTTCGCTGTTCACATGGAGCGCAAGGTACGGATGTTCTGTCGTGATGTGTGAGCGCACCGAAACTGGCGGCAAACTGATACGGGACATTCTGAAATACGAAATGAGAGAATCACTTGGAAAGATGGTGAACAATGGCTGAGATTTTAGACAGCGGAGAGCGGACGGTATTCCCCAACGGGTTCCAACGCGATATGCACGAAGGGAAGGGCCGCATGGATTTGCTCCCTTGGAACGCGATCATCGAAGTGTCGAAGCACTGCGAAGCCGGGGCCAAGAAGTACGGAGAACACAACGTAGACCTCGGTTGCCCAGTGCATAGCCTGATGGACAGCGGTATGCGTCATGCGGCGAAGCACATCATCGGTCATGTGGACGAGAAACATTTGGTAGCCGCCTGCTGGAATTTTCTTTGGGCATTACAGATGGAACTCACAATGCCTGAGATGTGCGATATCCCGTGGTTCCCGGACTGTGTGAAAGCCGATGGAGAAGAAGTATGAACCTGTCAGAGATGACGTAATTGGCAAGTCGTTTTCTCCCGGCTGTGTGCGTAGCTGCCCGGAGCCGCACGTTATTAAACGGTTCGGGCTGGGCGGCGTGGCGAATGTTAGCGTGTACACCTGTCGAAAATGCAAATATCACAAAGACTGCAAGTGGATGGGGGGTGTGACTTGCGAGTATCCAGAGGAACAGACGGGCAACGTGGGAGGAAATAGCGGAAGCGATCCATGAGTCCGTCACGATGGAAGATGCGCTTGAGCTATACGCCCCATCAGTTCAACGTAGAAACAGACGGTGCGCGTGCCCGATCCACAACGGGAAAGACCCAAACTTCGCCTATACGGATCGGTACTTTCGGTGCTTCGTCTGCGGAGCCAAGGGCGATGTAATCAGCTTTGTCAAATCAGTGTGCGATCTGCCGTCCATGTCAGACGCAATGAAAAAGATAAATGCCGATTTTGATTTGCATTTGCCCATTAACTGCACTTTAAGTGAAATCCAAAGTGCAACTTTGGCACTTAAGAAGCAGGAGTCCGATGCGCGTAAGGCCAGAGAGGACGCATGGTGGAATGAGTACCACTTGCTGACGGACGAATGGATAAGGCTGGACAAAGCGAGGCGCGAGTCCGACCCAATGTCGGATGAGTACGCAAACGCAGTTCGGGAGATCGACAGAATTGGATTTATGATAGACGATCTTCCGAAAAGCATGGAGCTTGAAGCTACAGAACAGCCGCAAGAAGAACCTGAGATCGCGCTTAAACGGCACGATGACGGGCGAGTTAAGACGCTGATTGAGAACTTCGTGGAGATCATGCGGAACGACAGGCGCTACTCAGGAATCAAATTCAACGAAGTGTCGAACCGCGCAGAAGTCCATACAGTCAAGGATGGAAAGCTTGAGATCACCCCATGGTCAGACGCAGATGAGGCAAGCAGTATGAACTACATCGAATCGAGGTTCGGAGTGTATAGCAAAGACAAACACGCAGCCGCCTTGAGGATTCTGTTTGAGGATCGTAGGTATAACCCCATCAAAGACATTGTGGACGGTATCAAGTGGGACGGTGTGGAACGGTGTCAGCACTTTCTCTCCAAGTGGGGGAAGGTGGAGGACAGCGCCTACACACGCGAGGTGTCACGGCTGATCTTCGCTGGCGGCATCCACAGGCTGTATGAGCCGGGGTGCAAGTTTGAGGACATCCCAATCCTGATAGGCGATCAGGGCTGTGGAAAGTCCACGCTGGTTCGCTATCTCTCCATCCATGACGATTATTTCGGGGAACTGAAAATCATGGAAGGTCAGGCAGCAATTGAAAACCTCTCAGGCAAATGGATTATGGAGATTCCTGAGATGTCAGCATTTACCAAAGCCAAGGATCAGGAAGCTATCAAAGCGTTTGTCAGCCGCCAGAGAGACAGTTACAGAAAGCCGTATGACCGTAACACAACAGAGTTTTACAGACGGTGTATCTTTATCGCCACATCGAATGACCGCAACCCGCTTGTGGATAAAACTGGAAATCGCAGGTGGTATCCAGTCGAATGTCACTGTGTCGGGTATGATGTATTCGACAACGAGAAAGAGATACGCGAGTATATCTTACAATGCTGGGCAGAAGCGAGGGAACATCTTCACGACAGGTCGATGCAGCCCTTCGCAGATCGCAAACTGCTGAACGTGTATCAGGAGGTACAGGATAACGCTATGCAAGACGATTGGCGAGTCGGGGCAATCCAAGCGTTCCTCGACAGGAAAAACCCCGGTGAGTTGACTTGTGTGCGCGAGGTGTGTCATAGGGCGCTATCGCCTAATCCTGACTTTCCGAAAGAGCCAAGCCTTGTTGAGTCGAAAGATATTGGTAAGATACTTAACAGGTTTAAGGATTGGGAGCGAGTGTCGAGTCCGCGCATTGTAGGAATGTATGGTAGGCAAAGATGCTGGATTAAGAAGGAGCAGAATGAGCAATAAACTTTTCGCACTGAACGTCATTTATACCATTGCTGATTTGATCGTGGCTGTGCTGTGCGTATGCGGATTCTGCTGGGGCGCGTGGAATTTTGAGAAGTGGTGGATGCTCTGCTTTTGCATCATCCCCCTTCTCACGTTCAGTACGCACTCAGCGATTGTAGACGCAGACATTGAGGCCGCGCAGAAGGGAGATGAGAACGATAGCTGAGTTTATCGACAAAGAGAGCGGCGAAGTAAAGGAACTACCAAAGGAACCGCTCGACTTGCGGAAGATCAAGCAGCTTGCCGGGATGGGCTGGACTCATAAGCGAATCGCTGAGAAGTTTGGCACTACGCCTCAGGTCATCAGCAACATGATTTCCCGCGACAACAAAAAGAAGCGTGAGGCCGCAGAAGCTCCCAAGCGTCCGCGAGGTAGACCACCCGGAAGCAAGAATAAGCGGACAATCGCAGAAGAAAAAGCACTGACTAACTGGCAAGTGTCCCCCATGTCCCCGGCAATGCGTGAGGACAAAGCAGAGCTTAACCGCATGGCTGGCTGGTTCGTTACTCAATGCCTTGCGTTGGGCCAGACAACAGATGCAAACAGCATCGAGAGTCTGTATAGCTCTTTGCAGAAATATGTTGAACTGTGTACGCAGACTGGTATGCCTATGCTCGTTAAGACTTGCAACCTTGCGCTCGGCGTGAACGGACAGACCATGACCAAATGGAAGAACGGAACGCAGCGAAGCAATGATCCAAGATATAAGCAGTTTGCAGAACTGTGCGAGTCTGTGATAGCTGCTGGGATTGAAGCTGCCGGGGCCGCTGGTTCGCTTGATAAGATTCTCACAATCTATTTCACTAAAGCGCACTTCGGATATAGCGACCAGCCGAAACCGCAAGTCGAAGTTGACGATCCTCTTGGGTCTAAACGCTCTGCGAAAGAGATCACGGAAATCTATTCGGATTTGCTCCCCCAAGACAATTGAGGTGAACGACATGACACCATATATGACACCACTTAAAGCCATCCGCGCTAAGTGTCTTGACTGTGTAGCACAACAGCCCATAGAAGTTCGCTTATGTCCCTCTGAGGATTGCCCCCTGTGGCCTTATCGCATGGGACACAATCCGAATCGTAAAGGTATCGGTGGAATGAAGCAGAACGAACAGGAAACAGAAGAAATCTAAAGCTGAGTTGCACATTATCAGCAGAGAACATCTTGCCCAACAACTTACATGGTGATTTTGCTCTGCTGATTTTGTGCGGCTGAATGAAAGAAAAGGAAGTGATAAGCAATTAATGTTTTGATAGCTTGTGAAGAGAGCCAGGAAGTGTGCAAGGCGTTTCGTGCGCGTGGGCATAATGCTTTCTCTTGCGACATTCAGGAGTGCAGCGGTGGGCATCCAGAGTGGCATATCAAGGATGATGTGCTTGCGGTTCTGTACCCTGACGAATGGCGAGGAACGAATTTGCATTTGCAGAGTGGTCACATTTGCCAGATTTTCAAATGGGATTTGATTATAGCGCATCCCCCATGCACTTACATGAGCGCAGCTGGCGCTTGCAGAATGTACCCGAAAGCTGGACACATTGACGAGGAACGGTTTGCAAAAGCTATGGATGCAAAAAGGTTTTTTATGGACATCCGAAACGCTCCTTGCCAGCGAATTTGCATCGAGAACCCGCGCCCTCTAATGTGCGTTGAGTTGCCTAAAGAAACGCAGAGAATTCAGCCTTATGAGTTTGGAGAGCCGTGGTCGAAGCTTACTTATTTGCGGCTCAAAGGTTTGCCGCCTCTTGTTCCTACACAAATTGTTTCGGATTACAAGCCTTATGTATCATGTGGAACAAGCCGCAACAAAGGGAACCCAGAAAAGTCAGGCATGAGCAGACGCGGAGGGGCACAGAAAGTGAGAAGCAAAACCTTCCCCGGCATCGCCGCAGCAATGGCAGAACAATGGGGATGATTTATTCGTCAAATTGCACAAAATGATGTAGATAACAGAAAGGATGATGAAATTGATTATCGAGAAAACTTACGCAGACAATGGTGATAGAGAACTGCTGAACGACCATGTAAACCATGAGCAAGGCGAACTGACGGTAACGATCACTCTGCATGAGTATCGTGAACTTCTCCGCGCAAAATTTGAAAGTGAGCGGCAGAAGGAAAAGCTTTCGTGGCTTGAGCAGTATCAGAGAGCAAATAATGCAGAAGCAAAAGTGAAAGAGCTTGAGCAGAAGGTTTCTGTGCTTATGAGCCTTTGCCCCGCCAAGAGCGCTGACGAAGAGTGAGCCTCGACAAATCCATAGCCCACGGCAAGGAGCATCGCAAGCCATACCGTGGTAGCAAGGCGATTGACCCATCGTGCAGAAACCACGGTGGATGTCCGTGGTGTGAGGAGAACAGGAAACACAAATTCAGAGATAAGGAGAAAGACTATCATGGAAGACTACAAACAGAGGATGATTGAAGAGTACCAGCAGACGAAAGCGCGGTATCAAAAGCTCCACAAGATGCTGGTCAAGAAGGATGCCGGGACGCTGGACTTCACGCCTACTTGCCCCATCGGTCTGCTGAGAGAACAGGCAGAAATCATGGGACGGTATCTCTACACGCTGGAAGTCAGGGCGGAGATTGAGGGCGTGGATCTCGATGCGAAGCCGGAGTGGTTGTGATGATTGACGGATTCCCAGAACAGCCAGAACTTGTGCCGCTGATCCATGCGGCGTGGGTAGATACAGAACCGGGCAAGGCAGAATGGAAGAAAGGCAACATGAACATGGCCTGTTCCAACTGCAAGCATCGTGCCGGGAAGTATAAGCACAAGACCTATCGCTACTGCCCGTGGTGCGGTGCGAAGATGGATATGCCAGTAGCAAAACCAGAACGGATCGCGGATGAACTTGTGCGCGAGATAACCTTTGTTGGCAAACTCAGCACGAAGGAAATGCCAAGTCCGTAGTCAACAAAAAAGCCCCCAGAAGAGCGGTTAAGCTCCTCTGAGGGCTAATTTGTTGTGTGATTTCTCATGCACTAATGATGTTCACATGACGGGCAATTGCTGTCTCCATCTGCTCATCAGAAACTCCGATGTACCGCCTTGTGACCATCGGAGAGGAATGTTGCAGAAGCCGCTGAACCAGTACGATGTCATGCCCGTTGGCGTTGTAGATGCTTGTTGCATACCACTTGCGGAAGCTGTGTGTGCTGATGTTTGTATAGCCAAGATAGTCACACACTTTCTTCAACTGCTTCTGAACTGCATAAGCGCAGATCGGGAAGAGCAGATCGTTGTTATCAATCCTGTGCGCGTGAGCATAGGAGCGGAGAAAGTTGTACACTTCATCGGGTACTGTAAATTTCCTCTGCTTCCCGGTCTTTTCCTCCGTGATGTTCAGCCGCCATCTGTTTCCATCTCGGATGAAATCAGCCATACGGAGCTTGAGTATGTCTCCAACGCGCATACCAAGATTAGCTTCGGCGGTAAGGATAGCCGCCACTCTCGGATTAGGGCGGCTACCCTCAAAGCCATGCAGAAGGGTCTGGATGATCGTGGCGTACTGCTGATCGGTTAGGGCTACCATGTTATTCCTCCTCGCACCATTCGGCATCCCACACGCCAGCGCCATCGTTGAAGTAGAACGAATAGCACATATCAACCGCCATGTCATAGCTGGTAATTTCCGGGGTTTCCAGAACCTCGCCGTTAGAAGCTACAAGCTGCTTCTCTTCCTGATCGTACATAATTGTGAGTCTTTCGCCCTCGGCTCCGTTGATGGTGCAAATGTTTTTCATTGTTATTCTCCTTTCATCATGCCGCAGAAAGCTTCCGCTCTGCCTGTTCAAGATTGTATTCTGCTTTCTTGACCTTGCTCTCCATGCTATAGATTTTGTTGTTCAGCTTGTCCAGCTTGTCTTTCATTCCAGCACACGGGAGGAACTGCTTCTCATAGTACCAGATTTTGTTATCAAGTTCACGCGCTTCTTTCTTCATCTGTTCCAGCCTGTCGGAGTAGAAGCTGATCGTGCGCTGGGCTTCTGACCTCTGGAATGTAAGCTTGGCAATCTGTTCCGCTTGCCGTTCCTGTTCCTTTTTGATCTTCTCTTGCTCTGCTTTTTGTCTGGCCTGTTCCTTGGCAATCCTCGCCTGTTCCCGCTCGATAGCTTCACGGGCTTTGTGCTCTGCTTCTTGCTTTGCGGCGATCTCGCGCAGTTCCTGACGCATACGCTTTTCACGTTCGCGCTGTTCTGCTTCTTTCCGTCGCTGTGCTTTCTCCATTTGCTTTTGTCTGATCGCGTAGAAAGCTACGATGAACAGTATAATAACTGCAATCATATCTCCACTATTCCTCCTCTTTGTGATTGGTCATGTACTCCCAAACGGCGTTAAGAATATATCCAGAAACGCTTTTCCCCGCAGCGGCGGCAGCATCTCGGATAATCTTTCCATCTTCCTTTTTGGGACGTAGCATAATAGCATCTGTCTTTTCCTGACTTCTTTTTACTCTCTCGCTGTTAATACTCATGGTAGCTGCCTCCTGTTTCGATTTAGCTACCATTTTATCATTCGCTTTGTTCGTTTTCAAGTTCCCCCTTTTCCTAATTTGCGGCAGAAGCCGCTGGGCATGGGCTTTAAGGATAAACCCATGAGAACCGCAGAAGGGATTACCACGCCTTTTTTAGCGTGGCAGTTTCGATCATCAAATCCTCGTAGAAGTCTTCTTCCTCGCTCCCGTCATCGGATGCGCGATAATTGTCATAGTCCAGAACATCGACATCAACCTTGCGGTCGGCGTAAACCGTCTGAACCATGCCGCCGTCAACCTCAACGATAACTCTCGGCGTTCCCTCGTTGACGGAAACAGAAAGAGTCCAATCGTTATCAGCAGAACACAGTTTGTTCATATCGCTGAACATATCAATCAGGCGGTCATAGTCCTCAGCGGTCAGAATGCTGTTTTTCACACAGCACTTGCTGTTGATAAGCGCGATAACAGTCTTTTGCAGATCGTGAGTATTAATAGTAAATTCCATGATTCAATCTCCCTTTTCAAATTATTTGCCGTTTCCGGCTGGGCTGGGACTTGATAAGCTCAAATCCCGCAGAAAGCTATTAGCAGATACAGTTTTCCCGAAACTCGCGCAGAAGGCCATAACGCTTGCCCATGCGCTCGAAATAGTCACAAGCTGCACCAATTTCTCCCAAGCTCAACTGAACATCTGTATCGCCATCGTTGGCAATCTGAAAATCAATAGCCAGATCGCGCAGACTGTTCTTGCGTTCTTTATAGTTTCTTCCGTTGATTTCAAAGTACAGAACGCGCAGAACGGTGATATCAAGAATCTGCTTCAATTCTTCAAGATCGCTATTAGCGCAGAACAGACTTTCAGTATAGTTTCCTTTGTTCTGTCTGATTTTTGCGAATACCATAATATTTTCCCCTTTCAAATTTTGTGCCTTGCGGCATGGAATAGGGCTTTATCGGTAAAACCCTTTAGAAAACCTTTGCTTTAATAATATTTGCGCTTGCCCCAGCTTGCGTAACGATCCTCAATTTTGAAGAAGTGCAGAATATCTCTATCTCTATCTTCTTCGGAAAAACGCGAGGCATCAGTGTGAAACATATGGGGCTTGTCTACATTCCGATAATTCGGATTTTCAGTGCTATTCCAGCGCAGAAACGCAATTTCTTTTGCTTCCCGCTGATTTTTTGCGTAGACCCAAAATCCCCATGTAATGTAACGGCGATCCCGCTGAGTATCAAAACAAACTCTGTACAATCTGTTCATTGTTCAATTCCCCTTTTCAAATTTTTTCGGTTTAATAACCGTGAATACACACAAAACAGAAAGTCTTGTGTGCATTGGCTGTTATTAAATCTCATATTTGCGCGGATTGTTTTTGTCTGTTACATCCCAAACGTGCATTGTCCAGCCGTCCGGCAGAAACAGCTTTTCTTTTTCCACGCGCTTTTTGTCGCCGTAGAACGTGAAAACGCCGCCCATGCCCCGTATATTGATCTGAAAGCGCTGCTCTATAAAATCCGCGCCGTATCTGTAACAGGCCGTGCCGTCGTCAAGCTTTACGGAATAATAGTCCGCGCTTCCGTGTTTGCCGACGATAACGCCGTCATGCAGAACGCCGCCAAACATAGTCTTGATTTTGTCGTTGATGTTATACATTGTTTTATCTTCCTTTTCCTTTTCAAATTTGCGTACTATGTACACAAGTGGAAACACAAGCTAACAGAAAGCTAACTTGTGTTCCCCGTTTCTA
>Ga0326513_10001318_pt1 | contig 19773 bp, 20 predicted proteins | sample 2_2465_0518_D_FD_203654 | JGI IMG/M metagenome (GOLD analysis project Ga0326513, IMG submission 203654) | Bovine rumen microbial communities from UC Davis, California, United States - 2_2465_0518 | ecosystem: Host-associated > Mammals > Digestive system > Stomach > Rumen | place: USA... | reverse complement strand
TCTACATTCCAGCAGAGACCTGCACGTACACCCTGATGCTTGTTAAGGGTCATAGAGATACCCTCGCCTGAACCGCACATTGCAATACCACAGTCAACCTCGCCCTTCTCAATACCCTCGGCAAGAGCATGGCCGAAGTCAGGATAGTCAACAGAAGCATCGCTCCATGTGCCATAGTCCTTTACCTCATAGCCATTCTTCTCGAGATACTGGAGAACGAACTGCTTGAGTGGGAAGCCAGCATGATCGGTGGCTACGCCAATTATTTTCTTTTCCATATAAAAGCCTAACCAAGCCTTCCCAAAGGGAAGGATGTTTGATAGTAATAATCGCTATCACCCTACCCTTCGAGAAGACTTGGTGTTTAAATTGTTATTTTATTATCAATAATTCAAGACCACTCTTCCATCGCCCTCAAGTAGTAACTACTCCCCCTGGAGGGGGTGAGGGGGGTGGAACCCTCCCCTTGGGAGGGACTGGGTGGGCTTCTTAAAGCATAGACTTAACCTGCTTGTAAACGTTCTCTGCTGTGTAGCCGAGCTTCTCGTCGAGCACCTTGTAAGGAGCAGAGAAACCGAATGTCTCGAGACCCCATACCTTAGATGCTGGATCAGCACCGATGAGGAAGCCCTGGAGGTTTACTGGAAGACCTGCGGTCATACCGAATACCTTAGCACCTGTTGGAACAACGCTCTGCTGGTACTCAGCGCTCTGTGTGCGGAAGAGACCCTCAGAAGGTACAGAAACGATACGAACCTTAACGCCATCCTTGCGGAGGAGCTCAGCACCAGAAACGAGAGTAGAAACCTCAGAACCAGTAGCTACCATTACTACATCTGGGTTAGCATCAGAACCAGCAACTACATAGCCACCCTTACGAGCCTGCTCATAGTCGTTACCCTCTGGGAGGTTGTTGATGTTCTGACGAGAGAAGATGAGGGCTGTTGGGCTCTCTGTGTTCTCCATTGCCATTGCCCATGCAACTGTTGTCTCCTTAGCATCAGCAGGACGAAGAACGAGTGTAGAGTTCTTGCCATCGTGACGCTTGAGCTTCTCCATGAGACGGATCTGTGCCTCGTGCTCAACAGGCTCGTGAGTAGGTCCATCCTCACCTACACGGAATGCGTCGTGAGTCCAGATGAACTTAACAGGGAGCTGCATGAGAGCAGCCATACGAACTACAGGGAGCATATACTGGCTGAATACGAAGAATGTACCGCAAGCTGGGATAACACCACCGTGGAGAGCCATACCTACACAGCAACATGCCATTGTGAACTCAGCAACACCTGCCTGGAAGAATGCACCTGAGAAGTCGCCTGCCTTGAGAGCGTGAGTCTTCTTGAGGAAGCCGTCAGTCTTATCTGAGTTAGAAAGGTCGGCAGAAGCACAGATCATATTTGGAACCTGCTCAGCGAGAACTGAGAGACATGCAGCAGAAGCAGAACGAGTAGCATCGTTGTCCTTCTGTACGCACTTGCTCCAGTCAATCTTTGGAGCCTTGCCTGAGAACCATTCAGCCTGCTGTGCAGCCTTCTCTGGGTTAGCAGCAGCCCAAGCCTTCTCCTCAGCGTAACGCTCAGCAGCGATCTTCTCGAGCTCCTTAGCGCGGTTAGCGTAGAGTTCCTTAACATCCTCGAAGATCTGGAATGGGTTCTCTGGATCACCGCCGAGGTTCTTAACTGTGTTGATGAATGCGTCACCACCGAGAGGAGCACCGTGAGTCTTGCAGTTAGCCTCGTAAGAAGTACCGTCAGCCTTGAGGGCACCCTTACCCATGATACACTTACCGATGATGAGAGTTGGCTTGCCCTTAACAGCCTGAGCCTTCTCGATAGCAGCACGAATCTGAGCAGCGTCGTTACCGTTGATCTCGATAACCTCCCAGTTCTGAGCGCGATACTTAGCAGCAGTATCCTCGTTCATAACCTCCTTAGTCTCTGTAGAGAGCTGGATGTCATTGCAGTCATAGAACATGATGAGGTTGTCAAGACCGAGGTTACCAGCGATACGAGCAGCACCCTGAGAAACCTCCTCCTGAACGCCACCGTCAGAGATGTATGCGTAGATAGTCTCCTTTGCGAATGTTGGGTTGCCTGTGTGCTCAGCAAGGAACTTAGCAGCGATAGCAGCACCAACAGCATAAGCGTGACCCTGACCGAGAGGACCTGATGTGTTCTCGATACCACGAGCTACCTCATACTCTGGGTGACCTGTTGTAGCAGAACCCCACTGACGGAGCTGTGCGAGTTCGTCGAGAGAGAACTTGCCAGTAAGGCAGAGCTGAGAATAGAGCATTGGAGCCATGTGACCTGGATCGAGGAAGAAACGGTCGCGACCTACCCAACTTGGGTTCTTTGGGTCATACTGGAGATACTCTGAATAAAGTACATTGATAAAGTCAGCACCGCCCATAGCACCACCTGGGTGACCAGACTTAGCCTTTTCAACTGCAGCAGCAGCGAGGATACGAATGTTATCCGCTGCGTGATTCAAAACTTTAATGTCGTTTGCCATTTTTGTTATTAAATATTAAATTAGATGTAAAGTACCTTTTTGGAAGTGAATAGTGAATAGTGAATAACGAATAGATAATAATACTTAATACTGGCTAACGCCATTATGGGAACCCCGTTCTGGTGGCTACCAGTATTAGGTATTATTCACTTTTCACTATTATCTATTCACTTAGAATTCTAAAGCTTATGAACCTCAGTAGCCTTCTGCTCTACGGCAAGATCGGCCTTGTAGTTCTCGATATACTTGTTGAAGCCCTCTACGTCCACTGCTGTAGGAGCAATCTCAACACCAGTATTACCAGCGAAGACTACTTCCTCAAGCCAGTCAGCAAGGCTGAGCTTCTTAGGATTGCGAACAGCGTATGCAGCAAGAAGGGCAATACCCCATGCACCACCCTCACCAGCAGTCTCCATTACAGAGATTGGAGAGTTGAGGGCAGCAGCAAGAACACGCTGACCAACACCCTTTGTCTTGAACAGACCGCCATGACCTGTGATACGGTCAACCTTTACGTTCTCCTCCTTGAAAAGCACATCATTACCAAGCTTCAATACTGCTACAGATGCATAGAGGTGAGCACGCATGAAGTTAGCGAGGTTGAACTTATCATTAGCAGAGCGGATGAACATAGGACGACCTTCCGCAAGTCCTGTTACAGGCTCACCAGAGATATAGTTGTATGAAACAAGACCGCCACAATCAGCACTACCCGTGAGAGCGTTGTTATAGAGCTTGCCATAAACCTCATCCATATTCACAGGAACACCGAGCAACTGCTGATACTCCTTGAAGAGACCTACCCAAGCGTTGAGGTCAGAAGTACAGTTGTTACAGTGAACCATAGCAACGAGGCTACCGTCAGGTGTTGTTACCATGTCAATCATCTCAGATGGCTTGCTGAGATCCTTCTCAAGAACAATCATAGAGAAAGATGATGTACCGGCAGAAACATTACCTGTGCGCTGCTTAACAGCGTTGGTAGCAACCATACCAGTACCGGCATCACCCTCTGGAGGACATACAGGACAACCGCCCTTCAAGTGACCAGAGATATCGAGACGACGAGCACCATGATCAGAGAGAACGCCTGCATCCTCACCTGCGAGGATACACTTAGGAAGAATGTCCTCAAGCTTCCAAGGATAGCCCTTTGGAGCAACAAGCTCATTGAACTTACGAACCATCTCTGCGTTGTAGTTCTTTGTCTCAGGATCAACAGGAATCATACCTGAAGCATCACCGATACCAAGAACCTTCTTACCAGTAAGACGCCAGTGGATATAACCAGCGAGGGTTGTGAGGTAAGTGATGTCCTTAACGTGCTCCTCACCATTCAGAATAGCCTGATAGAGGTGAGAGATAGACCAACGGAGAGGGATATTGTAGTTGAAGAGCTTTGAAAGCTCAGCTGCGGCAGCACCAGTGTTGGTGTTACGCCATGTGCGGAAGCTTGCGAGAATCTTCTCTGCCTCAGAAGGATCACCGTAACGGCTTGCGGTGCCAGTAGGACCGAATGCCATATAACCGTGCATCATAGCAGAGATACCGATAGATGCGAGATGCTCAATCTCACAGTCGAACTCAGCACGTACATTTCTGCGGAGGTCTGCGTAACAGTCCTCAAGACCGAACCAGATTGCCTCTGTGCTATATGTCCAAAGACCGTCCTCGAGCTGATTCTCCCACTCGTGACTTCCCTGTGCTATTGGCTTGTTCTCCTCATCGATGAGAACTGCCTTGATTCGGGTTGAGCCAAACTCGATACCAAGAATGGCCTTACCAGAAGTAATGGTTTCTTTTGCTGTCATAATAAAAGCCTAACCAAGCCTTCCCAAAGGGAAGGATGTTTTATACACTCTATCGCTTAAAAAGAAAGCTTGGTTATTTATATTTAATTTATTAATGTTTATCTTACTATAAAGCATCCCTCCCCTTTGGGAGGGCCTGGGTAGGCTACTTCAACGCTTTATTCAGCATATAGTAAACTTCGTTGTTACGAAGCTGCTGTTTGAACTCGCTGATTGTTGTATTCTTGTTGATACCGATGAACTCGATACCTGTCATCTCAGCGAAGTCCTCCCAGTATTCTGCTGTGATATCATAAGAGAATGCGCTGTGGTGAGTACCGCCTGCGAGAATCCATGCACCTGCACCAATCTCGAATGTTGGCTGTGGAACCCAGAGAGCAGAAGCAACAGGAAGCTTAGGCATAGCCTTTGGCTTGATGCACTCAACATCACTTGTGATGAGACGGAAACGGTTGCCGAGATCAACGATAGTAGCCTTACAACCCGCACCTGTCTTAGAAGTGAATACGAGACGGGCTGTCTGCTGCTTACGGATACCGATACCGAGGAAGTGCACCTCAAGTGTTGGCTTATCAACAGCGATAAGAGGTGCGACTTCAAGCATGTGGCTCTGGAGTGATGATGTGCAGTCAGAAGCGAAGTTGAGAGTGTAGTCCTCAAGGAATGAGCATCCCTTTTCAAGACCCTGGTTCATTACCCAGAGTGAACGATAGAGACATGCTGTCTTCCAGTCACCCTCAGCACCGAAGCCATAGCCCTCAGCCATCAGACGCTGAGAAGCAAGACCTGGAATCTGGTCGAAACCGACGAAGTTTGGATCGTTGATATCAGCATCACCGAGGTCGTCGAAGTTTGTTGTGAATGCTGTTGCACCCTCATCCTTCAATACACGGCAGAGAGCGATTTCTGCCTTAGCAGCATTCTTCACCTTCTCCCAATATACGTCCTCACCAGACTCGTCAATCTTTATTGTATAAGCCTTCTTATACTCCTCAACGAGAGCATCAGCCTCTGCATCGGTTACCTTCTTATAGTAATCCATGAGAGATGATACTGGATAGTAGTCAACGTGATAGCCAAGACGCTGCTCGAACTCTACACGGTCACCGTCGGTAACAGCAACATTGTTCATGTTCATACCGAACATAAGACAACGCACATTGTGAGCATCAGCAACGGCAGCAGCAACACGTGCCCATACGGCAATCTGCTTCTGAGCCTCTGCGCTCTTCCAGTAACCTACAACGACTTTACGTGCTACACGCATACGAGTACAGATATGTCCGAACTCGATATCACCATGTGCAGACTGGTTGAGGTTCATGAAGTCCATGTCGATAGAATCCCAAGGAAGGTCAGCATTATACTGAGTGTGGAAATGAAGCAAAGGCTTCTGAAGAGCCTGAAGGCCCTTGATCCACATCTTTGCAGGAGAGAATGTGTGCATCCAAGTGATAACGCCGACACACTTAGCATCATTGCTCGCAGCCTTCATCACAGTCTCAACCTCATCAGAAGAGTTTGCTGTACCCTTGTAAACTACCTTAATAGGAATAATACCACTATTGTTAAGGCCCTCAACCATTTCCTTTGAGTGACCATCTACTATCTTAACTGTCTCGCCTCCGTAAAGGAGCTGGGCACCTGTCACCCACCAGAGCTCTAAATTTTCAAACATTATGTTTTAAAATTAATTGATAATTGAAAATTGATAATTTATAATTGATAGTATTATAAACTACAACCATAGACACCAAACTCAATTATTATTCTTTGATGATTTTATTATACTTGTTAATATCCTTATAAGTTCCTGACAATCGGCAACTATACTGGAGAACTGATTATCTTCGATATAGCCTGTCCTGTTCAAAAGTCTTAGCCAATAATCTGTTTCGAATGCCTCCTTCAAGGAAATGTTCAGCTTGGCTATGAAATCCGCAGTACTATAAGCTTGTAGAGCCTCGCAGACATTGGCACCTATGCTTGTGCCGGAGCGAAGAACTTGCTTGGATAAAACAGTTTCTCTTTTTTCCGTTGTAAGATACTTATACAGATTGACAATTCTAACTGAGAACTCAAAACTTTTATCACGTATTACATTATTCTGCCTATACATTAAATTTTCAATTATCAATTATCAATTGTCAATTAAGGACAGACTTTAGTGTTTCTGTCCTTTTTGTCCGTAATACGCATTAGGACCGTGCTTACGGTTGTAATGCTTCTCTACGAGGAGAGGATTCATCTTTGTCAGAGGATTGATGCTGAAGCTGATGAAAGCCATCTTTGCACACTGCTCCATTACCTTTGCATTGTAAACGGCATTATCAGGAGATGTACCCCAAGAGAAAGGACCGTGGTTCTTTACGAGAACGGCAGGAGTGTGATCAGGATTAATCTTGCGGATGTTGAGAATCTCATCAACGATAACGTTACCAGTCTCAAGTTCGTATGCACCCTCAACCTCTTCCTTAGTCATATCGCGTGTGCAAGGGATTGCCTTGTAGAAGTAATCGGCATGTGTAGTACCGATATTAGGAATATCCTGACCTGCCTGTGCGAATGCGGTAGCGTAGGTAGAGTGAGTGTGAACAACACCCTGAATATTTGGGAATGCTCTATATAAAACAAGGTGGGTAGGAGTGTCGCTTGAAGGATTGAGGTCTCCCTCAACAACCTTACCTGACTGAAGGTCAACGACCACCATATCCTCAGCCTTCATATCGTCATAGCTAACACCGGATGGCTTAATAACAACAAGACCTTTTTCGCGGTCGATACCAGAGACATTTCCCCATGTGAAGATGACAAGTCCCTGCTTAACCAAATCGAGATTAGCCTTGAATACTTTCTGTTTGAGTTCTTCCAGCATAATAATCTGTTTTTATAGTTTATACGTAATTTTAACCGATTTATTGTATATATTGCAAGCCTTACAGCTTAAATTTCACTTCTTTTTGGAAACGTGACTCACTAAAGCGGTAGAGGGCAGCGCCTCTCTTGCTTGACAGCTTGTCAACGTACTTTGTCTTCTGTATGCACTCCATCGTCTTGATGCGCTTACGGAAGTTACGCTTGTCAATCTCCTCTCCGAGTATCGCCTCGTAAACCTTCTGCAACTGAGTGAGCGTGAAATGCTCCGGCAGCAGATTAAAGCACAAAGGCTCGGTTGAGAGATGTCTTCTGAGCTTTTCTATGGCCTCAGTTACCATGATCTTATGATCGGAATACAAGTCAGGCAGTTCATCAACACTCACCCACTCTACTCCATATTCCTTTTGTTGCACCTCATTATAGTCGCTCACATTGATAAGCGAACAATAGGCTATTGAGATTACACGCTCACCAGGATCACGGTCAACAGCGCCGTATGCTCCAACCTGAGTCATGTAGATATTGTCAAGACCTGTCAGGCTACGCAGGGTCCTTGTTGCAGCCTGTTCCAGACTTTCATTTGCCTGAACGAATCCACCATAAAGCGACCATTCACCCTTGCCTGGATTCATCTTTCGTTTTCCGATAAGCAATTTCAACTTGCCTTCTTCAAAACCGAAGACTATACAGTCTACAGAAATAAGTAACGGGGTCATGCCCTCATAGTAATTGCCCATAATAAATAAAGGAGAAAAAGCTAAGCCGATGTGCGATTACAATGTACGATTGTGAAGTTTTATAAACTTTGCGAGCAATGTACGATTTGTGAACTCCAAAGGCTGCTGAGATTAAATTATTAAAGAAAAAAAGTGTGAGATATATAAACTAAGGAAAGTCTTCACCATGCACGTAATTGTACATAGTGAAGACTTCTTCAGTTTTACCAGAGAATGATATAGAGGAATGTGATAATTGCAATCACGCAGAAAGCACCAATATTGAATGCTCTGTCTGTCTCGAAGATTTTCAGGTCGATAGCTACGAGCTTAGGATCCTGAACTGAATCAAGGGCATTTGAACGGAGATAGAATCCGATTGTTGCTGTGATAGCAGCAAAGAATATCATTGCACCTGCAACTCCATGAACAGCGAGAGTCTCGCTGAAGAAAGAAGCAGCGAACAGAGCAATAGAAACTGCTGCTACAGCGAAGAGGATATTACTCCAGAAAAGCTGTGTCTTAACGGTATTCTCGTCAAGCTCATCTGCTGCAACTGACTTCTCGCTCTTGAGAGAGATACCTACGAAGAGGATAACGAGGCAGATGAATACATAACCAGAACGTACAAGGAATGGTGTATCAGGCAATGTGAACTTGAAGAGGATTGAGAATGCGAATGTACCGATGGCGCAGACAACAGCTGCTGTACCAGAAGCACGCTTCCAAAGAAGGCCAAGACCGAAGATAACTACAACACCTGGATATACGAATGCTGAGTACTCCTGAATGAACTGGAATGCCTGGTCAATACCACCCATGAGTGGATATACAGCGAGAAGTGCAATGATAAGTGCACTTACAGAAGTCATACGACCTACGTTCACGAGCTTAGACTCGCTTGCATTCTTATTGATGAACTGCTTGTAGATATCCATTGTGAACAATGTTGATGTTGAGTTGAACATTGAAGCCAATGAAGAGATAACAGCAGCAGCAAGAGCAGCGAATGAAAGGCCCTTGATAAATGTAGGGGTAAAGTTACGGATAAGGAATGGATAAGCGTCATCAGAACGCTCAATGCCACCTGCAAGAGTCTGACGGAGGTTCTCGAGAGCCTCACCGTCACCATTCATAATATAGAATGCGCAAACACCTGGGATACAAACGATGAATGGGATAAGGATCTTAAGGAATGCAGCGAAGATCATACCCTTCTTAGCCTCAGCGAGAGACTTAGCAGCAAGACCCTTCTGAATGATATACTGGTTGAAGCCCCAGTAACCGAGGTTAGTCAACCAGAGAGCACCGAAGATAAGTACGATACCAGGGTTTGTAAAGAATGGATCCTCCTTCTGAATAACGTTGCCAGCAGCATCAGTTACACCATTTACCACAGGATAGAGGTCTGCCTGACGGGTAACAACAAGGTTGAAGTGCTTATCACCAGGCTGATTGACACACCAGTCGAATATATTGCCCAAAGCCTCGAATGCACCACAGCCCCAAACCTCAGCACCGATAACTGAAAGTGCTGCGTATGCAGTGATAAGACCACCACCTACAAGGAATGTTACCTGCATAACGTCAGTCCATGCAACAGAAGCAAGACCACCGTAGATAGAATATACACCTGCAATCAAGAAGAGAACAAGGATGATAACCATGCGAACCTGGTCAATCTCCATACCAGCAAAATGAACAGTCATGTCAGTTGGAAGACCAAGAATCTGCTGGATTGCAAGAGCACCGAGCCATGCTACAGAAGTAAGGTTTACAAATACATAAAGGAACAGCCAAAGCAAAGAGAATGCAAGACCTACACCCCAGTTGTAACGCTCACGAAGGAACTGTGGGATAGTGAAAATCTTCTTCTCAATCATCAGAGGAAGCAGGAACTTACCTACTACCAGCAATGTTGCAGCAGCCATGATCTCGTAAGCTGCCTGTGCAATACCTGATGCGAAAGCAGAACCGGACATACCGATAAACTGCTCGGCTGAGATGTTGGCAGCAATAAGTGATGCACCTACTGCCCACCATGTAAGAGTGTTACCTGCAAGGAAGTAGTCTGTAGAAGACTTCTCCTCACCCTTCTTGTCACGGCTAAGGAACAATCCCAAACCAACAAGAAGTACTATGTAAGCACCGAATACTACATAGTCAATGGTTTCAAAGCCATTGTTCTTTAAAGCTTCAATTACGCTCATTTTTGTTTGTCAGTTGTTTTTAGTTATAGTTTTAGTTTTTTTCTAAAGTCAAAAGTCAAGGGTTATCAGGCATAAAACCTTAAACCTTAGACCTTTGACCTTAGTCCTAAGAGAATTATTTCACAGAGAACTTATAAGCAGCATGGCTGTAGTACTTCTCACCTGGCTTGAGGACAGCCTGAACCCAGTTCTTCTTGTTTGGAGAATCAGGGAACTTCTGGCTCTCAAGACATACGCTTACATACTGTGGGTATTTACCACCCTTGTGAGCGATGTTTGGCTCATTGCCTATGCCCTGGAAGTTACCAGTATAGCACTGGACACCTGGCTCATTAGTGAACATCTCCATGAAGATACCTGTCTTTGGAGAGTAGAGAGAAGCACAAACCTGAGTATCGTCACCTTTACCGTCCTTATATGTATTCAGGCAGAAGTTGTGATCGATACCGCCGTTAGCATTCTTGATCTGATCGAAGTCAACCTTACCTACAGCATCGCTGATAGCGTGAGGTGTGGTGAAGTCGAATGGAGTATCCTTAACTGGTTTGATCTCACCTGTTGGGATGTAGAGAGAGTCAGAAGGAGTGAAGTTATCAGCATTGAGATAGAGAACCATATCAGTACCTACGCTATTGAAGTCACCATTGAGGTTGTAATAGTTGTGGTTTGTCTGATTGATGATAGTCTCCTTATCTGTTGTTGCCTCCCAAGTCATATCGAGAGTATTGTCTGATGTCACCTTATATATAGTAGTGGCCGTCACATTACCTGGATAGCCATTCTCACCGTCAGCTGCTGTGATTGTGAGCTTGAGGATAGAGTCACCAACCTGCTCTGCCTCATATACCTGATGCATCCAACCTGTTGTGCCACCACCATGAAGGCTGTTAGGGCCGTCATTGAGGCGAAGCTGGTATTCCACACCGTTGAGTGAGAACTTTCCGTTCTTGATTCGGTTTGCATAGCGGCCTACAGATGAACCGTAGTCACTTGGAGAGTTAAGGGTATCAGCATACTGATGGATGTTGTCGAAACCGAGAACTACGTCTGTTGGCTTGCCGTCCTTGTCTGGTACAACGAGCGAAACCACGCGACCACCATAGTTTGTGATACACACCTCCATGCCATTGGCATTCTTGAGGGTATAGAGAGCCACCTTCTTTCCACCGATGATAGTGTCAAAATTAGCGGCATCGAGTCCTGACTGTGTCAACTGCGAAGGAGCTTCGCCTGACTTACATGCTGAGAACATAGCTACTGCTGCTCCAGCACAGAAAAGAATAGTTTTTAGGTTCTGCATTTTTATTAATTGTTTGTTGTTTAGTCTAAATTGGTTGTAAAGTTACAATAATTTTCGCTTTTTCCAAAGAAAAGTGATGTTTTTTTGCCCCGAAAGTAGAAAAATGCGTCTGAAAACGCCTTTTTTTCTTTACATTTTGACATTTCCTTGTATTTTTTAGTGTAAAAATACACATACACATAAAAACACAACCTACATCTGGTTCAGTATTTTTGCAATTCCATCATCATCAACAGAGTCGGTAACCATATCTGCGCACGCCTTCACTTCATCAGAGGCATTGCCCATAGCAACCCCTACCCCTGCATGTTTTAGCATGGCGATATCATTACCGCCATCTCCGAAAGCCATTGTCTCCGAGATATCAATACCGTAGTATTTGCATATTTCGTCAACACCAGTCGCTTTATTTGTTCCTTTTGCTATGCAGTCGGCAAAATAGGGATGCCAACGGTTAGCATCACACTCCTTCATCACCTCCTTCATAATCCTTGGCTCTTCATCCTTATCAAAGAATGCCACCATCTGCATGACATCCATATCAAGAGAATCCGTTATTGGCACTTGTTTCGGAAGCGGAATGTCAAGAAGCTTAAATACCTCCTTGAACCTATCCAATGCAGCATCAATATTGCAGACAATAGCACGCTCATTACTCGTAAATGCTATTGGCATAGGATGTTTCTCAGCATCTGCAATAATCCTCTTTATATCTTCATTTGGCACAGGTCTGTTACAGATGACCTTACCGTCAGCCGTAACACACGATGCCCCGTTTACCGACATTATGCCGTCATACTCCAATCCTTTGAGATTCCTGATGAACGGCATCGGACGACCGGTGGCTATAAACACCTTGACACCTTTCTCGCGAATCCTGTGAATGGCGTCAAAAGCCGACTGCGGAATAGCGTGGGTTTTAAAAGAAACCAACGTACCGTCTATATCAAAGAATATCGCCTTAACTTTCAATTTTCAATTATCAATTATCAATTCTCGTAAACTTATACCCCATTCTCTTCAACTGAATTGCTGCGCCGATAGCAAACATTGCATCGCAGGCACGTGCAAAGGCATAGAATGCCATCTTTGACTGCGGTTCTATCTGCTCATGACGAATCACATCAACCGTTTCCTGTGCAAGACTCTGCACAAGCGATACTATTTTTTTTGCCTCTTCCGAGTCAAGGGGAAGCATCAGGATATCACGAACGATATGGTCATCCATGTTGTCAAAGCCCTGATCTCCATAGAATGTCTCGTATGCTGTATTTGAATATGTTGCCCAATCTGTATCCCAGTAATAAGCTGCCCCCATTCCAAGATACAAAGCCCACGCAACAGAAACTGTTGGGTAAGATGCAATCTGAGGCACAGCATCAGCCATATAGTTTGGTTCTATACGATGCCAGAATTCCTTCAAATCATCACTCTCAAGTAGCTTACCATCAAGTGCTTTACGGTCAGTTGCAAGTTTCAGGAGAGTCTTTCTTAACTTCTCCTCAAACCTATTCAAATAATCTATTATTGCCTGTTCCATTTTGTATTATCCTATTTTGAAATGCAAAAGTACTGAAAAAAAACAGAATAAGCAAATATATTAGCCAAAAAGACACACCCTCTTTCCTTTATTCAACCTGTGTACGCACACAAAACCTTGATATACATCAATTTTATGGTAACATTCGCAAAAATTCCGTCAAATTGTTTGCGCACACAAGAAAATAGTCGTACCTTTGCATCGTCAAAAGGAAAAAAGAAGCTAAAAACTTCCGGTAACATTCCTCAGACGATTATTATAAAGATTGTTTAGGTTAGTAGAATAATAGATTTAGGTTTTAGTTATTAGGTTAAAGATTGTTTGACTCTTGGATAACAAAGAACAACCGCGAGGTTATTCTTTTACTTTTGAAAAGGATTTAGTTAAACATATTTTTAAATGCTCCACAAGTCGCGATGACTAGTGGAGTATTTTTTTTGCTTGACATTAGCAAATAAAAAGAAATCCCCACGCTACCATAACATTGGAGCGCGGGGATAACTATATCCTTATTTCTTTTTCTTCTTGTTTTTGCCTTTATTCTTCTTTCTGTCTTTCACATCACAACATTTTGGGCATGGAGTCTTTCCCCTATTCTCTGCCACGTCAAGGGGCACTCCTTTAACATGTCCTCTATGAACACATGTTTCAGGACATCTCTTTACTGCATTCTTATCATGTTCATGACGACAGAATTTCATTTCCGAACAATATAATGACTGGTGATAACACTCATTGTATTTACAACCGTCTGAAACATACACATACACTTCATCATCGTCCTCTTCATCTTCATCCTGAGCCATGACGTTTGTGTAAGTTGCAATACACATAGAGATTAATACTAAGAACTTTTTCATACCGTCTATTATATTTTATGTTATTCCAATTAAATATTCCGAATAGTTATTCTAAATCCAATTGCAAAGTTAATCTTTTTTCCCCTTATTCACAATGTTTTTTGTTTTTTTTTGAATTTCATAAGGAATATTATGAAAGAAAATATGCCTATCAGAATCCATACTGACTCTGATAGGCATACTCAATTTTCAATATTATATTATCTCTTTCGCAATGGCAAACGATAACCTATTGTGAGGTCAAATGCCTGATGTTTCATGTAATATTCATCACGCCCACACTCGTCTTTAGCACATCTTGTAAGTGGAAGATGGTATGTGGCATTAAAACTGAAGTTCTTGTAGTCGTATGTGAGACCAAGTGGAATGGCTAAGTTAAGATGGTCGGAAAAAATATCTCCAACATCTTCTTTACCATAACTGTCTCCTTCCGATTTGTTTATGACATTTCCTTTATCATCAATATCAGCAGAACAATACATAGTATGAGTATGCATTTTTTCTGCTACACTAAACGTACCTTCAACACCTGCTCTTGCAGACAATCCTGCAACTATGCCTTGCTTGAACTGAGTTCCGAAAGTAATACAATCGAGAGTGACCTTTGTTGAGCTTGCAACTGCACCACTACCACCATTCAAATAAATATCCTTTTTCAGATCTTCAAAAATGCCAACAGGATTTGAACGATCCAATATAATGCCAACAGATTTTGAAAGATTGGAAGGGATGGAAGGAATACTACGACCTGACATTAAAAACATCTCCGATGTTGTTCCAAGACGACGATAATTTAAGTCTGCAATAACAGCAGAATTACTGGTTATCTGAAACTCGAAACGAGCACCTGCCATAAGATTCACCTTCCCAGATGTTTTTCCGAAGAAATAACCTGCGTCACAAGAGAAATCAGAATAGTTTACGCCAACGTAAGGCACAAAATTAATAGAGCCTTTGCCATCTTGGGCATTGGCAACCTTTGAACAGAGACATGCTACTGCAATAAAAAGTAATGATAGTTTTTTCATTATAATTGTTTTATGTTTAGTTTACAAATGTTATTCAATTTTACGAATGAAAAGGTAATATAATTCCAAGGAAACACAATCAATTTTCATACTTTTTTTTATCAGAGAATATCGGTAAAACATATCTCGCTTTTACTACCTTACCCTTATGCTTACCAGGATTCCACTTCGGCATAGCATCAATAACACGTATTATTTCCTCTATTACAGCCGGTTCTGCAGAATTATCATATCGTTTTCTTATTATTGAGCCATCTGTATCTATAACGAGCTCAAATATCACCCTATCCCAACGTTTTGTATCTTCAGGAAAATTCAAGTTTTCCTTCAGATATTCTTTCAATGCAGGAATTCCACCTGGATATGAAGGTAATTTTTCTACAAAGTCATATATTTCGTCCTCGGGAGGGAGTATTACCTCTCTTATTACTTCATCTGAGTTCACACTTTGCTCTGGAATACTTTCTGACTTAACACTATCATTCTTCACTTGAACCGTGGTATCGCTATCTGATATCACATGCAAATTGACACTACTTTTACCCTCTACCTTCAGGCTTAGACATGCAACTGCCATGAGGAATAATGATATTTCTTTCATTCTATAATCGTTTTATGTGTAGTTTTACCTAATGTTACTGAATTTTACGAATGCAAAGGTAATAAAAATCCGAGAAAACGCAATCTAAAACACTACTTTTTTATGCTATACCTATGTTTTTCACGATTTATATCTTTTCTGTCAGAAATCCGCCTATGGATTTACTTCCGAAGATCTTCCGAAGTTCCTCCGTTGTTCCTCCTATGTGCCTCCGTACCAAAGTCGGTGCAAACTCGGTGCAAAGTCGGTGAAGATACCATTATAGAACGGAGGTTCACCGAGTTTGGCACGGAGCATCAACGGTATTTCTACCTTCATAATTCACATGAGGGTTATTCTTCCTCTTTATTCATGCGTTTATAGAAATATCTGCCAATGAAATAGAATGGAGCAATACAGAGAGCCAATATGAAGAGTTGATAGGCTATACCAGACGTTTGTTTTATAAAAGTACAATTAGCAAGTTTATGTTCACCACATGATATAAATCTAATTGTATCTGGAGTATTCGTCAATAAAACAGTATCAATACCAGTAGGAACGCTCTTATAGCTATCATTATCCTTATTAACTGCAGTCCATTTTATGAATACACTATCTCCATACATCTCATATTTACCATACAGCTTATCACTAAAGCGACCTACAAAGTCAGTAGAAGATATTGTTGCCTCCACTCTATAAGATGACTGAAAATCTAATTCTATTTTCTCACAAACGACATAATATCCAGAATATGAGCCATAGAACTCTTCTCCCTTAGATCTATTACAACTAAACCCAAGGATAAAATGGAGAAATATGATTAAGATTGACAGTCTTTTCATTTCGCGAACAATATCCCCTACTTCTTGACAAGTGCAGCAAGCCATTGCTTGAGGTCTGACATCCATTGCTGACGGTAATAGAATTCCTCATTACCACACCAGCCATGACCGCCTACAGGATAGATATGCAATGCCGCAGACACCTTATTCGCCACAAGGGCATTGTAATACTCTATGCTATTGCGAACAGGCACAAGTCCGTCATCTGTACTTGCCATAATAAAAGCCTGTGGGGTGTCCTTAGTCACCTGTTTCTCGTTGCTATAAAGAAGCACATCAGCATCGGACGCATTCTTTCCGATAAGACTCTCGCGAGAAAGCATGTGGGTAAAGGCAGGATCGAATGAGATTACAGGATAGAAAAGTATCTGGAAGTCGAAACGCTCATCCTTATTGGCATAGTGGATAGCAGCCGTAGAAGCGAGATGTCCTCCAGCACTACATCCCTGAATGCCTATCTGCGTAAATCCATACTCCTTCTGATGCTCTTTCATTATGCGCATAGCCTTGTGAACATCATCGAGAGGCACGTCCTTATGCCCGTTAGGCAGACGATATTTCAGCACAGCGTATGTTATGCCTTGCTCATTATACCACTCTGCAAGGTTATGGCCTTCAGAGCCTTGCCACACCTGAAGATAACTGCCACCAGGACAAGCGATTACAGCAAGTCCGTTTGGCTTCTCAGGAACATAGACAGTCAGCACAGGATCTGTCACATTCTCTACATAGAGACCATGATTCTCTTCCGCCTTTGTAATGCCATTAGATGTTGGTGCTGGGGTATCTGCCCAAAGATGAAATTCTTCCTTCTTTTGGGCAAAGGAAAAATGTGTGACGAAGAGAAAGAAGAAAGAGAATAATAGATGTTTCATAATGATAATAGAAGCCTAACCAAGCCTTCCCAAAGGGAAGGATGTTAGATAGTAATTATTGCTCAAAACTAGGGATAAAAACTATAAAACATCCCTCCCTTGGGGAGGGCTTGGGTAGGCTATTTAATGTGCTGTCTAATTTTTGTCAGATAGTTCTTCATTCTGTCGGCATCCTTATGGTCGATGATATCGAGGAGTTCCTTCAACTCATCACGGATCTCTGACACCTGATCATGAGTGTAAGGGTTGAAAAGGATTTCCTGAAGCAGATAGTCATCCTCACTAAGAACGCCCTTCGCTATGCGCATGTGACGTTTGAAGGTTGTACCAGGGGCATCCTGTGGCTTCATAACGGCAGCAAACACGAATGTTGATACGAAAGGAATACTGAGCGAGTATGCCACAGTACGGTCGTGTTCATCAAATGTATATTCGTAGATGTTAAGACCGAGCTTGCTGTAAAGGTCGCGGAAGAAGCACATACCCATATAGTCGCCTTCGCTTATGATGATAGCGTTTTCCTCTGAGAGCTGATTGAGGTTGGCGAAGGTAGGACCGAACATAGGGTGAGTAGATACATAGCGACGACCAGTACTCTCATAATACTCTTTAAGATTGGTCTTTACTGAAGATATATCACTCAGGATACAGCTTTCTGGAAGATATGGCAATATCTCCTGAAAGGCAGGAATCGTGTATTTTACTGTAGCTGCGTTGATTACAAGCTCTGGTGCGAACTCACGAATCTCTTCAAGTTCTGTGAATCGCTGACAATTGTATGTGTAGCGCAAACGCTGTGGGTTCTTCTCAAATACACCAACCTCATGCTCGAAGCTGAGAGTGTCGATGAAGAAGCTGCCCATCTTTCCGGCGCCAAGGATTAAGATTTTCATATAAGAGGCCCCCTATCCCCCCAAGGGGGAACTTTTTATAGTAATGATTGCTCAATACTAACCGCAGAGGGCATTACGGCAATATTTCTTTAATTGTACTTTTAATGTTTATCTGTCTATAAAGCATCCCTCCCTTGGGGAGGGCCTGGGTGGGTCATTTATTCACAATCTCCAACTGCTGACGTACAGATTCCTCGTGGATATGCTCGAAAATCTGCTTAACGAAATCAGCAGACATTCCGCAGAGGGCACCCTGAGCTCCACGCTTATCGAGAATCTCGTTGTAACGGCCTGTCTGGAGAACGGTGATGTTATGCTCTTTCTTGAACTGACCAATCTCACGGCACACACGCATACGCTTAGAGAGCAAATCCATGAGAGAATTGTCAAGTTCATCAATCTGCTTACGGAGCAACTTAATACCCTCGGTTGTAGAAACCTCATCACGAACTGTAAGGATAGAGAGGATATAGTCGAGTACATCTGGAGTTACCTGCTGCTTTGCATCACTCCAAGCCTTGTCTGGATCACAATGGCTCTCTACCATAAGACCATCAAAACCAAGGTCCATAGCCTGCTGACAAAGAGGAGCTACGAGTTCACGCTTACCACCCATGTGAGAAGGGTCACAGCAGATAGGAAGGTCTGGAATACGACGACGAAGCTCAATAGGAATCTGCCACATAGGGAGATTACGGTAAATGGTCTTGTCGTATGAAGAGAAACCACGATGAATCGCACCTAGCTGCTTTACGCCTGCAGCATTAAGACGTTCAAGAGCACCAATCCAGAGCTCAAGATCCGGGTTTACAGGATTCTTTACGAGTATAGGCTTGTCATATCCCTGAAGGGCATCAGCAAGAGCCTGCATAGCGAATGGGTTGGCAGATGTACGTGCACCAATCCAAAGGATATCCATATCATATTTGTTGGCAAGCTCAACGTGCTCAGGGGTAGCAACCTCAGTACCCATAAGCATACCCGTCTCTTTCTTTGCCTGAACCATCCACTTAAGAGCAGGCTCACCATGTCCCTCGAAGCCTCCCGGCTTTGTACGAGGCTTCCACACACCAGCGCGGAAGATGTGGCATCCCTTCTCAGCAAGCTGAGTTGCCGTTTTCATTACCTGTTCTTCTGTCTCTGCCGAGCATGGGCCTGCAATTACAAAAGGACGTTTCAAATCACTTGGAAGATTAAGTGGTGAAAGTTGTAGTTCCATATCTTAATGTATTTTTATTTCTTTTCTTAAAAAATTTTCTTGATTCTCTCCAGAGCCTCCTGTATCTTCTCCTCCTTTGCACAGAGGGAGATGCGGATATAGCGCTCACCATTGCTTCCGAAGATGAAGCCTGGAGTGATGAAGACACGAGCCTCGTGGAGAACCTTCTCTGTGAGTTCCTCGCATGTCTTGTAATGCTCAGGAATACGTCCCCAGAGGAACATTCCTACCTGAGTCTTGTCGTAGGTACATCCAAGAACATCCATTATCTTCTCTGCAACATCACGACGTTTGCGATAGAGAACCACATTAGCCTCATGATGCCATTCCGGAGTATTGTTATTGAGAGCCTCGGCAGCAGCCAACTGTATTCCGCGGAAGGTACCAGAGTCGATATTAGACTTTATCTTGAGCGCCCAAGAGATAATCTGTGGGTTTGATATACACATACCCACACGCCATCCCGGCATATTGTGGCTCTTCGACATTGAGTTGAACT
>Ga0326513_10001317_pt1 | contig 19790 bp, 16 predicted proteins | sample 2_2465_0518_D_FD_203654 | JGI IMG/M metagenome (GOLD analysis project Ga0326513, IMG submission 203654) | Bovine rumen microbial communities from UC Davis, California, United States - 2_2465_0518 | ecosystem: Host-associated > Mammals > Digestive system > Stomach > Rumen | place: USA... | reverse complement strand
ATGACGTGACATCGAAGGCATTCTCCTTATGGATAATCTCTGCTCCTGTTTCTGGTGTTCCTGTTACGCTGATTGTGTCGTAGCGTATCTGGCAATAGCCCAGTTTGAAGCAACTTACGTATGCGGCGGTAGCGCGAATGATATTGTTCTTTTTCTCATCGTCTATGGCTTCGTCGGGATTGCCCCATACTTCAGAGCTACGTGTCTTGACTTCTACCACCAAAAGGATACTGCTGTCTTGATCGATAGCCACGATGTCGAGGTCGCGATGTCGGTCGTGCCAATCGCGATGCCGGATGTACCATCCTTTCTTCTTGAGGTAGAGAACTGCTTGTTCTTCTCCCCATCTGCCGAGATCGTAGTGCTCTGCCATAGGCTCTTTTGTCGCTTTGATGTTTCTCTATAGAGAAATCACATGCAAAAATAATGAATTTCTGCTGAAATAAAGAAAATACGGTGATTTATTTTGATTGTTCATGAAAAAAACGTATCTTTGTAGTCGTTATATATAATAAAGGAATAATTTAAAACAAAGACTATGGAAGTTAAAATAACAAACGAGAACTTCGAAGAACTCAAGAACGGTGAACTGCCTTTGGTTGTTGATTTCTGGGCAACATGGTGCGGACCATGCAGAATGATAGCTCCGATTATAAGTCAGTTGGCTGAGGAATATGCCGGTAAGATTGTTGTTGGCAAGTGTGATGTTGAAGAATGTGAGGATCTTGTTGCAGATCTTGGCATTCGCAATGTTCCAACCATTCTCTTCTTCAAGGGAGGCGAGGTGGTTGACAAACTCGTTGGTGCAGCAAATAAAGCAAAGCTTGATGAGAAATTCTCTGCTATGCTATAATGGTACGGTCAGATAGCCTAAGAGGTTGGAAGAGTCTAAGGTCTGTAAGCAGACTTTAGACTTTTTTTTGTTTGTTACATAATAAAAAGGAGTGCCGGTGCGTTATTATTGTGTTATAAATCAATTCAAAGTTTAATTTTACTCCCGTGCCTATGAAGCATTTCTTTACTCTGGAAACTTCTTCCCCATCAGAGAAAACAATCAGCATAATCAAGCAGATTGCATATTCATGTCGTGCGATGAAAGTAGGTGGACAATATCAGGTGTTCTGCCTTAACTGAATATGCCCGTAATTAATTCCTAAAAGGTTAGATAAAGTTAGTTATAAGATATGACAATCGTTTCTCCATCTCTCCTTGCTGCTGATTTCTTGCATCTTGATAGCGAGATAGAGATGATTAATGACAGTGAGGCTCAATGGCTTCATCTGGATGTGATGGATGGTTCCTTCGTGCCTAACATTTCTTTCGGCTTCCCTGTTCTGGAGGCTGTAGCCAAGGCATGCACGAAGAAACTTGATGTTCACTATATGATAAACTCTCCTGCGAACTATATAGAGCAGACAGCCAAGCTCGGTGCTATGATGATGAACGTACACTATGAGGCTTGTCCTCATCTGCATCGTACTGTTCAGGAGATTCATGATGCAGGTATGAAGGCGGGCGTTACTCTAAATCCTGCTACTCCCGTATGCGTTCTTGAGGATATCATCAAGGATGTGGATATGGTGCTGCTTATGAGTGTAAATCCAGGTTTTGGCGGTCAGAAGTTTATCAAGAATACTATAGACAAGGTTAAGCGACTTCGTGAACTTATCAGCAGGACAGGTTCATACGCTCTTATAGAGGTTGATGGTGGAGTAAATGGTGAGACTGGTCCACAGCTTGTAGAAGCTGGGGTGGATGTCCTTGTAGCAGGAAGCTATGTCTTTAAGTCAGAGGATCCGATAGCGACAATCAGTTCATTGAAGGCTTTGTAAGTAAAAACGAAAAGTTGTAACATATAAACGCAAAGATATAAAGATTGGCTCTTTGTATCTTCGCGCTTGTTTTTTGGCTGTATAGGCGTTGCCTATATTAACCTTATACCATTTCCAATTCAATAGAGTTCTGGCGTGCGAGCTTGCGCATATTGATAAGGGCATAGCGCATACGTCCGAGAGAGGTGTTGATGCTTACGCCTGTTGTCTCTGCGATCTCCTTGAATGACATCTCCTGATAGTAGCGCATGAAAACAACTTCACGCTGTGTAGCAGGAAGGAATTCCATGAGTTTCTTTACATCGCAGAGCACCTGCTTGTTTACGAAGTCAGCCTCCTTGCTTGTGTCAAGAAGATCCTCGCTTGAGATGTTAGATAGGTCGTTGGCCTCGTTAACGTCAATCAGGTTGAACTGCTTCTGACGTCTGTACCAGTCCATAATGGCATTATGGGCGATACGCATCATCCATGCAGTAAACTTACCCGTAGGGGTATAGCGACCTTTCTGAAGGTACATGATAGCCTTCACAAAAGTCTCTTGGAAAATATCATTGGCTGTGTCATTGTCATGCACAACAAATAAGATATATGTGAACAGTGCATCTTGTGTGCGCTGAAGCAACATATCGAAGGCGCGGTTATTACCCTCCATATAGCTGATGGCCAGTTCTTCGTTGGTCATCGTGTTGAGATTCTTCATTTTCTTACTGTTTAAAATTAAGTAAATGTTGTCTCTATAGGCTATTGGTTTTGTTAATAAATAAATGAATTGTTGTACATTCGACTGCAAATTTATATTTTTTTTATGAGAATCGCAAGTTTTTTTTCTTAAATATTGTAATTTGATACAAAAAAACCGCAAAAGTCGCGTTTTTGTGACTCTTGCGGTTAAGGTATGGTAGTAAAAAATACTTTTTTCTTACTTTACCTTGTTTACGATGGCTGTGAAAGCCTGTGGGTTGTTGACAGCGAGGTCAGCAAGCACCTTGCGGTTGATCTCGATACCAGCCTTGTGAAGAAGACCCATGAGAACAGAGTAGCTCAAACCCTCCTGACGGGCAGCAGCATTGATACGCTGAATCCAGAGAGCACGGAATGTGCGCTTCTTGTTCTTACGATCGCGATAAGCGTATGTAAGACCCTTTTCCCAAGTGTTCTTGGCTACTGTCCAAACATTCTTACGGGCACCAAAGTAACCCTTAGTAAGCTTCAAAATTCTCTTTCTCTTAGTACGAGAAGCAACATGATTTACTGAACGTGGCATAATTTTTTAACTTTTTCAAAAATGTTCGACAATAAGATTAACGGAGACACAACAGATCGCGAACCTGCTTTGTGTTAGTACCATCAACGATAGTAGAACCGAGAAGGTTTCTCTTCTGCTTCTTGGTCTTCTTAGTCAGAATGTGACTGTGAAACGCATGACGTCTCTTGATCTTACCTGTTCCGGTGAAAGAAAAACGCTTCTTTGCAGCGGAGTTTGTCTTAACTTTTGGCATTTTTTTTGTTTTGTTTAATTTGTTATTAATTAATGGTGGCAACGCATATACCCGGCGTTACGCACTCTCTTTTTCCTATTCTTCGTTTGAGTCCTGAAGCTTCTTGAGAACTTCCTCGCCACCTTTTATATTAGCGAAGAGACCGCCGTTTGCTGGTGCCTCTGTTTCTGCTTCATTCAACTCTGCCTGTTGCTTGCTTGCCTCCTTGGCTTCTGCCTCACGACGCTCGCGGTCCATCTTCTGCTGGCTCTTCTTTGCCTGTGCAGCTTTCTTAGGGGCGAGGAAGAGGAACATCTTCTTTCCTTCGAGCTTTGGAAGCTGTTCTACCTTACCACACTCCTCAAGGTCGTTTGCGAAACGGAGAAGGAGAACCTCACCCTGTTCCTTGAAGAGAATGGAACGTCCACGGAAGAATACATAGGCACGAACCTTGTTGCCCTCCTCGAGGAATTCCTTGGCATGCTTGAGCTTGAACTGATAGTCGTGGTCATCAGTCTGAGGTCCGAAACGGATTTCCTTAACCTCGACCTTTACCTGCTTCTGCTTCATTTCCTTAGCGCGCTTCTTCTGCTGGTAAAGGAACTTAGAGTAGTCGATGATACGGCAAACAGGTGGCTGTGCGTTTGGTGAAATCTCTACGAGGTCAACGCCTTTTTGACGTGCGATGTCTAAAGCCTGACGGGTTGGCATTACTGAAGAGCCGTCCTCATCTACGATACGTACCTCACGAACACGAATCTGCTCGTTTATGCGGTACTGTTGTTTGCTGTTTGCTTGTTTTTTGTCTGGTTTCATTCGACTGTTTAAAATGTTCTTTGCCTGCTTCTTTTCGGGCACACTTCGCCCTTATACAACGCTAAGCGGGTGCAAAGGTACTCATTTTCTGTTGATTGACAAAATTTTTTCTGGGTTTTTTCTCAAAACAACATCAATTTTTCTTCAATTTTTAATTTTTGTCGCTCAATTGTTTGGTGAAAACATAAAAAGTGAAGAGTGAAGAATTGTTGTCTGTTTTAGCACCAAAAGTGTGTTAATCTTGAAATTGTTGAATTGGCGTTATTTCACTTTTAGCAACTTAAATGGTGGCATCTCATCAGTTGGATGTAGTATAACGTTGCTATTTTCCAACCATTCAATGGCGCTTGTTCTGGTGTGAACATCTTCCTCCCATTCTGCATCTGGGTTGTTTCTTGCAGTAGGATAGCATCCATATTCCTGTTTAAGGGTTAATTTTAATTTGTCTTCGGAAACAATATATGTTCCTTTGTGTTTAAGCAGATACCCTTCTTTGTCTGTTGTAAGGTAGATGTTGATGTTAGTTTTAAATTTTGCGTAATATGAATATGTACCGTCCGCATTGAATGTGAATCCATATTCATAATTTTCATCGTATGTAGTGTCCTTCCAAGTTCCAACAAGATTTTTGATAACCTTGTCATCATCGTCGTCATCATCACCACATGATGTCAATGCGAAGTTGCAACATGTTAGTATCAGCACAAGGCTGAGAATTGAAAAAATCTTTTTCATCGTCATAAAAATTTGAAATTAAAATTATAAAAATATGATTTGTTTGACTCTAATTGACTTTACCTTCGGTTGTCAAGCAGAAAATCTTCACTCTTAGTCTTTTAACGCAAAGACGCAAAGACACAGGATTTTTTCCTTCTTCTTTGCGCCTATGCGTGAAATAAGGTCTTAGAAGTTATACCCCACACCTACGCCGAGGATGGTCTTGAACTGAAGTCTTTCTGCCTCATTACCGTCCTTGTCGGCAATCATTACTCCATTGTAGTATTTCATAGATGTAGAGAATGTCATTTGCAGGCACTTGAAGAGCTGATAAGAAAGAGCCAAATCCCAATCTACGTCGAAGTTGCCAATGCAGCGCCCATTGTCTCTGCGACGCATAATAGGCTCTTCGTCTGTGCCGATGTTTATCATCTTACTATCCCATGCGTAAGGAGTGTACAGACCGAGAGTAGATGTGACCTTCAAATCCTTGATGGAATAGTTCATTGCGGCTTTAACGGAGAAGCCAAGCTCTGCACGAGTGTTGCTGTCGAAATTTGGTTTGTCGTTATCGTCATATTTCCATACGGCATACTTCTCTTTCAGAACAATCTCTAATGGCTTACCGTCATTTAGATAGCTATATTTCTCACTCATTGCATCACTTACAGCTACGGTTGTAAAGCGACCTGCGATAGGAGACATATAGACAGAGAAAATATCGTTTGGTTTCCAGTCTATACCGATAGAGACGTCGGTATAGGCAGGAGCAAAGAACTTTGAAATGATAGGATTGTCATCGTTCTTGCCTTCGTAGCTTCTACCGAGTGCGAACTGTGTGTTGAAGCCGAGAAGGGCCGCAGCAAACCATTTTGGAGCGAACTCGTAACCTACTTTAGAGTTGAATTTGATACGGTCGCTTGACTTCTGAACCTTATCGTCCTTTTGGTCGATGTATGACATACCATACTCCAGGTCAAGATTGTTGTCCCATGCAATCTTGTCCTTGTGGTACAGCAGACGCAGACGACCGAATATCACACCGTTTATGTTGTCGTTACCACCGGCAGCCCAGTTTGAAAGACTTGTAGCAGCAGCATTAAGTCCTGTTACTCCAGAGAATTTCCAGATCTTATCGCCAGTATCCACTTCTTTCAAAGCTTTCTTTGCTTCGGCAGCAGCCTCTGCCTGAGTCTGTACCTTTTCTTTGTCCACTTCCTGTGCATTAGCCATCATTGCAGATGCCATCATGCAAGCGAAAAACATGATTTTCTTCATCTTTATTATGGTATTTATTGTCTTTTATATCACAATTAACGGCTGCAAATTTATACAATTTTTATGATACATCCAAATATTTCTTTTGCAATTTTCTTGTTGGGCGAAATTTCCTTGCACTTTATCAATTATAGAAGAAAAATGCCATTAAAGAAAACTTATTCCTCAGAGTGCTCGATTTTTTTATATGCGCTTAGTCTGATTCTCCGTTGCTTCTCCGTACAAAGCTCGATGCTTCTCCGCTCTAAAATCGCTCCTTCACCGACTTTGGTACGGAGGATCAACGGAGGAACATGGGAAGAAAAGAAGAGTTAAAGAAGAGCAGCACAAGAGTAACGTAAGAGGAACATAGGAGAAGTTGGAGTTGGGTTCCTAAGAAGAGGGCGGCATATAGGAATCACATCGTTCCTGATACTTGGAACCTTTGAATGCCGCAATACAAATCACATGCCTCCAATTTCCGCGTCTAACCATTGGAGTTTTGTCTTGTAAGCCTTAATCATACGTTCAACAGCCTCGTCAAATGTCATATTCTGATCCTCGTTTACGGTACTATCCATTGGCCAGATAGTCTTGTCGGTTTCATTTGACTTCTTTATTTTGGCTGCAAGCGTCCTGATATAGTCTGGGATGTTATCGAACTTAGGCTTATGCATCGCCCATCTTTCCTTGACTAAGGAAACGAAGGCTGGGTCTTCGAATAGACGTCCATAATAGATGAAATCTTTTATGCTGTATGTATCCGCTCTGCTTAGCATGAATGTTCCCCAGTCAAAGTCCCATACTGGACCGGCCGTTAGTTTTCCATTCCTGTCTTTGTGCATGAAAGAACTCTTAGGGTGGCCAGGTTCTCTGTTGTCGGCCAGTTCCTGTACGAACCACCAGTCAACGAAAGAATTCAAGTCCATATAGTCCGCATATTCACGATTTGTCAACCAGTCTTTTGCATACAAATTTGATTCCATTTCGTTGATGTAGCCTTCGAACCAAGCCATTTGCTCTGGCTGTAGAACGTCTTCATCAGGTTCTTGGAACTGATATGGCATATTTGCTATGGCAGAATGGAATTTGTTCACCTCGTCGAAATTAGTATCCAGTTCTACCAAATATCCGCCAGTAATTGCATCTCCTTCAATGTCAGTCGCTTCTATCTCGGTAATATTCACTCGATCTTTGCCTGCTCTGATTTGCTCGCAGAGATAGTAATTTCCTATATGACTGCCATTCAGTACAACTTCAACAAACTGTCCGCGTGGTGTCCAAGCCAATCCTGTTTGCCTTGCAATCTGGAAACTCACGTCGTTTCGCATCAGGGTTCTGTCCATCCAGTTCGCCAACAAGCACCAGCGTTTATGTTTGGGCATACCCAAGATCTCGGCCTTGTTGTCCAATTTCAAAGCATACGGTTTCTTCGGAAACTCCCAGGTAGAGTTGCCGCGTCCTCGTATTTGTAGGTGGTTGCTACTGTAATCCACCGTTCCGTCTGTATCAATTATTGAAATGGATGTTCCTTCCATCCACTCGGTCTTGCTTTCTATATTTGTATTGTTCGGGGTGTCTATGAAGACAATGGGCAATCCTGAGTTCATGGCAGCATCAACTTCTGCATTTTTCTCGACTTTATATAAAGTTCCTGCTTTATAGTCTTTGCCTTCCCATGTGGCTGTGTAGCATATCCCATTATCATCATAAATCTTTGCATGAACATTTTTCCCGCTTAGATCTACAGGCAAAATATTCAGATAAAGCTCTAATTCCTGATCTTTTTCTACGGAAACATTCCTCAGATTCAGGGCTTGTACAGTCGATATGTTCTTTGCAGGTATTGTGCTGTCTCTCAAATCCAATATCGCCTCAGTCGTAAAACTGCCATTGCTTTGCAATAATACTTTCCTAATATTGGAGGCATTTGGCATAGCAAATTGCAGATGTAGAACGCTCGTCAAATGCTGGAATGTAAATGTCACACATTCTTCCTCGTCTGCTTTCGCGTTAATAGCTGCCATATAGCCAATGTGGTCGCTACTGCCATTCCCGTTTTGTGTCTGTCCGTTCATTCTCATTGGAATGTTGGATTTGTCCAAATCAAATTGACTGACATATGGGTAATAGGCAGAATAAGTAGCAGAATCTTTCAGTATCAAACTTTTTCCTCCTGATAATGCACGTTTGAAACCCTCTCCGTTTGTCATAGAGAATCCTATCTGGAAACCATCATCAGGAAAAATTCCAATCGAATCATTTGTACTCGGCAAAAGCTGAAGGCTTGAATTCTCTCTTACAACCGACATCGTTGTTGTTTCATCGCCTATTAACAAATCAGGAATAATTACATTAAGTTTTTTCACATAACGAACATTCTGTGAATTTTCAGAAGAATCCTCGCTACACGAAACCATAATGCATGATATCAACATCAAGCACGTTATTGTTTGTAGTATCCTTTTTGTTAATGTGCTAGATATCAAAAACATATCTTTATTGTGCTGTGTGGCTAATAAAACCGTCTTGCAAGTATAAAACGACTGCAAATTTACAAAAAATATTTGAGAAAATGCTCGCTGAAAATGTTAAAAATCACAATTTGTTCAAAAACGGCTTTTGGTACAAATCAAAAAAACACCCCACTGGTCTCACGACTGGTGGGGTGTTGAAAAAAATATGTTTAACTAAAATCCTTTTCTAAATTCAAAGAACGACCTCGCGGTCCTTCTTATGCTATCCAAGAGTCAAACAATCTTTAACCTAATAACTAAAACCTAAATCTATTATTCTACTAACCTAAACAATCTTTTTGAATCGTCTTAGGAATGTTTCCGGAAGTTGTCACTTCTTTTTTCCTTTTGACGATGCAAAGGTACGACTATTTTTTTGTGTGCGCAAACAAAATTACGTTTTTTTTGTCCTAACATGCTTTTACTTGATTAATATCAATCTTTTGTGTGCGTACACATGAAAGAATGCACTATAAAAGCACTAATCCTGCGAATGCCGCATAGACTATCATCCTAATAGGATTTATTCCTACCCATTTTGTTCCTACGAACGTAGCGGCAAAGAGGAATATAGAGATGTAGAACTGCCAAGGATTGTCTGGAGTTGAGAAATTCTCCTTGTTGGCAAGGAGTAGGGTAGCGGCTGCAAGAAGTCCGACAACGGCAGGACGAAGTCCGAGGAAAATGCTCTGCACAAGGCTAGTGTTCATATATTTCATGAACAGTTTGCTTATCACAATCATCAGCACAAAGCATGGGAACATTAGCGCGAATGTGGCTGTGCATGATCCTAGTATGGCAAGCCAAGTGTCGCCTGTGAGGTTATATACGGCTGTGTATCCGCAGTATGTTGCTGTGTTGATGCCTATAGGACCTGGGGTGATCTGTGAGATGGCTATTATATTGGTGAATTCCGCAGATGTCATCCAATGGTGCTCGTAAACCACCTGTGCCTGAATCAGGGAAATCATTCCGTAGCCTCCTCCGAATCCGAAAAGGCCTATAAGGAAGAATGTATAGAAGAGTGATAGAAATATCATTTTTCTGGGATTTTTTTTATTCTGTTGGCTTGATGAATTGTCCGTAAAGGAAACCTCCGATGCCGGCAGCAAGGATTATATATATAGGATTAACGCCTAATGCCCATATGAGTATGGCCGTTATGAAAGGTATCCAGCAATTGATGAAAGTGATCTTTGCACGTACTGCCATATTCCACGTAGGTACGGCAATAAGGGCTACGACGGCTGGTCGGATGCCTGCAAAGACGCTTGCAACCCAAGGCACATCCTGGAAGTTGTGGAAGAACATTGCAATCAGCAATATTATAAAAAATGAAGGCAAAGCCGTTCCGAGAGCACAGCAAAGGGCTCCCGCGGTATGGCGTTTCTTGTAGCCGATGAATGTGGAGATGTTGATCGCGAATACTCCCGGGCAAGACTGTGCGATTGCTATCAGGTCAAGGAATTCGGTCTTGCCAATCCATTTGTGCTTATTCACTATCTCTGCCTCAATCAGCGGAATCATGGCGTATCCTCCACCGATGGTGAAGAGCCCGATACGGAAGAATGTGGCAAAGAGTACCAGCATGGAAGATGCCGGCTTTATTGCTGCCTTTTCTTCGGAAGACATAGAAACGGACGTTTCGTTATTGAAGTTTTCTTGTGTCATTGTTTTATTTCTTTTCTGAAATGATAGGGAAAGCCTTGACCAGCCGGTCGTATTCCTCGTCGGTTATTCGCATGAAAGAGCCGTGCTGAGGAGCAGCTACACCTATTATATTTTTAGGGTCGGAGAAATTGCGCATGAATTTGTCGGCTTTGCAGATGCGGTAGTTGCGCGGACGGGATGAATACTCGATATACGCAATACGCCATGTGTCATCGCCTTCAAGCTGAAAGGCTGATACACCCTCGCATTTCTTCTTACCCTCGAAGTTCACATATTCGGTAGAGTCGGGCTCCGGCCACTTGCCTGTCAGGGAGTTACATGTTGAAGTGAACAGTCCTGGCTGGCCGCCTTCCTTCTTTATCATCATGTGATATTTCCCGTCGGCTGGCACGTAGTTGATGTCCGCATCAATTGTGGCATAGCCCCAATCGAAAAGCAGACGTGGCTGGGTGAGGGTGGTAAAACTCTCGTCGGCGTATGAGTAGTACATGCGGTCGTATGCCTCCTCGTCCCTGTTCCATAGGGAGTAATAAATGAAATAGCCGCCCTTGCGGCCATCTGGCCATTTATACTCTGAATCCCAGAATATCTGAGGGGCCCAGACGCGATTTGTGGTGGTCCAGTCTTTGTATATAGAACGCTTGCGGTCGTCTTTTGTCTTGGTGTCGGAGAAAATGTCCAGTCCCTTGCGGAAATCGAAAGTCGTTGATTTCCAATGGATGAGGTCGTCGGATGTCAGGAGGTTGATGCCATAGTTGTCCCATGCCTCTTTTTTGCCAAGACGCTTAGTGGCAGAATTGTTCATGTCGGTAGTCACCATTAAGTAACCGCTCATATCGTGCTTCCTGCAAATATACGCATCGCGCGTACCACCTTCTATACCCGCTAATTCCCTGCTTGAGAAAATAGAGTCTCCTCCGATGAGGTCGTGAAATTCTTCCCCGTCACGTGAAACTGCGTAAGCCGTCCATTGTCCCCGTCCGCTCATGTGGCAATATAGGTAGTTGCCTCCCTTCTGCGGATTTCCTGTAGATTGTGCAAAAACGGCCAAATTGTTGATGCACATCAAGAATGTCAGGGGTATTATGCGGATTATATTCATAAATATGCAATTTTGGTTGCAAAGTTAGAAATAATTTTCGAAATAATAAACTATTTTTCGGACGTTGTCTGTTAATGGATGTTAAAAGAGGGCTTTAATGTTAAAAATGAGGACTTTCTGTCGGAAATTGTTTGGTTGAACCGTTTTTTTTTATTATCTTTGCATCAGTTTTTTCCACTATTGGGGAATTTGTGGAAGCGTTTGAATATTAACTAAACAGTTTTTTGATGAAATTAAAGGAAATATATAAGCTATTCATCCTACCATTTATGCTCATGCTGGTTTCAGCACCAGTCGCGGCACAAGATTTGCTTGCAAGGCAAGCACCAGTAGATCGCAGAATGCGTGCAGTTGACACTTTAGCATTAAAGACGGTAATAGAAAGGGAATCACTTCAAAACCCAGCTTCTCAGCTGTATGATGATTGGGATAATACATACGCTCACAAGCAGACAGAACTACCTGACTCGTTCAGAATTAGCTTGAAGAATTTCTGTATGCCAACGACTAGCAGAGTCATCACCAGTGAGATGGGAATGCGTAAACTCGGCCGTATGAGACGTATGCACAAGGGACTTGACGTTAAGGTCTATATTGGTGATACTATTCGTGCAGCTTTCTCAGGAAAGGTTCGCGTAAAGAGATACGAGGCTCGTGGATATGGTAAGTTCCTCGTTATTCGCCATCCTAACGGTCTTGAGACAATATACGGTCACATGAGTGACTGGTTGGTAGATGAGAATGAAACAGTAAAGGCTGGTCAGCCTATTGGTCTTGGTGGTAACACCGGTCGAAGCACAGGTTCGCACCTTCACTTTGAGACACGTCTCTGTGGTGTAGCGCTTAATCCTGCTTTGCTCTTCGATTTCGTCAATCAGGACGTGACTGCCGACTATTATATGTTCCGTAAGAGCAACTATGAGGATGAGTCTGTTGCTGTCAACAAGACAATACGACTTGAAGGCGCTCCTGAGGAGACAGAGAATGTAGAGGAACAGAAGGAAATTGCTGAAAGCGAGGTTCGCCAGTACACAGAGACACGCTATCATAAGGTTAAGTCCGGCGAAACACTCTACGGCATTGCTAAGCGTCGTGGTGTAACCGTTGAACAACTCTGCAAGCTCAATCATCTGACACGCGACGTTAAGGTTCGCCCAGGTCAGATACTCCGCTACTCATAAGAGTAGCCCCGAAAGAAGAATAATTTATAACAATGTTTCCCCCTTTCATAATCAAATAAAAGTTTTGGAGGATCAGCCGAGACGTGAGTTTCTACTGATCCTTTTTTTGTGCCCTATAATTTGAACAACTCCAACCCGAAATCACGATTATATCAATAAAAAATATTGGTGTCCGCTAACGGCACAAAGCAAGTCCGAAGTGCTTGAAACATAGCATTTCGGATTTTCTGTTTTTCCGGTAAGCCCTATATTTCATAATCCCGGAAAAAAGTGTTAGTCACAGGTAACGGGTAACAATAAGAAAAATAGTGTAAACTGCTGCCTATATTTATTATTTCTTTATATAATAAGGTATATAAACTCCTTAGAAATATTCTGTAAAATTTTAGCATACACAAAAATCCTTATTGTTACCTGTTACTTGTTACTGGCCGGAATGTTCCTTGCCTATTGAGCGAGATTCTATTATGGTTTGCAACTGTCTAAGTTGAAGATAACCAGATTGTTATGTATAAATAGGGGGATGGAATATAGACGGCCGATAGTCTCAACAGCATAACAATAAGCATCATTTCCTGGCTGATTAACCTTATTCGGCATGCTTGAAAAACGCGGAAAAAAGCTCTGGTAACAATTATTTCTCTGTATGATGATAAGTTCTCCTGAGACGTGAAAGTCCTGAAAGGACGATATATTACAGGGTAGTGCGTGAGCGCTACCATATTGAGAAACCATCGTTCGTAAGCCCAGTATGGGCGACATAGTTCCATATTTCTCACTATGGTTATGAAATTATGTCGCACCTAAGGCGCTCATGGGGAATTGGAACTAATGCTACGTGGGTTTTACCCACGCCTATGCTATTTCGCCTTTACAAGGCTTTTTTTCTGGGTGCTTTTCAGCATAAAGAAATAATTTATGTATTGGCAACAACAATCACAATATGTACATTATCCTTCAAAAAGAACGTGAAAACCATTCCAAAACCATTTCCCAAAAATTAATGTGGGCTTCAATGGGATTCTTCGAGAACTTCCAGCTACCTAAGATGCAGTTCCCTCCTTCTCTCCTGCCTCTCAAGCAAGTCCGTTGTAACTCCTATGATCCTTCGCTCTTCCTTCGCTGATCCTATAGTTCCGGAACGGACCTGAAACGGACCTGAAACGGATTTGGAACGGAGGTACAACGGAGGCATTATGGAGCAAAATATCGACCGGTAACAGGTAACAAGTAACAATAAGGAAAATAGTGTAAGTGCATCTCATTTCAGACATAGCAACACCGTCGGGATATGCTCTGTTGGGTGGGAATGATGCTAATGAGGTAAAAGCATAGATAAATTCAGGGTTGATACCTCATGTAAGTACCAGCCCTAAATCTATATAATAAAAGAGACCAAGATGATTTGAATGCTGCTATTGCGAAGTATTTCAAGCATTAAATATAATGACGCAAAAAAAAGTAACAATATGTTTTTATGCTAAATAAGAGCTAAATAAGAGCAGCATAAGAGCTATATAAGAGTCAAGGCCTCCTTGGGAAAAGGGGGCTTTGACAGTTTTTTGTATTCAATTATGATTTCTGTTCGCGCGAAAAGTTAAAAAAGTTTACGCGCGCATACCTTATTTATAGTATTTACTTGACAAATATCATTTACGCGAAAAAATTTTAGTATTTTGTTTGTTCTTTTAATAAATTTTAAGTACTTTTGCAATCGGATACAACACAAATTACAAAAGATTAGAAATTACACTCGTCCAACATAAAATCCTAATAAGCCCGAGGTATAAAGACGTAATAAATTTTTCAAGTAATTAGAGTATTAAGGTATGAAACAAAAACTACTCATGTTTTTGGTCAGTATGCTGTGTATGGTAACAACAGCGCTGGCACAAACCAAGGTTACAGGTACTGTTCTCTCGCAGGAGGACGGTGAACCGGTAATAGGTGCTACTGTTATGATACAGGGCGACAAGAAGGGTACTGTCACGGACATTAATGGTAATTTTACTATTAGTGTGCCAGGTGGCAAGAAGTTATCTATCAGCTATGTCGGTATGAAGACTGCGATTGTCTCTCCAAAGGCCGGTATGGTTGTAAACCTTGTAAGCGACGGTCTGCTTGAAGACGTAGTTGTTACAGGTATGGTAAAGACCGACAAGCGTCTCTTCACTGGTGCTACTGCAAAGATCGACGCAACATCGGCAAAGATTGACGGTATGGCAGATATCTCTCGCTCCCTTGAGGGACGTGCTGCCGGTGTGAGCGTACAGAACGTGTCTGGTACATTCGGTACAGCTCCGAAGATCCGTGTACGTGGTGCAACCTCTATCTATGGCTCTTCAAAGCCTCTCTGGGTTGTTGACGGTGTTATCATGGAGGATGTGACCGAGGTGAGTGCCGACGAACTTTCTTCTGGTGATGCTGAGACACTTATCTCAAGTGCTATTGCAGGCCTTAACTCTGACGATATCGAGTCATTCCAGATCCTGAAGGACGGTTCTGCAACCTCTATCTATGGTGCCCGCGCTATGGCTGGTGTGATTGTTATCACCACAAAGAAGGGTAAGACAGGAAGTGCATTCGTAAACTATACAGGTGAATATACTATGCGCTTGAAGCCAAGCTATAATGACTTCAATATTATGAACTCTCAGGATCAGATGTCTGTATATCAGGAGCTTGAGCAGAAGGGCTACCTCAACTATGCGGAGATTGCCAAGAAGTCTGATAGCGGTATATATGGTAGGATGTATCAGCTCATCACCGACTATGACCCTTCAACCGGTCAGTTCGGACTTGCCAATACTGCTGCTGCACGCAACGCATATCTCCGTGCAGCTGAGATGAGAAACACGAACTGGTTTGATCGTCTGTTCTCAAATAGCGTAATGCACAACCACTCTGTAAGTGTATCCTCAGGTACTGAGAAATCACAGCACTACGTATCCGTAAGTGCCATGTATGATCCTGGATGGTACAAGAGAAGTGAGGTTGAGCGCTATACTGCAAATCTCAACTCAACTTTCAATATCAACAAGAAACTTGAGTTCAACGTAATCGCTAACGCATCTTTCCGTAAGCAGGAGGCTCCGGGTACAATCGGTAAGGAAACCGATGCTGTAACCGGTGAGGTGAAGCGTGACTTCGACATCAACCCATATTCATATTCAATGAACACTTCACGTGCTCTTGATCCAGATGCATACTACATTCGTAACTATGCCGACTTCAACATCTTCAATGAGTTGGAGAGCAACTATATGAAGTTGGGTGTAAACGACTTCCGTGTTACCGGTAGCTTGAAATACAAGCCTATCAAGAAAGTTGAGCTCACATTGCTTGCCGGTATGCAGAATACGGATACAAGACAGGAACACTATATCCTTGATAACAGTAATCAGGCTTTGGCTTATCGTGCAATGGGCAATTCTACCATCCGTGATGAGAACCCATTCCTTTATAAAGACCCGGACAACATCTATGCACTCCCAATCACCGTACTTCCTGACGGTGGTATCTATGAGCGCACAGACCGCAATATGTACAAGTGGGACACACGTCTCACAGCTGCTTATAATGATGTATTTGCAGAAGACCACATCGTGAACCTCTATGGCGGTATGGAGACAAACTACGTTGACCGCCACAAGACTTGGTTCCGTGGCTGGGGTATGCAATATACTATGGGTGAGATTCCTAACTACGCATATCAGGTATTCAAGAAGGGTTCTGAGGAGAACACCGACTATTACACACTCGAGAACAAACACGAGCGTAGTGCTGCTTTCTTCGCTAACGGAACATACTCATACAAAGGTCGTTACACTCTGAACGGTACTTATCGCTATGAGGGTACTAACCGTATGGGTAAGAGCCGTGCTGCCCGTTGGTTGCCTACATGGAACGTATCTGCTTCTTGGAACGTACATGAAGAGGATTTCTTCAAGCAGTTTGAGCCAACAGTCTCACACCTCGCACTTCGTGCTTCTTACTCACTTACCGCTGAGCGTCCAAGCATTTCAAATGCTATCGTAGAGATTGGCAGTAAAACTCCTTGGCGTCCTTTCGCAAGCGTTCGTGAGAGTATGCTCTATGTCAAGAACCTTGCTAACGAGGAACTTACATACGAGAAGAAACATGAGCTCAACCTTGGTTTGTCAGCCGGTTTCCTCGACAACCGCATCAATCTTGAGGTGGATTGGTACAAACGTAACAACTACGACCTTATCGGTGTTGCTACCACACAGGGTATAGGTGGTGAGATTGAAAAGCTTGGTAACATCGCCACAATGAAGGCTCATGGTATTGAGGTAAGTCTCACAACTAACAATATCAAGACAAGGGATTTCAGTTGGACAACCAACTTCATCTACTCTCACTCTTCAAACGAAGTTACTGGCTTGAATACTACAAGTAATGTGATGAATCTTGTAGCACGTACAAGTACAGACTCAAATAGTTCAACAGCATTCGCAAGTGAGGGCTATCCAGTAGGCGCACTCTTCTCTATTCCTTTCAGGGGACTTAACAATGAAGGTCTGCCTATGTTCCTTGATCAGGACGGCAACGTAACTACTACTGATATCTACTTCCAGGAAACTGACAAGCAGAAGCTTATTTTCCTTGAGTACTCAGGTACTGTAGATCCAACTGACGTAGGTTCACTCGGTAACGTGTTCAAGTATAAGAACTTGTCACTCAATGTATTCGTTACCTATTCATTCGGTAACGTGGTACGTCTCGACCCTGTATTCGATAATGAGTACACCGACCTTATGTCAACTCCTAAGGAGTTCAACAATCGTTGGACTGTTCCTGGTGATGAGAAATACACCAATATTCCAGTTATCGCTTCAAAGCGTCAGAACGAGAATGACTCACACCTCGCATATGCATACAACGCATACAACTATAGTTCTGCACGTATTGCCAAGGGGGATTTCATTCGTATGAAGGAAATATCTATCGGTTATGACTTCCCAAAGAGCATTACCGAGAAGCTCCGTCTTGCAAACCTCGCATTGAAGCTTCAGGCAACCAACCTCTTCCTTATCTATGCTGATAAGAAGCTGAACGGTCAGGATCCAGAGTTCTTCAACGCTGGTGGTGTGGCTGCTCCAACTCCAAAGCAGTTCACAGCAACTCTTCGTATAGGTCTTGGCGGCAACGATTCAAGCGTGAAGAAAGAGGATGGTCGCGTGGCTCTGCTCCAGTCAGATCTCGACAACGCCAACGCCGAAATCAACCGTCTGCGCGGACAGCTTGCTAACCAGAATCCTGCCGAGAGCAAGGAGGTGGTAAAGGAAGTTGTTAAGGTGGAGAAGGAAAAGCAGTTCATGCCACTCTCTATCTTCTTCGCTCTCAACTCTGCATCACAGCTTGAGGCTGGTGAGGAAGTAAATCTCCGCACTATTGCCGAGGCTGCCAAGAAGAACCCTGACCTCAAGGTGTATCTTACTGGTTATGCTGATAGCGCAACAGGCACAGAGGAAATCAACAATCGCATCTCTGCACAGCGTGCTGAGTCTGTAGCCAAGTCACTTGAGGCATTAGGCGTAAGCCGTAGCCAGATGGTAATAAGTAGTAAGGGCGGTGTAAGTATGCTCGAGAACACAGCTTACGATCGTCGCGTCATCGTTGAGGTAAAATAAAGAACGTTTTCGTTAAGCCAGATGACCAAAGCGATGCTTGCATCAGCTTTGGCATGGCGAGAAAAGGTCGGATGAAAATTCAATTAAAGTTATGAATACATTATTAAAATATACATACGCTGGCGCGATTATTATTGGTGCTTCCTGCATGGTGAGTTGTGACGACTTCCTCGACACAAATCCTGATAACCGCGCAACAATAGACAATGAAAAGAAGGTGCAGAACCTCCTTGTGGGTGCCTATCCTGACCATGACCATATCTATGTAGCAGAACTCGTTTCCGATAATATAGACGACTACGGCGAGGGTAATCCTGAGACTGAGCGTTTCTGCGAGGATACATGGGCATGGAAAGACGAGAAGGAACAGGACAAAGAATCTTTGGAGAGCTTCTGGCAGAGTTCCCTCGTAAGCATCTCTGCTGCAAACGAAGTACTTAAGGCTATAGAGGGCATGCCTGAGTCCCCTGTTATGCAGGAGGCAAAGGGAGAGGCTCTCATGTGCCGAGCATACAACTATTTCATGCTCGCAAATATGTTCTGTATGCCTTACAACAAGGCAAAGAACGACTCTCAGCTTGGTTTGCCATACCTCACAGAGCCTGAGACTCTGCTTAACCCTACGTATGAGCGTGGCAACATGACCGACCTTTACAATCATATTCAGGCTGATATTGAGGAAGGACTTCCACTTGTTGACGGTTCTTACTACACAGTACCTAAGTACCACTTCACAAAGCGTGCGGCATACGCTCTTGCGACACGTTTCTATCTCTTCACCGAGCAATGGGAGAAGGCTGTTGAGGCAGCTACACTGTGTCTTGGCGACCAGCCTGCAACTATGCTTCGCAACTGGAAGGCTATGTCGCAGATGACACAGGAATTCGACGCTATCACCAATCAGTATATTAATGCTGACGAGAATTCGAATCTCCTGCTTCTCACCTCTTATTCTACTGCTGGTTTGTTCTTCGGGCCTTACCGCTTCAATAGCCGCTACTCTCACGGAAACTATCTTGCAGAGAAAGAAGATATCCTTGCTACACAGCTCTGGGGTAACTACACGGCATTCTATGTAGCTCCGAAGGTTTATACTGCAACTAACCTCGACAAATCTGTCTTCTGGAAGTTGCCACGCATCTTCGAGTACACGGACCCTGTGGCAAAGATTGGATACAATCGCACAGTATATCCAACTCTCACTACTGACGAGACTCTTCTCAGCCGTGCTGAGGCATATATCATGCTCAAGCAGTATGACAAGGCTTGTGAGGATATGACCATGTGGATGCACGCCATGACCAAGAGCCAGACGGTTCTCACTCCGGAGATTGTGAACGATTTCTACAATAAAGCCAAGTACTCCTACTCTGATAAGGACAGTATTGAGTCACAGCTCAAGAAGCATCTCAATCCTGCTTTCGCTATCGATGCAGAAGGAAGCACTCAGGAAAATATGCTTCAGGCTGTTCTTACTTTCCGTCGTATAGAGACCATGCACATGGGGCTTCGTTGGTTTGACATCAAGCGCTACGGCATCGAGATTCCACGCCGTGTTATGAATGC
>Ga0326513_10001316_pt1 | contig 19805 bp, 22 predicted proteins | sample 2_2465_0518_D_FD_203654 | JGI IMG/M metagenome (GOLD analysis project Ga0326513, IMG submission 203654) | Bovine rumen microbial communities from UC Davis, California, United States - 2_2465_0518 | ecosystem: Host-associated > Mammals > Digestive system > Stomach > Rumen | place: USA... | reverse complement strand
ACGCTTTGCGCTTTTTGCATGAATCCATCTACAAAACTAGACATAAAAACACCCCCTAATCTGTAATGAAATACACTTGCAGACTAGAGGATGTAATGTTACAATTTCCCTAGCCTACATGGTTAGGAGCCGGGATTGATTCATTGGCGTGAGCGTCCCGGCTCCGTCCTTTTGTTCAATTTGTTATCCACATTATAACAAACATTCGTTTGCAAAACAACTGTTCGACATAGAAAAAGCGCATCTCATGGCGCGCTTTTTTAGATCATATAAACCTGGCAAGCAATGTAAACCGCTAGCGTTTTACAACTTCGCTAGCAGGGCGGCGGTATATACCCGCCTCGATTTTGCTAGTTAGGGATATCCCTAAAACCCATAGAACCGGCGCTGCCGGAGCTGATCAGTCGTCAACTACGATCCAATCATCAGATGCAATATTGGTAAATGTATAGACCGGGTTGTCTGTCTCGCGGATATCAATAACAGATCCATCCCGGCAGTGCATCTTTATCGTGCCGTCTTCCCAGGCCCAGTATCCCGCCCATGATGGCAGCTTTACCTTTTTGCCGTTAAGCATCTGGAACCACGCATACCTGAACGGCATGGGTCCTTTACTGTATTTATTCATCATTTTTTTATAATCTCCATAAGTTCAATATGTTTGCCTTATTTAAACCGCTTTGCCTCTTAGTTCAAAAATCACGATGTTATTTAACTAAGAAGCAGCGATACGACGTGAAATGTGCGCTCTTTGACTAAATCCTTGACTAGAAACTGACTTCCTTGACTAACTAAATGGGCGTTTAGTTCACTTATGACTGAATCGGCTTCTCAAACGTAGTTTTACCGTTGAAAACTATCATGCTTGCAAGTGTTCTACCTGTATCATTTTCATAAATATGATTAAGATTCTTCAGCCCTAAAACCGTCTGTGTGCTACCGCCACCATCCAAGCAGTATGCGAATTTTAGTCCAAGTGATTTGCAAAAATCCTGCATTTGCGAAATCGTAAATCCTGTTGAGTTTGCAAAGTTTCGCCCTTCACCTGTAATGATGCAGTAATCACCATTTTCAAACTGCCCTATTATATTGCGTTGAGCAGGAGTCGCACCGTCACCCAATGGAGTTGATGAATAATCAAAGTTTTCGTAATTATTTATGATTGGTGAAAATCCGCAAGTAGCAGATACAATCCCGCTATTCACAAGTGCCTGTCCTGTGCCGGTCGTATTTGTATTAACGTACCCTAAATCGCCGTTTGAATCGATTGTTAAAGGGATGGAGCCGGCGTGTGTCGTCGCGGTCACGTCTGTAACAAGTATCCCATTCTCAATACACAAACCCTCGTTGAGTCCACCGTTCATTGTGAGATACCACCCCTCATTAACAGCTAACTGATAGCAGGATTTCCCGCCATTGGTGCCACCCGCCCATACGTCTCTCGTAAATGGATACTGATATGTACCATCAGGACGTTTTTTGAACACTCTCGTTACAATATAGTTTGTGTTTGCCGGTGCATATCGTCCGTATTCAACTGATACGGTCTGCAAAAACACATCTGCTTCATTAAGATTTTTTCCTTTATAATCATATGCAAACATATTAAATCACTCACCCCCATTATGAAAACACAATTACAACCTGTGTCGGCTCTGATAATGAATCAAATGCTGATAAATCTGGTTTTGAAATAATTATATTTAATGCTCTTGCATTGTCTGGATATTGTGGCACATCAACATCTGCATGAAAGACACTAAATCCAGTATCAGTTCCCTCTATGTATGAATAATTGTATGTTGAGTTGTTATATCTCCAACAGTTTAAGGCGATTTTATAGTTATTTGGCGCAACGGACACTCTTACATGCGTAGCATCTGCAGGAATTGGGATAGGATAAATTCCATCCATAAGAGCATTATTTTCATCGACGTAAGGAGCGTGACCTTTCGCCGAGTAGTACACTCTTGCGGTTGCACCTGAAACTAAATATGGTGTTTTTTGTCCGCCTGACCCATAACTCATCCCCCAGCCATTAAATTTCAATAAATCCCCGTCTTGAAGAGTTAACCTTCTCGCTGAATTTTCTTCTGCTTCAACCATAATAGATGTGGACTCATCGTTGTATGTTATTGTCAGTACGTTTTGACCGGCAATCAGATTCCCCGTAAGAGTATAGTCTCGTGGGCTGATTTCTTCACCATCATAATAAACCTTAATCAACCACTTCACTTTTGCAAGTGGATCGTCTTCAAACACTGTAGCATTTCCATAATCTATTACGGCAGTCAATTTCGATTCAGCCGCATACAACGCCGCCTCTAATGCGTCATAATAATCTTCGCTATGTTCATCATCCCAATGCACATGTCTAAAGCAAGCAAGCAACGCCACTTTAACACTGTCAGTTAGTCCACTTCCACCCGAAACAACGCCGGGTCGCACTTGTCCATCTCTATTGATAATAAGTGCTTTTCCGTAATCGCTGGGGCTTTGCTGTACATCAACTTTGCCCTGTGCAGATTCCGCAATTTTTGTTAACAGAAATGCGCTTGGAATGTAGCTCGCGGCTCCGCTTTTGTCATTGATAATGAGTTTTACAGCATTTGTCGGCGCTGTAAGTTCTAAGTCTTCGACCACCGTACTTGCATCAGCAACAGAAAGAACATGGTTGCCACTATCCAAAAATCCCCATGCTCTCGGTCTTTGACCACCATCGGCATTGATTATAAACGTATCACCCTCTGCGCAACTTACTATTGAGTGTGACCATTCCGCATTTACAACAGGCGTAAGAGATACCGGATCTGTTATTAAATCAATATAGCTACCATTGACCTTCGAGATAACACCGGTCTGCGATTGTAAAGAATCGCCTAAGGAACCTAAATCAGCCCTAAGAAGCATTAACTTACTGCTCAAATCCTCGGTTGCGCTAACCCACGGAGTCCATGCTGACGTAACTGGGCTATATGTTCTAACCCATATTTCAATGTAGGTTCTTCCAGCCTTGTAAGTATATGTCAGTCTTTGGAAAGTTCTGCCAGTATTGTCCCCGAAAATTTCATGCCAAACTTCTAAAATTCCATGCTCACTATCAGCAGTGGGTTTGTGAAGATATGAATTATTAGCGTAAAGCATATACACACCGGGGGTTAATACGGTGTCTAAGTCAGTACCATCTGCCAGCCTTTGCGATTTCGTCAAGGCACCTAAATCAGCCTTTACATCCTCAATGTCACGCCGCGCCTGCGCGTCTTTTATGTTATACTGTGTCGCACTTCCAGGTACCTGGATTTTACTGATATCAGCCATTTGCACCACCTCCATAAATCAAGCACTCACCCTGTACCGTTACGTTCGCCGCCGCGCTGGCCGCTGCCACTGCCGCGTCACCCGCCGCCCGGATCTCAGCTATCTTACTGTCCGCGGACTGTACCGCGCTGTTCACGTCCTGTACCGCTGCCGTTGCGGCGTTCTCTATGTCCGTCACGCCTGTCGCTACCGCGGTTTCGATGTCTGTAACTATGCCCGCTGCCGTCTGCACGGATCCGGCTATATCTGCCGCTATAGTTGCCATCTGGTCTATATACGCCTGCTGTGCCGCCTGTTCTACGTCCGATACTTCTATGCTAGGCTGGCATTTAGTTTTGAAACGTCGGCTTTTTTTGAGACCGGCGGCAGTAGTCCACGTGACTACTGCAACGCCGTTGTTTTTATGCTGTGTCGCCAGCTGTCCGATCGTCCATGTCAGCGTGTTCCCGTCCTGCACGGCTGCGTCGTACGAATCCCCGGCAAATGCCGGTACTGTATACGGTGCCCCGTCGATCGGATAATGTATGATCGTCGCCGTTCCAGGTCCGACGGCTTCGGCAATTGCCGTAAGATCGAACACTATCTGCCGCACGTTGTATTCGCCCTGGCGGCCGACCTCGATATCTTCTTTCGGTCCGCTTTCCATGACTTTGATATTCTGAACTATCATTCAATACCCCCGTTAAGTTGCCGATCCGTCTGTTATCGAGATGATCAGACATTCATCTTCGACTGTTGCCGAAACCGTTTCGAAAGAGATATTAGGATCTAACTTAGCTTTCGTTATGGTCCCGTCCGCGATCGTGAGCGCTGCCATTTCGCCCTGGTCTATTTTTGCTTGCAGTGCAGTTTCCAGCGCGGCCGTGTTAAGCTCAGGGCTTGTCACGTCGTTATAACACGACGCTATCGCGTCATGGATAGAATCGCGCACGTCCCCGCCGTGTTTAGCGTCCATAATGTTGTTAAGCGCTGTCGCTATAGGTATTGTCGGTGTCCTGCTCATATATCCCCCTTTTACGATCCGCTCACGGCTCCGTGCCATCCGTTGCCGTCAATATATCCACATTGCACTGCATAATCGCCCGATCTATATTGATAGAACTTGAAAGATCCGCTGCCGCCTATGTAAAATTTCATATCATTGCCATCAAGTGTTACTAGAAGTTTATCATTTCCAAAAACGCTGAACGCTCCTGATGCTCCCATATAAACTGACGTATCTTTATCTGATTGAAGATATAAATCGTTATTTGACCTCAACGTCACTTTATGTGTCCCGTCACCATAGTCTGCTGACAGGTCCAAAGTTCCCGCTGTCTTTGGGTTTGGATCATCCTCAACTGTTCCGTGTGTAGTAGTGTAAAGCCCTGTGAGCAATGCTTCTTTGATCTTAAGTCTTTCGTCTGCATTGTCAGATATAAATGTCCCGTCTGGGTCCAGCTTCATCGACGGCGTATTTATCGTCAGCTGTTTTGCCGTCAGCTCCCCTGTTTCCATGTTCAGGTTAAAGTTATTATTTACGTCTGACAAAACCCCTGCTTTTATGAGATTCGCAACTAACGTACCTGTCAGTATGTAGTCCGCGCAGAATGTCCCGTTAAGGCTCCATGCTGACGTATACGGGCCGTCGTATCCGTTCCGGCTAAATGCTATGCCCGCCATGCTGATCTGCATTATATTGGTCGCCTGGTTCTTATCCGGGTTATCCATGTAAAGATCTCTCAGCCAGCGCCCCTGCTCGTCGTATTCTGACAGTTTATAGCCGCCGTTCGTGCCCTGGAACATTGCCACCATGTTATCTATGGTATCGTCCAGAATCTTCTGTATCGTTGTAGATGCCTTATAGACTTCTGTCTTTATCTGGCCAGCCGTGCCCGATACACGGGCGCTGACGGTCTTATTGTTTATGACCGTTTCTGACAGCGTTACCGTGTCATTCTGCGGGGCCAGCGGGTGCAGTGTCAGTTCCCAGATTGGGAACGTCCGATCCATCCCGAACGCTTCAGCCTGGCAGTTCACGCGGTCGCCCACGTTCATTGCCTGCACGTCCGCGCCCATCTGTGCAAGGTCGATAGCTTTTATTTTGAGTACCAGCTTTTCATACTGTACGTCTGACAGATAGTTGTTTCCTGCCGTTTTCAGTGCCGCTGCCGTCGTGATATCATCGAATATGACCACGTCCCACACGCGGCCGAACGCCGCTATTGCCGACTGCGATTCAAGATAATTCTTGTTATTGTTCACTGACTTGATATCTAACCGCTGTTCAAATCCTTCTGCCGTGTCGCTGTCGATCTTAGCCCCTAAAGGTATGATGCAAGTCTTTACATCGTTGGCCGTCATGCTTTCCGAATAGTCCAGCATGTTTTCACCGAACCGGATACGCTGCTCACAAAAGACGCCATATTCGGCTATTAGAAGGTAGTCAAGATACAGACGGTTATTTGTATGTCTCAGCTTAAAAACGCCGCCAAGCGGGGCCTGCAGCTGTTCCCGCAGGGCGTCCAGCGTCTTGTCGTAGTTCGTCGTTTTGCCCTGCGTATCGCGCGTGTTTGTGACCGTCACTATTCCGGGATAGATCTTTTTCCGGTCGTCGTTACCCATCTGGGCGTTATGTTCGTCCAAACAGTCATTGATAAACGACAGCGGCGTTACCACGCCGTAGTTATACTGCGGCTGTATGCTGTCGAACAAAAACGACAGCGCACCGACGGCATATACGGACTTATTGCCGTTCTTATCTTTCCCGGATTCGCGGACTTCACCGTAAAATATCTCTGTACCGTCACGCTTTACGCTTACCATTGTTTTCCTGTCAAAAACATTATTGTATTCAGGATTCGTTTTCGGCAGCGTGAACTTGCAGTATCCCGCCTCGCTGACTTTTAGCTTTATTTCCGGGTTGAATACTGTACATATTTCGTCGCCCGGCCAGTATGCTATCTTGTCGTCTAAGTAAATCTCGTACATTATAAAGATCCTGCCCTGTAATCTATAATGACATTTGCATTTCCGCCGAATGTCAGCACCACATCATCATCACCGCATACACGTATCTGCGGTATTCTGTTATCACCAGCCTGCAGCGTAAATGTCCCGGATATGCCCGACGCGCTTACAGTGACCGGCGCGTGCAGAATATCCGTAACTGTGATTATAGGCACTACCGACATATTGCCCTTTGGTATCGTTATCTGTGTCCCGTCGTCTATGCCACGTTCGCCCAGGTATCTTATAACGCCATCCTCAAAGCTGAACGGGTCCCATAACCACGGCTCCTGCGACGATGTAATTTCGTACTTGTACGGGTCCGCATCCGGTATCTCTATCGAGAATGTGCCAAGCTGCCGCTGCCGTTCAAACCCGTTGACCGACGCGCGCCCCTTCCAGTAGTGCCCTGTATCGTCGTCAAATATGACTTTTACAAGTCTGCCGTCTATGGCGTTCCGTATCCTGGATATCTGGTTCTGCCAGTCGTATCTGTCATGCGCACCCGCAAGTTCTATATTGATCGCCCTTGACTTATATACCGGCCGCCCTGCGATCGTCTCTGTAACGTCCAGCTTTCCAGACATTCCGGGGACATATATATAATTTTCTTCCTTCACGACGTCCCCGATATAGTCAGTGTTCGTTATCGTGCAGCGCCAGTCCCGGAAAGTATGGTAACTGGCGCCGCTCTTGACTACCTCGATCAACGCCCCGAATGTTTTCGGATTAGTAATAATCACTGGTATTTATCCCTCTCTGTCTCACGTCCAAGAAAACTGTTTATGTCGTCACCAAGCCCGCCTACAGTCGCGCCCGTGTCAAGGACTACCGGGCGGTCCATCTTCGTTACGACCTGTGGCATATACCTGTCAAGGATCCCGACGACGTCAGCCATAACTGCGGCCATGCCGTCCGTACGGCTGCTTACAACTCTGTCGATCAGGTCGATCAGGTGCTTTTCACCGCTTACTACCTCATTGCCGGATTCGCCGCCCGCAAGCAGCCGGCCGCCCGCTGCCCCGAATACCGTCGGGGAGTTAAGTACCCGCGCCCTGTCCATGGCCTTGTCGTACCATTCGACCGTGAGCGTGCGGGGATCCGGTATTGTTCCCAGCACCGGGACGTCGATATAATCACCGACTACGATATGCGGCAGTTTAAGGTCCGGCAGTGACCAGTCGAAGTTAAAAAGACCTTTTATATGGTCGACTACATCGCTAACTGTATTTTTCACATTATCAAATTTTTCTGATACTTTATTATGAATTTCCTGTACCTTGTTCGATACGGCGTCGGTTATCTGCGACCACTTATCAGACGCGGCCTGTTTAATGCCGTCCCATTTCTCGCTGATCGCGTTCTTTATGCCGTCGAACTTCTGCTGTGCCGCCGTTTTAAGGTCTTCCCACTTCTGTGCGACATTCTCTTTCAGTTCCCCGGCTTTTTCCTTCACCGTGTCCCAGTTCTTCCAAAGCGCAACGCCTGCAGCTATGACCGCGGCAATGGCTACGACTATGCCGACCGGTCCTGTCAGTACCGCGCCTAATACCGTTATCAGCCCGGATACCGAATGTATGGACCCCATGATAGCGCCGATCGTGCTGATAGCGCCGCCTATTACCGTTATAACCGAGCCTATCGCGCCTACAATCGTGCCGATCGTGCCTATAAGCCCGCCCAGGATTCCAAGTACCGGCGCAATGGCAGCGGCTAAAAGCAGGATAGTAGCAATGTTCTGTTTCGTACCCTCATCTAATCCGGCGTACCATGTCGTCAGTGCCGTGACCTTCTCCGTTATCGCGTCAAATGTCGGCTGCAGATTGGTTATCATTTCCCCGGCCAGATCCGCGCCCGCTACCTTCAGGTTATTAGTTGTCGTCGTCAGCTGGTCCCACGGGTCAAGCGTCGATTCGTAGGTGTCCTGTACTGTCGTCTTATAGCTGTCAAGGGACGCGCTCAGGTCGTCAATATTGATACGCCCTTCACGTATCGCCTGCGCCATTTCCGGCGCGCCTTTAGCCCCGAACAGCTCTGTAGCTATCTGCATAGCCTCTGTCTCAGTCGTGGCATTTTTAATGCTCTCTATCTGTTCGCCTAATACATCGTCTAAAGACTTGCCCTCTGACGCGGCTTCTTTCTGCGCTTTTTTCAGCGCTGCCATGGCAGTAGAAGTGTCTACGCCGTTCGCCTCGAACTGTGCCAGCAGGTTTATACTTTCCGGCAGTGACAGTCCCATTTCTTTAAAAATGGCGCCGTTCTTATCCAGTGCGGCATATAATGTGTCCATTGATATGCCCGTATCCTGCCCGGCTTTCGTCATAAGACCTAATACAGACTGGGTGTCTTCGACGTCAAGGCCGAACTTCGTCATGATCGCGTCGACCTGGTCGATAGAGTTATTCAGGTCCGTTCCATTGATTTCTGAGAATTCAATGAACTGCTGCGACAGGTCGCCCAGCGCGTCGCCGGTCAGTCCGAAGCGCGTATTGACTTCACCGACTGCAATTCCTGCTTTTTCCGCGTCCGTCGGTATGCTGCCGAATACCCTGTCCATCTGGTCTTTCAGTGCTTCAGCGGCTTCACCTGTCGCGCCCGTCTTAGTTATGATCGTGTCATATCCGGCGTCAAGTTCCTTTGCCGCTGCCACCGCTCCGGCGGCTATGCCCGCTGCCGCTGCCGAAACAGGCGCCATGCCTTTAGCTACGCCTGTGACCTTGTCGCCTGCCCCTTTGAGCTTGTCGCCCACGCCCTGCAGCTTTTCGCCGGTCTTGCTCATTGCGTCGCCCAGGTTCTCGATAGCATTCTTTGAAATGTCGGCGTTCTTCTGCATATTCTGGGACAGTTCGAAAGATCTATCTGTCAGAGACTGCAGTTTCTGTTCTGTCTCTATGATCTCGCGCTGGAGCGCGTCGTATTTATCCTGTCCGATATCATCCGGCGTCACGTTCTCAGCGGCCGCTTTGAGCGTTTCCAGGCGTTCTTTAGTCGTGTCTACCGACTTCTGTAACAGCTGCTGTTTTTGTGCCAGCAGTTCCGTGTTCGTAGGATCCAGTTTTAAAAGCCTGTCCACGTCCTTTAAAGAGCGGTCCAGGTCTTTAAGCTGCTTATCTGCAGACGACAGCGCTTTATCTAATTTAGTAACGTCGCCGTTGATCTCGACGGTCAAACCTTTGATTCTACTTGCCATGCTTAATCTCCTGACAAAATAAGCGGCTGTTATGCCGCTTATCATCCCATTAAGAACGCGTGATATTCTTTCTGTCCAGCTTTCAGCGGATAATCATAACTGTCGTTGCTCTTCTCAGTAAGCATATCCCACACCATCCCACAACTGAGGATGTCCAGTTCGTCCATAGACAATCCAAGCTGTTTGCATCTAAGCATGTACACCGCCGTGTTTATTTCGCGGGTGGTGCGGGGACCGAGTTTTTTGCTTTGCTCTTTTCCTTCTCATTTGCAAACCACATATCTATGATTTCCGGCAGGATCTCATAGATAGAAAAGGTCTCGAAGGTGTCAATCCAGTCCCACGGATCCGGGTATTTTTCCCTGAATTCCTTCTGAGCGTCCGACGGCCGCGGCGTCGGCGACAGCGCCTGATACGCAAAACAGTAGGCCACGCGGACGAACTGCTCATAGTCTTCCATCTGGAGCGTTACGCCCGACATGTCGCCCTCGCTGCCGTCTTCTTTCTGCCTTTTCCGCGCTTCACTAAGCACCTTCAGGTCATTGATATCTTTGAGATAGTCCCTTGACGGGAACAGCTTATTATACTGGATCGGGGTAAAGGCGGACGCTTTAAAGTCTACCTTTTTCCCCGGTTCAACTTCTATACATTTGATCATCCGTTATCCTCTTACGGTTCAGTGGGTTCAGCGGGCGTCTGCGATGCCTGCACTGCCGTTCCCGGTATAATTACCTGATTGAACCATGCGTTATAGGTCGCCGCGTTCATCGTCGGCGTGATACCGCCCCTGACAATGTTCACTTCCTCATTCCCGATCGTGACCGGGAGCGGGGACGCTTCGACGTGCAGCGACTCAGTATCCGGCTCTTTCTGGTTGTCCTTATTGTCTCCTGCGATATTCGGGCGGCTGGCCGTGCAGTTATAGAAGATCCAGCGGATATTTTCCGCGTCGCCCTTGAATTCGCCCATAAGTGCGACCGGGACCGGGTCAGCGTCAGCGTCTTCATACTGAATTCCCGTGACCTCGTCGACCTTTTCGGCAAGGACATCTTTCTTGAAATCATCGTCGATCTTGACAAAATTCAGGTCGCCACTGTATCCGTTATTGGAACAGAATACGATATAGTCGATGCCGTCCGCGCGGACTTTGCCAACTTCACCTTCCGCAGACAGGTCCATAGACATAAGCCCCGGTAAACGCTTTACTGTATTGCTGAACTCAATCGAGCCGTCATCCTGACGCGATCCGGGGCAGTAGTGACAATTCTTTACATCATAATGCCATTTGTTCTTTTTCATGGTCTTAAACCTCCACAGTATATATGATCGCCCACAGCGCAAGTTCTTCGATATAATCAGAATCCCGCTGCCATCTGAGGTCATTACCTTCCAGGACCTCATGTGTAATAGTTTCCACGCTTGACACTTCAACGTCAGAATACAGCCGGATCCTCAGCCGCATGATATCGCAGTATCGAACGCCGTCTGCATATACCGGCACGTCTTCGAGCGTGTATTCCAGGAACGGCGGCCGGAGCCTTGCAAGCCTTTTAGCTTCGATATGGTCCGGGTGGACAGGGTCAAATGTGATATGCATACTGCTTACCATGCTTTTAACTTCTTGCCTTGTCATTTGCCCAGCTCCTTTTCTATGTGTTTCATGAATATCTCTTCAACACGTCCGTCAGACGGGAAATGCGGGTATGCGTCCGCGGGTGCCGGTCCCGCGTGCCCATGCTGCAACAGGTGCGCAAGTCCCGGTTTCTTTTTGTTATGCACAACTATGCCGTACTGCCGCATTGCCGCGGGTATCTTTGACGACCTCAGGCCGGATACATACTCTTTCGGGTTCCTGTACTTTCCAAGTACCCTTTTAGCATTTGCCCTTGTGGACTTCAATACGTCTTTCCCTGCCGCGTCTACAGCTTTCTGCAGCTGTTCCATGGTCAGTTTGCTGTAATCATCCAGGGCGGCTTTTACCGACCGTTCTACTGTCGTTCCGTTCTCATCCCCGTTATATATGATCCAGTTATCAGCCATCGTCTGATACCTCAGAATATTCTATCGGGGCGGATTCGAGCGACAGCAGCCAGCTGGGCGGCATTTTCGTGTCTGATCGTGATTTCTGCCGTACTAAATACTGCTTGCCGTCAATCACGAAAAGATCGCCCTGGTCAACTGCGGATTCTATCGGGACTTTGACAGTTTTAACGATCTCGACGCCTGCAACATACGCGTCCCAGTATCGGCGTTCGCCTACTGTCGTTTCCTCAAAATGAATATACTGCTGCCGCATATCAGATATCCGTCTGTCTACGACGCTGTACGACGTGCCCCAGCCGTCCGGGTAAGTCTGCATGGCGTTCGGCTTTCTAATCTTCAGCATATCCCATAGCCTCCGCATACGCCTTTACATCGTTCTCGACGCGGCCGCCGACCAGATCCGAACTGAAGTCTGTTTCAAATGTTGACACCGCGCCAGATTCTGCACGTAAAACATATTCGCATAAAAGCGTATATCCTCTTGTGCCCGGTTCGTATGTCGCGTCAGGGTCGAAATATCTTCTCAGATATTCCAACCCCGCTGCCGCTTCGTCCTGTATCCGGCGCGCTGTCGAATCGTCGGGCGTCTGCGTGACGTGCAAGAAATCTAATAGATTAGCATATATGGTTTCTTTCACTGCCATGCGTCATGCCCTCCAGATCATGCCTGCTCTTTGGTCTTTACAGTGCCCTTAACTTTGACCGGGAGTGCCGGGGCCTCGACATTTTCGATATCGAGATAAGTAAACGACGTATTGTCGACCGGCTGGCCATGTCCGTAAACGCGCGTCGTATAAACGCGGTTGTCCTCGATAAACTGATTCTCGTCAGAGAATTCGATGATACCGGACTTGCCGCCGTTGATCGCTGCGAAATAATTCTTAGCGATACCTGCTGCGGCCTTGTTCTGCGGCATAGCTGCCGACGTGACTACTACTGTAGGATATGTGTTGCTGATCATGTCGACGACGCCGATACCCGGCACGATCGTGTGCTGCACGCGGCGGATCTTCTTGATATAGTCGATCGGGTTTACTACCAGCAGAACTTCCGGGATATCGCGGTAATTGCCGTTCGCGTCAACCGCAAGACCTGCGACCACATTGGCGTAACCCTCTTCGAAATCTGTCAGCGAAACTGCTGTCTTTGCAGAATATACGCCGGCTACAGATGTAGTGGTATCCATGATCATTCCGATGAACTGATTCTTGCCGTTTCCTTTGACGATCGTATTTTCAAGGCCGAACGCCACGGATTCAGACAGTACGATTCTGATATACTGGTCTACCCACATCGGGGCGAATGTGAAATTGAACTTGACGAAGTCTTTCGGGACGATAAAGTACGCTGTGTACTTTCCGGTCGTCACATCGACCACCTTGATTTCGCCGGATATCTCGGTAGCGATAGCGCTGCCGACTGCTCCCCATGTTCCAAGCTTAGATGCCATCTGGATAGCATTCATGACCAGCTTTGTAGCGCCTGCGGCGTTCTGGATCGCGATAGCGTTAAGCAGCGGGTGAGCGGATTTCATATCATCAATGACGCGGTCGATGATCGTTACCGGCATTGCAGTTGTCAGGTTCGTGATATCCTGCTTTGCGCCGGTCTTAACCGCGCCGATGAACTTCTGATACCAGCCGTTCTCTTCGGACGTGAGCGGGCGGAGGCCGCGAGACTGCAGCACTGCCATGTCGCTGATATTGCCGTACTGTTCGAATTCTTTTTCGATCATCTGGCAGATCTGTGTCTGCATAGACTGCATAGCTTTTGCCGCACCTTCGGAGTCGCCCGACTGCAGCGCCTTTGCAAGTTCCTGGAAATACTCATTGGTTGTTTCGTTTACAAGGTCTTTGTTCAGCATGTGTGTTATCCTCCTGATCATGCTCTGTTTTCGGCCGCCAGCTGCAATGCCGCTGCCATTGTCTCTGACATTGTGTTGCGGCGCTGCTGGATGCCCTGCAGTGCCATGTTTATCTGCTGCTGTTTAAAAAGCTCATTTTTGAGCTGATTAACCAAATCATCCTGATCGTCCGGATCTTCCGTTTCGATCTCTGTTTCTTCCCCGTCTTCATCATCCGGGACCGCTTCACCTACAAAATCACAGAATCCGTACTGTTTGCACTGATCCGGCGTCAGCATTGTCTCTTTGTCCATCATGTCGGCCAGTTCATCGTCTGTAATGTTCTTTGCCCTCGACATGTACAGCTGCCGGGACGCGTCCGCGAGTGCGTCCAGCTGGTCCGCCTGGGATCTCAGCTCTTTAGCGTTGCCGGAAACAAGCGCCCACGGGTTATGTAAGAACATCGAAGTTCCAAGCCCCATGTGAATTTCATCTGCCGCCATGATGATATCCATAGCGACACTGTAGGCCATGCCGTCTACGTATCCCACGATACGGCAGCCCGCCTGCGATTTCTGACGAAGCAGGTTGTAAATCGCTACACCTTCCCCGACTTCACCGCCTGCGCTGTTCACGTGCAGTTCGATCTCTTCCCCGTCCGGGATCTCGTCCAGGCGGTCGCGGAAATACTTAGCCGATGTTTCGGATTCTTCATACTTCCATTCTTCCCAGTTGAATTTCCCGCTTTTGCGCACTTCGTCGTATACGTACAGCCTGTGCGGCCCTCTGCCGTCTGCGCGCTGTTCGAAACGATAATTCGTAACATGTTTAACCGGCATTGTCTGTCCCTCCTTCTCCGATCGCGCCGTAGTTCTTAGTGATAAAATGCCGCTTCGATTCTTCGGTGTTAAGCGGCGCGTCGCCTGCCATCCTTCTTACGTCGTCAATGCACCATGCCCCGCTGCCGATCATCTTGTCACCGGCCGCCGCGATCTCGCTTGCTGACATGTGTATGATCCTGCTTGTGTCGATCATCTGGTAGTCGCCTTTCAAGACTGCCGTTCCGTAAAACTTCCGGTTGTTCTCTGTCTCGATCAGCTTTGCAAATGGATCTATGCCGAATGATAGCGCGTTCTTTGTCACGCCCGCGACGTCCGCCAGGTCGCCTAAAAGCAGCTGAGGCGGGATCTGCAGCGCATTGCCGACCTTTTTAACGATCCTGTCGTCAATGTCTATCACGTCTTTAATCTCTGACGTTGATTTCTTCGACGCCTCAGTGCCTTTAGTCTCGTAGCTCATGCCCTTGAACAGCGGCAGAACAGCATTAGCGTTCTTGAAATATTCTGCGAACTGCTTCTGCATAAGTTCCGCGTAGACGTCATTGAACGTGCGCGGCGTTCCGTCTGCCTTTTTGCCGTAAGAGATATTGGGCGCGTTCGCGTCGATCGTCAGAATTCCACGTTCGCCGCCGCTCTTATAGAACTTCGTGATAGCCGACTGAAGCAGGTTATTGTATTCCTGTACCAGGCTGTTAAGAAGTCCCGTTATGTTCCTGTTCGACAGCTGATAATACAAGACGTCCTGCATATGGAACCGCTGCGGGAATGTATAGGGGTTAGGCGTCCCGGCGACGTCCTCGCAAACTGTCACGTTCGTGAAGACGTCCGGGTACAATGCATACTGTTCATGTGTGAAACTGTCCGCTATCAGCAGTTCGCCCGTCCGCGTCTGTATTACAAGACATTCGTTCTTGTAAATCAGCGTCCATACCAGCTTGTGCATGAACTGCACGGCGTTCTGGTTCTTGTTCGGCTCGAAATTCCAGCGGTAATACTGATCGCCGCGGTGTTCCGCGAACTGACGAAACGTGCGTGTTTCGCAACATGCCAGGGCATTAGCTATGATATTGATACCTGCGTTCAAATGGAACTCATACAGCGCCAGCTCGTCCCATTTCTGCTTATCAACGTATTCTTCGAGATCGGCAGACGTGACTCTGTATTCTTTGCCGCCCATAAGCTTGCCCTGTATGAACTTCCAGAAATCTGTAAATGTCGCCATTGCCTACCTCAGTAAATCTGCACTGTCAAATCCAGATCCGGCATATCCGCGTTATCCGGCAGATAGTCCATAACGCACATAGCGTGGACCCATCCCATAAACCCGTCTGTCTTTCGCAGGTGCGGGTCCTGTTTGCCGTATGACACGTTCCCTTTCGTGTCCTGGATCTTGACAGCATTATTTGTATACCAACACATCATACGGTCCCATCCCGATAAATTGTTATGCAAAAATGCACTATTTATCATTGGCGCTACCTGGGCGATATCCGAAGGTCTGACAATGTATATACGCTTGTTATCTTTGTCGAACGCGTCGTAGCCGATTTCCTTAAAAGCCCTGTTAAGCCAGCTGTATCTGTAACCGTCAATGCCGATCATGACTATTGTGTACTTCAGCGACATTTCGAAAAACCACTGCACCGGGACGTACGGCGATATCTCCACGTCGTCAATGATAGTGCAGTACCCGGCTTTCACCCATTCGTCTATAGGGGCGTGGATATTCGGCAGATCTACGGATTTTCGGCAGATAAAGCTGTGGTGTTTCGTCACGATCTTGTCGCCGCGCCTGAAATTCAGGATACAGCCGCAGAAGTCGTTCGTCTTCGTGTAATCCAGCCCGCCTACGCACATCTCGCCCGGTTCCGGTTCGAAATCCGGCGGACGTGTGCCCGCTACAATGTCGTTCCAGTCTGCCACGGCTTTTGCCGGGTCCGATATCGGATAATTGCACCGCTTTGCCATGAATTCCGGGTAATAATCCGGCTTATACGGCATGTCTGTTATCTCGTTCTGGATCTCCAGCTTCAATGTCGCAAAAGATGGATACCAGATAGACGGATTCGCCTTTACGATCTCGTCCATCTGGTCCCATTTTTCAGGATCTTCTATCCTGAACCAGTTTATAAACTTTCTGTTCAGCGGGTTATATTCGTGTAGTATGACCTCGTTCTGCATCTTTTCCTGGTCAAGTACGCCGCCGCGTTCGTGCCCGTCGGTCGTGATCGTGATCTCACGCGCCCACTTGACCTTGCCTAACCCGGACTTTAGCGTGTTCATGTTCCTGGTATCGACATACTGGTGCTTTTCGTCGAAGATAACCGCGCCTGTCCGCTTGCTGTCCTTGTTCTTTGTGCTGGTCGTGTTCAGCCTGAACTCTGACCGGGTCTTTTTCCCCACGATCTTTTCAGCGTACACCTTGAAATTCGATTCCAGCGCCCGCGCATGTGCCGGGTTTGCCGGTTCGCTTATGAATTCCCCGACGTCTTTTATCGACGTCCCGGCCTGTTCTTCACCGTTCGCGATAAGGTCCACATTATACCCGCGTACCCCGTGCAAGGGGGATATGAAATACATAGCAAGAAAGTCTATGAATCCATTCTTACCGCTGCCGCGTCCCATAATGTCCCGGATCTCATGAAAATATATGTCGTCTTCACCGCCGGGGATTCTCAGGAATACCCCGGCTATGATCGCGAACTGGTAACGCTCCCACGACAACAGGTCGAAGGGGAGATACTTCTGCAGCGTCAGCCCCTTTTTTATCCTGTCCGAATCCACATAGACGTCTTTTCTTTCCAGCACCGGGATAATATTATTATCCAGGGCAAGTTCCTGCTCCCGGCAGTGGGGGATATGGTTCCCCTTAATCAGATAAATCCATTCATCAATGTTAGGATCATAAGTCGTCACTGCCCGTCCCGTCCTTCACAATGTTGCCCGTGCTGATATCCAGCTGTTTGAGTATGGCCAGCATCTGCCTGTTCACGATCGGGAGCTGACGGGGGGACGGGTTATCTTTTTCGACCTTGCCTGTCGTTCCCTCGTACATCATCCGCAGTCCATTTTCTTCTATGTCCGCGATCAGCCGTTCTTTCAATGCCCATAAATCCATGTAGTCATTTATCTGATCGAGATAAAGATCTACATCGGCGCCTTTGGCCGCCAGCTGTTCTTCGAGCGACTTTCTGACACGGCGTTTCACCGTGTCCGTAGTTAGTTTCTTTTTGTTCAGCGTCTTAGTTTTTGCCATACACACCTCGCGTACATATATGCGCGTGAACGCACATATGTGTGAAAAATCATTTTCTCGCTACATAGGTTTGGCCGCCGGTCTTTAGATTTCCCAGAATTTTTTAAAATTTTTTACCGGGGGGTCTTTTGATTCACCAGCGTTCAACCGTTACATCTTTGTTTTTCTTTTTATGTTTCTCAGGATGATAAACATTTTCGTGACACCATCCGCATACACTTATCAGGTTATCGTCTGTCAGTGCCAGCTCAGGATACTGCCGCAGGTGTTTCAGGTGGTGCACTGTGTCCGCCCTTGCATACTTGCCGCGTGCCCTGCAGCACTGGCACTGGTTATGATCGCGCGTCAAGATGTAATCTCTTTTCCTAAGCCACTGCCCGGTATGATAGAACTGATTCCATCCGCGCGGAGATCCCGCTGCCAGTGCGCGGACCCATGCGCCCGTCGCTATCTGCGTTTCCGTGTACTCTGTGTGTCGCATATTATCCCCATGCGCACGGCTACGTGATAGATATACTGCAAGCGCAGATTATAAAACATTTCACGTCCGCAGTATGTGTCTCCCATACGTTCCCACGGCTCATTGTTCGCAATGCTGTCTATGATCTTGTCCGTTACAATGACCTTTATCTCAGGTGCAAATCCCGGCATGATCATATCACCGCGTGCCGCTTTGGTCGCTGATTCCATCATCTTGTCGAACTTTGTCAGCTTTCCAGCTGCGCGCCGTTTCGATCTCGCGGCCGTATCCTGCAATGCGGCTCTCACTATTTTCTTTGTCGTGACTGGTACTTTGTATATCATTCTCTGTCTATATCCCCGCAATAAATCGCGCAATCCCTGCACGGTGCCCATTCGTAATCATGCCCGCAGCATTTGCCCATCCACTTCTGAGCCTCTTCGCAATTCACCAGGTCGAAGTTATCCGCCCGCGCCAGATAGTGCCGGATCTCCGCCCGCGCCTCTTCGAACGAATAGCAGATAGCGACCTTGTTATCTTCACGGTCCAGCCCGCTAATGAACGCCTGCTGTGATTTCGTCGCCTTGTTAGATCCCCATTTCATTTCAATGTACAGCGCATTGAATCCGCGGCGTGCTACCGGCAGACAAATATCAGGTACGCCGCTCTTTAACCCGGCGCGCACAAGCAGTCCGCCGTTGTGCCTCTTACCTTCGTTCGGTACATGGTACAACAGCGCCAGTTCCGGTATGTATTCCGCATTTGACCGCGCCCAGTTGAAAAGCTTTATCTGTTCTGTCAGTTCATGGTTTACATGGTGCCTTTTCTGTTCTGCCATTTATTAGCCTCCTTAATCACGCGCCATTCTGGCGTAAATATAAAACGCTGCCGTTATCCCGTTATAGCGGATATCAGCGTCGATAAACTTATATCCCGGATATGCTTTCTGCATTTCTTCCCTGACGCGCTCATAATCGCGCACCATTCTGTCGACGCGTTTCTTTGTGAACTTGCTGTAAGATCTTGTACCCCTGCCCGGCCGTATGAGATTCTTTGACGACTGCCAGCGCTTCGACTTGTGCGGATTCTGGCATAGATAGCAGGCTAGCCCTGATAACCATGTCCCGTCTTCCGGCGCAAGACGTCGGCTGTTCTTGCGTTTGCAGTTGTGCCATAGATCTTCGATCTCATCGCGTGTCATGCAATCACCGCTCATGACGATATGCACATGCGGCCGGGTATAGTCGTCGATCGCTAGCACATAGACATATCTGCAGTTCTCATACCCGCGTTTCTTTCGCCTGTAATTTACCCGCTTAAAGAAATTACTGACTTCCTTTTGTGCGCCCTGCATCCCGGCCGGCATGTTATCATCGTCCCATGTGAACGTGACGAATAGATCGCCCTGGTCGAAGTTCGCATTGATCAGCCTTGTCAGATACCTTTGGGCGTTCTTGTCGTTCAGCTTGCGCTGTGACGGTTTCGTTTCGCGTCCCCTCTTAGTCCGCGGCAGATCGTGCCTTGACCTGTAGGACGGATAGACGAACGATTCCAGCATCTCATGTCCGCTCTTTTCGTTCCGGGTCTTTATCGTGGTAGTCCTGTACAGACATTTCACCTTGCCGTCTTTCAGCAGCCGTTCCAGTTCATACTCCCGGATCTGTTCGTCACGCTGTCTGCATTGTTCCTCATAATCCGCCGCTGCCGGGTCTGGATCCTGAACGCCGTATTCTTCCGACCTCTTCCGGCCATTCTTTAACAGTCCCTTTTCCAGGCTGACAGAATAGGCTTCGTCGTAATCGCAATTATCATACCGTCTATGTTCTGCCATCCTTCCTGTACCCCTGTCGCATGTTCTGGATCTCTTA
>Ga0326513_10001315_pt1 | contig 19817 bp, 24 predicted proteins | sample 2_2465_0518_D_FD_203654 | JGI IMG/M metagenome (GOLD analysis project Ga0326513, IMG submission 203654) | Bovine rumen microbial communities from UC Davis, California, United States - 2_2465_0518 | ecosystem: Host-associated > Mammals > Digestive system > Stomach > Rumen | place: USA... | reverse complement strand
CTCTCCTTTGCACAAAATGTGGCTTTAGGGTGTACCCAACCCCGACATTTCACGCCGTTTTTGCACTAAAAAAACAAAAAAAGCCCTGAAAAAACTGCTTTTTTGAGCATTTTTTCACCTTCTCAAATGTTAAATATTAGTTAAATTTTCACCGTAAACTACTATAAATGAAGCGAATAATAAAGTTCGCACACACAAATAAGATATTTACTACGAATAAGTTATTTTGGCGCCATTATTTTTGATTACTAATTTCATTTATAAATGTTTACAATGTGTTAATTAAAGTTTTTGTTTAATTAAATAAATCTTCGTATCTTTGCATCAACAAATTAAAAAAAGAAAGGAAAACAAATGCACAACACGAAAACACGCAAACGCCGCCCGACGGCAGAGGAATTGAAGGCAACGATGGCCTTCTACAGACTACCCGAAACAGAACACTATGAGTGCCGCGATGGTCGGTGTGTACTCGACATCACACGCCCTCGCAGACAGCCGACAATCACCATCACGCAGACGGTCATTGAGTATGAATAATGCCATATATAAAGCGCATAGAACGGAAGACTGACAGCCGCCGAAAGACAGGCAGAAACAAAGAGTACTTTGATTTATTAAACACCCGCCGATGGCGTAACCTTCGGGCGATGTACCTCGCCGAACACCCATTGTGCGAGGATTGCGAGGCAGCGGGCAGGACAACCCCCGCCGAGGAAGTCCACCACCTCACAGAGATATTGAGCGGCGCGACCGCCGATGAAATGATGGCTTTGGCCTACAGCCCCGACAACCTCCGCGCACTCTGTGCCGACTGCCACCACGCCCGCCACGGCAAAATCAACAGAAAGGAGCAACTATGAGAGCCTTAATTGAAATACTGAAAGACACTATAATGATACAGCAACAGATATACATTAATATGTTGCAGAGCGAACAGAGGGACAAGGATATAATAAGTAAGTTAGACAGGATGACCAAGGAATTGGTTTGTGCATAGTTCTTAATCCTTTCGGACGGTGTGGGCGTGAGCCCTATCCGCCCACTAAATTAAAGAAAATGAAAAAGATAGAGAAATACAGCAACTACACCGCCGACACACAGGCGCGAATGTCCGAGATAGAGGACAGCATCGTTGAGCGTTACGGCAATGTGCCGCCGAAGTTCAACGCCGCTTTGTTCCTGCTCGCAGACAATCTTGACCTGCTCGCAGAATGCCGCAAATCACTCGCCGATGACGGCCTGTTCGTCGAGGGGCACCGCAATCCCCTTGTGGTCAGCGTCGGCAACCTTACCGCCTCCATACAGGCCTCGCTCAAGTCGCTCGGCTGTACACCTTATGCCGAAGGTCTCCTTAAGACCGATGAAGGCGAGGACACCGACGAATTTATAAATAATTTAACAAAATAGAAATCAACGCTTCACTCATTTTTTGTGTTTTTTCGACCCGCAATGAATCAGTTACGCAACATCCCGACCCCTTACACCGCCTATGCGCTCTCTGTCGTGGGCGGTGGGGTCGTGGCGGGTCTTTACGTCAAACAAGCCTGTGAGCGATACTTGGATATGCTCGACCGCGAGGACATTGAGTTTCGCCCCGAGGAGGTTGACAAAGTGGTCAATTTCATCGGCAAACTCCGCCACTACAAAGGTGCCTCCGCACGAAAGCACTTCACCCTATCCGACTTTCAATTCTTTGCCATTTGCGCCATTTATGGCCTCTTCAAGGACGGCAAGCGACTTGTCCGCAATGTCTACCTCGAAATGGCCAGAAAGAACGGGAAAAGTGCCTTCTGTGCCGCGCTCTGCCTCTACGAACTATATGCGAGCGGCGAGCCGTCGCCCGAGGTTTATTTGCTCGCCAACTCTGCCAAGCAATCGGGAATCCTGTATGAGATGTGCAAAGAGTACGCGGGCAGCATAGACCCGCGCGAGAGATACAGCAAATTCTATCGAGATAAGATTAAATTCAAGCCAAACAAAGGCGTTCTCCAAGCATTTGCCGCCGACGCGAGCAAACTTGATGGTTTCAACCCCTCTCTGTTCTGTGTGGACGAATACCACGCCGCCACCACGTCGGCTTGTTACGACGTCATGAAGAGCGGACAGGGTCAGCGAGAGACCCCGATGTCAATTGTCATCACCACTGCAGGCTTCAACCAAACGTCGCCCTGTTATGAGATGAGGAAAACCTGTGTTGAAATCCTTGCAGGAGTGAAGGCGGACGATTCTACCTTTGCCCTCATTTATGAGCTTGACGAGGGCGACGATTGGAGCGACCCCGCCAACTTCAAAAAAACCAACCCAAACATCGGCATCACGGTCAAAGAAGACTATTTGCTCAAACAGATTGACGCCGCCAAAAACAACACGTCGTTGGAGGCAAGTGTCCGAACAAAGAACTTCAACGAATGGCTGACAACGGCATCGATATGGCTCCCCGCCGACTTGCTCAACAAACACACAGAGACGGTGAAGTTGTCCGATTATCGCGGTTGTTGCACCTATATGGGCGTCGACCTCTCCGCCGTGAGCGACTTGACCGCCCTTGCTCTCTGCATCCCCACGGACGGCAAATTTGTGTTTAAAACGTTGTATTTCCTGCCCGCTGTGGCTCTCGATGAAAGCCCCAACCGCGAACTATACCGCAAATGGCACCGCAATGGCTACTTAATCATAACGCCTGGCAACGTTACCGACTATGACGCTGTGACGCGGGAGATTGTCGGACTTGACAAGGACGGAATTGTTGTAATGCAGATTGCTTACGATTCATGGAATTCCACACAGTGGGCAATCGATGCAACAGCCCTCGGACTGCCTTTGCAACCTTACTCTCAAGCACTCGGCAACTTCAACCGCCCGACAAAGGAATTTGAACGACTTGTCCGCTCCGACAAAGTCATCATCGACAACAACCCGATAACTCGATGGTGCTTTGCCAATGTCGCCCTCAAAGCCGACCACAACGACAATGTGAAGCCGATTAAAGGAAGGAGCAAGGATGCGAAAATCGACGGCGCAATTGCCATGATAGAAGCACTTGGGGCATACCTGCAAGGAGACCATAACGACTATAGTATTGTATAGAATATGAAAATTTTAGGATATAACATTACACGCGAACAACGAGCCACAGAGCAGACGCCGACCGCCACCATCACCACGGTTAGCAATATTCCGTTTGCCTCGCTCTTTTCCGACCGCTCGGCAATGTCGATTTCAACCGTTTTCAGATGTGTTGAATTGATTTCGGACGCCGTGGCAATGCTCCCGATGGAGATAAAGGGCAGCGACAACAAGGTAATAGTCGCCCATCCGATCGCAGATGCATTTTCCCACCCCGACAATCTGCTGTCACGCCCATTGCTCATTAAGATGCTTATTCAGTCTGTATTGATGAAGGGCAACGGCTTTGCATACGTACACCGTAACGGAGACGGCACTGCAAAGCGCATTCAGTTTGTACCCGCTGACGAAGTGCAGATTGTCTATGACAAGGCGAAACAGAAACTCTACTACACTTGCCCGACCATCAGCCAAAAGCGCATTGAGCCTGTAAATATGCTGCATCTGCGCAAATACTCGCTCGACGGAATCAACGGCCTGTCGGTCATCAATGCCGCCAACAAGTCAATCGAACTTGCAAAGAACACCGAGACGGCGGCAAGCAAGTTGTATGAGAAGGGCTGCAAGGTCGATGGCATCATCAAAGGCGGCACCAATGCCGACCAGAGGAAAGACGCAAAAGAAGCCTTCCTCGGCTCTATAGAGAGCGGAATTGCCGTGTTGCCTCCGCAAATGGACTATCAAAGCATCAGTCTCTCGGCACAGGACGCGCAAATCATCGAAAGCCGCCAATTCAACGCCAAAGACATTGCCCGCTTCTTTGGTGTGTCGCCCTCAATGCTCGGCGACCTTTCGGGCGGTTACTATGGCAGCATCGAGGCCGAACAATCCGCTTTCATTCTCCATACCCTCAACCCATATCTTGTGTTGATGGAATCCGAGTTCACGGCCAAGTTGCTGACAGGGAAAAACAAAGGAATGAGAGTCGATTTCGATGAAACATATCTGTTGAGAGCCGACAAGAATGCCACCGCCAACTACTACTCAAGATTGGTCACAAACGGCATCATCACCCGCAATGAAGCCCGCCGCGAACTTGGTTATGGTGAGGTTGACGGCGGCGACACCCTGCAAGTGGCTTTCACAGACATCGAGCAAAACACCATCGGCAATGCCGACAATAAAAACGACAACAACGATAAATAAAGATAGATATGAACAAGAACGAACCCAACAACATTGAACGCCGCAGTGTAGAATTGCGAGCCGACAAGGAAAGTCGCATGATTGAGGGCTATGCCGTTGTGTGGGAGAGTGTCGGCCATCCGTACCGCAATGACCCCGATTTCGAGGAAATCATTGCCCGTGGTGCCATCACCGACGAAACCATTGCCACCTCCACCGTGCTTGCACTGCTCAACCACGACCAAGGCAAAGTGCTTGCCCGCTCCAAGAAGGGCAAAGGAAGCCTCACTCTCACCATCGACGAAAAGGGCGTTAAATACGCATTTTCCGCGCCCAAAACCGCGCTCGGCGACGAATTATTGGAGTACATCGAGAGAGGCGACATTACGACCTCTTCCTTTGGCTTCATTATGGATTGGAACGACCCCGAGGCCTGCAAGGTGGAACAATGGAGCGGCGGCAAGTACCGCCAAACCATCTACAAGGTCAAAGACCTCTTCGACGTTTCGCCCGTCTTCGAGAGCGCCTATGAAGACACCACTTGTGGAACGAAAAGAAGTCAAGAAATTCGCTCGGCTTGTGAGAGCCTCAACGAATATTTTAACGGCTTGAAATCGGAATTGGAAAACATCTAAAAAAGACACGCCATGAATAGTGTAGAAATACTTGAACGAAAAGCCGCCCTCAAAGATGAGGCACAGGGCATCATTGCCACCGCACAAAAAGAAATCCGCAAACTCAACGACGGCGAAAGCGAGCGATTCAACGCCATCAAAGCCGAAATTGAGACCTTGAACGAGCATCTGCGCTCGCTCGATGTGGCTTTGCCAAACGACAATAAAAACAATAATATTCACCAAAAATCAAACAAAATGGAAAAACGATTTTCCCTTCTCTCGGCCATTAAGAATGTCGCCGAGAATCGCGCACAGGACGAAGTGACCCGTGCCGTCATCGACAACGGTGCCCGCGAGAGTCGCGCCGCAAGTATCAACTATGTGGGACAGATTCAGATTCCCACCTCGGAGGAATTCCGCACCGTTACCGTGGCCACCGAGGGCAGCGACGTTGTTGCAACCGACGTCATGGACGTTTTGACCCCGCTTCGCGCTAAAAACGTGCTGCTGCAGTCGGGCGTCAAGTTCCTCAGCGGACTAAAGGGCGATGTGCAGTACCCCGTCATGGACGCTTTCAGCGCATCGTGGGAAGGCGAGACTGCCACCACCGCCGCCACCACTCCGACCTTCTCGAGCGTGAAACTTCAGCCCAAGCGATTGAGCGTTGTTGTGCCCATTAGCAAGCAGTTCCTTATTCAGGACAGCGCAAGTGCTGAGGCCGCCCTCCGCAACGAGGTTGTCAACGCCATCAATGGCAAGTTGGAGGCCACCATCCTCGGAACCGCCAACGCCACCACCACTCAGCCCCTCGGTCTGTTCTACTCCGCCACCGCCATCGGCACCGTTGCCGACTTCTCCGACATCACCGATATGGAAGGCGACCTCGAGACCGCCAACATGAGCGAATTCCGCTACATTGTCAGCCCCAAGGCCAAAGCCGCCCTCCGCTCGATGGTTAAGGCAAGCGGCATCGGCATGGTGTGGGAGAATAACGCCATTGACGGTGTTTCCGCCCTCACCACCTCGCACATCGCCAACAACGGCATCATCGTCGGCGACTTCGGACAGATGGTTCTTGCCCAATTCGGTGCCACCGACATCACCGTCGACAACGTTACACTTGCCGCCGATGGCTGCATCCGCCTTGTGGTCAACTCTTATTGGGACTTCAAGCCCCTGCGCTCTGGCTGCTACGCTGTCCGAAACGTCAGTGTCGAATAAACAACCCATTTATGTGGAGGGGTGCAACAGCCCCCTCCACTAACAATAAATCCGTCGTACAATGGCAACATACGTAACAATAGGCGATGCAAAAAAGCACCTCAATATCGAAGACGAAGTATTTAAAGAAGATATTTATCTTGAGTACTTGATTAGTGTTGCAGAGGCCACCGTGGAGCGGCATATCTGTCAGCCCCTCGAAGGGTTGACAAACGAACACGGAGACCTTCCAAAGCCGCTTTTTCATGCCATCCTTCTCTATGTCGGCGACCTCTATGCAAGCCGCGAAAGTGTGACTTTCGGAGGGAGCCCACAGCAAGTGCCATTCACTTATGAGTATCTTGTGAGTATGTACCAAAATTATAAAGCGTAATGAGGGCAGGACTATTGACCGAGAAAGTGTTGGTATTGCATCCAACAATCACCACAAACAAGGTCGGTGAGCAGATAACAGAGTATGAAGACATGACTGCCATTCGCGCCCGCGATGTGAGTTTTCGGCAGCAACGCCAACTCGACAGCGGCGAGGTGTGGATGCAGGGGCAGCGAGTTGTTGAGGTACGGATGTACCATGACATCTGCCCAAATGACCTTATAGAATTTAAGGATAAACGATACCGCATTCTTGCAATAGAAACAGAGCGCCAACAGATGTGCAAACGCCTTACCCTCGAAGAAGTCAACCAATAATGAGCAAGTCCACGACCATAGAAACCAATGCAGACAAAGTGTTTGAATCATTCCTTGAACTAAACAACAAGGAAATGAGAAAGGCACTTCGGCAGGGTGTGCAGAATGCAGCAAACAAACTCCGTGGCGAGACAAAGAAGGTCTTTCGCTCGGCACTCCCTGCAGCCCGCCGTCGCAATGCCAAGTACAACGACACCCTGTTGGATGCTGTGAAGCGTTCCAAAGTGGAGGAAACCAAACGCGGCGAGATTTCGGCAAAGGTTCATATTATGGGCATACGAAATGTGGGCTCGGGAACATTCCGCGCCCGCTTCTTTGAGAAAGGCACTACTTTGAGACGGACGCGCAAAGGTTACAACCGAGGCAGTGTTGCCCCTCTCGGCTACTTTGCGACCGCCAACACGACATTCCGAGGCGAATATGACAAGATACTCAACGGCGAAATATCGAAAGCAATAGAACGTATAAACAGAGCAAAGAAATGATAAGGATTGCAGACATCACAACGGACATTTGCGACACGCTCAAACAGATTGAGGAAGTCGGCGACAGAGTGTTCCCCATCGTCGCCAACGAGGGAACGAAATTTCCATTCATCGTATTTGAACGGTCGGGCATTGACGTGACCGCCACAAAAGACGGCTTCGCAGACATCAAAGCCACTTTCAATGCAAGGATAGTGAGTGCAACCTATTTCGACGGCTTGCAGATACTTGACACCGCAATCGAGCAACTTGAAACGATGCAGTCAAAACACGGCATCACCTATCATGTCGCATTACAAGGAGCAAACGAGGAAAGCACCGACGACGGATATGTCCAAACAATCATTTTTTCTGTATAACAAATTAAAAATCAAATAATATGTCAGTTACACCTAAAGAAATTGTATCGGGCGACGCTCTCATGGTCTTTTTGGCAGGGAAAAGCATTGCATATGCCACGTCGCACACCTTGACACTGACCGCCGAGACTGCCTCGGTCAACTCCAAAGACCACGGTATTTGGGCGGGCAACGAGGTGAACAAACGCAGTTGGGAGATTTCCTCCGAAAACCTCTATACCGATGAGGAGTTTGAGGGCATCTTTGACAGTTGGGCGGGCGGCACCGAAGTGACGCTTGTGTGGTGCAAAAAGAAGGAGGCCGACACGGTTGTTGTCGCCAACGGCGATGCAGCCAACTACACCCCCGACAACGACACCACAGGAAAGAAATACTACACGGGCAAAGCCTATATCACCAACATCACGGCCAACGCCAACAGCGGTGAAAAGGCGACCTTCTCTGTCACCTTCACGGGCAATGGCAAGTTTGAAAAAACGACCGTCGCCTAACAGACAACAAACGATAGGGGTGTATGCTTGACAACTACACCCCTTTCAAAAACCAAAGAGCAATGAAAGTAAACATAAACAATACCGAAATAGAACTCAAACAGAGTTTCCGCGCTCATATCATTTATGAGCAAGTGAAGGGCGAGACGTTCCAACCCAAGGGGCTGACCGAGATAATCACCTTTCTTTATTGTGTCATCATGGCCAGTGCTCCGACACTCGAATTGGAGTTTAACGACTTTGTCAATTGGCTCGATGGGAACCCCTCAACGGTGAGCGACTTTTCCGATTGGATGGTTGAGTGCAACCGCAAACAAGGCTCACTTGCACCTCAAATGGACGGCAAAGAGACCAAGCCCACCAAGCCGACGGCAAAAAAAAAGAAGTAACTGAATTGCTCAACACCCTTGTTTTCGGCTATAGACTTGTAGGATATGAATATTTCCTTGACAGAATGCAAGAATACGAAATCCCCATGTTGGTGCAGGGCATACCACAAGCCGACCGCCCACAATGGGAGCAATGCAGACTTCGAACTTTCGCCACGGCCTCGATGTTCAGCAAAAAAAACCTTAAACTAACCGACATTATGCAATTCGCTTGGGATGAGGAAAGGGAGAAAGATGTGGCAGCACCGACAAAGGAACGTCGCGACGAATTAAAAGCGATAGCGAAACAATTTGAAAAAAGATTATAATGGCAACTGACTATAAAACAAGGCTAACCGCCGACACTTCACAGCATGACAAAGCGCTGAAACGGTCGGCATCACAAGTCTACCAATACAAGAAACAGACCGACCAAGCAAAAGCCACCCTCGGCAACCTTGCAAAGAAATTCGGGCCTCTCGCCGCACAGATAGGCATTGCAGGAGGTGCATTCGCTGCATTTGACAAGGCACTCCGAAGCACCGAACAGGGCAGTGACGCTCTCGACCGTACACTTTATGCCACAAAGGCTTCTGTCAACAAGTTCTTTCAGTCGCTCACAAGCGGCAATTTCGAAAGTTTCATTGGTGGGCTGTCCGATATAGTCAGCACTGCCAAAGAAGCATATAATGCACTTGATGACCTCGGTACGATGAAGATGTGGAAAAACTCACGTATCGAACAATTGAAGGCTCAAATCGCCGAAGACCGCGTTGTTGTCAACAATGCCAACACAAGCAATTCCGACAGGGCGGCGGCACAACAGCGAATCAGCCTCAATATGGAGAAAATCCAAGCCCTTACAGGTGACATCGTGGAAGGCACATTGAAAGCTGCCACCGCCAAATTGAGGGAGATTGCGGGCACATCGAAAGTGAGCGACGCACAATTGGAAAAATACCTCAAAATGTGGGAAAAAGGCACTCTCTCTCAGCATTACAACGAATTTATGAGGAAAAATTCATATCAATCAGCGTACACCGTGGGAAACACAGAGGGAATACCGTATACGATGTATGAAACCAAGTACTACAAAGAGACCGACCGCATTCTTGCCAATGCGATGAAGTCCATACTGACCACCAACGAGAACGAATTGCAGCAATACTATGACTTGTTGACACAGGCGGCTCAGTTGCAGCAGACCACCGCCAACCAACAAAACAAAGCAAACACCCTCGCGAATAAAGGAAACGGCAACGGCAACGGCACAAACAAGACCACATATGAGCAAGGCAGCATTGCCGACATTGAGGCACAAATAAAGGCTCTTCAAGACCGATTGAAAAACGAGGTATTGAAGTCAAACGAGGCAATGGTCATTCAACATCAAATTGACCTGTTGGAGAAAAAGAAACAAGCCATCGAAGACAGCCGAAAGCCTGTTGAAAAATTGGGACAAGCAATTGAACAAATGCCCACATTGGATGCTTCAATCATCGACGGCGACGGCATTGCGGCAGAGTTGCAGAAAGCAATAGACGCAATACAAGAGACAGGCTTGACCATTGAAGACCTCACAAACCTTGAAGCCGTGGGAGATTCCTTTGGATATATCGGCGACATGTTTTCCTCTCTTTCCGAGACCGTGGGCGATGAAAGTGGGAAATTGTTTGCCGCTGTCGGAAACTCCATCAGTGCCATCGGACAAGCCATTGCAAAGATTTCGGCGTTGATGATGAGTGAGGGCGCGGCGTCTGTCATGGACTTGCCATATCCCGCCAACCTCGCCGCACTTGCAAGCGTTATTGCCGCCGTCACTGGTGTTATCGGCTCCATCAGTTCAATTGCAAGTCAGCAGTTCGCCGACGGCGGTATTTTCCAAGGCCGAAACACCATCGGCGACTATGGCCTTGCAAAGGTCAACGCAGGGGAAATGATACTCAACGGCACACAGCAAGCACGGCTTTTTCGTATGCTCAACAACCCCACCATCAACGCAAATGTCCCAAACTTTGGAGATGTCGAATTTGTTATCAGTGGCAGCAGTTTGGTAGGCACAATCAACAACTATAACCGAAAAACAGGGAGGGTTAGATAATGGCACGATATTTCGGAGATTTCCGTTCAATTGACACATCAAGCGACCCCGAGGGGCAGAAATACCGCGTTTTGATTTTCACGCAGTACACGGGGCAAAATCCGTATGAGTACAATCGCATAGAGTTTTTGCCAGATGCTCACGGCGTAACACCCGCCCCGATTGTATGGCCGATAGTCGGCACATCTTTGACCATGGCCGACCGCCCATTCGTGGTGACTTATGAGGGCGACGATGGCAATGTCTATAAACCTTACCGCTGCAGCACTGCAGAGGTCAGATTCATGCAATCAAACATCAACCTCGATTTTGTCAACACCAACGGCACATCCACATTGGTTGTGTTGCTGAAATGGAAGAACGAAGTTGCAGAGGTGAATGGACATCTGTACAACAGTATCACAGGCGAAACGCTCTACAAGAAGACGGTGCAAGGGCGCGGCGGCGACACATTTGTCTATTTCCATGGATATGAGCCGTGCAGATACGACAAATTTTGCTATAACGTTGAGTGGGTTGGATTCAGCACTCCCGAAACATACTCAATGGGCTTTGACCATGTGAGGGATGTTTTTACGCTCAACGCACAGGATGCTTTCAGTGTGCTGCAATACAAGAAATATAAGTGGCTCGGCGATGACTCCAACCATGTTGTCTCGATGCTTGACATAATACTGCAGACAATCGGACAACTCGGCACCTATTCAAAAGTGTATATCACTAACACGTTGAAATTTCCCACTCTGTCTGGAACGTCGGCGATAACGGCATTGTCAACGGCAGGGGTGCAGCAGCAAAACCACTTCGACGAAGACGGCAAGCCCACTGACCAACGCACCGCACTTGAAGCCATTCTCACCTATTTCGGGTTGACTGCCATTCCATACAAAGACAAACTCATTATCACCACACCGAACGCCATTGCCGATGGTTGGAGCACATATAATGTTTTCGCCCTGCAGTCAAGTCAGTATATTGTGACTTTCGGCGGCGGCACATACGCACAGCAGTTGGACGAACAAATCAGCGACACCCACGCAGTGAATGCAGATAGTTTTGCCGACGGCGGCACACAGATTTCGACATCAAATGTGGTTAACTCGGCATCCGTCGAAGATAATATATACTACATTGACGATATACTCCCGAAATTCAACGATAGCGACAACTTCAAAAACAAGGTTACAAGAAACGACAACCTTGTTTATGGTGGAGCTCGCTATTATTGGAAGCGGAACACATACGAATCCGATATTGACACAATAGAAACACACCAATACGAGGACGATACATATTCTTTCACCGCTTCTCTCATTGATGAACTCACGCAGACATATAACATCATTTATACCATAACATTGAGTGAGACCGAGACGGAAACGCCCGACTATGGCAGCGGATTGGTCAATCACCCAACTTGTATTGTCATGGACAACTACGGTGTTGACACCGAGACGCCCGACAAGAAACAGCGGGTTGTCTATTTCCATGCCCGCCCGTGGCTTTATGGAGCCTTGCCCTCATGGTACAACGGACAGCACATGAACAATCCTGTGTGCCAACAGAATTTCCGAAACCTGCTCGATGCACAGAGCAAGAGACAAAAGATGTTGACGGTGAAGTCGAAAGGCTTTTGGAAAAATGAAGGTCTCTATATGGTATTGTTGGGCGATTGGAAATTCTACTACAACCGATACAACAACACAAGCCCATGGCCGCGCCAATTCGACAACGGCATCAATCCAAATGTCAACACCAATACCTCAAACAACTACGTCTATGCCAAAGTGAAATATGGTCACAATTGGTTGGCAAATGCAGCGACACAAACCGCTTACACTTGGAGCACCACAGAGCAGTTTGTCAAACTCTATTTCGATGTGTCGGCGGGCGGCAAATGTTTCGACAATCAGTTCCCGTTCAAAGCCACTGAAAGCGGGCATCAGGGAATTATTGTGTTGCTCCCCGACCTTGACTACATCAGCAATATATCGATTGATTTTTTCCGCCCTCTCGGAGTTGGTACAAACACGGCATCCTGTGTCATTCTCTCGAACCTCGACTTGCAGTTGAAGACCACGCGAGAGTTGTTTGACGATGAATATTCGGGCGGTCGTGACAATCGTGAATATAAAACCGAGATTGACAGCGAGGCAGTCAACGAACAGGGCGAAGTCAAAAACACGCTCAACACCGACAACGACATTGCCGCAAACTACTCGCAAGTGCTGAAAGTGCTGTCTGCATCAAGTCTCGCCATTATGCCACCCGTCTACAATGTCGCCACAGGCCGTTATGCTGTCCCCGAAAACCACGCCACGGCAAATCTCGCTTGCCAATACGGGACACCGACCATCACGCTAAACATGGCATTACATAACCCGATAACTCCATACACTCTATTGACGTGGGCACAACTGCCAAACAGAAAGTTTATTGTCAATGGTGAGGAAATAGACTTCGAGAGCGAGACGGCTGCAATCAATATTTGTGAGGTGAAGGCCACAGCGGGGACTGGAGAGCACACTCGACGAAACCGCACACGCAACTATCGGCGAAATGGTGACCTTATAGGACATGACCGCCCGACAAAGATTGAACGCGAGACCATCACGGCTGTTGTCCCAACAACAACATCGCGCAATATCAGCGGCCACACCATCACAACGGACAACGAGCGGGAGGGGCTTATCACAATTGAACCACAATTCAGTGAAAACAGATTGCTTGTGTCTGTTCCCGAAGGGGTGGATATGACGCCAAGCGTTGACGAAAACGGACATTTAATTTTCAACTTTTGATAACAACTTAATACATAAAGAAATATGAATTACGACTTGGGTAAATTTCAAATGAGGCTTCGGGGCAATTACTCCACCACCACCAACTATGACTTCCTTGATGTGGTGTACTACAACGGCGGCTCCTACTGCAGCAAGGCTGACGGCACAAAGGGCAAGGTGCCGACGAACACAACCTATTGGCAGCAGATTGCGGCACAAGGGCAAACAACCCTCACACCTGAGCAAAAAGCGGAAATCGTCGCTGCTTTGGTTGAGGAACATGGCATTGTCATTGACCCCGACTATAACCAATTTACAACGGAAGAGAAACAGAAACTCGAAGACCTCTCAAACCCGAACAATGCAACATTGACGATACAGACTAATGGCAGAACGGTTGGCACATTCACCTCCAACAGCGCACAAGACAAAATCGTCAACATCAATGTCCCGACTGACTATATCCCGACATCGGTAGTCCAAACCATTACCGAGGCGGATATTGTTATTGAAAAAATGCAGTTCGGCATGGTGTATATTTTCACCTCCCCTGTCTCGGTGGCCATACTTTCGTATGAAGACGAAATGGAAGGTGTTGCAGACTATTTCGGTAAATACACGGACATTCCCACATATTTCTATATCCGACCACAGCGGGCTTTGGCGTTGGAAATCCCCGAACAATCATTGATTGTCAAGAATACCCCGCTGACACTCGATGCAGATGTTTGGTATCGGGTTGTTTGCCGTGCGGGAATATGGGAAGTTGATTTGTTGACAACCACAGAAGAATAAAGCCATGAAAAAGATAAATAACTACTTAAAAGAAATCGGCCTGGGCTTTTGGTGGAAAGCCTCATTGGTGGCGAGCATCGCGCTAATTGTTGCAGGCTTTTGTGTGCCTCCCATGGGCATTGTTGACGGCTCTGTGTTGATTGCTGTGGGCGAGTTGATGCTGTTTGTCAACATTCCTGTCTTTTTTGCCCATGCAAGTGGCAACAAGGTCGAAGCGTCGCTTGACCTTGACGATAAACAAATCAACATAAGTTCAACCCCTAAAACCATCAAGAAATGAGCAGACCCGCAAAACCCATTATAGGCTACCATGACGGCGAGGCAGTTGTTTTTGAACATGCTGCAATTGCATCGGCGCGAGTTGGTTGCTCTATTGCAACAATACGAAAAATCCTTGTAGAAGACATTGAGTACAATGGTTGGACGCTCGATTATAAATACACAGATGACGAAATAAACATGATAAAAGAATCCGAAACCAAACCCTTCGAATTCACACTCCATAAAATCGACGGCCAACTGCAACTCACTTTGCGCTTCAACGTCGAACTTGACGGGTCGGAATGCCACGGCGATTGCAAGTTTCACGAGGTTTCCTTGCCTCTCGGTGTAATGGACTATGGGAACATCGTTTCGGCGGTCTTCAATGATGTGTACACAAACAATCAGTTTCAAGCCATCATGGCAAACCACGCCCTCGACCCCGAAGATGAGGAACACGAAGCGGAATTTCGGCAAATGCAGGAGTTTCGCAAACTTGCCAAGCAATATGCAAAAGATGTAATTGCAGAAATAGAAGCAATTGACGATATTGACGAATACCTCAAAAAACATTCACAATGACCGAATCAAATGTGTTTCCGTCGGCGTTTCTAATTGTCTTTTAACCATGCCATCCTTTGTTATACCCACACCTTCGGAACCGTGGGAGTTGGTACTTTTGCCGACCACACGCGCGGCAATGGGTGACGCAATTGTTATAACGCACGATTGCGCCCCTTTTGGAGTGTCGTTGGCACATCTGCCCATTGAACGGCTGCAAGTGTCTGTATCGGCGGAAAAAGCGGCAAAAATGAAACGCGGCAATTGGTCTGCCCTGCTGTCGGCTGGTGAGGACAAAAGCATTGGAGCCGTTTATCGGGATGTAATTACAATACCCGCGCCATCCGAGCCTCCCAACAAACTCGATACTCTGTGCATGCTCAAAGCATTCGCGGCGACACTTGAACCTATAGAACTTTCAATGCTCACTAAATAGAAAAGCCCCTCACAATCCGAGGGGCTTTCGCTTGAAAGGAGTTGATTTTTTATTTGGTCACAAATGCCGCAATGTCCTTGTCGCTCAATGTCAATGTATGCTTCGAGGCGGCAGTGGAAAACGTTATATATTCGCCGCTCTTTTCCATCTTTGCGACCACGAACGGCAAATGCTTGCCGTTGCCGTGCCACTCCTGCCAATTATTCGAGCGTGTCTTTGAAGTGTAGATAAACTTCTGTTCGCCCGCTGTTGTCTGCAAGGTTACAAGCGTTTCGCGCTCTCCAATTCGTTTTAATACGACGTCTATAATATTGCGGTGTACCATCTGCGAAACCTCTTCGGCTGACATTGCAAAATTGTAGCCGAAAATGGCTTCACTGCGCCCGCCCACCGATGTGCTGTCTATCTGTCTTTGTTTTCGGTCTGCCTCAATGCGTAACTTTGCGATTTTCTCTTTGAGGTCATCCGCTTTCGCGACTGCCTTTGCCCTGCGCTCTTTCCATTCGTCTTTGTCAATGGCTCCAACTTCATACATATCATTAATGCGGTCAACGGCTTTTTTCACGCGCTTGTCATATTCGCTTTGTCTGTTGTCTATCTCATTATGCAAGTCGTTTAATTCCGCAAACAGCACTTCCTTATTGACGTTCAATTGCTCTTTTTGTCTTTCCATTTCCAACGGCAATGCCACCTCATACAGCAGAGCATCCAAGTTTTTCGCGTTGATGGTGACATCGTTTGAGCAACCCTTATTTTTTCCGTGGGTAACACAACGATATGTCGCCGTTTTATCGCTTGTCTTCCACACAACATAATGGTGTCCACATTCGGGGCAGGTAATTATCTTTGCACCCAACCAATATTGCTTTGTGTTTCCGATTCTTGTTGTCTTCTTCTCGGCGACTTGACGGCACTTGTCCCACGTATCATTGTCAATGATGGCAGGGCACTTGAAGACTTTGTGCTCGCCGATGTATGCCCGATTGGTAAGAATGCGGAAGAGGTTTTCGGCATTGCAGTCTGGCCAACCGCAGTATTTCATTTTCTCGGTGAGACTCTCAATGCTGTAGTCGCCTGTGGCGTACTTCGCGAAAGCATCCTGCACAAGCGGGGCTTTCTCGGGGTCGGGCATCATATAGTCGTTATCGTCAACGGTGTAACCGAACAGCACACGCCCGCCTGTGTGTTGCTGCTTCTCCAATTTTGCTTTCCTTGTACGTTCAAAGCGGGCTTTCTTTTGCTCCATTTCTTGCTTTGCAAGCGTTATGTAAAGCGTGAAAGCGATTTCCATTCCGCTATTGACGGTGCCATCATCATTGAGCAACACAAGGGCGGGATTTTTGATTTTCAGTTGAACACGATGCTTGATGAGAAATTCTTTAAACTGCATCATCACAACCTCATTTCTCCCGATACGGTCTAACGCCCAAGCATAGACACATTCGATTCCGCCCGCCTCGATTTCGCGATAGACACGCTCCATGTTTTCTTGATATGCTGCATCAATCTTGATGGCCGATGCACCATGTTTGGCAAGCAGGATGAGGTCTTCTTCCTTGTTCCCGTCTGCGATTGCAAACTCTTTGATTTCTTTGATTTGGTTGTCAATTTCTTGACGGCTTGTTGATGTTCTGCAAATTAAAATTGATTTCATAGTCTTTACTCCTTTCAAATTATGGTGCAAAGATACGAAATAATTTTGAATTATAGTGTAACTTTATTATCATTCGCTATAACAAACAACGATGGAGTTACACTATAATTTTACGTAACTATCAAATTTTCAACAGAAATAAGAAATTGAAAAATCTTTCAAAAAAAGCAAGATTTTTTTCGATTAGACACCTTTGAGAGGTGTTTTTTTTGTTTGATGATTAGAATTTCGATACCAAATCGGCGCACATTCGTTGCACATCCATCGTGGTGTACAAGGGTGTTTTGTTGTCTTTGTCGGTGAGGATATGGAACGAAATAGTGTCGGCGGTGCACTTGTACATTGCGCGATGCTCAACAGAGCGGAGAGTGTCAACAAACTCACCAAGCCGCCATGACGCTGTGCAGCGGTCAACCCTCTGTGTCCACTCATCAACTCGCTGTTTGTATTCATCGCGGTCAATCAGTCCACTTGCAAGGTCGGCTTGTGCCTGTGCAATTCGGGCAGTGGCAGCGGTAATGAATACGGGACTATCAAACGAATAGTCGCATTTCTCAATTGTGCATTCGTTGACGTTACGGCCATAGTATTCCTGTATCTTTGCTTTGGCAAAGGTCTCTATCTCGGTGTTGCTGCTGTCGGCACATCCGATGGCCATAAGAGCAGCGAAAATTGCGAAAAATACTTTCCTCATTGTCTCGAATTTTGATGCAAAAGTACAACTTTTTCGGCACGCGACAAAAAAAATATCAACAGGCAGTCTCGCGCGATTACTATAGTCGCGCGTATTGTAATAACGCAAAAGATATTAACAATGGCCAACATCGACAGACTTTGATAATCCGATATTATGTTGTATCTTTGCATCGAATTCACAGCGGCGGGGTCGGGTTTATGCTCGAATGTCCCGACCCCATCCAAGCCGCAATCATTCGAGCAAACAAACATTCGAGCAAGATGAACGATAATTTAACAACTCTGCCCTCTGCAAATGTGTCTTGGTGCAAAACGCTGAACGGCTACCCAAAGAAACAAATAAGCCTTTGGGACGGTCTGTTTGCTATTACAGATAAAGAGAAGGCAGAAGTCGAATTGATACGCAAAACAACTAACAAGGCAGAGCGCACCGCTTTGAAGTCGAAACTACCTGCAATAACTCCACACGGCACAATGAAAATAAACAAGCCGAAGACACAGGCAAACACCACGCCAAACGGCTATATCGTCATCGACATTGATGCAGATGATAACAAGCAATATGATGTATGGCAGATGTTCGATATAATGAGCAGCGACCCATATACGATGCTCTGTTCGCGGTCATGTAGTGGGAAAGGTGTGCTCGCTGTGTGGCAACTTGGATTTGTCAACGGACAGCGGGATTTCAAAGCGTATTTCGATGCAATAAGTCAATATCTACTACAAGCGTACAATATCACAATCGACAAGAAATGCTCAAATATTGCGGCAAAAAGATATATCACTTTGAGAGAAGACCGCCTCTATACCAACGCGGATGCAGTAAAATGGACGGAGAAAAAGACACTGCAAACAACCAAGAAGAACAACAACCCCGAACACATAGAAGTTGCGCTGCCTTTGTCCGAAGAAGTCGGCGCGGTGTGGCAATCGGCTGAGAATATAACGGACTTTCTCGACAGATGGTGCAGGAAGTGCCCACAACTGCGGACGGAACCGACATACACACATACAATGGGCTGTCTGTACGATGTGGCAGACGGAGAGCAGGAGTTGTCGCGCCGATACGAATATACAAATGCAGTCGTATTGGAGATAAGGAGGGGTGACGGGAGCATTGACAAGCGGCGAATGTCTGGCAACAGAGCGGTCGTCAAATGGAAAAATGGGGAGCGGCGCACAAAGAAACTCTTCAAGGATGGCATCATTCTCAAGTCCCTCAACGACGGCATCACCTTTGATGATTACTTTGTGTTTCTTGCAAATGAGTTGGTCAAGTACTTTGATTTGAGCGATGGACGTTTCACTAAAGAACACTTTGCAGGTAACGTTCTCAACGCTTGGAATGCTGACTACAGACTTCAACACGGAAATGCAAGGAAGTGGAAAGTCAACAAGACTGAAATGGCAAGAAGGAATATGACAATGCCCCAAGCAAGAAGACAGGCACAAAGAGAGTACAACCTCCAACAGAATGACCCGCTTTTGTGCTTGGACTTGTCGGCATCAGTACAAGCAAGCGCAGACGCTGCAAATGTTTGCTATAATACCATGGCAAGACGAATGAAAGAGGAAGGAATAAGAACCGACAAACAGCAACTTAAAGATAATATGGAAGCATACTTTGCAACAGGTCACTGTGCCGAGGATATTGCAGATTGCTGCGATTGTACAATAGCGCAAGCGAAAGACTACATCCGCAAGAAAGAGGATGCAATGTGGGATGAGCCGACAACGAACAATGCCAGCCGCAGAAAACAAATACTTGCTCTTTGTAGATATATTTCGATGAATGAGCCAAGTGTTGACACATTCATCATTGAAGCGAAAAATCTATGCAACACCTTAAAAAAAAAGAATTTGCGGTAAGTTTGGAAAATTTTCATTTGAAAGAATAATATAGTTGATTCTCCCCTCTCTCCCACAAACGGCGCTTCTCAAAAAACTCAATCCGAACAAGTGTTGAGTTCTTTTTTTTTGTCATACAACGTATGATTCAAACCTCCCCGCCATATCTTTTTTTTGCGAGAGTGTAGGTAAAC
>Ga0326513_10001314_pt1 | contig 19819 bp, 17 predicted proteins | sample 2_2465_0518_D_FD_203654 | JGI IMG/M metagenome (GOLD analysis project Ga0326513, IMG submission 203654) | Bovine rumen microbial communities from UC Davis, California, United States - 2_2465_0518 | ecosystem: Host-associated > Mammals > Digestive system > Stomach > Rumen | place: USA... | reverse complement strand
CGGGTGGTAAACTTCTGCTTGAACATATGACAACTCCTTTCATGACGGAGTGCCACGAAAGGAGCTGTTGGGGACAGGATTCCTCCGGTGGCAGCGGATGCGAACAAGCACCGCGCACAAAACTGTGCTTCGTCCGGCGGCGACCTCCCATCCGCCGGCACTTAACGCGCTTGTTCTACTCTGACAACAAATACAGGGAAATGGTCCGGGCAACCCGCCCGGAGGGCGGGTGCCGGGAGTGAAGAGATTTGCTCTACTCTGACAACAAATACTGATGGATTGGTCTTGATAATCCAACCAAAAGACGGGTGCCAATCAATAGACTTACTCTAAACTGACAACAAATGCAACTTGTATATAAAGGAAAGTTCTGGCTTTGTCAAGCGTTTTCTGCGGCTGCTTCCGCCGCTTCTATCACATGCTTGCACAGTACCGCCGTGGTGACCGAGCCCACTCCGCCGGGAACCGGTGAGATAGCCCGGACGATCGGTTCCACGTCGTCGAAGCGGACGTCTCCGCAGATCCCGCCGCCCGGAGCGGCATTGACGCCGACATCGACGATGATCTGATCGGGATGGACGAAACGACGATCCACAATGCCCGCCTTTCCGGCGGCGACCACAAGAAGATCCGCATTCCGGCAGATCCCGGCGATATCTGTCGTCCGACTGTGGCACATGGTGACGGTGGCATCCCGGTTTTGCAGCAGCATGGAGACCGGCTTGCCGATCACGGTGCTGCGCCCGATAACGGCAACGTTCTTCCCCCGGAGGGAAACCCCATAGTGATCCAGAAGTTCGATGCAGGCCTGGGCAGTGCAGGGGGCAAAGCCCCGGCCCTTCCCGGAGAAAACCGCAGCTTGGGAGCGGGGGGTGCTGCCGTCGATGTCCTTCTCCGGAAGCAGGGCTTCGCAGGCGGCAAGCTCATCGAGATGGGATGGCAGAGGACGGAATATCAGACAGCCGTGAACGGAGCTGTCCCGATTGATCCCCTCAATGGCGGAGAGCAGTTCAGACTGGGTGCAGGATGCCGGCAGCGTTACGCAGACGGTCCGGATCCCGATCTTCTCCGCGCGCTTGAGGGCGGCGCGCTCGTAGCTCAGATCATCGACCCGTTCCCCTACGCGCAGGATTGCCAGACAGGGAATGATGCCCTGTTCATTCAGCCGCCGGGTTCGGACGATCAGATCTTCTGTGATCGCCGCGGCCGCCGCCGCGCCTTTCAACAGCTCAGCCATGTTTCTGCGGCTCAGAAGAGTCCTGTGATACGGCCGTTTTCATCCACGTCGATCTTTTCGGCGGCGGGGACCTTCGGGAGACCGGGCATGGTCATGATGTCACCGGTCAGGGCGACAATGAAGCCGGCACCGGCGGAGACCTTCAGATTCCGTACCGTGACGGTAAAGCCCTTGGGTGCGCCCAGAAGTGCAGCGTCATCGGAGAAGGAGTACTGAGTTTTAGCCATGCAGATGGGAAGCCCGCCAAAGCCAAGATCACTCAGCTGTTGGGCCTGCTTTTTCGCGTTCGGGGTCAGCGCGACACCGTCGGCGTGATAGACGCGTTTGCAAATGGCTTCAAGCTTTTCTTCAATGCTGAGATCCAGCGGATAGCTGAAATCAAAATGGTTCGGCTCCTCGCAAAGGCGGACGACCTCTTTGGCCAGCGCTTTGCCGCCCTCGCCGCCCTTGGCCCAGACTTCGGACAGGGCAACATTGACGCCCAGCTCATGGCACTTCGCCTCAACAAGATCCAGCTCGGCCTTCGTGTCTGTCGGAAAGGCATTGATGGCCACGACGCAGGGCAGACCGAAAACATCCTTGATATTGCCGACATGCTGCAGCAGGTTGGGCAGACCCTTTTCCAGGGCTTCCAGATTCTCATTGTTCAGATCACTCTTCGGCACGCCGCCGTGATACTTCAGAGCCCGGACCGTAGCGACGACCACAACGGCATCCGGCCGGAGACCGGTGACACGGCACTTGATGTCGAAGAACTTCTCCGCACCGAGATCGGCGGCGAAACCCGCTTCCGTGACCACATAATCCGCCAGCTTGAGAGCCGTGCGGGTGGCGGAGACGGAGTTGCAGCCATGGGCGATGTTGGCAAAGGGACCGCCGTGAATAAAAGCGGGAGTCCCCTCCAGCGTCTGGACAAGGTTCGGCTTAATGGCATCCTTCAGCAGCGCGGTCATGGCGCCTTCCGCCTTCAGATCGTGAGCGGTGACAGGTGCGCCGCCATAGGTGTAGCCGACGATGATGCGGGCGAGACGTGCCTTCAGATCCATTAGATCGGCGGCCAGGCACAGTACAGCCATGATCTCACTGGCGACCGTAATGTCAAACCCGTCCTCACGGGGGACTCCCTGGGCCTTGCCCCCGAGCCCGTCAACAATATGACGGAGCTGACGGTCATTCATGTCCACGGCGCGCTTCCAGGTGATGGCCTTCGGATCGATGCCGAGGGCATTGCCCTGCTGTATGTGGTTATCCAGCATGGCAGCCAGAAGGTTGTTGGCCGCGCCGATGGCATGGAAGTCACCGGTGAAGTGGAGGTTGATATCCTCCATGGGAACAACCTGGGCATAGCCGCCGCCGGCTGCACCGCCCTTGACGCCGAAGACCGGGCCGAGAGAGGGCTCGCGCAGCGCGACAACGGCGTTCTTTCCGATCTTGCGCAGACCGTCGGTGAGGCCGACGGAGGTGGTGGTTTTCCCTTCACCGGCCGGCGTCGGGGTGATGGCGGTGACGAGGATGAGCTTGCCCTTTTCCGGGAGATCTTTCAGTGCGTGGAGATCCAGCTTGGCCTTGTACCTGCCGTAATTCTCGACGGCGTCGTCGGGAATGCCGAGGGATGCCGCGATGGCGTTGATGGGCTGAAGACTTGCTTCCTGGGCGATTTCGATATCGGTTTTGAATGCCATGATCGTCCTCCTGAAAAGATAATAATATAATGGTCTCAGAATAGCGGATTTCCACCGGGATGTAAAATACTTTTGCCGCGGAAATCATAAGTGATCGATTATGATTTCTCTTGGTTTCATTAAGCATAACACAGACCGGGGCAGAAGAAAAGCAATATTTGTAAAAAACAGGGGCCGGAAATCCGCTCAGAGGAAATATCGATGTGCTTTCCGTCTGACGCACGGGATTTCCATATGAAAAACAGCTGTTAGGACAACCTGCGCAAAAATGTTCAAAAAAATTCGCAAAAAAACTGCTATTTGGGCGTAATTTTCAGAAAAAATTCAGAAAAAGAGTGTATAATGCATTAACATGAATAAAAATTAGTAAAGCTGGGGTAATTATGCGCATTTTGATCATCTCCGAAAACAAAGCGGTCGCAAGTGAGATCGAGCAGCAGCTGCAGATCAAAAACCTGGAAACGGAAACAGTTTTCAGCGGAGAGATCGGAGAAGAATATGCGGAGCTGGGAATCTATGATCTCCTGATTCTCGATTCGGATCTGTCAGAAAAAAGTGCATTTGAAATCGCCCGTTCACTCCGCATCAAGCACTGCCGGATGCCGATCATCCTGGTGATGAAGAAGTGCGAAACGGAGGATCGGATCAAGGGCATGAAATCCGGCGTGGATTATTTCCTGCTGCAGCCGTATGATGTGAGAGAGCTGCTCGCCAGTGTCGATGCGCTGCTGCAGCGGATCACGGACCAGGCGGAAGAGCCGTATTACGGGAATACCCGGCTGGTTCTTGCCTCGGGTAAACTGGTCTCGGGAGATCAAAGCGTGCGGCTCTCGGCGAAGGAGTTTGAAGTGATGCGTCTGCTTCTGCAGGCGAAGGACAGACTGCTCTCGAAGGAAGTGATTCTGGCGCGCGTCTGGGGATATGATTCCAACGCGGTGGAGAACCATGTGGAGGTATACGTGGGATTTCTGCGGAAAAAACTCCGCAGCATCGGGTCCAACCTGGAGATCAAGGCAGTGCGCCGCATGGGCTATACACTGGAGATCCGTGAGGAGACCTGAGGCTTGAAAACAGAATAGAAAACGAGCCGGACAGAGAAGCGAATTCCCTGTCCGGCAACTTATTTGGATTACTTTGACGATAGGATGGGACTGTGGGGCGAATTTTCCTCCCGGAGCAGACGCATCAGGGCCTGAAACCCGGTTCTGGAAAAAACGCTTATCCGGTCGACCAGGCGATGGACTTCCTCCTCTGTGTAATCGCCATAGATGAGGTCGGTATATTCGTCCAGCTTCATATGGAGAATGATCCTGACCAGAGACGAGTCCACCGGCTTTCCGGCGCTTCGGTCGAAAAGGGCCTGATACTTCGGATAGAAGCAGTCCTCCGTCAGCCATTTGCGGAAGCCGGCAAACTTTGTTCCATCCGCACAGTCAAGCAGAAGCCGGTATTCGTCCCGGTGAGCCCGGGCAAAGGTGATTGAACGCAGTTCCATCTCGGCACTGCCGAGATCGACGGTTTCCCGACCTGCAGCAGTGTCGAAGAGCTCCCGAAACGCCGAGACCGTCGGCTCCACAATGGCGCAGAACAGATCCTCTTTCTTATCAAAGTGAGAATAAAAGGCACCGGTTGTAACGTTGGCGTTCCGACAGATCACACGGAGGGACGCGCGGTCAAAGCCATGTGCCAGAAACTGCTGTTTGCCGCTCTTGAGCAGAGCGATCTGAATTTCATCATTCTCAGGCAGCAACTTGGTCACCTCAGTGAGCTTAATCTAACTATATTTGAGAATATCACACGGAAAGAGCAAAGTCAAGGAAAAAGTTAGATGCCCATAACAAAGATGAAAACGTTCTAATGATAGAAAAACCAACCCGGGCTCTCGCCGCAGAGAGCCCGGGTTGACAGCGCCCGGTATCAGGCACGGAAAGCCCCGGATGGAAGGAGAAAGGACAGAAGCTCGTACAGGGACGGAAAGACCTGTTCCGTGAGTGCGCGGATCTCTTCCGTCGGCTGCAGCAGATCCGGGACCATCAGGGGATGGGCGCCGGCAGCCGCAGCGGCCCGAATCCCGTTGAAGGAGTCCTCAATCACGTAACAGTTTTCCGGCGCAGCATGCAGCGCCTCAGCTGCCCGGAGGAAAATCTCCGGGTGCGGCTTGGAGTGTGTCACCATGTCTCCGCCGATCACAACGTCAAAATAGTCCAGAAATCCGGCATCCCGCAGTTCCCGTCGGACCAGATCACTATGGGTAGAGGATGCCAGGGCCAGCGGAACACGGTTCGCCGCCAGAGAAGAGAGCAGCTCCGCCACACCCGGTTTCACGGGGAGCCCTTCACGCTCATAGTGCTCATGGTACAAATCGCGGATCCGGCTGTCAAAGGCCTCCCGCGGGAAGGAGCTACCATAGCGCTCGGTGAGAATCTCATGGGTGCGGACGGTGGTGGTTCCGATGACGGAGGGATAGACCTCTGCAATGCCCGGAATACCGAGTTCGTCGGCGGCCTGAATCCAGAGACGCATGGCCAGGTGCTCGGTGTCGAAAATCACACCGTCCATATCGAAGATGACGGCCTGGAAAGAGCGGAAATCAGGCTTTTTCAACATGTGGAGTTCCTCCGGATCATTGATGATGCTACTTTACCACCGGAGAGATAAAACCGCAAGGATGTTTTCCGGGTTCTTTCGGTCCGCCGGAAAGAGATGGCTCTTCCATTTCCGCGAGTTTTGGGATATGATAGAGGCATCCTCTCAGAAGGAGCAGATAACGATGACAAATTACTGCGGATACATGGGGAAGGTCCTGCTGCTGGATCTGGCTGCCCGCACAACGGAAAACTATATCTGGACCGATCTGGACCGTGAGAAGTACATCGGCGGTAAAGCCATGGCATCCAAGATTCTCTATGACAATCTGACCGGAGCGGAGAAGCCTTTTGATTCCGAAAACCTCATCGTGATTGCGACAGGCCCTCTGACCGGCACCGGCGCTCCGTCCTCCAACCGCTTTGACATCTCGTCGCTCTCACCCCTGACAGGTATCACCTCATCCTCCAACTGCGGCGGAAACTTCGGCTTTTATCTCAAAAAAGCCGGACTCGATGCCCTGATTATCCGGGGAAAATGCGAAACGCTCAGCTGGCTTGAGATCGACAACGGTGAGTTTATCTTCCACAACGCACAGGAGCTGCGAGATCTGAAGTGCGGAGAGACCCAGGCGGCACTGCAGGAGAAGCTGAATGCCGAACACGGGAAGAAGGTCAGCTGCGGAATGATCTGCATCGGACCGGCAGGAGAGAACCTGGTACGCTTTGCCTCGGTTATCAGCGGGGAACGTGCCGCAGGCCGTGCGGGAATGGGCGCCGTCTTCGGCAGCAAAAACCTGAAAGGGATTACTGCCGCGGGAGATGCGATCCCGTCGATCTATGACAGAGAGGGTGCGGCAGCGCACCGGAAAAAGTGGGTGAACGATATCCGCCGCCACCCCCTGACCGGGGAGCAGCTGCCGAAGATGGGCACCGCCGGGCTGGTGAGCTCTATGCAGGTACACGGCCTGCTCTCGACACGCAACTACGGCAAAGGGCAGTTTGAGCAGTTTGAAGCGGTCAGCGGTGAAGCGCTGGCGGAAGAACTGACCGCCGCAAACAGCGGCTGCCTCTCGTGCCCGATCCGCTGTACCAGACGGGTGCCGGTGGACGGAAAGACGGTCAAAGGACCGGAGCTGGAGACGCTCGGACTTCTGGGCGGGAACATTGAGAATGACAATCTCGAACAGATCTGTCGATGGAATTATGAACTGGACGAGCTGGGCATGGACACCATCTCAACCGCGGGTACTGTTGCCTGGGCCATGGAGGCCAGCGAGAAGGGACTCTGGAAGAACGGCCTGCGCTTCGGAGAGACGAAAGACCTTTCCAAGATCTTTGACGATATTGCCCATCGACGCGGCATCGGTGCAGAACTAGCCGAAGGGAGCAAGCGCTTGAGTGAGAAATACGGCGGAAAAGACTTTGCCATTCAGTCCAAGGGCATGGAACTGGCCGCCTATGAGCCGCGCCGTGCCGTGGGACAGGGACTCGGTTATGCCGTCGCCAACCGGGGCGGATGTCACCTGAACGGGGGTTACCTCGTCGTGCTCGAGGGCCTGGGCATGAATGTGAACGGACAGACTCCGCACGGGAAGGCGGACCTCTGCATGGTGATGCAGGATCTGATGGAAGCGATTTCCTGCGGCGGTCAGTGTCTCTTTACGTCATATGGAGCGGTTCCGGCTTTCATGGTCCGCAATCCGAACGGAATTCTTCAGCGGGTCATCAACGCTGTTGTCCCCTTTACGGGACCTGCCGTGCGGATCTACAACAAAATTCCGGAGATCGCCTGCTTCAACATCCCTCTGATCCCGTATCCGACAGAGCTCCGATACACCACGGGGATGAAGCTGAGCCTGGGGGAATTCATCCGGATCGGCGAGCGGAGCTACAATGTGGAGCGCGCGGTGAATGCCCGCTTCGGCGTCAGTGCCGCCAACGACAAGCTGCCGAAGCGCCTGACCGACACGCTGCAGGACCCCGGAAACCCGAAGACCCGGGTGCCGCTGGAGCAGATGAAGCGAACCTATTACCGTGCCCGCGGCTGGGGAAAGAATGGCCTGCCGGGAGAGAAGAAACTGCGGCGGCTGGGGATCCGCTGATGGTGACGGTAAAACTCTTCGGAACCCTGCGCCTGGAAAGCGGTGTCAAAGAACTCACCGCCGAAGCGGTCAGCGTCCGGGCACTGTATCCGCTTATTCTCGCGGAAATCCGGAAACAGAAGCCTGACAGCGGTATCACGGAGAAGACACTGAAATGCTGCCAGGTCGCCGTGAACGGGAAGCAGGTCACTCCGCAGGCAAAGCTCCGGGACGGAGATACGGTATATCTCTTCCCGGCGGTGGCCGGCGGATGAGAAACGCTGCAGATCAGTATCATGAAATCAAAAAGCTCAGGGCTGTACGGCAAAAAATGCCGTACAGCCCTGAAACTGTTATGGATACTCTTAAGAACAGGGAGAATCAGATTCCGTAGAACTCGAGGAAACGACGGAGCTCCTCCGTCTCGGGAGAAGAGAGAAGCCGCGAAGCTTCACCCTGTTCCCGGAGTTCGCCCTGATGAAGGAAGAGGACATGCTGCGCGATGCGGCGGGCCTGCTGAAGACTGTGCGTTACCAGCAGAATCCCGGCACCGGTGTCGCGGCAGTAGTCCGAGAGCAGTCTCTCAGCGGCCAGGGTAGATTCTACATCCATGGAGGCGGTCGGTTCGTCGAGAATCAGCAGTTTATAGTCGCGCATCAACAGGCGTGCCAGGGCCATCCTGGCAGTCTCACCGCCGGAGAGCCGCTTTGCGGAATGCCGGGACAGCGAGTCGATCTGCAGGCCATGGAGAAGCTTTTCCCGGCGTTCGAGGTCACTGCCGTTGAGGGCAAGGTTGCGTGCGACACTCATGCGAAAGGCGTAGCTCTTCTGCGGCATGTAGCCGACAGAGAGGGCCGTGAGCGGGGAACGCTTCTGATCGGAACACTCGATGCCGGCCAGGATTTTGGCCAGAGTGGACTTGCCGCTGCCGTTCGGCCCGATGACGGCGGTGATGCGGCCGTCCGGCAGCTCCAGATCCGGAACGTGCAGAACCGTGCGGCTGCCGTAGCTTTTGGAAAAGGCGGAAATCTTCATCGGCTCAGCCTCCTCTGCATCAGGGAAACGGCAATATTGACCGCGAGGGACAGCAGCATCAGGATCAGGCCAAGGGCGATGCCGAGGGTGAAGTTCCCGCGGTTGGTGTACTGCATGATGGCGGTGGTCATGACGTTTGTTTTCCAGGCGATGGCGCCGCCCACCATCGAGACCGCACCCACCTCGGCAATCGCGCGGGCAAAGGCCAGCAGATAGACAGAGAAAATGGAATAGACGCATTCGTTCACCAGCAGGAGAAAGCGCTTTCCCCAGCCGAAGCCGAGACCCAGGGCAGTTTCCCGAAGGGAAGGGGCGATCTCCGCCACATAGGTTTCCATGTTGCCGATGACGATGGGGGTGATGAGTACCACCTGGGCGATGATCATGAGCTTTACGGTGAAGAGCAATTTCAGGTGGCGAAAGGGACCGACTCCGGAGAAGAGCATATAGAACAGAAGACCGCAGACCACAGGAGGCATGCCCATGAGCGTGCGGTTGAGCACGACCAGCACGCCGCGGCCGGGAAAGCGACCGGCTCCCAATGCGATGCCGACAGGCAGGCCGATCAGCAGCGCCAGCACCGAGCTTGTAAGGCACAGCTGCGCCGTTGTGGAGAGAATATTCAGAAGCTCCGGATCTGACGAAAAGATCAGAGCGATTGCCTTTTGGATTGCGGTACCCATTCCAACACTCCTGACAGAGACAGATAAGGATAGCCCTGGGGAATACCCCAAGGCTATCTTACTTGATGTTCAGAGACAAATCAAGAGAATCCTGATTTGACCCGTGGCTTACATGACGCCGTCGTTGGCAAGGAAGGTAAGGAAGGTGGCCTTGTCGGTGAGAATATAAGCGCCCATCTGCTCTGCCATCACAAGGCAGGCGCCCATGCCGGTGTTGGCGGAAACATACCAGTCGGTGTAGTCCTTAAAGGACTCGGGTTCCGCGGTGATGCCCAGCTCTTCGGGCCAGAGGGAGAGCTCCTTGGTGTGGGTACCGGAACCGTCGCCGCGGGAGACAAAGGTGAACTTGCCGTCGGCGATGGCCTTGAAGGCCGCGAGGACATCCTCCGCGTCCTTTACTCCGGCAGGATCGGCGGACGGACCGCAGAGTACAAAGTAGTTATACATATAGGTCAGGCGCTCGGACTCCATGCCGTCCAGAACACAGGAAAAACCATCCGCAACAAAGGCCTCTTCCTGCTTCTTGGAATGGACGAGAATCAGGTCGGCGTTGCCCATCTTGGCATTGGCGATGGCCTTGCCGGTGCCGGCAGAATAGACCTCGACCTCATAGCCGTACTTCTCTTCAAACATCGGAAGCAGGCTGCCAAGCAGGCCGGAGTCATTGACAGAGGTGGTGGTGGAGAGACGGATCAGCTTCGTCTCGTCAGTGGCCTCAGGGATGTCGGCCGTGGAGACGGGGCGGTCTTCCTTGAGATAGAAGAGGTATTCGCCGTATTCGGCAAAGCCGTAGTCTGCCGCGGCAGCCTCACCCTCTTCGGAAAGCAGCCAGTTGATCAGCGCGGCGGCGCCGACGGTGTTGAGCTCCACATCCTCGACGGCGTTGCCGTCGGCATCCACGAAGGGGGCCTCGGGGTTCACAGCGAGAAGGGAGTAGTTGTTGATCATGTTGTCGTCGGCTTCCTTCAGGATCATCGTGTCAACGACAAGCGCGTCGGTCTCTTCAGCGGGTGCGTCCGCGGCAAAGGCGGAGATCCCCAGGGAGAAGAGCATGACCAGGGCAAGCAGCAGGGAAAGGGTCTTTTTCATGATAGTTCCTCCTGTAAAAAAATACTCTTTCCAGAACAAAACAGACCCAGCATGGCTGTGTCGGTTCTGCTTGAAGGAAAGAGGCTCGTCCACCGCTTTTCAAAAGCGTATGAAATTGAAAAAATAGTATCACCCGCAGAACCAAAATACAAGAATCAAAGGTGTGTTCCGCGCGAAATAAGATGAAGATGAACGAAAATGAACATATAAAGAGGTCCTGCGGCGTTACCGATAAAGGCCGCGGACTTCCGGAAAAATGACCGGATCGTGCCCGGACGCGGCGAGGGCGGAAGCGGCCAGCATGCCGACGGAAGCGGCCTCAGCGACCGCGGAGTCCACCAGTTCGTGCACGTGGTGACAGTTCCCGGCGAAGGAGAGCCAGTCCGGTGAACCGAGACCGGAGACCAGCGCCCGTTCCGGAATCAGACCGACCGCCGTAACGAGGGTGTCGCAGGGAATATGCGTCTGCGCTCCGGTATCAAGCTGCCGGAGAAGAACGCCGGTGAGCCTTCCGCTGCCGTACAGCTCCGTGACCGTGGTCCGCAGGAGCAGCGGAATGCCGCTGGGCTCCAGAAAGCGGTGATAATTGCGGGCAAGTCCGCCGTAATGATCCCCCTGCTCCGCAACCGCGATGACGTGGGCGCCGGCCTCCTGCAGCCCAGCCGCCATGATCATGCCGAGATCCCCGCTGCCGAGGATAAGAATTTCGGCTCCGGGGAGGCGGTGCCGGAGATTCAGAAGCTCCTGGGCCTGTCCGGCGGTAAAAACACCGGAGGGACGCGTCCCGGCTACCGGGAGAGAGCCGATGGAGCGCTCGCGGCAGCCGGCGGCAAGGATCAGCCGATGAAAGCTCAGCTCCGTCAACCCTGCGCGGGAGGACAGAAGGGCACGACGATTCCCGGAGACGGAAAGAACCTCCGTCTCCGGCAGCAGACGGACACCGGTGTTCTTCAGCCCTGAGAGGAGAAAGGAGGCATATTCCGGTCCGGTTATTTCCGTACCGAAGACGGCCCGGCCGAAGCCCCGGTGACTGCACTGGCGGAGGATACCGCCGGGAGCAGAGGCACTGTCCACAAGAACCAGGTCACGGACACCCGCCTTCCATGCGGCGGCAGCGGCGGACATCCCCGCGGCGCCCGCACCGATGATCAGAAGTTCACAGTGTTCCATCTGCGCCTCCATACACGAGGGAATCCCCGCCGGACTGTGTGACCGCATCTTCCGATATGCCAAGTGCTTCCGCAAGGATGGGAATGAGCTTTTGCCGGCAGCGGGCTCCCTGGCAGGGCCCCATCCCGGTGCCGAGCCGGTGCTTGAGTCCGTCCAGCGTCACCGCACCGCGATGAATCGCCTCCAGAACTTCACCGCGGGTGATTCCCTCGCAGCGGCAGAGCAGTTCACCGTAATCCGGATTCTGCCGGACTGCCTCACAGCGTGCGTCAAAACCCAGACGCTTCATCCGGGGGATCCCGCTGCGTCCGGGAGAAAAGTCCGGGTTCGGAGACAGCCGCAGATCTGCGGCCGTCTTCTCGGCAAGATAAATCCCGAGCTGATCGGCACAGGTCAGACCGGGAGTCTTGACCCCGATCAGACTCCGGAAGCCGGGAGCGGGATGCTCGATGACAAAGCTGCCGATGCTGCTGCCGTCGGGACGCTGCGGATTCGGCCGGAGCGCCGCAAAGGAACGGATGATGTGGTCCTCGGAGAAGCCCGGGAAAACCTGCCCGGCGAAGCGGCGGACAAAGGCGAGGCCCGCTTCGCTCACGGACCAGTCAACCCCGTTCTCCCGCTCCGAGGGGCCGAGCAGCAGACTGCCCTCCACGGTTGGGACCGCGTTGAGACCTTTCCCGCCGTCTTCCGGCTCCGCCTGGATGATGTGAGAAGGATGCGGACCGGCATCCCGGTCAAGAATCAGATAGTCGCCGGAAGTTGGGTAAATGCTGACATCGCAGGGGAAAATGAGCCTTTGAACATGATCGGCCTGCATGCCGGCGCAGTTGATAATCGCTCGGGAGAAAAAATCCCCCTGTGTGGTGATGAGACGATAGCCGTCCTGTTCGGGACGAATGGAGAGCACACAGGTATTCCGAGAAAGCTGCGCCCCGTTCTGCAGGGCGTTTTCACAGGCGGCGATGCAGAGCTCCCAGGGGCTGACCGTTCCGGCGGTCGGCGCATACAGGGCACTGCTGACACCGTGGTTGAGGCAGGGTTCCATGGCTTCGGCCTCCCGGCCGGAGACCAGAGAGAGATCGGGCACAGCGCTCTGCAGCCCTTTCTCATATTTCGAGCGGAGCACGGCGTCCGCTTTCGGCCCGTAACTGAGCATCAGCGAGCCGCAGCGGGAGAAGGGAACGTCCAGCTCCTGGCACAGCCTGCCGAAGGCCTCGTTCCCCCGAACGGTCATCGACGCCTTCAGAGTGCCGGGCTTGTGGTCATAACCGGGATAGATGATCGCGGAATTGGCCCGGGAGATACCGGTACAGACATCCTCGCGGGCTTCCAGAAGAAGGATGGAGGCGTCCCAGCGGCAGAGGTTCCGGGCGGCAAAGCAGCCCAGCAGACCTCCGCCGATGACGGCAACATCGAAACGCTCCATCTCAGACCAGATCGATGATCTCGCCGGGCTGATCCAGGGTGTATCCGCCCATGGCGGTGATACGCTCCGCAAAGGCCGGGCTCTTCAGCGTCTCGATGAGCTGCCGGACCATGGGGGAAGACCAGGCGGTCTCAGGGATCAGCAGGTCATATTCTTCCACACAGACGGGGATGAAGTCCAGGTCATAAAGCCGTGCGGTGGAATAAATCCCCATGTCCGCATCGGCGGAGCTGCTGGCAATCTGAACGGCGACGGAGTTGTGGGTCATCTCCTCGCGCTCGTAGCCGTAGATCTGGTCCGGGCGGATGCCGTATTTCCCGCAGAGATAATCCATCAGGATGCGCGTGCCGGAGCCTTTCTGGCGGTTGACATAGCGGACCCCCTCTCGCGCAATGTCGGAGAAGCCCTGAATCCCAAGCGGATTTCCCTTCTGCAGCATGAGCCCCTGCTGACGCCCGACGCAGCGGACGAGGTAAACGCCGCCGTGGGGGAAGTACTTGCGGATATAACTGCGGTTATAGATACCGGTCCCGGTATCCAGCAGGTGGATGCCGGCGGCATGCGCCTCCCCGCGGCGTACAGCCATGATGCCACCCATGGAACCGACATGAGCGGAGCTGACATACATGCTGTGGTTGGCGGTATGGATCAGATCGGAGAGCTCATCCAGCAGCGGATCGTGGCTGCCGATAACGACGAGGGTGTTCTTGAGCTTTTTCTTCGCATTCAGCAGGCGGACACGGACCTCTTCACCGGACTGGAAGCCCTCGGTCCCCTGGGGAACCTCGACGATGCCGTCGGCCTTCATGAAGGAGGAGACCACGCCGCTGCCGCGGGGCAGAGGAGAAGCGGTGAGCCGGTCGCCGACATAGCCCATCCGGACGCGGACGTATTCCTGATACTTGAGACCGGAGACCACCGGCCGTGTCAGAATGGCACGGGTCCGGCTGCGGCTTTCACTCTCCCGGCCGAGCCACAGTTCAATCAGCGGCCGCAGCAGTTCCTCAATGACGATGATGCCGGAGACCGGGTAGCCGGGGACACCGAGAATCGGCTTCGGCCCGCGGCAGCCGAGGATCGCGGGCTTGCCGGGCTTGATGGCGATGCCGTGATACAGCACCTGCCCGACGTCCCGGATGGACGCGGTGGAGTAATCGTCGCGGCCGGCGGAGGAGCCTGCGTTCAGGATGACCATGTCGCACTCATCCGCAGCCTGCCGGAGCACGGCACGGATCTCGTCAAAGCGGTCCGGGACGATGGGATAGGTTTTCGGTACGGCGCCCCAGTCGCTCAGCATGGCGGAGAAAATGGAGGAATTGAACTCCAGGATTTCTCCGGGCTTCGGGTCGGCGCAGGGCGGGATGATCTCGTCGCCGGTGGGAATGATGGCGACGACGGGCCTGCGGATGACCTCAAGCTCCGTCACGCCGCCGGCAATCATGGCGCCGATGGCTGCGGGAGTGACCTCGGTATAGCCGGGGAGAATCATCTCTCCGGCGCAGATGTCCTCTCCGATCTGGCGGATATGCTGCCAGGGAGCTGCCGCGGCATGGATGGTGACGCTGCCGTCGTCGTTTTTTACAATATCTTCCACCATGATGACCGCGTCACAGCCCTCCGGCACCGGGTCTCCGGTGTCGACGACGACATACTGATCCTCGCGGAGGATAACGGGGGTGGTCTCCGTCGCGCCGAAACTGTCCCGCGCGTGCAGGGCGATCCCGTCCATGGCACTGGCGGCATAGTGAGGGGCATTGATGTTGGCATAGACGGCACGGGAGGTCACACGGCCGTAGGCATGCTGTACGGCGACCATCTCAGTCTGCGGGCCGAAGCCGTTTTCGCGCAGCAGAGCGAGGTAGTCTTTTTTCGCCTGCTCCAGCGGGATGTTGGTCAGATATTCAAAGCTCATGGTAAACCCTCCGTATCAGTTCAGATAGACCTGGACCGGAGCGCCTTTCGGAAGACCCTCGCAGTCCCGTTCAATGCAGAAAAAGCCGTCCGCTCCGGCCAGCTGTGTGATCAGCCCGGACTTGGAACGGATGGGGAGCGCCAGGACACGTCCGTCCTGACGGAGCAGCCGGCAGGCGTTCACCTGAGCGCGGCCGTGGTTGGCCCCGACACTCTCGCTGAGCTCTGCCGTCACGGACCAGAGAGGGCGCTCCCGCCCTGCAAGCCGGTCCAGCAGGGGAAGCACAAACAGCCGGGCGACCACGAAGGCCGCGACCGGGTGGCCGGGCAGACCGATGAGAGGCCTGTTTCCGACACGGCCCATGATGGTGGGCTTGCCTGGCTTGAGGGCAATGCCGTGCAGCAGCAGCTCGCCGAGCGACTCGATGATGCGGCAGGAGGCGTCCTTGACGCCGACGCTGCTGCCGCCGGAGAGAATCACCGCGTCGCACTCCTGCACGGCGCGGGTGACGGTTTCCCGCAGAAGCTCCTCATCATCCACGATGATGCCGTAAGAATGCGCTTCAGCTCCCTGCTCCGCAAGCAGCGCGCTGAGCAGGGCTGTGTTTACATCACGGACCTGACCGGGCAGGGGCTGCTGATCAGGCGGGACGAGCTCATCCCCGGTGGAAATGATGCCTACTTTCAGCCTGCGCTGTACCGGGACAAGCGTCTTCCCGATGGCGGCCAGAGCGCCGATGTCCTGCGCCGTGAGAACGCGTCCGGCTCGGAGTACGATCTTGCCGGGGCAGACGTCGTCTCCGCGGAAAATGACGTTCATGCCGGGGGCACCCGGCTTCATGATGCCGATGGTGCCGTCTCCGTAGTCTTCGGTATACTCCAGCATGACCGCACAGTCGGCCCCCTCCGGCAGTGCGCCGCCGGTCGGTACATAGGCGCAGTTTTCACGAAGAAGGGCAAAGCCTGCGTCCTCGCCCATGCGAATCTCCTCCTGGAGGGAGAGAACAGCCGGAATCGCGTCGGAGCAGCCGAAGGTATCCGCGGCCCGGAGTGCATAGCCGTCGACGGTGGAGCGGTTGAAATCGGGCACATATTCCTCCGCGGTGATGTCCGCGGAGAGGGTGCGCCCGGCTGCCGACTCGAGCGGAACGAATTCTGTCAGCCCCGAAATGGGTTTAAATTGGTCGTGAATCAGACGAAGAACTTCCTCGGGTGTCTTAACCTGCAGCATCTGTCACACCTCCGCGATGATTGAGCCGATATCCCGGTAATTGTTTCCGGTGAAGTGGCTGATTTCCTTCCGAAAGGCGGGAGCGCGGAGAATCGACAGCAGGCGGTCCGCCGCGTCCGTTTCAAGAAAATCTTTTCGGACCACGAGATCGAAGCGCTCTTCCAGAAGCGGGATGAAGTCCAGACCGTCGATCTGCCGGGAAATCCGTTCTGTCCCGATGGCGAGATCGGCCTCTCCGGAGGCAATTGCCGCCGCCATGGTCAGGTGCGAGCGCATCTCACGTTCATACCCCGCGACCATGCGCGAATCCAGACCCATGCGGCGGAGCTGCCCGTCCAGCAGAATCCGCGCGCTGGATCCGGGACGCCGGTTCAGAATAGAAAGATCCCGCCTGGAGAGATCGCGCCATCCGTGAATCTCCTTCGGATTCCCGGCGGCGACATAGAAGCCCTGGGTACGGTAGGAGATGTTGATGAGGGCGGCGGGGACTCCGGGCATGAGCTTCTTTACGAAAGGCGTGTTGAAGGCCTTCTCCTCGGCGTCATAGAGATGGCAGGCGGCCGCGGTGACCCGCTGCTCATAAAGCGAGAGAAGCCCTTCAAAACTGCTGAGGTAGCAGCGCTGGGCCGTCACGCCGGCCTGATGGAGATAATTGGTGAGAATGTCGAGCACAACATCCTGCCCGGAGATCACAAGCGATGGAAAAGCGTCCTGCTCAGGAGACAGCAGAGCGCTGTGAACATCAACCTGACGCACCGGCTGCACGCTCTGTTCATGGCGGGAACGGGCGATGTAGCTGTCCACGTCGTCCTGCGTGAAGCGGACCTTTCGGCCGATTTTATAGGAGTTAATCTCTCCGCGCCGGATCAGGTCATAGATCGTGGATTTGCTCACATGGAGAATGTCCGCGACCTCCTGGGTGGAGAGCGATTTGTTCTGTGCCATGGCGGATCACCTTCAAGAATCATATTCCCGATTATTATAGCGGGTTTGCGCCCATGATACAAGAGTTAGAGAAGTCGAACGTACAGACGGTTTCGTACCGGTTCGTACAAATTCGCACGGAGAAAGAGACAAAGAGGTGCTGTGTTCGGGGCGCTTCATACCAGTTCGCACGGAAATGGGGATGGAAGCTTGCCAGGAAAGGGAGGAAAAAATATAATAAAGTCATGCAGATCGAAACAAAAGAAATATTGTTTGTAATTACCAGGAATCAAATACAGGAGGTACATGATGAGCAACGCTTACTATGAAAAAATTGCCCGCATCAATCTGACCACCGGTGAGATCAAGGTCGAACCGCTGGACCTCAAAATTGCCCAGAAGTTTATCGGCGGCCGCGGCCTCGGCACCAAGATTCTCTATGACGAGGGCGTGGCAACCGCGGACCCGCTGTCCGCAGACAACAAACTCGTCTACATCACCGGACCCATGACCGGCTCCAACTCCCCGTCTTCCGGACGGTACATGGTCGTGACCAAGTCCCCGCTGACCGGCATGATCGCCTGCGCCAACTCCGGCGGCATCTGGGGCGCCAAGCTGAAGTTTGCCGGCTGGGATGCGCTGATCGTGGAAGGCGTGGCGCCGGAGTGGAGCTATATCAACATCACGGATGACAAAATCGAGATCCTCGACGCCAGAGAGTACCTGGGCATGCTGAGCGAAGAGATGGACGACAAGCTGAAGGCGAAGCACGGCGATGCGTGTTCCGTCCTGAACATCGGCCCCGCCGGTGAAAAGCAGGTGCTGCTGGCCGCCGTCATGAACGACAAGGACCGTGCAGCCGGACGTTCCGGCACCGGCGCCGTCATGGGCAGCAAGAAGCTCAAGGCCATCGTCGTCACCGCCACCCGCAAGCAGCTGGATGTCATCGCCGACGTGGAGGCCCTGAAGGAGGCCAACAAGGCCTGCCTCAAGATCATGACCGCCAATCCCCTGACCGGTGAAGGTCTGCGCGCCCTCGGCACCGCTTCCCTCGTCAATGTCATCAACGGCATCGGCGCCCTGCCCACCAAGAACTGGCAGGAGAGCTACTGCCCCACCGCCGATCAGTTCTCCGGTGAGACGCTGGCGGAAAAATATCTGGTCAAGCCCGGCGCCTGCTATCACTGCCCGATCGCCTGCGGCCGCGTCATCAAGCATGATGACAAGATCGTCGGCGGCCCTGAGTACGAGCCTCTGTGGGCCTATGGAAGCGACTGCGGCAACGATGACCTCTACACCATCGATGAGTGCAACCGCCTCTGCAACGAGTACGGCCTGGACGCCATCGGCGTGCCCTGCACCATCGCGGCGGCTATGGAGCTGTACCAGAACGGCTGTATCAAGGAAGAAGACTGCGCCGGCGTTCCGCTGGAGTGGGGCAGCAAGGAAGCCCTGATCGAGTGGACCAAGCGCATGGGCGACCCCAAGACAGAGCTTGACTGGCTCATGTCCTCCGGCTCTGCCCGCCTCTGCGAGCACTACGGCCACCCCGAGTTCTCCATGAGCGTCAAGAAGCAGGAGATCCCCGCCTACGACGCCCGCGCCATCCAGGGCATCGGCATCAACTATGCCACTGCCAACTGCGGCGCGGCCCATGTGCGCGGCTATATGATCGCGCCCGAAGTCCTCGGCATCCCCGCACAGCTGGACCGTACCGTCACTGACGAGAAGGCCGGCTGGGCCAAGACCTTCCAGGATCTGACAGCCGTCATTGACTCCATGGGCAACTGCCTGTTCACTTCCTTTGCCCTGGGCGCACCCGAGTATGCAAGCCTGCTCAACGCCGCCACCGGCACGAACTACACGCCCGAGGAACTGCTGGAGGTCGGTGACCGGATCTTCAACATCGAGCGTATGTTCAACAAGGCCGCCGGCATGAAGCCGGAGGATGACCGCCTGCCCAAGCGCCTGCTCACCGAGCCCATCTCCAACGGCCCCTCCAAGGGCATGGTCAACAAGCTCGACATCACCCTGCCGCAATACTATGCCGCCCGCGGCTGGGTCAACGCCTTCCCGACAGACGAGACGCTGAAGAAGCTCGGCCTTGACGAGTGCGTAGGGAAATAAGTATAATATCCGACAAGGGGAGGCTTCCCGCCTCCCCTTTTTCCTTTACCGGCAAATCAATCTGAAAAGGGAAGTGACACCATGATCGAAGTACGCTTTTTCGCCACACTCCGCGAGGGTCGGGGCAAGATCGTCCAGGTCCCCGCGGAAGAGGTTTTCACTGCTGCTGACCTGCTCCGCCGCTTTGCGATCCCCTCGGAGGAAGTCGCCATCCTGCTCATCAACGGCTTTCACTCCAAACCGCAGGATCCCGTGAAAGACGGCGATATCATCTCTCTCTTCCCGCCGGTGGGAGGCGGCTGAACAATGGACGAACGTTATGTCCGCAATCTTGGCGCTCTGACGGAACAGGAGTGCAACCTTCTGCGCACGAAGACGGTGTTTGTGGCGGGCTGCGGCGGCCTTGGGGGCTATCTCATCGAAATGCTTCTTCGCCTCGGTGTAGGGACGATCTGCGCCGCCGACGGCGACGTGTTCGAGGCGTCCAATCTGAACCGCCAGCTGCTCTCCTCTCCGCCGTCTCTGGGGCAGCCCAAGGCGGAGGCAGCGGCCGCGCGCGCCGCGCTGGTAAACCCGGACGTGCGCTTTGAGGCGATCCCGGAATTTGTGACGGAAGAAAACGCCGGCCGGCTGAT
>Ga0326513_10001312_pt1 | contig 19866 bp, 15 predicted proteins | sample 2_2465_0518_D_FD_203654 | JGI IMG/M metagenome (GOLD analysis project Ga0326513, IMG submission 203654) | Bovine rumen microbial communities from UC Davis, California, United States - 2_2465_0518 | ecosystem: Host-associated > Mammals > Digestive system > Stomach > Rumen | place: USA... | reverse complement strand
CCAGTCAAAGGCGGAAATCGCAGGCGGCGCGGTGCTCATCATCATGGGTTTGAAAATCCTGATCGAGCACCTGTTCTTCGGCGGCTGATTTGCATTTTTATTTTTGATGTGATATCATTATAAAAACACTGTTTGAGGTGAAATTATGACTCCTGAGGAAAAGCACAGAAAAAAACGGTACAGCGCCTATGCCATAATGATTTTGGGCGTGCTGATTTTCATTGCGGGCTGTTCATTTTTACAGCACGTCGTACTTGTTGTATTGGGAATGTTGGTGCTGTTCGCCGGCTTTATCCGCAAGTCGGTGGTAGACCGCAGGTACCGCGAGGAGGTAAATCAAATTACCGAAACCCCGGATATCGATTTCTCCGCAATGGAGCATAGACATAAGGGAAATAATAACGAATAAAGAATAAATAATAATTAATAATTGAGGTCGGGAAGACAGGTTTCTGCAATTGGAAACGCTGTTTTCCCGACCGTGTTTTAGTATAGCAAAGATGTCATTTCGACCGAACAAAGTGAGCGGAGAAATCCCCTTGTTACCGAAGTTGGTTTCCTGCTTAGGGGATCCTTCGACTAAATCGCTTTGCGATTTTGCCTTCGGCACCGCTCAGGATGACATCTGTTTTTATGCGGCAGTGATCTCAACGCCCTTCAATACTTACAACATCATCTATATTAATTGTATGATCGTCGGTGAAAACCAATTCTCTTTCAACGTAGTCTATCCGCCTTAAATTGCCCTGATACGTCAGGTAGCTTCCGCCTGATTTTCTTGAGTCGGGCAGGAAAAACCTGACCGTTACAAGCGGACGGCTTCCCAAGTTTTCTTTGAGAAATCTCAGCTTTTGGTTAAGCTCCCTTGCTTCTTCGTCGCTCAGCACATGCTTGCTGTCTGTAAGCCTTGCGGTTTCGCCTATCGCTTCGTCGTAGCCCGTCAGCGCGGCAAACGGAGCAAACTGCGCCGCGCGGTCGCGCAAAGACATAGGCATACGCGTTTTTGAAACCGGGCGCGGCAGGTTTATTATATCGCTGTAATCGTCCGTCATGCTCTGTGACCTCCAATCTGACCGTTGCGCTCAACGGCGGTCGCGCCCTGCTTAAAGTTCATGCCCTTTAGTACGGCGTTTTTGCCGTACCTCTCCTGCAGCTTTAGCACGGTTTGCTGAATTTCGCGCTCCTTTTTCAGCGCGCCTTCGTCCGCAGCTTCCTCGGCTGAGAACAAACTGAGCTGTTCGCATTGGCAGGCGATTTTGTCCTCGTACTCCGTGTGGTTCGCTACAACGTACATCCTGCGCACATATAGCGATGGGTCGGCTATCCTGTCAAAAAGCTCCAGCACCGCGCCGACTATCGCCTTTGACGACGAGGTGTATCGGTTAAGGTTCTGCGTGCCGTGGGCGTGAGCGGGAATCTGCCGTCCGTAAGCGTCTGAGGTGATTTTTCCGCTGTAGCCCGTTTCAATGCTTTTTCTGTCGTATCCCACGGTCAGCACCATCTGATTTGTAACCAGCTTTTTCCTGACCAAATCGAGCGTCAGCGACTCCGCCATCTCCTGAATAACAAGCCGCGCCTTTTTAAAATCGTACGCCTGTGAAAGCACCTGTCCTACGCTGAGCGAGGTGTTCTCGGGGCGGTAGGCTTTTATTTCGGCGATCGTGCACGGCTCATATCCCCACGCGTGGTCAATCAGAAGCTCGGCGTTTTTGCCGAACAGCTTGTACAGCAAGTCCTCCTGATAAACCGAGCACCGCGCAACGTCGCCCATTGTAAACATTCCGTACTGCGCAAGCTTTTTTGAGTAGCCCCTGCCTATGCGCCAAAAGTCGGTGATCGGCTTGTGCCCCCACAGCTTTTGGCGGTAGCTCTGCTCGTCAAGCTCGGCTATCCTCACGCCGTCCTTGTCGGCTTTGATGTGCTTTGCAACTATATCCATAGCTATTTTGCTCAGGTAAAGATTTGTTCCGATTCCTGCCGTAGCCGTAATTCCCGTCTGCGACAGCACGTCGCGGATAATCACGTCGGCAAGCTCGCGCGCGGTCATGTTATACGATTTGAGATATCCCGTCACGTCCATAAAAACCTCGTCAATCGAGTAGACGTGGATATCCTCCGGCGCGACGTAATCAAGATATATTTGATAGATTTGCGCGCTGACCTGCATATAGCGCGCCATCTGCGGCTTTGCGACAATGTAGTCAACCGCTAAGTCGGGGCATTTGCGTATAAAATAGTCAAACTGAGAGCCGCCCACAAGCTTTCCATTCGGAGCCTTGCTTCGGCGAATCGCGTTTATCTCGCGCACCCTTTGAACGACCTCAAAAAGTCTTGCCCTGCCGGGTATTCCGTACTGCTTAAGCGACGGCGACACCGCAAGACAGATAGTTTTTTCGGTGCGGCTCAAATCGGCTACAACAAGATTTGTGTCCAGCGGGTCAAGTCCGCGCTCAACGCACTCAACCGACGCGTAAAATGATTTAAGGTCAATCGCTATATACTGCCTTTGCATATCGTCACCGTCCTTTCGCGGAATGACATCTGTTTTTGTTGCTGCCATTGCCGTTGAAAACTATTTTCACCTTTATTATAGCAACATATGTTCGATTTTTCAAGTAGTTTTACGTTAACACGCTAAAAACTTTCGGTTGTTTTCTTTGATAGTTTGTGATATAATTGCCTTAAATATGTTTATGGGGTGGGTTATATGAAGCTTACATCGCTTTTTAATAAAGATAAAACAGTATTTTCCTTTGAGGTTTTTCCGCCCAAAAAGGAATCTCCAATAGAATCGGTATACGGAAAGCTCGAGGAAATTTGCGCGTTAAAGCCTGATTTTGTCAGCGTAACATACGGCGCAGGCGGCTCTGGCGGTCACAGCAGAACATGCGGGATCGCCTCGCGAATCAAGAACACCTACGGTGTTGAGAGCATGGCGCATCTCACCTGCGTAAACAGCACAAAGCAGATGATTGACTTTATGCTCGGCGATTTTCAGGCGCACGGAATCGAAAACATCCTCGCGCTCCGCGGCGACTATGTGCCGGGCGTTGAGCCTCAGACCGACTTCCGCTATTCAAGCGACCTCACCGCCTATATCCGCTCAAAGGGCGAATTTGACATCTGCGGCGCGTGCTATCCCGAGGTTCACATAGAAGCCGAAAACGAGGTTCAGGACGTTCTGAATCTCCGCAAAAAGGTTGAGGCGGGCGCGACACACCTGATTTCCCAGCTTTTCTTTGATAACTCGGTTTTCTACCGCTTTATCGAAAGAACCCAGATCGCGGGAATAGACGTGCCGATTGAGGCGGGAATAATGCCCGTTACAAATAAGAAGCAGATCGAGCGCATGGTATCAATGTGCGGCGCGAGTCTGCCGGCTAAATTCTCAAAAATCATGCAGAAATATGAGAACAAGCCCGAGGCTCTCCGCGACGCGGGAATAGCCTACGCGGTTGAGCAGATAGTTGACCTTATTTCAAACGGCGCTGACGGAATCCATCTTTACACAATGAACAATCCGTACATCGCGCGCAAAATCACCGAGGCGGTGTCAAGTCTTTTATGATATCGCTCGAAAAACTGAACCGAAGTGAAGCTCTGCGCTACCTCGGAGGCGCAAAGACGGCTCCCGACGAAAAAATGCTCGCCCTGCTCGACGACTGCGAGGAGCAGATAATAAGCCGCGCGCGGCCTAAGTATCTGTACAGGGAGCTTGAACTTCCAAATGACGAGCTTGTATCGGGAAAGGATATCGCGCGGCACCTTGAGGGCTGTACAAAGGCGGTAATTATGTGCGCGACCCTGGGCACGGATATAGACAAGCTTATCCGCGTTACCCAGATATCAGACCTTGCGCGCGCGGTAGTGCTCGACAGCTTCGCGAGCGTAGCGATTGAACAGGTCTGCGACAGAGCCGAGCAGGAGATATCGCGGCTTTATCCCGGATATCACATGACCTTCCGTTTCAGCCCCGGCTACGGCGACTATCCCATACAAATGCAAAAATATTACATCAATGAGCTTGACGCTCAGCGCAAAATCGGGCTGAGCACAAACGAAAGCTATATACTTGTTCCGGCAAAGTCGGTTACCGCGGTGATCGGCCTTTCGCCCGAGCCTATAGAACCTAAAAAACGCGGCTGCGCGGTATGCAATATGCGCGCGACATGCCAATACAGAAGCAGGGGGGAACACTGTGGATTTTAAAACACTGCTGAAAACAAGAGAATTTGTACTTCTTGACGGCGCAATGGGAACGATGATCCAGAAAAGCGGCGCAAAGTACGACCACTCTCCCGAAACATTAAATATAACCGAGCCAAAGCTTATTCAGTCTTTCCATAAGGCGTACATCGAGGCAGGCGCGGACGTAGTATATTCAAACACCTTCGGAGCGAACTCCTACAAGCTCGAAAACAGCGGATACACCGTTGAGGAAATCGTGGGCGCGGGAGTTCAAAACGCAAAAACAGCGGCTCAGGGCACAGGCGCGCTTGTCGCTCTTGATATCGGCCCTGTGGGAATGCTGCTTGAGCCTGCCGGCTCGCTCAGCTTTGACGAGGCTTACGAATATTTCAAGGAGCAGGTTATCGCCGGAAAAGACGCGGATCTGATCGTCTTTGAAACGATGACCGACCTCTATGAGCTTAAAGCGGCGGTGCTTGCGGCAAAGGAAAACAGCGACCTGCCCGTAATCGCAACCATGACCTTTGAGAAGAACGGAAGAACCTTCACGGGCGTATCGCCTGCTTCGGCGGCGGTAACTCTTGAGGGGCTCGGCGTTGAGGCTGTGGGAGTAAACTGTTCGCTCGGCCCCGACGAGCTGGAGCCTATCGTTGCGGAAATGACGCGCTGCACCGACCTTCCGCTCATAGTTAAGGCGAACGCGGGACTTCCCGACCCCAACAGCAACGAATACAGCATTATGCCCGACAAATTCGCCTCCTGCCTTGAAAACCTCCTGCCCTACGGAGTAAAAATCATGGGCGGATGCTGCGGCACAACGCCCGACTACATAGCTCAAATCAAATCGATGCTCGTCGGCAAGAGCTTTATTTCCTGCCCGAGAACAGCCGACACGACCGTGTGCAGTCCGAGCACCGCTGTTGAGATAAACGGGCCGCGAATCATCGGCGAGCGAATCAACCCTACAGGCAAAAAGCAGTTCCAAAAGGCGCTTGCCGACCACAATATAGATTACATCCTCACTCAGGCTTTGCAGCAGGTGAGCGGCGGAGCGGAGATTCTTGACGTAAACGTGGGACATCCCGAAATCGACGAAAAGGCTATGATGACCGCGGCGGTAAAGGCTATCCAGAGCGTGTGCGACGCGCCCTTGCAGATTGACTCAACAAAGCCCGACGTTCTCGCGCAGGGACTTCGCTGCTACAACGGCAAGCCGATCGTAAACTCGGTAAACGGCGAGGAAAAAAGCCTCAGCTCGGTGCTGCCGCTCGTCAAAAAGTACGGCGCGTCGGTTGTAGGACTTACTCTCGACGAAAACGGCATACCCAAAACCGCCGAGGGCAGATTTGAAATAGCAGAGCGGATAGTAAGCCGCGCCGAGGCTCTGGGAATTGACAGGCGCGACGTTTATATAGATTGCCTTACTCTCACCGTTTCGGCTGAGCAGGACGCCTGCCGCCAAACGCTCGAGGCTTTGCACAGAGTTAAAACCGAGCTGGGCTGCAAAACCTGTCTCGGCGTATCAAATATATCGTTCGGACTTCCCAACCGCGAGCTTGTAAACAGCACCTTCCTCACAATGGCTCTTGAGGAGGGACTCGACCTGCCTATAATGAACCCAAACGTCGCTTCAATGACGGGCGCGGTAAGAGCCTTCCGAGTGCTGCGCGGAATCGATAAAAACTCGGCGGAGTTTATTTCGGCGTACAACGACGCGGCTCCGGCTCCAAAAACTGACTCAAAGGCTGAGGTGGATATCTTCTCGGCTGTATGCAGCGGACTTAAAAACGAGGGCGCGGCGGCAACAAAAGAAATGCTAAAAACCACCGACCCCATGACTATAGTAAATGAAATGCTCATCCCAGCGCTCGACAAGGTGGGCGATGATTTTGAAAAGAGCAAAATTTTCCTGCCGCAGCTTATCCAGAGCGCAAACACCGCTCAGGAGTGCTTTGAGGTAATCAAGGCTCACCTTTCAAAGTCCGGCGGAGAAAACGTCAGCAAGGGCAAAATAATACTTGCAACCGTTAAAGGCGATATCCACGATATTGGCAAAAACATAGTAAAGGTTCTGCTTGACAACTACGGCTATACGGTTGTGGATCTGGGCAGGGACGTTGACCCTCAGCTCATAGTTGACACCGCCGTAAAGCAGGATATCAAGATGATAGGTCTTTCCGCACTGATGACCACCACGCTCAAAAGCATGGAGGAAACGATTCAGCTTGTTCGCGCAACAAAGGAGCTTCAAAACCCCGACGGCAGCAGCAAATGCGTGGTATTTGTAGGCGGCGCGGTTCTCACAAAGGACTACGCCATGAAGATAGGCGCGGATTATTACTGCAGAGACGCCAAGGAAAGTGTTGACACCGCAAAAAAGGTGCTTGGCTGATTGGAGATTACAATGAAATTAGTAAAAACAATCATATGCTCAGCCCTCGCCGTTCTGGCCGCGGCAGGAGCGTTGACGGGCTGTTCGGACAACAAGCCGAATTCCTCGCAGGTCAGCTATACCGAATATGTAACTCCCGAGGATTTCTCTACAACCGACGAGGCAAAGGAAAAAACTACCTTCAAGGGTACGGGCAAAAACAGTCAGCTTGAGGTATCCGCGAGTGTTTACGGAAAAACCTACACCCTGGGAAAATCAACCGTTGAGGATATGCTGGGCGACGGCTGGCAGAAGTCGGAGGACAACTGGCAGAAGTTCCCGTCCGACAAAAAAATCCCGGCTCACAGCGTAAATATCATCGCCAAAAACCTGTATCAGGGCGAGGGAGAGGACAAGCGCAGCCTGTTTATCAGCTTCAGGAACATAACCGACAAGGTCTGCACCACAGACAAATGCGCGCTGTCAAAAATCGAGATAAACGGCAGATACGACACCTTCCTCGGAGAAGCCGGAGCAAGTCTGTTCGGCGGAAAGCTCGATTTCAAAAAGTGCGTCGATTCAAGAACCTTTGAGGCGGAGCTCTGCAAGCTGGTTTCGCACGCAAACAAGACCGTTGAGGGCTACTATTACAGCACATATTACAAATACAGCTTCAAAATCAAGGACGGAAGCTCCTACATAGTTGTCCGCACCGACAGCGACACGGGCAAGCTCAGAAACATCAGCGCTTCAATCACTTTGGACGCAAAATACGGCGCGAAAAAATAACAAATCGGCGCTTATAAATAACAAAAATAACACTGTAAACAAAACAAACAAAACGTTGACAAAATGTCGACGTTTTTTTTTGTTAGTAATATTTTCGATAATTCCAAAAAATAATTCTAAAAAAGAATTATAATAAGAACACAATATTGTATATAATGTACTCGGATATCTGTGAACATTTTGTTATTTTGTACAAAAAAGTGGCAAAATATTCACCAGCTTAACCAAATGACGTAAGGATTGACGTCTGATTATTTTAAAGAAAAGGAGGAGGAAATTTGCAGAATTCTTTAAGTAAGAAACGCTTGCTGATAAGAAGGGTGCTTCCTTTGGTTCTTGCCATGGTACTTCTTTTGTCAACTGCGGTTGTTGCTTTCGGAGGCTTCGGAGCGGGCGCAACAGGTCTTGGCACCAACGAAACGCTGTATTTTAACCTGAGCAAAAACAGCTCGTGGTACACAAACGGCAGCGGCGATTTGTACGCGCGTTTCTACAAGGGCTCAACTCTTGTGGGCAACGTAAAGTGTACAATGCAATCAACCAATATCTATAAAGCAACGTCACCCGCTGTAGCAGCCGATACCGTTCAGCTTGCTGTTTACAACAGCACCACTGAAAAAGATCTGGTTTTAAACGACGCGAAAACGAACCGTGTTTATTTGCTCAACACAAAGAACTGGTCAAAGCCGTATCTTTATAACTGGAAAGACGGCAGCAAAAACGACGGCGCGTGGCCCGGTAAAGATCCCGGTATGACCGCGCTTTCGGGTAAAATGTATTATTATGAAATTACCAAGGGCAGCAGCTACAAGTACGTTATCTTCAGCAACAAGGGCGACGACCAAACAGACGACCTTGAAGTGTTTGACGATATGAAGTACTGGGACGGCGCAAACTCAAAGTGGGTAAAGATATTCTCGTCTTCAACCTCAAAGCTCAGCCTTTCAAGCAAAGCAAGCGATGCAAATGAAATTTACCTTGAAGGAACCAATCTGCGACTGAGTAAATATCAGTACTCCGGTCATGACAACTTCGCTGAGAAGACGTTCTATGTTTACAATCCGAACTGGACAAGTACAGCGTATGTTCAATATGACCTTTCTGATCCGTATCAGAGATATGTACAGATGACCAAGGTAGCAAACAAGCCCGCGGGCTTCTATAAGGTTACCTTGAAAATCGCTCCCGACGCTGCCATTAAGTTCTCGGCAACGAATTCAGGCGTCGGCGCTTCGCTGCAAACCACGTTCCCGGACGATACAAACCTGAACTGCTACAAGATGGTTTCGGGCGCGGAGATGTGGGTAAAACTGGAGGACGCGCAGAAGATAACAGCCAACTATTTTGCCGACAAAAATAAGAGCGGCGACGACAGCGGCAAGGCGTTCTGGGTAGACGCGACCTACTATGACTATCTGTCAGATTCCGAGCTTAACCAGGGCGGTTCATGGCTGAATCCCAGCAAGGTTGGTACAAAGTACAACAAGGATGAGCACCTGACTCCCGACGACTGGTATCCGTTTAAGCAGTTTAACAGCTACATCAGCAGAAAAACCTCGGGCGTAACATATCCGCTGTACTTCGGCAACTACTGTAACACCAACGGTTCATACGCTATTATGTATGAAGACGGACAGAACAATCTGTACAACCGTAACGGCGGTTACGCAAGAGAAATGATGAAGTATCATAACTTCAGCTATATCGCGAACAACTCCAACGGTTTGCCGAACTACAACTATTCGGTACAGAAGTTAGCGGCTTCTTCGCTCAACAGCAACGGCGACATCATGTTCCACGGAACAACAACAACAATGCCGTATTTCCAGCAGACAACATCAGATCAAGGATATGCAAAAACCATAAAGTCCTATTTCCCGTTCCGTTCAACCTCAACAGGAACAGGTAATAACAAAGTTACCACATATTCCTTTAATTCCAAGAACGCAACCGATAACGTGTTCTTTAAGTGGAGCGGCGGATCGCCCCAGTCTGTTGCTTACGGACAGGGCACAGGCTACGGTGTGAAGGACGGCTTGGCTGATTTTAACTATCCTGACTATAAAAATAACCAATACCGCGGTTATGGTATTTTCCCGTTTAATAATAACAGCAGTCATAACGAAAACAATCCGGGCAACAAAAATCTGAATTATGGCTTCGGCGTAAGAATGGATATGAACTTCCGTGTTCCTGCCGGCGGTACGCTTCCGGACGGAAACCCCGTAAAGTTCTCATTCACCGGCGACGATGACCTTTGGGTTTATATTTCACCCGTTAAGGATGACGGTACTGTTGATTATTCAAAGTCGCAGCTTGCTCTTGATTTGGGCGGCGGACATAAGGAATCAACAGGTAATATCAACTTTAAGAAGATGAAGTCGTATATTACCAACGGCGCCGAAATCAAAACTAACAACAATTATAACGAAAAAACCACTTACATCAATGACAACTACGGTTGGGGCCTTAACAATATCCGTATCTGGGCATGGAAAGAAGACGGTCGCAGCGGTAACTGGTATTATCCCGTAAGACAGACTGACGGAAAAGCCGTATTTACCGCTGATCAGGAATCAGGCGGCGTAAAGCTCGGCGATACCGACAGATTTAAGATCGCCAAGGGCAACTGGGAAGCTGAAACAGCAGTAGAAGGCGCTACCCAGGGTATTTTCGGCAAGGTTATCTACACCGACAACCCAAGATACACGGGCGATGATTTCAGCAATAAGTGGTACAACAGCTCAACAAACAAATCATCAAACTTAGACAAAACAAAGCTTGGTGTAACAAATACCCTTGATCCCACCAAGATGTATCACATGACCGTATTCTATATGGAGCGCGGACTTATTGAGTCCAACTGCAAAATCGAGTTCACCATGACTCCCGCGCAGAACGACTACCAGGTAGAAAAAATTGTTGATACAACAAAGGTCAACTCAGGCGTTGCTTCAGTTGTTCAGACAAAAGACAAGTTTGCCTTTACAACAAACGGCATCTACGGCGGTTCATCTGTAAGCCGTAACGACGCTAAGCTCGGCAACAACGAGTTAAAGGATTACAACAACCAGTTTGACACCGGCACAAATCTCAATACATCTGAGGGAACGGCATATGTCGGCAATACAGGCACTGTATCAAAAACAGAGTATTCAACCAATTGGATCGTAGCCAATACCGACACAGGTCAGATCGTTAAGGATGTTAACAACTCTAACGCTCAGGGTACAGGAAAATCAACAAGCTCCTTTAACCTCAAGAGACAGGATAATTCAAACGACAGTATCCACCTCAAATCAACCTTCACCAACACTCCCGTAACTGCTCCTCTTAACGTAGTCAAGAAGATTTACGAGAAGAACGAAGAAGACCAGACAGTCGAGTCAAAGAAGATCGCGAACTTTAAGTTCAAGATGGAGGTTGACCTCAACGGCGGTACAAACTATCAGGCATATCCGCTTGACTACACAGCAGCCGGTCACGCGGGTAAGATGGACGAAAACGGTTACTTCACATTCAGCTCTGACGAAACCGTAACCGTTCCCAACCTGCCCAAGAACGCGACCTTCCGCATTACCGAAAGCAAGGCGGCAGGCTACACAGCAAGACAGTCTGTTATTACAGGTACTGTAGGTTCAAATTCAACCGTAACCTTCAACAATGTTGTTACACCTTCAACCGACAACATTACAGGTATCAAGAAGCTTAACGGCGTTAACTACACAGGCGATATGTTCCGCTTTAAGCTTGAAGGCTTCGATTCAATGGGCATTGCTCCCACCTATTCCGAGTGGACAAAGTCTTCGGTTTCAACCAAGATGACACTTGACAACGTTACAAACGGCGAGATCAAGTTTAACCTCAGCTTTACAGAAGCCGGAACCTACCGTTACAAGTTCTATGAGGATACTTCAAAGCTTGAGGAATACGACAATCAGCACGGAACAAGCTACGCCAAGGACATCAAGGTCGAAAACGGCGAGTTCTATGTTGAGGTCAAGGTTACAGCCGAATCTGACGAGCTTACGGTTGAATCGATCAAGTACTTCAAGCCGGTTTACTTCCAGAATATGGTTGACATTGACGAAACCTTCATGGGTACTCCGCTTGACAGCGCTGAATTTGACAACACCGTTACACCTGCAAGCGTTTCGGTTTACAAGACCGACAGCGCTCAGGAACGTGTTGACGGCGTTTGGTTCTATCTGTTTAAGGTAAGCGGCGACGGCGCAAGCCTTGACGACGCGGAATATGTTAATGCGTTACAGACCAAGGAACAGGACGCTAAGGTTTACGACCAAAACGGCCAGCCTGTTATGGATGAATCAACAGGTAAGCAAAAGGTTGAAAAACAGCACGGTGTTGTAATATTTGACAACATCGACATCTATAAGGATTCTTCATGCTCAACACTTACCGAAGATCCTTATCAGTGGTATTGCCTTGCTGAAGGCTATGACCCGTCAAAGGGACTCAATGTCAGCCAGAAGAAGGTATACTTCAAATTCCCGACAAATGACAAATATGACTTTGCCGTGACCGATTGGGTAAACGGAATTCTTAAGAACCCCCAGACAAGCGGTAACGGAATGGACATTTTCAAAACTGTCGGTATTGGTATAATCGGATTAGCAGCGCTTAGCTTCGGAGGATATATGATTTATATAAGAACACCCAAGCGCCGCGCTAAAAGAATAAGAAAATAATAAAAAAGGAGAAAAAACATGAAAACAACTAAAAGAGTATTTGCTCTTGTACTTGCAGCTATGATGCTCGCAATGATGATTCCGTTCGCAGCTTCTGCGGCAAACAACAGCCTTACCCTTTCAATGTCAAAGGACGGATTTGAGTACGCTGTTTATCAGGTAGCTACAATCAACACCGAAACAGGTGTTTACACAATTAACACAAACGACACAAACGTTACTACTGCTATGAAGACCAAAAATCAGAGCGGTAAGGACTTCCTCGCTGCTCTTGACGCTGCTTCAGACCCCGGTACATTTGTAGGCACAGTTAAGAAGGGCACAAACTACACCACATCTACATTAGGTATCTACTATGCAAGAGTTTCTGCATGGCCTGACGGCGTTCAGAACAAAAAGAACACAGTAGTTGTTCCCCAGTACACCGACGGTGCATGGGAGTTCTCAAGCGCTTCAATTGACCTTTCAACAAGCGGCAAGGCAACAAGCGGCGACATCAGCGTTGACAAGGGCTTCAGCACATCTGCTGACAACCACCCTATTCTCATGAACGGCGAAAACCGTGTGACAGAGCAGTTCAAGGGTCAGGACGACACAGTATACTTTACTCTTGAGGCTACAATCGTTGGTTCAACAGACCAGAAGGCTAAAAAGTATGTTATTTACGATACAATGAGCAAGGGTCTTACTTACAACAACGACGCAAAGGTTTATTATCTTGACGCTACAGGTACAGAGGGCAGCGATGTAACAGCTGACTTCACAGTTGAAACAACCAAGACTAACGCTAAGCTCACAGGCGAATATGCAAACGGAACCTACATCACAGTTACAGCTAAGGATGACACACTCAACGGCACAGCTTTCTATGCTGCAAAGAAGGTAAGAGTTGTTTATTCGGCAAAGGTTAACAACGACGCTAAAGTCGGCACACCCGGTAACCCCAACACAGACGGTCTTGAGTACACAAACGCTGCCGGCAAGTCTGACGACGTCGAAGGACCCGAGGTAAGAGTTTACACTTACATCGTTCGCGCTTGCAAGGTTGACGCTTCCAACAACAACACTCCTCTCGCAGGCGCTACAATCGGCCTCTTCAAAACACAGGCCAACGCTGCTGCAGGCACAAGCGCTATCGCTTCAGGAGTAACAGGCTCTGACGGTTACGCTAAGTTCATCAAGTCAGGCGACACTAACGAAGTAAGACTTGCTCCCGGCAAATACTATGTTAAGGAGACAGCTGCTCCCAACGGTTACAACCTCAACACAAAGGTTTACGAGGTTACAGTAAACGAAACAACAAGCGGCGACGGTGTTAACGTTAACACTCCGGCTATCACCAACACAATCTCCAAGCTTCCCCAGACCGGCGGCGAGGGCACAATGATGTTCACAATCATCGGCGGCAGCCTTATCCTCATCGCAGGCGCTCTCTTCGTAGTAGTTATGAAGAAGAAGTCTTCAAAGTAATTTAACAATTCAGGTTAAGAATTAATAAATTATAAATCTTTACGGCTCAAAATCCTGCTTAGGGTTTTGAGCCGTTTGATTTTGTATGGACTTGCGTTTTTTTTGCTGTGTGGTATAATAATAACAATACATATATAAAAGGAAAGCGCAATGAAAAAAATTATTCCGATAATTGTTATCTTGCTGATTTTTTTGATCGGCGTGGGAATTCTCGGCTATCCGCTTGTCAGTTCGGTCATAAACAACATCGACATGCGAAACGCCGAGGACACCTATGTTGAAAAATCAAAGCAGATGGAGCCCAAAGAGATCAAAAAACAGTTTGACGAGGCAATAGCTTACAATAAAAGTTTAATATCCAACATGATCCTCACCGACCCGTTTGACGAGGAAGCTTACAAGAAAATCGGTGAACGCTACACCAAGGTGTTTAATACCGGACCTGCCGGATTGATGGGTTATATAAAAATCCCGAAAATCAATGTAAACCTGCCAATCTATCACGGCACCTCGCTCGAGGTACTGTCCAAGGGCGCCGGTCACCTTGAAAACACCTCGCTGCCTGTTGGCGGCACGGGAACGCACAGCGTAATTTCGGCTCATTCGGCGTACCCGACGCAAACCTTTTTTGATTATCTTACCGATATGGAAGTGGGCGACAGTTTTTATATTTATGTTCTTGACCGCGTTTTGAAGTATGATGTCGATCAAATCAAGGTTGTTTTGCCTAACGACACTTCAAACCTCTACATTGAACACGACAAGGATTATATGACTCTCATTACCTGCACCCCCTACACAATCAACACCCACCGCCTGCTTGTGCGCGGCAAACGTGTTCCTTATGATCCCAACGATAAAACCGATATCAACGCGGTAACGGGCGGCGAAGGATTTTTGTTCTTCTTCGGCTACCGTCTGTCATACTGGACAATCGGCGGAATCATAGTCGGCTTCCTGTTCTTTGTTGTAATCGTAGTGGTTCTCCTTGTAATGCTCAACCGCAGACGCAAGAAAAAAGGCAAATACTCAAAGAAAAAATCAGATGAAAAAGAAAACAGCGACTCAAGTTGATTGCTTTGAGCCGCTGTTATTTTTTCAGATCATACATACATGTAGTCCATTCCGTATTCGTCGGCAGTCGGTTCATCACATCGGCTGACTGCCTGTTCGGGAACATGCATAGCTTTTAGCTGTGCAAGCTTTCTTTCCCTCTTTATTTTCTCCGATGAAACTGCTGTTGCCGCCGATATACCTGCCGCGGCAGCCGCTAATAATAAAAGCTTTAACATATGTAAATCCCCTTTCCGTTTAAGTTGACATAAGTATAACATACCGACCGTGACAAGATACGGACAAAAAAATAATTGACTATACAAATACAAAATGCTATAATTTTGACAGGGTTCGACAAATTGCACGGAGGGGTAATAATGGCAAAAACACAGGTCAAATATTTCAGCGGATACATCCGCAACTTCAAAAAGCTTTGCGCGGAGCTTGATATCGCGGCGGATCTAAGCCGTGAAAAGCGCGAGGAAGAAATAGTAATCAAGGCATATGAAAAGTGGGGAGTAAAGCTTACAGACCACATTTTCGGCGCGTTCGCGATCGGCGTATATGACGCGGAATCGGATAAGCTCTATGTGATCCGCGACCAGGTAGGTCAAAAGCAGATGTTCTATGCGGTGATCGGCGGCGAGCTCGTGTATTCGGGCGACATCGATGAAATCGTAAAAACAGAGGGCTTTGAGAAGCGCCTCAATAAAACAATGCTCCAGCAGTATCTTTTCTACGGCTATCCAATCGGCGAGGAGACCTTCTACGAGGACGTTTTCAAGCTTATGCCGGGCTGTTACATCGAGTGGGACGGCAAGACCGCGCAGGTCAGCCGCTACTTCAAGCCCGAGTTCATGCCCGACGCCGCAAAGACAGCCGACGAATGGGCGGCGGAAATCGAAAAGGTTGTTGATGAAATCCTCGGCGAGGAAAGCGGCGACGCACAGCTTCCGTACAAGGAGAGCTTTCTTTCCGGCGGCGTAGATTCATCATATCTGTTTGCCGCAAGCGACGCTGTCTGCGCAAACACGATAGGCTACGAGGAATCGGGCTTTGACGAGTCCGCTCTTGCGCGCCTCACCGCTGAGGTGCTCGGCAAGGACTTTCGCGTAAAGATGATAGCTCCCGAGGAGTATTTCAGCAGGATCCCCACCGTAATCGATAAAATGGGACAGCCGCTCGGCGACGCTTCGGCGGTAGCATTCTCAATCGGCTGTACCGCAGTGCGCGAACACGCAAAGGTCGTATACTCGGGCGAGGGAATCGACGAGTTCTTCGGCGGCTACAACGCCCACAAGCGCAAGCTCCCGTCAGACTGGACATACCTCACCTGCTCGCACATCATGTCAAACGAGGTCGTAAAGTCGCTCATGCTCGACTATGACGAAACCGTTGACCCTGCCGCTCCGGTGGCTGAGCTTTGGAAGTCGGTACAGGGACAGGACGAGCTTGCTCAGAAGCTCACGATCGACATCTCGCTCTGGCTTGAGGGAGATATCTACCTCAACACCGACCGCACCAGCACAGCCTGCGGAGTTGAGCTTCACACCCCGTTCAGCGACCTCAGACTGTTCAACGTGGCAAGCAAGATCCCTGCGGAGTACAAGTTCTTTGAGGATCAGAACAAGTACGCCTTCCGCAAGGCGGCGGCTTCAAAGCTTCCCGACAAGGTAGCCTTCCGCAAAAAGGTCGGCTTTGCGGTGCCAATCCGCAAGTGGCTCGCCAACGCTCAGTTCAACCTGCCTATTGCCGAAAAGCTCTTTGGAGAAACCTCTCAGAAGTTCTTCAACCAGGCACAGCTCAGGGATATGTGGACAAACTACCTTGCAGGCGAGGAAACGCTCTGGAACAGAATCTACGCGATCTACGCGTTCCTGCTCTGGTACGACCTAAAATTTTAATAAGTAAATTGCTTCGGCTCGGAAATAATCCGGGCCGATTTTTATTTACAAGATGTCATCCTGAGCGGTGCCGAAGGCAAAATTGCGAAGCAAGTTAGTCGAAGGATCCCCCAATGCAACAACCTGTGTTTTCCTGTTTGGGGGATTTCTCCGCTCACTGCGTTCGGTCGGAATGACATCTAAAGGAAACGAAAAGGGCGCACACATGGGTGCGCCGCTACGTAATTTCAGAAAGTCATACATCATATTAAAAAATAAATAACCTTTTTCATAATATTAATGAATTTTTGTTGTATTTTCACCCGAGATGTATTATAATAAATTATATATACGGTATATACGAAAACATATAGCCTCAAATCAAGGAGTTTATTATGAACAGTTTTATAAAGTCAAGCAGACAAAAGCGCAGAGTACTTGTTGTTGACGACGAATTGGTGAACCGCGAACTGCTCGACGCTATACTATCGCTTAACTATGAGGTAACGGGCGTGCCCAACGGAAGCGAGGCAATGAAGGCGCTATATTCCGCTCCCGAGCCGTATTCGCTCATACTGCTGGATCTGCTCATGCCCCAGATGAGCGGCTTTCAAGTGCTTGAAGCCTGCAAATCCGACGAAAAACTCAAAAAAATACCAATAATAGTAATGACCTCCGAAAAAAGCGCGGAGGTAAGAAGTATAAGAATGGGAGCCGACGACTTCATTCCAAAGCCCTACCGAATGCCCGAGGTGATCATTGCGCGGTGCGAAAGGATAATTGAGCTCAGCGAGGAAAAAGCCTTATTCGCTCTCTTGAATCGGACAGCGTAACGGGGCTGTACACAAAGGACTTTTTCTACGCGTACCTGCGCCGCCTTGTTCAGGGCAGTAAGCCTGCAATGGACGCAATTCACATTGAGCTTGACGGATTCAGAAGTTTCAACCACTATCAGGGACACGAAAACGGCAACCTTCTTCTTAAAAAGACAGCAGAGCTTATCAACCGCGAGCTGGTTAAGGTAAAGGGGATCGCCTGCCATCTCAGCTTAGGCGAATTCTGCGTTTACTGCAGACACAAAACAAATTACCCGGAAATATTTGAAAAATGCAGCGCGAGCTGTCGGAGGAAGAAGGCTATGACGCGGTAACGCTAAAGGCGGGTATCTGCGAAAAGGTTGACAAGACGGCGGCGCTTGAAAGCTGGTTTGAATGTGCAAAAACCGCCTGCCGCGACGATGCGGCGCGCGAGGGCGTTCAGACTGAGATATACAGCGGAAACTTCCTTGAAACGGACAGGCTTGTTGAGCAGCTTAAGGACAACATTCAAAGCGAGATCAGGCAAAAGAATTTTATACTTAAATATGTTCCCGTATATCGGCTCGACAACGGCGACGCAAAGCTTGTAGGCGTTGAGGTCAAAACATTCTGGAACACTTCACGGTTCGGGATGATTGACCCCGCGCAGTATGTGCCGCTTATGCAAAGGCACGGATTGATCGCCGAGCTTGACAACTATGTACGCCGCGAGGCTGCGGCGCAAATCAACCGCTGGAGAAACAAATTCGGGATCATGCTTTCGGCAACGCTCAGACTGTCGGGAGCCACGCTTTCCGACAGTAAAATCGTATCGAGATTTGACGAACTTGCAGATGAATTCTCGCTTTCATCATACTCATTTGTACTCGCGGTCAAGGAAACGCTATTCTCCGCCGACGACGGTCAAAAGACTGTAGATATGATCAAGGCGGCTGACAGCGGCTACTACGACATAGTGCTGATGGATATCCAAATGCCGCACATGGACGGCTATGAGGCGGCAAAATTAATCCGCTCTCTCCCTGAATCCAAAAAAGCCTCTATCCCCATAATCGCGGTAACGGCAAACGCGTTTGCGGAGGATAAGAAAATCGCGCTTGAGGCGGGAATGGACGGCTATCTCGCAAAGCCGTACGATATCCCCGAAATGATGAAGCTGCTCGGAGATTTGCTCTGTTAGTATAAAGTTTTCAAATTCAGGGTCGGCATATGTTTTCGTGCGGAATTCTATGCTGACCCTTTAGAGCATATTATAGTTACAAAAAAGAAAAAACCAGATACTCTGCATAAAATAATGGCAATGTTTTGTCTAATGTCTACAATTAAAGCTATAAATAACAGTATGATTTTCTACTACTAATTTGCGTTTAAACATTGTATTTTGGAATAAAAAGTATTATAATATACAAAAATAGCATAAATTTATTGTTAAACGCAAAAATTCGCATAGATACTTTTTTATACTTAGTCCGCACGGATCAGCCGCGCGGAAGATAATGAAAGTAAGGAGAGATAGTATGGTTACTGTTGAAAAACTTAACGGCTTCGGAGCCGATACCGATGAAGGTATTTCGCGCTGCTGCGGAAGTGAAGCGCTGTATATCAAGCTTGTTAATATGATTCCAAACGAAAGTAACTTTGAAGTGCTCAAGGACGCTCTTGAAAGAAACGACCTTGACAAAGCATTTGAGGCGGCGCATGCGCTCAAGGGTGTGCTCGGCAATCTTTCGCTTACCCCAATGTATAACAAGTCGGTTGAAATCACCGAGCTTCTTCGCGCGCGCACAAAAACAGACTATGAGCCAAAGCTTGACGAGCTTCTCGCAATGCGCGACAGACTCACTGAGCTCTGCGCCAGCTAAAAGCTTTTACAGTTGAAAATTGAAAGTGGAAAAATTAAGGTCGGGAAGACAGGTTTCCGTAATTGGAAACGGTGTTTTCCCGACCGTATTTTTTTATCGATTATATTTTTAACCCAAACAGAACCCTTTTCTGCGATCGCATGCAATTGCATGCGTTTGCAGCCAAGACAAAGATAAAGACAAAGAAAAAGATAAAGACGATGACAAAGAAAAAGACAACGCCACCGATAATTGTAGGGTTCGGTCTTGACCGAACCGTGGTTGAGAATTATTGGTCTGTTTATAACTTGCGGTACGGTCAAGACCGTACCCTACAATTGCACTTGGTTTCCTGTCAGGGGAATCACCTCGGCTATGCTCGGAATGACATCAATAAATAAATGTAGGGAACGACCCCTGTGTCGTTCCTGAGTTGAGAGTTGTAGGGGCGACCATTGGTCGCCCGCGGATAGGAAACGTTGTTTTCCTAAATAAAATCGGTATGATAGGATAATACGGTTAGCGGGCGTGCAATGCACGCCCCTACAATTAATACAATAACGTTATATAGTGAAATAATTAATCCAAACACTGTTCCTATTGCCCTCGTATTTTCCAATATTTCTATTCTGTCTCGCGAAACGCCTTACGTTACCGTCCTATCAAACGTTAAGTACCCATCCTAAAAAACTCGACTTGAATAATATTGCCCTCGTATTTTCCAATATTTCTATTCTGTCT
>Ga0326513_10001311_pt1 | contig 19866 bp, 33 predicted proteins | sample 2_2465_0518_D_FD_203654 | JGI IMG/M metagenome (GOLD analysis project Ga0326513, IMG submission 203654) | Bovine rumen microbial communities from UC Davis, California, United States - 2_2465_0518 | ecosystem: Host-associated > Mammals > Digestive system > Stomach > Rumen | place: USA... | reverse complement strand
CGAAACTAAAACTACTACAATATGGTGGTCAGACAATTCCCAGACTTCCGTTACCGCAGACCCCAATACAGAAGCCAATGAATTTACCGGGTTCTGCGCCGCTTGTGCCAAGAAGCTTTTTGGTAATAAGTCTACATACCTCAATCAGTTCGATAAGTGGACAGTAAAGATTCCTGCAAGACAGAAGGCAGAAGCCGAGAAGAAGGCTGCCGAGGAAAAGGAACTTGCTGAAAGAAGAGCCAAGAGAGCCGCAAAGAAAGAAGAGCGTAGGAGACAGAGACTTATAGATGATATCACTAAGTCTATTGTCGATGATTATAATACAGCAGATATAATTGAAGCTGCTGAAAAGAGAGCCGTTGAAAAGTATGGTGTTCCTTCGGATTACATTGCTAATCGTAACAATTGCGAGTGTGATTGTTGCAAGGAGCAGGACGAGGTGGTGAGTATATGAAGATGGAAGCTCCGCAAATTATAATGGTCTGCCTCTTTGTATTCAATCTGGCAATCCATATGGCAAAGCACGGTGAAACAAAGGAAGGCGAAAAGTATAATGCGGGTATAACATTCCTGTCGATTATGATTGAGACAGGCATATTATGGTGGGGAGGATTCTTCGGATGAAGGCAAGAGTAATTAATAAGAGTAATAATACGCAAGTGCCTAAGAGGATAATCAAAGATAAGGAATACGCAAGGAGGTTTTGGGAAGAGTTGAAAGTTCGACTACCTGATGGCAACTATGGTAATAGCTTTGAAGAATGGTACGAAAAAATCAAGCTTGTAGATTTCTACAATAAAGCGTCTGCGATATGGCAGAGACATAATAAGTGAGGTGTGATATGGCAGTTAATGAAAGTCCTATAAAACCCGATGAACTAGAGTCTAATATTCCCAAGAAAGATTATTATAACAAGATGATATATGTTGCGGGAGCATATGGTGGCTCTGATGCGAACAAAAATTACATCGAGCATTGTTGCCGAAAACTGTCTGAGGATTATCCCTCATACTGTTTCATCAATGGGGTATCTGAATTTGCTCATTGGTATGGTAAGTCAAACTCAATTGTTGATGATCTGAAACGCTGCGTTGCACTTTTAAAAAAGTGTGACGAGGTTTGGGTTATGACTCAGAGTGATTGGCAATTTTCGCAAGGGACAATGGTTGAGATTTTTGTGGCGAATGAAAATGGGATCCCTGTTGTATATGACAAGGATAAAGCGATAGGAATTAATAAAGGGGAGTGAGTTTAGTGATTCGGGTCAAGAAGCGCGACGGAAGAATTGTTCCGTTTGATGGGATTAAAATAAAGAATACTATTCAGAAAGCGTTTAAGGCTGCCGGAGTTGAGAACGATTTTAACGCCACCGGATATGTTCTGGCAAAGTTGAATAAATACATAATTCTTGAATATTCAGAAGATAATCGTCCGATAGATATAGAAGAAGTGTTAGATATCGTAGAAGATATTCTTATGGATTTCGATAAAGCTACCGCAAAGGCGTTTATAAAAGAGAGATTTTATAAGGAAATTGAAGAGAAAATTGTATATAATTTGGGTTTGAGAGGGTGATGAAATGAATATTTTGTACTCCACAGGTTGTCCCAGATGTAAGGTTTTAGTAACTAAGTTGGACAGCAAGGGTATTTCATATAGAGTAGTTGACGATGTAGACGAGATGATAAAGCTTGGAATAACAACAGTTCCTTGTCTTATGGTTGACGGTAAGCTGATGGACTTCAAGGAAAGTGTGAAGTGGGTAAATAAACAGGCATAAGAAAGGGTGACGGACAATGGACATACATATTAAACTTGACAAAAATTTCACTACACAATATAACAAACTACAAGATGATTACGGAACTGATATGGCTAGATTGAATGGATTTGACGATAATCAACTTTCATATACAGATTTCATTGATAATTTCATTGATGAGCCAACGGTTGCTGATGCAAGTATAGATGGAAATAGTAACGTAAGACGTAAGGATATTGTTACTCTTTTATCTGAAATGCCTAAGCCTCATAGAAAGCTACTTGCTTATAATAAGATTTATTATGAATACAAAAAGGCATATGGATTCAAGGCAGCTAATGAATGGCTGTGGCGGGAATGGATTGGACAGTTGTACCTTCACGATGCTGATACATCCACATTTAAACATTATTGTTTTGCCTATGATTTAAAAGATTTAGCCGAGAAAGGATTGTTTTTCCTTGGCGAAACATTTAACCCGAAGCCACCTAAACATCTCACGACATTTGTGGACTTTGTAAAGGAGTATATTAACTTTGCAAGTAATCGTTCTTCTGGCGCAATAGGACTTCCCAATCTTATCCCTTATATGTTTTATTTTTGGAATAAGGATGTAGAGAATGACTATCTAGGAATAGCTACTTCTGGACAAACAGAGGATTATGCAAAACAGAATGTACAGAGATTTATTTATGCTCTTAATCAGCCGTGCGTTAGAGATGGTCAGCAGTCAGCTTTTACTAATACTTCTGTCTTTGACCGTCCTTATTTTGAAGCTTTGTTTGGTGGTTCTGAGTTTCCAGATGGTTCTTTCATGATTGATTATGAGGACGAAATAATAGAATTTCAAAAGTTATACATGAAAGTTATGTCCGATATTAGATCAGAAAATATGTTTACCTTTCCTGTAAGCTCTATATCTCTTTTGAGACAAGATGGTAAATTTGTAGATGAAGATTTTGCCAAGTGGGCTGTGAGACATAATATGAAGTGGTCTGATAGTAACCTATTTATTGATGACTCCGTATCAAGCCTCTCAAATTGTTGTCGCTTAAAGTCCTCTATTCGTGATTTAGGATACTTTAATTCTATTGGTGGAACGGCGTTAAAGGTTGGTTCTGTTAAGGTTTCTACAATAAATCTCGCCAGATTAGCTCTTGATACGAATAGTAAAGAAGAATATATTGAGGAATTAAAGCATCGTGTATTGTCGAATATCAGAGCCTTACATATCGTAAGGAACATAATTAAACGTGATGTTGAAAAGGGGTTACTTCCTAACTTTACATATGGGTTAGTAGATTTTGAACACCTTTATAATACAATTGGGTTCATTGGAATCTATGAGACAATGAAGAAGTTTGGCTTTGTTTATACCGATAAGTTTAATAACACATATTATACTGATGAAGCGGCAGAGTTTGGTAAGCAGATATTTGACACCATGCGTTCCGTAGCTGATAAATTTATCGAAGAGAATAACTGTGATTATATGATAAATACAGAACAAATCCCCGGAGAGTCCGCTGCATCTAAGCTGATGAACAAAGATAAGTTCTTTTATCCACAAGCTGATATCTATGATCTCCCTCTTTACGGCAATCAATTTATTCCACTTGGTATTCAAACAACGCTTCAAGAGCGTGTCCGCATCCAAGCAATGTTTGATGGATTCTGCAATGGTGGTAGCATACTTCATGCTAATTGTTCGGCTCCTTTTGACGATTTTGATAAAGCATACAAGCTCACTGAGTATATTGCGGATCAGGGCGTAACTTATTTTGCGTTTAATACCAAAATACAGGCTTGTGAAGAAAATCATGCTTTCTATGGAACTGTTTGTCCTGAATGCGGTAAGCCTGTTGCCACAGAATATACACGAGTTGTAGGATTTTATACCCCAATTAAAACGTGGAGTAAAGAGCGTAATGTTGAATATACTATGCGTAAATGGGAGAATGTAAATGCGTGAAACAATTACAGTCAAGGGTCTTATTGATGAGGATTTTGTAAATTATCGTAAACTTTCGATGTTTATCGCTCTTGGTCATTGTGATTGGAAATGTTGTAAAGAAGCCAATATACCAATTACAGTATGTCAAAACTCAGAACTCGCTAAAGCAAAGGATATTGTAGTGCCTATCAGAGAACTCTTTGATAGGTACATCAATAATCCGATTACTAATGCAATTTGTATCGGTGGACTTGAACCCATGACTGTTTCGGGCTATGTCCTCGATTTGATTGAATACTTTAGAACGCATGGTTGCGAGGATGACTTTGTAATCTATACTGGTTATTACAAAGACGAGATTCCTGCAATTGTAACTCAGCTACAGAAATATCCAAATGTAATTATTAAGTTTGGTAGGTTTGTTCCTAACAGTAAAGAGCGTTATGATGAAGTCTTAGGAATAACATTAGTGAGTGATAATCAGTATGCAGAAAGGATAAGTTGATATGAAACTAAAAATAATCCCCAATCCCGACAAAGAAAAGAGATTGGAAGTTGCAAAAGCGGTTAAGGATAATGATGGGTTTTGTCCGTGTGAATTACAAAGGACTCCAGATACAAAATGCAAGTGTAAAAACTTTCGTGAGCAAGATTATGAGGGAGAATGTCATTGTGGTTTATGGATGAAGGTGATCTCAAATGAAGAACCGTGAATGGTTTCAGAACACGGCAACTATTGATAGGCTGATGAAAATGAATAAACACTTAACTAATACAAATAAAGGCGTGTGTATATTAAATTGTCTTATATCTGATGAAGATGATGTATGTGCTTATTGTAGGGCTAATTATTGTGAGGGTAAAGAAGCTTGTTTCTATTGCTTGCAAATGTTCCTCAACAATGAATACGAGATATAGTGTTATTATACAAATATAAATCTATATATTGTGTACATAACACCAATAAAAGCTGACTTTTAAGGAGTAGAAAAAATGTACTATGAAATATATCCCTGTCCCGAATGCGGCGGGAGTGGCAGGATTGTTTATGTCGGTGGGCGAAATCTTCATCCAGTTGTAAGATGTAAGGATTGTGGTTATACAGAAGATTCTTATTTTGGTTTCGATCTCGAATCAACGGCAATACAATTATGGAATGAAAGGATAATGTATCGTAAATGGAAAAGAAATTGCTCAAAGACAGTTTTGTGATTAATGCACTCAGAAAACAAATCCCTCAAAAGGTAACTAAAACACCTTATTTTTATGGTTATACATACGGCTGTCCTTGTTGTGATAACATTATAAGCTCTACTAAAAATAGCACGATAAAGTATTGTAATCATTGCGGACAAGCATTAGATTGGAGCGAGGTATGAGAGATATTAAGCGTTCTAAAGCTGCGAGGTTATATGCGTTTAGTGACTGGGTACACACATATGGTATATTGATATTATTCGTGCTTGTTGTGATTGCAACACCTCTTGTTGTAATACCTGTTATGGCAACGGCAAACGAATCATTGTGTATTCCGATAGTGGTTATTGATACCTTGTTTATAATAGTATGGTGTTTGACTCCTGAATACAAAAGTATAGAACAGTGTCAAGAGTTAATGAGCGAAAGGGAATACCGTAAGCGTGAAAGGAAGAATAAGAAGTGGTTGATATAAAAAATGGTAAACAGCAATCCGATCTACGCCTTGCACGTATAGATTTTAGTTGGTGGTGTATTGACATTGATTCTAACGATTTATATTGCGCCACTTGTGGGGAGTACGTAAAGGATCATAATGCTATGAAGAATTGTCCTAAATGTGGGTTGTTTATGACAAATGCAACGGAGGTTGATTAATTGAAATACTTCGGAAGTAAAAGTAGAATTGCAAAATACATAGTCCCTATTTTGCAGAAAGAAATTGACGAGAATCACATCGAGTTATATATAGAGCCGTTTGTAGGGGGGGCGAACGTGATTGATAAAATCAAATGTCCTCATAAAATAGCCAATGATCTGAACCCCTATTTAATTGCACTTCTTGACCACATTGCAAACGATGGTTTCCTTCCCGATTCTGTTTCCAAGGAATTGTACGATAAAGCAAGAATAGCTTGGCGCAATAATGATTTGAGCGAATTTGAGTTATGGGAAATAGGAGCGATAGGTTTTCTTGCGAGTTACAATGGTCGATGGTACGATGGTGGTTATGCAAAATCGGGTTACGAAAAAACTAAGTATGGACAACGTTATCGTGATTATTACAGAGAAAGCAGAGATAATCTTTTAGCACAGGCACCCTTACTTAAAGACGTACTGTTTTCTTGTGATGATTATCGTCACATAGGCGAAGTTACAAAGGGTATGTTAATATACTGCGATCCACCTTATGCTAATACCAAACAGTTTCATAATGCCACGAATTTTAATCATAAAGAATTTTGGAACACAATGCGAGACTGGTCTCAGAGCGGTGCGATTGTTTACATAAGCGAACTTGAAGCACCCGACGACTTTGAATGTGTTTGGGAGCAGGAAGTTAGTAGAAGTGTTAATGCAAAGAATAAAACAAAAGCTACTGAAAAATTATTCAGATACAAAGGAGAATAATTTATGAACACTTATGGTTTTGAAGTCACACACGGTTATGAAATCTTCAAAGGCTTTGTCGAAGCCGAAAGCAAGGCACAGGCGATACAAAAAATATCTGATAAAGATTGGAATGACATTATTGATACATATGATTGCGACGAGTTTACCGAGAGTTATGAGATTTTAGATGTATGGGAGTGTGACTGATGGAAGTAATGACTGATTATAAAAAATTATGTGGAGTATTGAGAGACATTGGATGTAAATTCTCAACAGGAAACAATTACATTGAGATACACCCTGACTCAATGACTACTTTTGGCGGTGTTTGTATAGACTTCTATGACGATGGTTCATTCGAGGGGTTTGCCGCCTCAGAATAATAAGGGGTATGTTATGAAATACTACATAAGCGACCTACACATAGGTCACAAAAAAGCTATTGCCTTTGATAAACGTCCTTTCTTCGATTTGAATGATATGAAAGAAACCATCATCACTAACTGGAACAATACTGTTACACCAACTGATGATGTGTATATCTTAGGCGACTTCTTCTGGGATAACGATGAGGCTCCCGATATTCTTTCAAAGTTGAATGGTAAGAAATATCTTATCAAGGGCAATCATGATAGACTGAATAATCAGATGCGTTCGCACTTCGAGTGGGTCAAGGACTATGACGAAATCAAAGATAACGGCAGACACGTTGTTCTCTGTCATTATCCTATAGCTCATTGGCATAATGCTGACTATGGCTACATTCATCTCTATGGTCACATACACACAGCAAGAGATTCAAGACCTTTTGATGAATACAAGGAGCAGATGAAGAAGCGAGACTTACCTTACAAATGCTATAACGTTGGCTGTATGTTACCCTATATGAACTATACGCCACGCACTTTAGATGAGATAATAAAGAGTAACGAGGAAAGCGAATGACAGCACCGAAGAATGAAACTATATGCTTACAGGCTCTCAACGAAAAGGGCACGGTAACGCACATCATCACAACAGATAAACACAAAGATACGTACAAGCTCTATGAGGTATCCGGCGATAAGCCGATTTACACTAAGCGTAAGTCGGATAGCCCTTTGGAGTTAGAGAAATATATTTGGGGGTGACACTATGAAATGGTATGTTTACTACGAAGATGTAAATAAAAAGAAGATAGAGAAGTTCAATATCTTTAATCATGCTTGGTTTACCGATGATTGTATTAAAATACTTGAAAAGTACACAGGTAAGCGCAAATTATCAGAGGATGAAATTAGCAAGCCCAATCCCGTGACACTGAATGATATAGCCGAGGATATCAAACATGAACTCATGTACTATTTCTGGTCTAAGTGTGAATGGGAGATACTTCTTGCAAGCTGGACAAGCCCCGATGACGAGAGGACTCATAAGAAGATTGACATATACGATCAGGTGATGATGAATTATCCTGCCTTTATTGAATACCTCTGGTATCATCAGAACGAATTAAAAACAATGAAACGGAAGTGAAACATTGATTGGAATATTATTATTTATAGTTGTCTTTATAACAAGTTTTATAACCAAAGTCTCAGTAATGATAATTGTTGGTTCCGCGATATTAGCACTACTTGACGTAGCATTGATAATCATTGGTCACAGTGGAGGTGGTAAGAAGTGAGAAAATTGTACCTTGATAATTCAGCTACAACAGCGGTGACAAGGGAAGTCCTCAATGAGATGTTGCCGTATTTTACCGAGGAATTTTATAATCCTAGCGCACAGTATATGAAGGCGAGACTGGTAAAAATGGCAATTCAGAAAGCCAGAATACAGTTTGCCGAAGCTATAAATGCCGAGCCTGAGCAGATATTCTTTACATCGGGTGCAACTGAGAGTAATAACATAATCGCTAGAAATTACCACGTTGTAGCTTCGATATATGAACATCCATCTATGCAGACTGGAACACGGGTTAAGGATGAAAAGGAACTTAAAAGGATACTGAACCATACAAAAAAGTATCACCATGAAGATATGATTCTTGAAGTCCTATCATGGCAAATGGTCAATAGCGAGACAGGTGTGGAGTTTCCAATTAAGAAAATCGCCCAATTGGCACACATGAATAATATGCTGTGCCACTCTGATATGACCGCTGCTTTTGGTAAGGTTCCTATTGACGTTAAAGACCTTGATATTGATTTTGCTTCGTTCTCTGGTCATAAGTTCCATGCACCCAAAGGTATCGGTGTTCTGTACATAAAAGACCCAAAGAACTTTAAGGGTGATATTATTGGTGGTGGTCAGGAACGTGGGATTCGTTCTGGCACTGAAAATGTTCCGGGTATCGTTGCGATAGGAAGTGCAGCGAGTCTGTACAACTATAACGCCGAACACAACAGCAATGCAAAACAGGCTAGACTATATGTTCTTAGTCGGTTGAGGGCTTCAATGCCCTGCGACTTCAAGCTTCTTGGAAATGATGATTCTGACTACTACCAAGTGCCTAGTATTATTAATATCGCCATAAAGGGTATTGAAGGTGAAAGCTTAATGATACTTCTTGATGGAAAGGGTATCTGCGTATCAACTGGTTCCGCTTGTCATAGTGCAAGCCTTGAAGTCAGCCAAACGGTTAAGAGTTTTAATCTCCCACCCGAATATGAACATGGCACAATCAGGATATCGTTTGATAACAGCTTTGATATGGACGATGCCGATTATCTAGTAGATGAAATTGTTAAAGCTTGTAAGTCACTTTTGGCACTGAAAGGAATGTAAAAAATGAAGGATAATACAAAATCTTGTCTCGCCCTCATTTTGGGGGCATCTGGGTCTGGTAAAACTACCATCTGTAATGAACTTGAAGAGAAGTACGGACTGAAAGCCATTCCATCGTATACTACAAGGGAGCCACGAACTCCTGATGAAAAAGGTCACACCTTTATTACTAATGAGGAATTTGACAAGCTTGAAGATATCATAGCCTACGCCGAAACTGACGGCAACAGATATGCCGTAACTAAAGAAATGCTTGAAGATGAACAGTATTCTCTTTATGTTGTTGACTTGACTGGACTTAAATATCTCCATAAGAACTATCATGGTGATAGACCTCTGGTGTCTTTTTACATAGATGTTTCCGCATATGAAAGATTCTGCCGAATGATTGACCGCAAAGACGATAGAACTCCGATTGACAAGATGAAAGCTGCACTCAATAGAATAGAACATGATGCCGTTGAGTTTAATAGGGACGAAGTAATGAAACACGTTGGGTTTATCGTAGAAAACTCCAATGGTAAGTTGAACAGTAATGTTGCCTACATAAATCGGATATGTGGACTGTATGGTATTGGCGATAAGGATAGAGTAAAGGAGTAAATATGGAAGTATTACAGGATAATTATCACGGTCACGCGCCAAATGTTTACAACGTTCGACAATTTGATGTACAATGCGAACATTGTAATTCTAAAATAAGAGTAACTGAGGATGAGCTTAAAACTACCGTCTTGGGCATATGTACGTTTGATTGTCCATGCTGCGGCAAGACAAGTGATATTGATGGACTAGAATACAACTTGACGTATGACACGCTTGTATTTCCCAAACATTGGTTTATACATAATAAAGGTGTTCGTGATGTACTCAGTATAGACGATTGGCTTGAATCCTCTCAGCAATATTTGGAAGAAGCTGTTAAGACATTGTATTTTAACTTAAAAGAAGTTAAGATACCCGAAGAAAGTGATGAGGAAATATGCAGGAGATACTTCATGGGTGATACGATACTGATAATGTCTAAATACCGTGATGAAGAAGATTGTACTAAGTATTGTTATGATATCGACATTGTTAAGCAACTTGCCGACACTAAAATAACAGATCAGTTTAGGCTGGTTGATTATAGGAAGTAAGAAAGGAAGATTTACATATGACAAAGTTTGAGAAGATTAAGATTAAGTATTTCGACAATGAAATTGATAAGATTAGAAATATTGAGGGCAAATCCGATTGGTTTGATCTGAGAGCTTCCGAAACCGTAACTCTGAAAGCGGGAGAGTTTGCTCTTATTCCTCTTGGGGTAGGTATGATTCTTCCTGATAACTTTGAAGCCAACATAGTTCCTCGCAGTTCGACCTTTAAGAACTACGGTATTATTCAGACAAATTGTTTCGCAGTAATTGACAACTCCTATTCGGGAGATAATGATATGTGGCGACTTCCTGTGTACGCTACCAGAGATGTAACCATTAATAAGAACGAGAGAATTTGCCAGTTCAGAATTAATGAGAGACAGCCTGTCATTGAATTTGAAGAGGTTGCCAAGCTTAATGATACTGATCGTGGCGGTTTTGGAAGTACAGGTGTGAACTAACATGATGTACAAGTGTGAGAATTGTGGCGGCATCTTTGACCGCCCACTTCTCGTTGAAGAAGATTTCGGATATGAAACTTGTCTTGGACACGTATCAGCGTATCAGCAATTTAAGGAATGTCCTTACTGTAGTTGTAACTTCTACTATGAGGTTGAACAGTGTGAAGAGTGCGGAGAATGGTTTCCAACGTATAGAATTTACTCTACCAAAGACAAGACAGGAATCGAACATCTTACTTGCGAGAAGTGCGAAGAGAAGTATTATGATGAAAACGATGAATAATGATTAGGAGAATTACATATGATAAAGGTAGAATTACTTAGACACCCTACAGAAGAGGATTGGCTGAGGTGTAAGACTCTTGCACTTAATACCGTTGGTAAGAAGGCAGTCAATCAGCCTACAGACAAGTGGAAGCATGATATCATCAAATGCGCCCACAGTCCTATTAGAACACTGATGTTTACGATTAGAATGGAGATACCGTATTATACTAGTGTTCACTTTGTAAGGCACAAGTATGGTGTTGAGCATTATGTGACTAGTCAGCGTAATGACAGGCAGGACAACTATGATAGAACAAAGGCACCGCAGGATTCCCCTGTGGTACACATTATGGATGTAAATGCTCAGGAGCTTATCTTCATGGCGCATAAGAGGTTATGCAATCAGGCAGACCCTATGACTAGAGAAGTAATGCGATTGATTTGTGACGAAGTTGCTAAGACCAATCCGGAGTTTACCGGGTTTCTTGTACCTGAGTGTGGATATCTTGGTCATTGTAATGAAATGTTTCCGTGTGGCAAAGGATGATTGATATGACAACAAATTACAAAAACTATAATCTGAGTAATCTCATGACCGCGAAGGAACTAAAGGATTACTTGAAGATTGGTAAGAACGCAGCTTACGCCTTGATAAACAACGATGAAGTACCAGTCGTAAGGATTGGTAATAAGAAGTACGTTGTGGTTGATAGGTTACAAGAATATCTTCATAGAAACCTCAGATAACCGTAAAAAATAAGGAGCTATCACTTAATTGTGACGGCTCCTATTTTTTATTGTTTATAATCAAATGTCAAGCTGTTGAATTGTCTTTGCCTTTTCTTCTTCTAGTAGGTGTACGTATGTGTTATACGTGAACGACACGCTAGAATGTCCAAGCATTTCGGATATTATCTTTATATCCACGCCCTTTCGGATCATTAAACTGGCAAAGGTGTGCCTCAACGTATGCAGACCTTGTGGCTCATTAATCTCCGCGCGTTTACAAATTGCGGAATATGAGTTAGATAAGGTTGACAAATCACGTTCGCCCCCACAGATATACACATAGTCTGAACTTTGTGGCTTCCGAATCTTGTATAACTCCGACAAATATTTCTCCGCAGATTTGGTCATGTGTACAATTCTACTTTTTTTGGTCTTTGTACTCTGTTGCTCAAACACTTGACGTTCTCCATCTTCGGTATATGCAACAGCTACATTCGCGCTAACTCGGATATAATTCTCTTTGAAGTTCACATCTCTCCATTTAAGGGCGACAAACTCTCCGGCGCGTAACCCTGTGTATATCAGGGATACGATAGCTAGACTGTTATCGTACTCTGTTCTATACCAATGAGTGGTCAGAGCGGTATTGACGAATCGCTTAATCTCGTCATCGTCAAAGAATCGTATTTCTTTGGTCTGAGTGAAGTACTTCTTCGCGGGTAACTCAACCCTGTCACCGCAGGGGTTGTTAGAGATTATATCTTGCTTGCAAGCATATTTCAAACCCTCATTAGTTAAGACATATGCTTTGTGTATAGTAGAATAACTTAATCCTTTTTGGAGCAACCCACCAATTAACTGATTTTGGATTATAGCAGGGGAGAGTTCATTAAGGTTGTAACCGCCAATATACGGCTTAATGTTATTGCGCCATGTACACATATCTCTTGTGTAACTCGATGGTTTGAGTTTTGCTTTTTTGATATTTGTCAAATAACTCTCAAAGAATGATGTCACCGGGGTTGCTTGTGTAACAGGTTCATCGTCAACAGCGATAAGAGTCTCTTTAAAGCCCTTCATCTTGCGGATAACATCTTCTTGTGAACCTGCATAAAAACGTTTGTATTTAACTCTACCGTTGACGTATCTGCCGTTCTCTACCTGTCCCACCCACTTCTCAGTAGTTGAGTCATAATAAACCGAGCCAACGTTCTTGATGTGCCGAACTTTCTTACTACCTTTGTTTGCCATACACATCACCTCTCTTGCACCATATTATAGCACAGAAAAACGTGTTTGTCAAATGCAATATCGTGTAAAAATCGTGTAAAAATAAAAGAAAACTAGGGACGGATAGGGACAGATAGAGAAAGTCAGAGAAGTTTCTAGTCCGTTGCTAAATATAAAAAGACCCTGTAAAACCAACGAGAATCGCAGTATTACAGGGCTTTTGAGATGGAGGCGCCATCCAGATTTGAACTGGAGATCACGGAGTTGCAGTCCATTATATATATACTGTTAAAACACTGTAAATACAAGGGTTTTAAAGGGGTGACAAATCGCTACATCGTGTAAAATCGTGTAAAAATTATATGAGTATATATTCATATGTAAACTTTTTGTAAAACTGACCGTAAAAATAAGGGAATACTTATCTGGTAATTCAGATAGGTACTCCCTATTTTTTGTCTATATAACTTGCAAACTCCTAGAATGTATGCAAGAGTATAGTATTAACAAGCTAGCTCTAATCCAAAATATTTTTGATAATTGTCCAACATAGATATGTTAGAATATGGAAAACATTTTATGCCATAAGTAGATTCGTCTATAACCATTTTGAGGGCTTCTTGTTTTTGCTCGTCTGTGAGATTTTCAAATGATTTCCATATATAACCAAGATAAATAGTATTGCTATTTCCGTAACAATAATTCCTTACTCGCTTGGCTGTTTTCTCATCTATTGACAATGCTTGCATTACTTCATTATAGGTCTCACACACAAGCTTGATCTGATTGGTAACAGGATTTATGGCAAACTTTGGCGCACCTTTGGCGGGAGATAGTCTTAATACTTTGCCACGATGTTTGGGAGTGTTATAATCAAATACTCCTTCAACAAATTCTATTTCGTTGTTACAAACTCCGTCACGAATATATTCTTTTTCTTCATCGTCCAAATCTCTAAACCAATACCACCATTTGCCTAATTGAACAATACTCTGATCGTCACAAGCAATTTTTATTTTACTCGGTTCACCTCTATGTACAAGTGTAGCTTTGGGGCTATGGTAAACAGTTAATTTGTGAGTTCTTACATCCTCTCCTACAATAGCATTATAACCATAAAGCGTTTCAGGTAATTCGGATAAAGGAAGATTATGAGGTTCACATTCGGAAGCACGACGAAATGTAACATTATTAGCTTGAAAACAATGTTTATCCATGCAGTGCCAAACATTATCTCTTGTAACGTTATATGCGTTTGCCGCTTCTGCCATCGACCTATATGTTGCAAGATATTTGCCGTATGGGTATGTATAGGCATGAATTAAAAACTCTCTGTTGGGGCGAATAAATTCTTTAATGCGTTCAGGAGTTACATGGTGAGCATCAGATTTACGTACCCAAACGTAACCGTAGGCTGTTAAATAATCATGAGGTTTATTTTTTTCGTAAGGATTTTTAGAAAAATTATCAAGACAGAATTGATGAAAAGTTTGCAGTACGCTATTAATTGCCCTCGAACGTCCTAATGCTCGATTTATTTTTCTCCCAGCTTCTAAGACACTATTATACTCTGCTACAAAATTGCCTTCTAAATCAAATTGACATACTTTCCATTCTTCCCTTAATATTGGGGTTCTTTGTTTGCGCCATTTATTATAAGACAATTTAATTCCTTTTTGTGCTGGAATCAAATTATACCCATAATTTGCATTTAATGTATTGAATTTATTTATCCAATACTGTTCTCTTTCCCAAAGCGAGCTTTCATCGCACTTCTCTAATATATAAAAGCAAAAAGCCTCCTGAGAGTATTTCTCCCAAGAGGCTTGAAGATGTTGGTTATGGTGGTAATGACCTTTTAATGATAGTATGTGGCTTACCCACCGATCATAAATATTTATACTTTGTCCAATATATTTCTTACCATTGACATTATTGCTAATGCAGTATATTCCACACACATCAAGTTTCTTTTTGTTGTCTGCTTTTATATCGTCTACATTATAAATTTCTATATATGTCACTTCCTTACTGTTTACATATCAAGTTCGTCCTTTAACTGTGTCAATCTTCTTGTATCAGTTTTGAGATAATGCTTTCTTGTTACATCTGTTCCACTGTGATTGAGTAGTGCCGATATATCTTCTAAAGGCATACCAGCAAGTGAGTACAATTGGGATTGCGTATGCCGGAAATCATGTGGGTGCCATGAATCAACCCCAATCATCTTCCCAATCTTCTTGCACCAATCATTTAATGTTCCTGTACTAATCGGCTTGTCCTCTGTGTTATGTCCTGAATAGAATACCCAACCATAATCATTTATCTTCTGAACTTCACGCTCTCTTTGAAGCTGTAACAAAAGCTCCTTTACCTCATTGCTAAAGAACAGATCAACAATTTTGCCTTCCTTTTCAAGCACATCCTTGACGATTCGATTCTCGAAGTCAATCTGTTCCCACCGAATGTTAGCCACCGCATTTACTCGCGCCATCGTAGACAGCGAAAACAGTGCATAGGTTTTCAGTTGAAGATTTCCATATTCTGTAAGCTTATCCTTCATTAGCTGAACTTGTTCTTTGGTAAGAAACGTCTGTGTTACAATCGGCAATCCCTTTTTTGGTCGGTCAAGAAATTCGCAGGGGTTCTCTAGTATAAGCTTTTTCTTTCTAAGGAACTTATAGAATGCGGAAATTGCCGCCATTCGTCTCTTCATGCGCTCCGTGTTGTTGCCTTGCTGTTTGCAGAAGTACAAGAACTCAGTAATGTCATCATCGGTTAAATCCTTAACACTTTGATTAAATTGATTATCGAGTATGTAGATAAACCATTGCTGTAAGTCTTTCTCATACTGATATATAGTCTTCTCCGACAGGTCACGCAAGGACATATCAACCTTGTACTTCTGTAACAACTTCTGTGTTTCAGGGTTTATTTTTTCTAACTTTTCGGGGTCATACAATACTACTCGTTTACTGCGTTTCGCTTCAACAGCCAATAACCCCACCTCCTTTATTTCTTTTTTATTATTCATCTTTAATAGCAATTCCTGCCGCTATATAAAAAATCTGTCCACCGACTTCATAGAAGCCACAAAGCTGCGGATCACCGTATAATACCTGATACAAACCGTCAACTACCGATGTACCAGAATTATCAATCAAAGGTGCTAGCAGCATATAGTTTCCTCTGGTATTAATTGTGAGGTCTGTATAACGTCCAGGAGTTTCACCAAACGACTTAACAGTTCTGAACTCTCCTTCATAGTAACAAGACCACCACGCGCACTTATTCGCTCCGGCTCTACCAAAGGACATTGACATATAGCCGTCCGCTCTTGGAGCCATCATAAGTACAGCATCAGAATTTGCAACCATTTCCGCATCCCAGTCAGTGCTTGATGAAATATTAACTCTAAACGTATCAGAAAAACTGCCACCATACGTTCCAAGCGTCCATGATGGATCTACTTCTTGATACGGACTTGTCTTTGCCTGAACGTTGCCGAAATACAAACATGCTTCTGTATCGCTCGTGGTCGTCACTGAGTCATAGTCGAATACCGACGACGAATACAAAAACATTGATGGCAAAAGTTCAAGCCTATCGTACTCTGTCGTTGAAAATATCTTATGCTCCAAATTATGAGTATCAGCAAATGTTTTGGCTATGGGAATGCCAAAATAGCCCGAATCTTTAGGCACATTCACGGTCACACTACTGTAGCCGTCCGCACCATCATCACTCGCATTATACACGCCGTTCTCGGTAATGGTCTTTTCCGCTGTTGAGAGTTTAATCTGCGCACTGTGAATCCGATCCAATCCTTGTGATGTTTTGATATTTAAGCTCATTTTATCACCTCTAACTTTCTATGTAAGACATAACCGCCCGAACAAGTCGGAACGGTCAATCTTACATACTATATATTGTGGTTTATTATTTAATAACATACTATATAATGTGTTTTACATTGGATAAAATTTTACTTTTATGTCACATCCTGTGTCCAATTTCCATTAACCATTTTGTAATTATCTATATCACTCCATCCGCTCCAACTATTGTATTTAGTATACATCTGCTCCGGTTGTGGCTCTCCGCCATCATATTCAAACGTAGTCTCGCCCTCGATAGTCGGCAGTGCGGGGAGCGGAACGGGCGGGTCTTGCAACGTCCCAGTTGATATCTCTGCGCCAGTGACAGTATACTTGTATGCGCCAAAAGTAGACGGCGAAGCATACGTCGACATTATACTTATATAGCTGCCCGGCGGTATTTCGTCCATTTCAATAATAATGTCCGTATCGCCGAGGTTTGTAACCTCGCGTGCTAAAATAAATGAGTTTTGACTATTTCTGATGCCGACCATCAACCTGCCATAGTTGCTAAATTTTTCGACGTTTATCCGGCATTTAAATCTTATATTTCCGTCCACATAGGGATATATACCTATACTTTCATAGTATGTCTGCGTGCTCCCGCTTTCCACGGTAAAACTGCTGTTGTCAGGCGCTAAAACCGTTATGGTTTCTTGCCCGTATAACGGCATTTTCGCGATCTCTGTTATCGAGATTTTGTTATAACGCCATATCTTGCCTACACCATAGTCCACATATTCGTCCTCACCGAGTGGCTCGTCACCGATGTAGATTGGCGTGGTGGTTGAGGTCGTGCCGTCTGATACGGACATCGGCAGCTTGTAGCCGTATGGTATGTATGAGGCGGGGGCGGTGGAGCCTTTAACAAGCATAAAATCTGTTATATCGCTTGGTATAATTGATGTTGTTCTGCTATCGCTGGCGATGTTAATTACCAAATATGCAGCGTTTTCAGGAGATTTGGCGGTATACGTGATAATATTGACACCGGTAGGGGGGAGTGTGTACTTCGCATCAATTCTACCTTTTTCTGAATCAAAAAAAACAAACCCACAATCAATCGAGCTGCTTAAATCGGTAATATAGCGAAAGACGTATTGTTGTTTCGGCGCACATGGTATGAAATTTGTCGTCACATAATAAGGCACATTTACAAATGCACCGTTGGCATAGGCATAGCACCCTCTGTTCAGTACCCCATCAAACAAATTCTCCGTCCGCTCGCCCACAGACTCGCCGTTCTCGGTGTTGCCGTATATGCGGTAATCGAGAAGTGGTTCGCCGTTTGCATCTATCGTTATCGGTAACGCTCCCGTGTATTCAATAGTTTTTGATAAAGTATATTTCTTTGCTTTTATTGGTTCCCATACTGTTTCGCCATTAACAGTTTTTTTAATTTTAAACCCCATCACTCCACCCCACTCCTATTGACCCATCGGGAATATCAGTATCTGTTGGCTCTGTGGAAGAAATATATAATCTTAATCCGTTCTTGAACTCAATATAATTAGCTTTTGATTCACTAATTCCGTTTGTGGCGGTTTCAATAGGTTCCAATCGGTCATTGATTTCCTTTTTTGTATATCCACCACCGCCACCATAAGCAACGCCATTTCTAACAATCTGTCCCATTATTCATCCACCTCCTCATAAGGTTCTCCGGTAATTTCCTCATATTCCTCTGCGGTAATCCAACTATGAACTACCGCGTCATGAACTTTACTTTTATTCCAAAGTCCAGAGTCATAATATCCCTTTACTTTTTTAAACTTTTTACTGTGTTGCATATCATCACTCCCCTTCGTCCTCATCCTCGCCACTATCCAGATCAATGTCGCTCATCATAGCGAGATAATCAAGGTTAGCCGCGTTTTGGACTTCTAATTCATAGATTGGATAATTTTCTTTAGGGATTTTCATTTCTTCCCATTTATAAAACTTCTCTTTTATAGTGGGGTCGGTTTCGCTCTCGCGCTCAAATTCCTCGATATTACGGCGAATATATACCCACTTTTTAGAAGAAGCTTGATCTACAGTTTCGGGTCTATCTCCACTTTCAGCATGATACCACATTATTACACCTCCGTTTTTTTGATTGTAATTTATCATATCTTGACACCTGTTGTCTCAGTCTTTTAATATTCACATATGTTAGGTGAACTACCCACCGTCTAAAGCCAATAGGATTTCTGGCTACACTGCTTTAAATTTGGTATATAAAAATTGTCTTGAAATTCTCAACCACTTTGAGCTAAAATAGCTTACTAACAGTTGCTTGCTGCGAACATTATTTTTTCCAAGGGGAAAGGAAAATGTGGTGCATTGTGATACATTCAATTTGATTTTTCAAGTTAGCGCGGCGGCGATGTTCCAGTTGCGATTCCCAAACGCATTGTTCAGATTGACATAGAAGCCACAATTCGCCCCATTGTTGGAGTTACCGCCGACCAAAGCAAGAGTCGCACCACAAATCCCTGCAATTCTATAAATTGCACTTAAAACGTATTACACAAGTTAAACAATTTTCATATATCTAAATGTTTACATAGAATGTATCGTTCTACATAAACCGTATTTATCTGTATTGATTAGTAAATTAGGGGCAACACGAGTGTTTCCCCTCTGTCTGTTCATTCGCTACGCTCATTCGCAGCCATTCACCCCTTCTGTGCAAGTGGTTTACAAGACAGCGCGGCGGCGATGTGCCAGCGGCGATGCCCAAACGCATTGCTCAGATCGACATAGAAGCCACAAGACGCCCCAATGTAGGAGCTACCGCCGACCAAAGCAAATCCTGTGCCAGTGTAGAAGTAATTGCAATAATATGTCATCGAAGTTGCGCCGGTTGTATTCAACGGTAAAGCTCCATGCGCTCCAAATTCCATCAGTCTTACATAGTTGCTTGTGGGTCTATTAAATGTCGTAGTCAGATAACCGTTGCCATTAGAGTTGTACCCACTTACACTTGAACCGTCAGCGGTTGAAGCAGTCATCTTATAAGAATACCCACCAGAGGAATTGCCAATAAGCCCAGCCGTTCTATGCCACTTGCAAGCCCAGAAGTTTTCAATACCAAACACCTTTA
>Ga0326513_10001310_pt1 | contig 19880 bp, 13 predicted proteins | sample 2_2465_0518_D_FD_203654 | JGI IMG/M metagenome (GOLD analysis project Ga0326513, IMG submission 203654) | Bovine rumen microbial communities from UC Davis, California, United States - 2_2465_0518 | ecosystem: Host-associated > Mammals > Digestive system > Stomach > Rumen | place: USA... | reverse complement strand
CAGCCCTGCACTTCGACACCCTCGACGCCGTCATCTGCGACAACCAGCAGTACTCCTTCTTCGGCAACACCTACAACACCCCCGGCCAACACTCCGAGGTGCACCTCGACGATGCCGGCATCTGCGACAGCATCCACATCCTCAACCTCACCGTCAACGCCACCTCCACCGGCGACACCTCCGCCAGCACCTGCGACCGCTTCGTATGGTACGGCACCACCTTCACTGCCGACACCAACACCGTCCACGTCACCTCCAACGCCCTGGGCTGCGACAGTACCATCACCCTCCACCTCGCCCTCCGCCACTCTTCCGACACCATCATCACCCACTACATCGTCGAAAACGCCCTGCCCTACCGATGGAACGGCATCTCCTTTGCCGACGACACCACAGGCTTCGTCCATACCCTCTTGAACCATCAAGACTGCGACAGCACCGTGACCTTCAACCTCGTCGTCTACCGCAACCACACCGCCACCCTCGCCGACAGCCTCTGCGAGGGCCTCCTGCCCTACACCTGGAACGGCGTCCTCTTCAGTCCCGACGAGGCCGACCCCGTCACCTCCGTCATCACCCACCAGACCGTCATCCCCACCGTCCACGGGGCCGACTCGCTCATCACCATGCACCTCACCGTGCTCCGCAACAGCACCCGGACCATCCACGACACCCTGGTGCAGAACGCCCTTGCCGCCTACTCCTCGCCGCTCACGCCGGCGCCCACCATGCCCGACGCCGTCGACGCCTCGGCCCCGGCCCTGCTCTGCCTGGCCGACACCGTGTGGCACACCGTCAACGCCGCCGGCTGCGACAGCACCGTGGTCTACACGCTCCACGTCTACCGCAACTACGCCGACACCCTCCATGTCAACCGCTGCGACAACCAGGTGCCCTACACCTGGCACAGCCACACCCTCGCGGCCGACACCACGCTCTCCGACACCCTGGCCTCCGTCCACGGCGCCGACTCCGTCACCACGCTCGTCCTCGCCGTCCATCCCACCTATGACCTTGCCGACACCATCGTCGTCTGCCCCGGCAGCGGATTCATCTACGAGGGCGTCGACTACGGCGGCCCCACCGAATTCGACAGTCCCCACCTCACCATCCACGACTGCGACAGCATGGTGCATGTCGTACTGCGTCCGCGCGACGGCTCGGTGCGCCTGGCCCCCGTCGTCAGCCTCGACGGTTCGCCCTGGATGACCTACGACACCACCCTCCTCGACTGCCGTCCCTCCGAGCTGCGCCTGCTCGACACCGCAGCCTCCGTCTCACGCCAGTGGACCTTCTGGCCCGCCGACGGACAGGGCGACACCCTCTCGGGCACCGACAGCCTCCTGACGGCCAGTTTCGACACCACAGGCATCTTCTCATTCCAACTCATCGCCGTCGACAGCAACTATTGCAACGACACCATCCGCCGCGACTCCGCCCTCTGGGTCTTCCCCACCCCCGAGGCATCCTTCATCTGGTCGCCTGACCATGTCTCCATCCACAACCCCGAGGTGCACTTCTACAACCAGTCCACGCCCGAAGGCCTCTCCTTCCGCTGGCTTATCTCGCAGGACCAGAGCGGAAGCTCCTTCGACACCCTGCTCGACGAGAGCCCGGCCTACCGCTGGGAGGTGCCCGTCGAGGCCGGCGACTACCCGGCGAGCCTCGTCGCCTACTGGCTCCACCATGGACCCGACACCCTCACCATCACCTGCACCGACACCTCCACCGTCCCCATCGCCATCGTCAACACCTACCTCCAGTTTCCCAACTCCGTCACCCCCAACGGCGACGGCATGAACGACCGCTGGGTCATCGTCAACCTGCTGGAGATGGGCGAATACAGCATGAACGAACTCTGGATCTACGACCGCTTCGGCGCATTGGTCTATCACGTGGAGAACATCCACCGGCTCTCCGACTTCTGGGACCCCAACCAGACCTCCTCGCCCGACGGCACCTACTACTACCGCTTCAGCGCCAAAAACAACTTCGGCCTTGTGAAGCGCAACGGCGTCATCGAGGTGTCCCGTTAGCCCCTCCGTCCACCCATTCCCCTACCATAAACCAACCAACTCCCAATCAACTCCCACCGAGGTGGGAGTTGGTTGGGAGTTGGTAGGGTGTTGATAGGTGGTTATTAAGTAGTTAGCACCTATCGGATGTTTTATCGTTATTTGATAATAATTTCGTCGGTGAAGAGGTAGCTCGGCTGACCCGGGGCGGGGTGCCACGAGGGCAGCGGACCGGGGTTGGGGACAACGATGTGGAGGTAGCGGGCAACAGGGTAGCCCAACATGATCGGAGGCTTCCCGCTGCTGATGTCCGTCAGATCGATATGGTAGTTCCGCAGACGCATGCCGGTTTCGCGGGGGTCCATGGGGAACGTCTGGTTCTTGAAGAGACGCCAGCTCTTGCCGTCGTCGGAGGTGTAGATTTTGATTTCGGTGGGCGCCAGTATCCAGTCGAAGGTGTTCTGCATGAAGCGCATGCTGACCTCATGGAGCGCCGGCGTCTCGCCGGCAAATTCTATCACCACGTCGATGCTGTCGCCCCAGTAGCCCTGCCAGTGGCCGTCGGCGTAGGTGGCGCTGCTGCCCAGCTGGCCGTCGACGAGGGCTTCGGGGCCGCCGCCGCTGTAGATGGACTTGTAGGTGCTGTACTGTGTGTTCAATGTTATCTTGGCGCCCATGCCGAGGTGGCTCAGCAGGTACTGCTCGCTAATGACGCCCTCGCCGTACTCGTTGTAGCTGATGGCCTTGATGGTGGCGGAGCGCTCCAGGGGGAAGGGGCCGGTGTAGCGGGTCGAGGTGGAGTCGGGCTCCGAGCCGTCGAGGGTGTAGTAGATGGGGCGGTCGTTGTAGAGGGTTCTTAAAGTGCAAAGTGGAAAGTGGAAAGTGGAAAGTGAGCTGACGCCAACCTTCGACTGCGCAGCATCACTTTCCACTTTCCACTTTCCACTTTCCACTTTCACGAAAACATGTCGGTCGAGGTCGAGTACCTCGCGGGCGAGGGCGTCGTAACGGTTGCAGACAATATAGCGTTCATACTCGCCGTTCTCCTGGTCCCACAGGCGGAGGTATTCACGCTTGAGGTCGAACAGGGCCTGCAGGTAGTCCTCGGCGTAGCCCTGGCAGTCGCTATACATGTCAGGATTTTCCAGCGCGCTGTGTATTGCCATACGCAGATGGCATTTGTCGGCGGTGAGCGAGATGCGGCGCAGAGCGTAGTGGGCGTGGGGGTTGGCGGCGGAGTCGACATGGATGTCGTCAATCAGGTGTCTCACCTTCTCCACGCGCTCACCCATGGCGGGGGCGGTGTTGTCGGGGTTGAAGTTGAGCAGGGGCTCCATCAGCGCGGCGCTGGTGTACCAGTCGCCGACGGCGGGGTTGTACATCAGGGCGCCGACGGCGTAGAGCTGGTCGGTGAGCGGATGTCCTCCCCTCACCCCTCCGGAGAGCTCCCCTGTCTCAGGGGAGCAGTTGGCTGACGCGGACTTGCTATTCTGCTGCTCCCCTGAGACAGGGGAGCTGTCGCAAAGCGACTGAGGGGTGGATGCTCCATAAAACAGCCGCTCAAAGTTCTCGTTGAACTGCCGTTCCCGTTGCTTCAACTCCTCGGGGTCGTCGGTCTTGAGGGGGTTCCAGGCCATCTCGGCGGCCCAGTACTGGGCGTGCCAGCTGTTGTCGAAGAGGGCCTCGCCGTTGTCGTCCCAGCAGGTGAGCATGGCACCCTCGGCGCCGTCGCGGTAGCCGTCGCGGTAGAGGTTGGCGATGTTCTTGATGTAACGCTGCGGCGTGGAGGTCATGGTGGCGCTGTGGCCCGTCGAGGCCGCCACCCAGAAGGGGTTGCCCTGGTTCTTGAAGGGGGCTATGAGATGGCGGAAACTGTCTATCGGCTCGTAGGCCCACATGATGTAGGTCATGTCCTTCGGCAGTTGCTTCATCATCGCAGGGTTCTTAGCCACGATATCGCCCCACATGACGATGCGGGGAGCATCGGGCGCAATGGTATCATCTACCTCGTCTGTGCCTTCCCACTGGTCCCAATGATAGGTGTTAATCATCCCGTAGCATCGGTTGATGAAGTCCACATACACTTGGTCGGCACCGAGGCTATCGACGAACTTTTTTGCACGCCCTGTACCTAGTTGTTCTGTTTCATCACAGTTGATGATAAAGAAGGGCGAGTTGTAGATGCGGTCATAGGCGGCTTTGATACGCTTGCGCAGGAATTCGTAGGTATCCTCATTGCTGGGGTCGAAGTTGGCCTTACTGTCCATCAGGTCCTCGTAGAAGGGGATGCGCAGGGTCTCCTCGGCGTGGGCGAAGAGCTGCAGGTTGATGACCTCGTCGGGGTGCGGCGTGCAGTCGGCCAGGTAGGCGGGCGCCAGGTCGGGGAACTCCTCCTGGTAGAGGGTGTGCTCGGTGTAGTAGTTGCAGAAGTTGTACTTCAGCGCATGCAGCGTCTGCCACTGCTTCTGGCGGTAGGCGGCGTGCGGCACGGGCCCGCGGCTTTGGTCGTCCATCCAGCCGCGGTATTTATATGCCGGCCAGTCGAGGATGGTGCAGCAGGGCATGGTGTCGTGCAGCTGACGCAGCTGGGCGAGGGTCAGACGGGCATACTCCAAGCCCTTGGCGCCCTCGTACTCGATGGTGATTTTGCGAGGTTCGATGGTCAAGCGGTAAGCCTGGCTCCAGTTGCCGTCGAAATGGGGCGACTGCGGTCCGCGACCCCATTTAACGCGCTGTTCCTTCACCTTGGCCTTGGCCAGCACACACGACTTGCCCTCCGGCGAGAGGGTCACCTCCTGCGGCGTGGGTATCAGGCCGAGGTTGACTTGTTTCTCCTGTGCCGCCACCGTCAGCCCGACGGCCAGCAGCATGATTATCATTATCCGTTTCATAGCCAATTAAACATTAACAACTCTACAACTCTACGCCTCTACAACTCTACGTCTCTATCATTCACTATAATTATGGTCCACCACGATGCTCACCTGCATGTCGGGCACCAGGGGTTGTATCTCGGCGGCCACCTGGGCCACGAGGGCCTCCTCGTCCACCTTGTCGTCCGGCACGATGTCGACCGAGAGCATGCGGTCCTGCTCTGAATAGTAGAAAGCGTGCGCCTGGAGGATGTCCTTGTGGTTCGCCACCACCTGCATGACTGCCGCCTGCAGTTCCGCCCGGCGGTTGTCGCCGGTGGCCACGCTGTAGAAGCCCACGGTCATGATGATGCCGTGCCGGGCGAACATCTCGGTGGCGATGCGGCGGCCCAGGCCGTGGATGTCGTAGGCCGTCAGGGTGTCGCGGACGCTGACATGGAGCGAGCCGATGATGACGCTCGGCCCGTAGTTGTGCAGTATCAGGTCGTAGACACCCTGCACCTCGTCGAAGGCCATCACTTCTTTCTTGATTTCGTTGGTCAGTTCCTTGGGGATGCTGGTGCCCAGCAGCTGGTTGATGGGCGAGGCCAGCATCTCGACGCCGGCCTTGATGATGACCAGCGAGATGATGGCGCCCAGTATGCCGTCCAGCGACACCTGCCACAGCAGCATCACGCCCGCCGAGACGAGCGTCGCCAGGGTGATGATGGCGTCGAACAGGGCGTCGGAGCCCGAGGCCACCAGGGCGTCGCTCTTCAGCTGCTCGCCTTTGTGCTTCACGTAGCGCCCCAGCAGCAGTTTTGCCACGATGGCCACGATGATGACCACCAGCGTGGCGGTGGTGTACGAAGGTTCTGTAGGGTTGAAGAGCTTCTTCACCGACTCGATGAGCGACGTAACGCCTGCCGACAGCACGATGACGGCGATGATGATGGCGCTAAAATACTCTATGCGGCCATGGCCGAAGGGATGCTTGCGGTCCGCCGGGCGCAGCGAGAGCTTGGTGCCCACGATGGTGATGATGCTCGACAGGGCGTCGCTGAGGTTGTTCACGGCGTCCATCACGATGGCCACACTATTGGCCAACAGGCCCACCGCCGCCTTGAAGGCCGCCAGCAGCACGTTGGTCACAATGCCGACCCAACTGGTTCTGATAATCTGCGCACTCCTGTCCATGATTCACAATCGATTTAAACACTCAAGCATTCAAACATTCAAACATTTAAGATAGCGATGTATCGTCTCCTCGATGCCGAGGTAGAGGGCGTCGGAGATGAGGGCGTGGCCGATGCTGACCTCGTCGCACCATGGTATCTGCTGGTGGAAGAACGCCAGGTTCTCCAGCGAGAGGTCGTGGCCGGCGTTGAGGCCCAGGCCGCAGTCGCGCGCCACGCGGGCGGCCTCCACGAAGGGGGCGATGGCCTGGAGCGCCGGCATCTTGCCGGCAATTTCATGATACTCCCTCGCGTAAGCCTCCGTGTACAGCTCCACACGGTCCGTGCCCGTGCGCGCCGCCATCTCGATCATCTTCGGGTTGGCGTCGATGAAGATGCTCACCCGGATACCGCAGGCCTTGAACTCCTTGACCACATCGCACAGGTAGTCCTGGTTCTTGATTGTGTCCCAGCCGGCGTTGGAGGTCAGCACACCTTCGGCGTCGGGCACCAGCGTCACCTGCGCGGGCTTGATTTCTTTCACTAGGTCGATGAAGCCGTAAGGGCGGCTCTTGGAGATACCCTTGGGGTTGCCTTCGATATTGTATTCCACGCTTATCAGCGGCTTGATAGCCAGCGCGTCGGCGTAGCGGATATGGCGCTCGTCGGGCCGCGGATGCACCGTGATGCCCTGCGCGCCGAAGCGCTCACAATCCACGGCAAACTTCAAAACATCAGGTGTGTTGCCACCCCGCGCATTGCGGATGGTCGCCACCTTGTTGATATTGACACTCAGCTTTGTCATCGTTGTATCGGTATTAAATTCGGCTGCAAAAATACGAAGAATGTACGGAATGGCAAAATAAAATACAAAAACCATCCCCATACGACCTCTTAGCTTTTACTCCCCTTTTACTCAAACCCTACTCAAACACTACCTCGGCTCATGTCTCCCCCGTGCCTCCAACGTCACACATCCAGCATTCAACCAGCCATGCCCGCCTCCAAAATAAATTTGGCCATATCAGAAAAATATCGTACTTTTCAAAACAGAAAAATAAAGTCGGAGGTACCCTCGCATAATCCAGCCTCACAATATCAGACACCTCATGAACGACAACATAACCATACACAACAACAGCCTTACGCCTCTGGTTGACGACCTGCGGCAGATAATCAACCAAGCGCGCAACCGCGTGGCCGTCAATGTCAATGCCGAACTCACCCTGATGTATTGGCATATCGGCGAACGCATTAACCGAGAAGTACTTGGCAACGAGCGCGCAGAGTACGGAAAACAAATTGTTGCGACACTGTCGCAACAATTGCAGTTGGAATTTGGCAGTAAGGGATTTGAGCCACGAACTATCCACAGAATGATGCAATTTGCCTCGATGTTTCCTGATATAAAGATTGTGACACCGCTGGTGACACAATTGTCGTGGTCTCATTTCCTGATGGTTATGCCAATTAAGGATCCACTGGCACGTGAATTCTATCTGACTATGGCAGCCGCCGAGCATTGGAGCAAGCGCACCCTTGAAGCCAAGATTGACGGTATGCTCTACGAGCGTACTGCCATTGCCACGAAACCAGACGAACTGATCAAACAGGAGCTGTCGGAATTGCGGGAAAACAACGTCCTTACCCCGGACCTTGTCTTCAAAAGCCCTTATTTCTTAGAGTTTACAGGACTGAAGGGAATGTACAGCGAAAAGAGCCTCGAGGACAGTCTTGTGGCGCATCTGGAACAGTTTATACTGGAGTTGGGCAATGGCTTCACTTTCGTCGAGCGTCAGAAGCGTATAATTATCGACGGCGAGGATTTCTATCTCGACCTGCTTTTCTACCATCGCAGGCTGCACCGGCTGATTGCCATCGATTTAAAACTCGGCAAATTCAAGGCGCAGTACAAAGGCCAGATGGAGTTATACCTGCGTTGGCTCGAAGCCAACGAGATGGAGCCCGGCGAGGAGCAGCCCCTCGGCCTGTTGCTCTGCACCGAAGGTGGCGACGAGCAGATAGAACTGCTGCAGCTCGACAAGTCCGGTATCAAGGTGGCGCAGTATATGACCGAACTCCCCTCCAAAGAACTGCTGCAACGCCAACTGCACAAAGGCCTTGAAGCCGCCCGCCAGCGCTGGGAGAATTGCCCAGACAGCTAATTTCGGAAAAGATTTGGGTAAATCAGATTAATTACGTATCTTTGCATCATGAAATATAATTATTAATTTTACTAGTCCTAATAATTGAATTGAAAATATGGAAAAACCGTTCAAGATATTATGTATTGATGGTGGAGGTATAAAGGGTATTTTCTCTGCGCAAGTGTTGGCCGAGTTTGAAGAAGCATTTGAGACAACGACTTCCGAACATTTTGACTTGATATGCGGCACCTCAACGGGTGGTATAATAGCTCTTGGTGTTGCTGGTGGCATACCAATGAATGAGATAGTAAAATTCTATGAGAACTATGGTCCTGAAATTTTTTCTCAAAGATGGAAAATAGGGAAAATAGGAGAATTGTTTTACACGATAAAGCAGGCTCTTATCAGTTCAAAGTATTCGGATAAATCACTAAAGGAATCCTTATGTAAGGTTTTCGGCACAAAGAAAATAGGTTCTAGTCAAAACTTGTTATGTATCCCTGCGTTTAATATAACAACATCAAAACCAAGAATTTTCAAAAGGGACTATCAGCATATGAATCAAGATGCAGATAAGACGTTTGTGGAGGTTGCACTGGCCACGTCTGCTGCACCGACCTACTTCCCCATACAGGAAATAGATAATGTACAATATGTGGATGGTGGCATATATGCCAATAATCCAGTCATTGTAGGTTTGACAGAGGCAGTATTCAATGGGTATTGGATAAAACCCAAAGGTCAAAGAGGCAATAATGATTTTGATGGAGTTCAGATACTTTCCATCAGCAGTTGTATTGTACCCAAAGGAGACATTGCCAAAAAGAAAAGTAGGTCGTTTGTAAAATGGATTGCTACGCTATTTGATGCATATGGAGACGGTCAAAGTAAATCAAATAGTATCTTTATTGAGCAGATTAAATCCCATTTGGATTTTGAATTAGAAATAGAACGAATAGAAAATACCCCAATATCCCCTACTCAAGCCAAAATGATTTCAATGGATAAAGCAGACAAAACATCTCTATCATTGTTAAAAGGCATAGGTTCAGATGTGGGCAACAACTACAAAAACAAAAACCTAGTTAAAAGATTATACTCCGAAAAGAAAACTATAGACCCATCAAATATATAGAATTATGGCAAATAATCATGAACAATTCAAGTCGTTTCACGATGCAATAAAGGCAACTGTAACGCGTCGAAAGACTCTCAAGAAAAACCGAGATGCATTGAGAGACAAAATCAAAAAGTATTTCAAAGATAATCACAGCGATTATATTCAACCGTCCTTTTATTGGCAGGGGTCATATGCGATGCGCACTCTTCTAAATCCTATAAAGGATGAGAATGGATTAGGCACATATGACCTCGATGATGGCGTTTATTTCAAAAGCGATGACATAAATGACCGCAAGTCTATCAACTGGTATCATCATGAAGTGTTTGAAGCGCTAAAAGGCCACACGGATAACGGTGCTGAAGATCTTGACCCCTGTGTAAGAGTACAATATGCCGATGGCCATCACATAGATTTTGCAATCTACTTTTGGTATACTACTGAAAACAAAACAATGCTTGCGCATAGGGCTGAGCCATGGCATGAATCTAATCCTGATGAAATGATAGATTGGTTTAGTAAAGAGTGTAACGAAAAGACAAAGTTTAGAGAACTTGTTCGTTTCATGAAAGCATGGTGTGAATACAAAAGAAGTGTAGGAACCAAAATGCCGAGTGGTTGTATTATGTCGATGCTTACATCTAAGTATTATCAGTGGAATGATGAAAACCGTTATGATATCGCTATGAGAGATATATTAAAGAACATGTATGATGACCTCAGTGTAGAAGGCCATTTTTATTGTTGGAGACCAGTCTCTCCTTATGAGAACTTGTTTGGTAATTACACTAAAAGTAGAAAAGACACTTTCTTAAAAGAACTGAAATCATTCAAGGAAGATGCCGAAAAGGCTATAGCCAGCACGAATCAGCATGACGGATGTGTCAGATGGCAGAAGCATTTTGGTGACAGATTTTGCTGCTCATCCGCTAAAGATGTGGATGAAGATGCCTCACATCAGGCATTTTCTGGTACGATACGAGATAATAGCCAATATGCTTGATGTAACTGCGGCTTTGAATACGTGCCATGAAGTACTCTCGAAGGAATTCGACATAGAGAAGGTTGATGTAATTCCTGGTTTGGAGTATCTCCCTCGTACTTGTATTTGGAAAGTGTTGATACCAGCTTTGGTCGGGGGAAAAGCGGAAGATATTGAGGCCTACATCCGATTTCCTCAGGAATTTCCGTATTCTATGCCTAGCGTGATTTTACAAGATGACAGGTTTAGATTATTGCCGCATATTTCTGTTGGAACATGTACATTGTGCCTTTATGAGGATGGCACCGTCTTTGATACGGACAATATAAATGGTATTATACGTGACAATATTGAGAAAACAAGGAAATGGGTTGAAAAATATTATGGTCGAGACAACACTGATGAGTATGCTCAGGAGATAAAAAACTATTGGAACGAAAAATATGAGGGAGAATCTTATGTGGATGATTATTGGCTTTTGTTGGGAGAAATACCATCAAAGACATGTGAAATGACTGGCAAAGCCTATTCCAAGAGAAACCTTAAAGATAATAAAACAATAGTCATGTCTATTGTATCCACTGACGAGAATGACCCTACAATAGAGTACATTTGCAATAGTCACCATACAAAAGAGCTTCCTGTATTATACGTTGAATCAATAAAGAGAGCATCGTCACCACCATATTGTATGACTGGCCAAGAGTTGATAGACAGTATCACGAATAAAAGAGATCTAGAGGTTTTTAAAAAGTTTATCAATAGATATGGTTACGGGTATATTCTTTTCCCCATCGGTTTGGATTATGCACTCGGAGGGGTACATATTAGTAGATTATTTGTAGATAGGCCTGGTTTCAGAAAGGGAATGTTGCGCCCGTTCAATGTAATTACTAAATTTGAAAATACACACAAGAAACTTGACAGGCTTCATCTAGCTGTGTATAATGAACATCGTATCGCAATACGCACATATGGTAAGTTAATGTATGAGAGATCGTTTTTGATTGCAGGTTTGGGTAGTATTGGCAGTAATCTATGCTATTTTTTGAACGGATATAACAATGCAAAGTTCATTCTGGCAGATAGAGATTCGCTTACCGTGGATAATATAGGTCGCCATTTATTAGGTTTTGAAAGTGTCAGTCAATACAAGTCTTTTGCTGTCGCCAATTTTCTTCAGCAGTATCGTCCCGACAGAGACGTAAAAGCATATTGTAATAATTTACAATATCTTAATAATGAAACATTTAACAAAACCAGTGCAATTTTTGTTTGTACGGGAGATGTGATGTCGGAAAAATGGCTAATCGAAAAAATGATTAATGGTAGTATTATAAAACCTGCTTTTCTTATGTGGTTGGAGCCATACGGTATCTCAGGTATTATGATTTATCTGAATCCAGACGATAAGGATTCCATTTATCGTATTAAAGAAAAGGCCAATGACTGTTTCCTGAATTACTGCCTAATTAAGAGGAATGAGTATGAAGATAGAGAAAAGATGACACAACGAGATGCCGGCTGCAATGGACGCTATGCCCTATATTCTGCCAATGATGTTACCATGTTCATCTCTAGTATGTTCCAATTTATTGACCAACTATTAGAAATACCAACAAAATCAAAATGTTATCGATGGGTAGGAAACGTAGCTATAGCACAAAAGAAAAAAATAAGCCTCGTACCATTATCGAGTTTATCAAAAGGCATGGTCCAGGAATTGCCTGTGTAAACACTAATGACTATCAATTTGAGATTAAAGAAGAAGTGGTAGAAACATTAAATGGCCACGCACAACACAATGGTAATGAGCTGTGTGGAGTATTAACAGGAATATTAATTGGTGAAAAAAAATACAGAATATGCAAAGCGTCAATGCCTTGTGTAAAGACAAATTCCAGATTTGGATGTGAAAGAGATGCGGTGTTGGCTAATCAGTTTTTGAAAGAGGATTATGACATTTCAGAACAAACGAGAACATATATTGGTGAATGGCACACGCATCCTGAGAGCGAACCGAGACCATCTAGTGTGGATTACCAATCAATAAAAAAAATTTTCTATAGCGCAAAACACGCGGCACCATTTCTTATAATGATAATTGTTGGAAATGAAGTATTACATATTTGTGTGTATAATGGAGAACGATTTGAAGTGATTAACCCTAGAATGGTGTAACAAACACATTAATAAACTATATATCTCTGTTGCAACTTCTTATGAGTCGGTTTTTTGTATTACCACAAAAATGTGCGTATTGACGTCTCGTGGGCAATTTCCTATTTTTCTTATTTGTTCACTTGAAAAAAGTTGCCAAAAGTAAAAAAAAACGTATCTTTGCAACCGAAATAACAACTAAAAAGACAACATATCGGAAGAAGAAAAAAGAAGATAACAACATAATATAAAGCGTTTTCGCTCTAACCTGCCCTCTGAAGTTCCACAAATCAAGGTCAGCAACAGTAAAGCGGTAAACGCTCACGAGAATATCGTGGGCTTTACTTAGTTGCTGGCAGGTCGTGGAACACCTAAGAGGGCATAAGCAAAGTTCCACGATTTTCTTATGCCAGCAACAAACGAAAACACGAAACAGATCAAGAGCCGCCAGCGGGTGGCTCAACACGGCGAGGTGTTCACCAATCCGCGCGAGGTGAACGCTATGCTCGACTTGGTACGCGACGAGTCGTTCCGGCTTGACAGCCGCTTCCTCGAGCCCGCCTGTGGCGACGGGAATTTCCTTATCGAAATTCTGCGTCGCAAACTTTCACTACTTTCTTCTGTAAAGTCTTCTACGGAATGGGAGTTCAAAAGTCTTATCGCCGTTGGCTCGTGCTATGGGATTGAGCTGTTGGAGGACAATGCCGAGGCTTGTCGGGAGAGGCTGTATCGTGAGGTTGTGGGTCAGATGGGTCAAATGGGTGATTTAGGCGACTATGGGAAGAGCTTGCGCTATATGCTGCAGAAGAATATCGTCTGTGGGGATGCACTGACGTATCGCACGGCGGACGGTAAACCGATTACTTTCTGTGAGTGGACACCCATCGCGGGGAGTATGCAGTTTGCGCGGCGCGACTTTCAGTTTGACTTCTTGGTCAACCAGACACACCAGTATTCTCTCTTCGACGAGCAGGGCGAGGCGCAGAGCTTCGACGAACCTGTGCGGTCGTATCCTCCGATGCATTACACTCAACTCTTTAGATATGGCGATTAATCAATACTCCTTGCCCTGCGGGCAGAAATCTAGTAAATCTTGTAAATTAATGCGCTTCGCGTAACCGCCGCAGGCGGAATAAATCTACGAGATTTACAAGATTTCGCGAGCACGTAGTGCGAGCAGGAGAACATAAAAGATATAACGAAATGAAACAAGATTATTCACCGGACATATTGAACTGCCTGGCCAACTTGAGCAGCGACGAGGTCTTTACCTCGCCGGAGCTGGCCAACAGGATGCTGGACCTGCTGCCGCAGGAGCTGTTCCGCAGTCCGAAGACTCGCTTTCTCGACCCTTGTGCGAAAAGTGGCGTCTTCCTGCGCGAGATTGCCAAGCGGCTGCTGGCTGGGTTGGAAGCGGAAATCCCCGACCTACAGAAGCGCATTGACCACATTATGACCCGACAGGTCTTCGGCATCGCCTGTACCGACCTCACCGCCGAGATGAGCCGTCGGACGCTCTATTGTTCCAAGCTTGCCAACGGCGAGTACAGCGTCACCACAGCCTTCCACGATGCACAGGGCAATCTCCGCTACGACCGCTGCCAACACACCTGGAACGCGCAAGGTCGCTGCGAGTACTGCGGCGCCAGCAAAGGCGAATACCTCCGCACCGACAGCCGCGAGACCTACGCCTATCCCTTTATCCATAAATCAATCAAAGAAATATTCCATAAAGATATGCAATTCGATGTAATCATTGGAAACCCACCGTACCAGATGAGTGACGGTGGGCAAGCAGCAAGCGCAAGACCTATATACCAATATTTTGTAGAGAAGGCTATGAAATTGCAACCAAGATTTTTATGTATGATTATCCCCGCCAGATGGTATGCTGGAGGGAAGGGATTAGATCAATTTAGGAACAATATGCTCGGAAACAAACAGATCAGATATCTTGTTGACTATAGCAATAGTGCAGATTGTTTCCCTGGTGTTAATATTGCAGGTGGCGTTTGTTATTTCTTATGGGATAAATCATACAAAGGCAAATGCGAAATCACATCAATTGCAAGTGCCAATGAATCTACCACTGATTTACGAAGCCTTGACGAATATAATGTACTCGTGCGAAACAATACGGCAATTCATATCATCAGAAAGATGTTGAATCTTGGGGAGAAAACGTTAGACAAAAATGTTTCGTCATATAGCTATTTCGCAATCCGTAGTTATGAAGAAGGAACTGAAAAGAGGACACAGCCAGATGATGTGATACTTTACTCAAGCCATGGTATTGGCTATTTCCCACATGGACGAATTACTGATAAACAAAAGATTTTAGGCAGATACAAGGTGATAATCACTTATGCAATGTCGGGAGGGAATAAGCCAACAGCCGACGGCAATTACCAAGTCATATCCACACTTCGAGTATTAAAACCAAATGAAGTTTGTACTGAGACATATCTTGTTCTTTCTACGTTCGATAATGAGAGCCAAGCAAACAATATGTGTACCTATGTTAGGACCAAGACCTTCCGATTCCTATTATTACAGGCACTTACATCCATACACATTACAAAGGACAGTTTCCAATTTGTCCCCCTCCAAGACTTCTCCCATCCGTGGACGGACGAGATGCTGTACAAGAAATACGGCCTGACGGAGGATGAGATTGCCTTTATCGAGAGTATGATCCGCCCGATGGAATAGGCCAACATCGCCGACGGATCGCCGACGGACTGTCAAAAGATCGAAGAACCCACATAGCTGCCTGGCCGCAGGGAATGGCCTGCGAACTTGATGAGCAAACCCACGCCGAGGGAGAATACTCGGCAAAAAAGCAATAACAGAGCGCTCTTTGAAATAAAAATGTGATAGCAAAGCAATAAAAACGACAACCTTGCGTTACAGATACAAAAGGAGATTGATATGACCGAAATAACATTAAGAGTCACTAACGAAAGCCTTCTGCCCAGTTTCCGCAAATTGATCCGGAGTATTGATGGCATTGATATTGTGCCTGCCAAACGTAAGCGTAAGAGTGGAATTGAGCAGGCACTTGAAGACGTGGCCGCCGGACGAGTGACCGAGTGGAAAAGTGCAGATGAAATGTTCAAAACATTGATGGCGGAGGCATAATGTATAGTGTACGAACCACAAAGAATTACGAGCGTGCTTTCAAAAAGTGTGTTCGTCGGGGACTGCCAATGGACAAGTTGGACAAGGTTGTGAAAACACTTGAAGCCACAGGTACACTTCCTCAAAAGTATCGTCCCCACAAGTTGTCTGGTTTTGTTGGCAACAATGTCTGGGAATGCCATATACAGCCCGACTGGCTTTTGGTATGGCAACAATTCGACGAAGAACTGGTGCTGCTGATGCTCGACACGGGTACACACTCTGACATCTTCTAAACTATCACATCTTTATTTCTGCATAAGGGCGTCTGTTTGGAATGATAACGGACAAACTGACATATTATGCAGACCAACGAACAGATACTACCCACTATGCGGCGTGCGGTGCCGCAGATTTATATGTATGACGACACGTCGTTTCCCGGTTGGATAAAAATCGGGCAGACGACGCGGGCCGATGTGCGGCGACGCATCGACGAGCAGCACCCCATCACCGAGCCGCACAAGACCTACCATCTGCTGTGGCACGACAACGCCTTCTATGCCGACGGCAGCGGCGAGAGCTTCAGCGACCACGACCTGCACGAAGCGCTGCGTCGTATGGGCAAGGAACTGATAGGCGAGTGGTGCCGCTGCTCGCTGCGCGAAGCCAAGGCTGCCTACGTGGCGGTGCGCCATCGCGACACCCATATCGAGACGGTGCGCGACCTCGACCACAAGATGCGTCCCGAGCAGGAACAGGCTGTGCGACAGACAGTGGAATACTTTGCACAGATGGACCGCGAGGAACCCAACCGCCCCAGCCACTACCTGTGGAACGCCAAGATGCGGTTCGGCAAGACCTTCGCCACCTACCAGCTGGCGAAGAAGATGGGCGCCAAACGGATATTGGTGCTCACCTTCAAGCCCGCCGTCGAGGACTCGTGGCGCGACGACCTGCTGCGCCACCGCGACTTCGAAGGCTGGCGATATTACAGTGAAAAGTGGAAAGATGAAAGTGGAAAGAGCTTGGACGCGTCAGCCTCGCTTTCCACTTTCCACTCTCAACTTTCCACTCCATTAGTGGTCTTCGGCTCCTTCCAGGACTACCTCGGCCGCGACAAGTACGGCAACATCAAGCCCAAGAACGAGTGGGTCCACACCATCAACTGGGACCTCATTGTGCTCGACGAATATCACTTCGGCGCCTGGAACGACCACGCCAAGAGCCTGCTCGACCTCGGCGACAGCGAGGCCAAGAATCGCCAGACGGAAGAGGACGAGGTGATGCGCGAGAGTGGCATCGACGTGGAGAGCGGCCGCGCGTGGGACGACGAGGATATACCCATCACCGGCCGTCACTTCCTCTACCTCAGCGGCACACCCTTCCGCGCCCTCGCCACGGGCGAATTCATGGAGAACCAGATATTCAACTGGACCTATCAGGATGAACAGGCAGCAAAAATTGAAAATTCAAAATTGAAAATTGAAAATGGTGGGACAACATATAATCCATACGAGGAGATGCCGACGATGGTGATGATGACCTACCAGATGCCGCAGGACCTCGGCGCGATGATAGAGCAGTGGGATATGGACGGCTTCGACCTGAATGAGTTCTTCCGGGCGGAGCGCACCCCCTCCCCACTTCGTGGGACTCCCCCTCGGGGAGGGGGAGAGCCGTCGGCGCACTTCGTACACGAGAAGGCGGTGCAGAAATGGCTCGACATCATTCGCGGCAAGACGCCCATCTATGGTGACAGCAGCTCGCCCCTCAACGAGCACCCGCCGCTGCCCTTCGAGGACACGCGCCTGCTCGACCTCTGCGCCCACACGATGTGGTTCCTGCCCAACGTGGCCTCGTGCGACGCCATGGAGGCGCTGCTGCGCCGTCCGGCCAACGGATTCTACCAAACCTACCAGATCATCAACTGCAGCGGTACAAAGGCCGGCATCGGCGTGGACGCCCTCGGGCCTGTGCGCGAAGCCATGGGCGACAACCCACTGACGACGCGCACCATCACCCTCACCTGCGGCAAGCTGACCACCGGCGTCACCCTGCGTCCGTTGGGCGGACTGCTGATGCTGCGCAACTGCAAGAGTCCGGAGACCTACTTCCAGACGGCCTTCCGTGTGCAGAGCCCGTGGACGACGACCGACAAGGACGACCCGACGAAGAAGACCATCTTGAAGCCCACCTGCTATGTCTTTGACTTCGCCCCCAACCGCGCCCTGCGCGAGGTGGTGACCTATGCCAACCAGCTGGACATAGACAGCAACCGCCGCATCACCGACAAGGTGAACGATTTCATCAACTTCCTGCCTATCCTCCAGTTCGACGGCAGCTCAATGAAACGGGTGAACGCCACCGAGATACTCGACTTTGTGGACAACGGCACCAGCGGTACGCTGCTGGCCCGCCGATGGAACAGCGCCCAGCTGGTCAATGTGGACAACGCCACCCTGCAGCGAGTGCTCGACAGTCCCGAGGCAATGGCCACCATTATGAAAATCGAAGGCTTCCGCGCACTGGGCAGCGACATCATCGAGAACATCGTCAACCGTGCGGAGCGGATCAAGAAACTGAAGCGTGAGGCTGGCGACGACCCCAAGAAGAAAAAGGAACTGACTGCCGAGGAGAAGGAGTACCGCAGCAAGCGGCGCGAGGTGCAGGAGAAACTGATGAAGTTCGCCACGCGCATACCCATCTTTATGTACCTCACCGACTACCGCGAGGAGAGCCTCGAAGATGTCATCCGCAAGCTGGAGCCGTCGCTCTTCGAGAGAGTCACTGGTCTCACCATCGACGACTTCGACCTGCTGTTGCGTATCGGAGTCTTCAACCGCGCCCAAATGAACGATGCCATCCTCAAATTCCGCCGCTACGAGGACGCTTCGCTGGCCTATACGGGAGTGAACCGCCACGCCGGCGACACAAGGATTGGCCTGATGGACAGCAGCGTGCCGATAGAAGCGTTGCTGTAGTACTTACTTTAGTTTAAACTCCTTCTTGATGGGGGCCACCATGTCGAGTTTTTCCCAGCCGAAGAACTGGACGGTCTTTTGCTGGGGTTTGCCGTTCTTGTAGACGGTGACTTCGGCTTCGTAGGGGTCACGGCCCATGTGGCCGTAGGCGGCGGTGGGACGGAAGATGGGGTTCTTCAGGCCGAAACGCTCCACGATGGCGTAGGGACGCAGGTCGAAGAGTTTCTTCACCTTCTCGGCAATCTCGCCGTCGTGCATCTTCACATGGGCGGTGCCATAGGTATTGACATAGAGTCCCACGGGCTCGGCGACACCGATGGCATAGGCCACCTGCACCAGCACCTCGTCGCAGACGCCGGCAGCCACCAGGTTCTTGGCGATATGGCGCGTGGCGTAGGCCGCCGAGCGGTCCACCTTCGACGAGTCCTTGCCGCTGAAGGCACCGCCACCGTGGGCACCACGGCCACCGTAGGTGTCAACGATGATCTTGCGGCCCGTCAGGCCCGTGTCGCCGTGGGGACCGCCGATGACGAACTTGCCGGTGGGGTTGACGAACAATTGAAAATTGAAAATTGAAAATTGAGAATTGGATGACGCACTGCCTTTGACTCCAAAGAGCTTCTGTGTCTCCTTCGGCAGGCGTTTGATAACGCGCGGGAGGAGCACCTTCTCCACGTCCTTGCGAATCTGCTCCTGCTCCACGTCGGGGTCGTGCTGGGTGGAGACGACAATGGTGTCGATGCGCTCGGGACGGCCCTCGTCGCTGTACTGCACCGTCACCTGGCTCTTGGCGTCGGGGCGCAGGTACTTCATCTGCTTGCCCTCGCGACGGATGCGGCTCAGCTCCTGCAGGATGATGTGTGCCAACGTGATGGGCAACGGCATCAGCTCGTCGGTCTCGCGGCAGGCATAGCCGAACATCATGCCCTGGTCGCCGGCGCCCTGGTCCTTCTTGGCTTTGCGGATGACGCCCATATTGATGTCTTGGCTCTGCTCGTGGATGGCGCTGAGCACGCCGCAGCTCTCGGCCTCGAACTTGTACTCGCCCTTGGTGTAGCCAATCTCGCGGATGACATCGCGCACGGTGGTCTGCACGTCGACATAGCCGTTGCACGTCACCTCGCCACTCACCACGGCCAAGCCCGTGGTCACCAACGTTTCGCAGGCCACATGGCTCTCGGGGTCGTGACGCAGGAACTCGTCCAACAACGCGTCGGAAATCTGGTCGGCCACTTTGTCGGGATGGCCCTCGCTTACACTTTCACTTGTGAAGAAATAACTCATTTTTGTTACATTTTAACTTGTTGATACATATGTTCTAAATG
>Ga0326513_10001309_pt1 | contig 19891 bp, 12 predicted proteins | sample 2_2465_0518_D_FD_203654 | JGI IMG/M metagenome (GOLD analysis project Ga0326513, IMG submission 203654) | Bovine rumen microbial communities from UC Davis, California, United States - 2_2465_0518 | ecosystem: Host-associated > Mammals > Digestive system > Stomach > Rumen | place: USA... | reverse complement strand
TATCTTCCGGCCGAACTGGAGAAGGTCTGCCGCCAGGGGCTTTTCCCGGAAGACCTCGCCGGGCAGCTTCGCGCGTATCCCGTGTCCTACCGGTGGGAGGCGTGGGGCGGGTCGTCCAACGACCTCCAGCTCCCACGGAAAAGCGACCAGCCGAACGAATTCAAGGTTCGGCTGGGGATGAGGCCGACAGGGCGCGTGAGCGTTGTGGTAGGCACGCTGGAGGAAGGAGAGTTCAACCCGGACGTCACGCTGAACGGCGTCGCGGCGACGGGGTCGGAAACGATGGTCATGGAAATCCGCCCGACAGGCATCTTCAACAAGCAAAGGGACTACCATTGCCGACGCTACCATTTCCCATCCGAAGCCGTCCATGGCGGCGCGGGCAACATCGTCCGCGTCGGGCCGACGGCGGAGGCGAGGACAATCGTCTGGTGCGAAATCGACCTGGAGCCGGAGTTGGATTAATCCTGCCAATCCTGCGAATCCTGTAATCCTGTCAAATATCCTGTCAAATATCGACGAGAGATTGTTTATGAGCAAAGGCTTTTTCAAGCGCCTGGCGGCGTTTCTTTCGCTGGTTGGCCCCGGCATCTTCGCCATCGGCTACACCATTGGCACGGGGTCGGTCACGTCCATGGCCAAGGCCGGCGCGGACTACGGGCTGGGCCTGCTCTGGGTGCTGGCGCTGAGCTGCCTATTTTCAGGCGTCCTGATGACCGCCTACGGGCGTTTCGCGGCCGTGACTGGGGAAACCACGCTCCACGGCATCGTCCGCTTCCTTCCCGGCGGGAAATGGATCGCGGCCTTCCTCTTCCTGGGCGTCGTCACCGCGCAATACACCTGTTTGGGCGGAATCCTGATTCTCACATCCGGCGCGATCCGCGAGGCGTTCGGACTTTCGGTCGGCGTCTTCCCCATCGCATGCGCCATCATGGTGGTGATGCTCGCGTTCGCGATGGTCGGCCGGTATGCCTTCTTCGAAAAAGTCCTCTCCTTTTTCGTGGCGCTCATGGCGCTGGCGTTCCTGGCGTCCGTCTTCGCGACTTGGCCCGCGCCGGACGTTCTCGCCCGCGCCGCGCGCCCGCTCCTGCCGGGAGGCGGGGCGTCGCTCCTGATGCTCGCCGCCTTCGTCGGGACGACCATGGCGGCGCCGACCTTCGTCACACGCCCGCTCCTCATCCGCGAAAAGGGGCTCTCGGCGGACGACCTCGGCAAGGAGCGCGTTGACTCGGTTGTCTCGGCGTCGCTGATGTTCGCGATATCCGGCGCCATCGTCTTCGTGGCGACAGGGGCGCTTTTCGCCCGCGGGGCGACGATTTCGTCCGTCCTCGACATGGCCGAAACGCTGCGGCCCCTCGCCGGACGCCTCGCCGTGGCCATCTTCCTGTGCGGGACTCTGGCTGCGGGACTCTCCAGCGTCTTCCCGATTCTGATGGTCGCACCGCTCCTTGCGGGCGACTGGCAGAGCGGCCGGATGAACACCCGCTCGGCGACGTTCCGCATCCTGTGCGTCGTCGCCTCGGCGTGGGGGCTCGTGGTCCCCGCGCTCGGGAAGAACCCCGTCGCCGTGACCATCGCCGCGCAGGTCTCCAACGTATTCGTCCTTCCGCTCGCCGTCGCGGCAATCCTGTGGCTTCTCAACCGGCGGGGCGTGATGGGGGTGCACCGCGCGGGGCCATGCCTGAACGTCCTGCTCGCGCTGGCGTTTTTCTTCTCCCTGGCCGTTGCGTTCGCCGGCGGCAAGGCGCTTTTTGAGCGTTTCATCCGCGAGCCACCTTCCGCAGGCAATGTCGCGCAAAGCCAGTCAGCATACGCGGATGTTCCGCCCGTGGCGATTTCCAATGGCGTCCTGTCGGCCTCGATTTCCCCGTTCGGCGCCGAACTGCGGTCGGTACGCATGGACGGCATAGAATATCTATGGCAACAGGAGCCGGACCGGCCATCGGGAATGGCGCCGGTCCTCTTCCCGATTTGCGGCAGCCTGAACCAGGGGCGCTACACGTTTGGCGGCCGGGAATACGCACTGTCGGTCCACGGCTTCGCCAAGACATCTCTTTTCCGCACGGAATGTGCGCCGGATGGCGCGTCAGCGACGTTCACGCTTGAAAGCGACGACGCGACCCGCGCGGTCTATCCCTTCGATTTCGCGCTCGCCATAACGTTCCGGCTTGACGGGCGGACGCTCTCCGTCGAAGCGTCGGTGACAAACCGGTGCGACGCGGAGATGCCGTTCGCGTATGGCGGACACCCGGGCTTCAACGTGCCGCTTGGCGGCGAAGGCGCGTTTGAAGACTGGTTCCTCGAATTCGGGCCGGAAGCATCCCCTGAGGCCTTCGAGTTCGCCGAAGGCGGCCTGCTTGCGGGGGCGAAGCGCGCGTTCCCCCTTGAACCGGGCGGTCGTCTACCGCTCCGGCACGAGCTTTTCAACACGTATGGACTCTTCCTGTCCGGCACTGGCGGCTCCGTCACGCTGCGCTCGGAAAAGTCGCCCCGCTCCGTCACGGTGCGCTTCCCCGACATGCCGGACGTCGGATTCTGGCACGCACCGGGCGAGGCGCCATTCCTGTGCATCGAGCCGTGGACTGGAATGCCGTCCGTCGCAGGCGTCCCAGATGACCTCGCCGTCCGCCCGGACATGGTCCGCCTGGCCCCCGGCGCCGCGGCGACGCTCCGCTACTTCGTCGAATTTCGCTAAAGACCCCGCCCATGCACTGGATTGACTGGATTCTCTTCGCCCTACCCGTCGCCGCCGTCGTCTGGACCGCGCTCAAGGCGCAGCGCTACGTCCACGGCGTGGCGGACTTCCTCTCCGCCGGGCGCGTCGCGCGCCGCTACGTGCTGTGCGTCGCCTCCGCCGAGGCGGGCATGGGGCTAATCACGCTCGTCGGGACGCTCGAGGCCTCCTACAACAGCGGGTTCGCCTACGGATTCTGGGGCGCCGTCCTCGCGCCGATCGGCATGGTGCTGGGACTGGTCGGCTTCTGCAACTACCGATTCCGCGAAACGCGCGCGATGACGCTCGGCCAGTTCTTCGAGATGCGCTACAGCCGCCGGTTCCGCGTCGCCGCGTCGGCGGTGCAGGCGCTCTACGGCGTCGTCAACTACGGCATCTTCCCCGCCGTCGGAGCGCGCTTTCTGATGTATTTTTTGCAGCTTCCGGTCTCGTTCCGCATCTTCGGCGCGGAGGTCTCCACCTTCGCGGCGCTGATGCTCGCGGCCCTCGCGCTCGCGTGCGCAATCGCCTGCGCCGGCGGGCAGATCACTATCATGGTGACGGACTGCGTCCAGGGGATGCTCAGCTATCCCATCTACCTTGCAGTCGCGGCGTATCTGCTGTGGCGCTTCTCATGGAACGGCGACCTGCTGCCCGCCATCTCGGCGCGCCCGGAGGGCGTGAGCTTCCTGAACCCCTTCGACGCCGCGGACCTGCGCGACTTCAACGTCTTCAGCGTCTGCTCCGGCGTCCTGGGACTCTTCCTCATGCGCCTTTCGTGGGGCAGCCGGAGCTACGACTCCGCCGCCCTGAACGCGCACGAGGCGAAAATGGGCGCCGTCCTCGGGACGTGGCGCTCCGGCTTCGGCACGATGATGTTCACCCTGGTCGCCGTCGTCGCCTACGCCTACAACAACCACCCGCGCTTCGCGGAGGACTCCGCGAGGACCCGCGCCGCGCTCGCCGCCAAGGCGTATGAGGACGTGGCCTTCTCGTCCGGGGCGGCCGTCCCCGAGGGCGAAGCGGACGAAATCGCCGCCGCGCTCGCGTCGGTCCGGCCGCGCACCACGTTCACCACGCACAAGGAGTATGCCGCCATGGCGGGCGGACGCAAGGCGCAGTGGGAGCGCTTCGAGGCCGAGACGGCCGACCCCTTTCTCGCCGCCGCGTCGGACGTCCTCGGCGGCGACCGCACCGAGGCGGAACTGGCCGCCATGGGCGAGCGCGAGCGCGCGGAATGGGGCGCCAAGCGCGCACGCAACCAGACCCTCCGCACGGTCTTCACGCAGATGCGCGTCCCCGCCGCCATCCGCGACGTGCTACCCACGGGGCTTGTCGGACTCTTCTGCGCGCTCGCCCTCTTCCTCATGCTCTCCACCGACACCACGTACCTGCACGGCTGGGCGAGCGTCATCGTCCAGGACCTTCTCCTGCCGCTGCGGAAGACTCCCTGGACGCCCCGTCGGCAAATCTGCCTCCTGCGCGTCGCCATCTGCGGCGTCGCCGCCTTCGGGTTCCTCTTCAGCCTCCTGTTCGGACAGGTCGATTTCATCCTGATGTTCTTCAGCGTCACCGGCGCAATCTGGATGGCCTCCGGCCCCGTCATCACCCTGGGCCTCTACTGGAGGCGCGGGACGAGCGCCGCCGCGTTCGCGGCGCTCTTCCTCGGCGCGGGCGCGGGCATCGCGGCCATCGTCGCGCAGAAGTGCTGGGTCGCCTCGCTCTACCCGTGGATCGCGGCACACGGATGGGCGCCCGCGCTCGACGCGCTCCTCCGCGCCCTGTCCTCCCCGCTGGAGCCGTGGGTGCACTGGGAGCTCACCCCGGACAAGTTCCCGGTCAACTCCGTCGAGGTCGGCGTCATCACGCAGCTCTTCACCCTGGGCGTCTACGTCCTCGTCTCGCTCGCGACGTGCCGCCGCCCGTTCAACATGGACCGCATGCTGCACCGCGGCCGCTACGCGGTGCCGCGGTGCAATGACGGGCCGGCTGCGCCGGCAACGACGAGCGCGGCTGCGTCGCGCAATGACGCGGGCGCTCCGCGCCCAATGACGAATGAAGAACCCCGTCATTCGTCATTGCCGCCGGAGGCGGCAGGTCATTGCGCCGAAGGCGCCCGTCATTGTGCAAAAGGCGCCTCGCGCCTTTTGCACTTCTTCCTCGGGATCGACGCCAACTACACGCGGGGCGACCGGATGCTGGCGTGGTCGGTGTTCCTCTACTCCTTCGGGTGGGGCTTCTGCCTGTGCTTCCTCGGCAACGTGGCCTGGCACGTGCTGGGCGAACGGGGAATCCTGCCGCCACAGCCCGCGTCGTGGTGGGGGCATTACTTCTTCCTCGTGAACATCTGCGTCGCGTGCGCCGTCGGCCTCGTCTCGACCTTCTGGTTCGGCATCTGCTCCACGCGCGACCTCATGCGGCTCTTCCGCGACCTGGAGACCCGCGAGCGCGCCGGTGGCGGGGAGGACGCGGCCGACGACGGCCGTGTCACGGGCGCGTAGCGGCCCTTGTAATGGCGCGGGCGCAGGGCGGCGGCTGGTGCGCTCGTGTACGCGCCCCCCATTGCGCTCGTGGACGCCGCCCCCAAGCCACACGCAACGCGAGCGGCTTGGACAATCCTGCGTGTATTTACGCCATATCGCGACGGCGCAATATTGAATGCCGGATGTCAGGCGGTAAGCAGGGCCGTAAGGCGGGAGGCGACGGCATCGCGCGAGTATTCGGCAAGGGTCCAGGCACGGCCGGATTCGCCCAGCGCCGAGGCCAAGTCTGGACGTTCTGCAAAAAGATCCAGCGCAGTTATGAATTCGGAGCAGTTGCGGAACCAAAGGCCCCCACCGGCCATGCGGGTCTGCGCGGTTAGGACCTTGCCGCTCGCCAGGACCAGAACCGGCCTATGGGCCAGCCAGCTTTCCAGTAGAACAATGCCCAGGCTTTCGTTTACCGAGGCATGGCAAAAGGCAATGGCCCCCGCCATTAAATCGTGCTTGTCCTGTTCGGATACAAAGCCCAGGTCCACAATGTCGTTCTCAAGTCCCTCCGGGCGTTCGATTTCCCCGGAGCCTGTGAATACAAAGCGCATCCGCGAATCCGGACGAATGCGCCGGTACGCAGTCCAATAGTCAATCAGGAGCGGAGTGCCCTTCAACGGTTCGCGGCGGCCGCAGAAGAGGATGTACGGGGCGGCGCCGCCGGGGGAGGGCGATGCGCATCCTGCCAGCTCCCTTCCCCGGTCGGCCGACGATTCGAAGTCGTCCATGGCGAAACCGACAACTCCCGAGGCGATGGCCGAACCTGCCCGGAGGTCAAGTCCGTAGAGGGAGGCGGCCAGGTCGCGCTCTTCGCCGGTGTTGAAGCAGAAGCCGCGCACGGAGCGGAACATCCGCGCGACAACGCCAATGCGCGCGAATGGCTCGTCATGCAGGCATGGGACAAGGATTGTCTTTTCCGGGAAAAGGCGGGAAGCTTCGACTGCAAGCCCAAAGAGGTACGGCCCCACGACGACGCGATCCGGGTTCGTCGCCCGGACATGCTCCATCATTGCCGGCGACCTGACGTTGTTCCGCCGCCAGAGCTCCTCATCCTCCGGCGAGAGGGTCTCGCCGCCGGAGACGCGGATTTGAAGCGACATGAAAAGGTCGCCGTTGCGCGAAGGGTCGACGGGGAAGCGGCGAACCTTAACACCATCGCGCACGAATTCGCCTTCGGGGAGTTCGTTCGCCCAGGTGAAGTGGCTTTTGGCGCAGGTGGTGAGGAATTCAACGTCGAACCCGGCGCGCGCTGCCAAAGTGGCCAGGTTGAAAAGAAGCGTCTCAGCCCCGCCGACGGCGCCATTCTCCGCCAGCCGCGGGGAAAGGAAGGCTATCTTCATGGCTTTGACGGGAGGGGGCATTTGTTTCCGCGGGATTCAGCATTGCCGGGGCGCGTTTTTTTCCAGCGCCGCGAGGCGGCGTTCAAGCTCGGCGATGCGAGCATTTGCCTTTGCCAAATCCTCGCTCTCGCGTTCTGCCAGAAGGGAGAGCGACGAGTGGAATATCGCGTTTGCCCTGTTCTGCTGCGACCATAGCCGGAACGTGTAGAAACGCAGCAGTGACCGAATTGTCCTTTTAAGGCGGACGAGGAGCCTGCCGACCAGGCCCGAGTGCTTTTCGCGAATCTCCCAGTCCCCGATATCCACCTGCGTGACGCGGTGGATACCGGAGAGGTAGCCATTGAAGAATTCGGGGTTGTCCTTGAGGGCGGACAGGTTGAAGCGCTCGGCGCTTGCGAGCGTTTCGAGGTCGTACTCGCCATTTTTCAGGCGCTCGGCGGCGCGGCGGCGGATTTCAGCCACCACTGCGGCGGCGTCAACGGAACCGTCTGCGCCTATTTTGACATCCCATCTTTCCATGGCCAGGCCGGGATGCCGCTACTTGGCGGCCTTGATGTCGTTGTCGATGATCCAGTCGATGACCTTGGAGTAGCGTATGCGGTCGCGGTAGTAGCCCACGAGGCCGTTCTTCACGATGCCCTCGTAGACCTTTTCGCCGTTGACGGAGTCGCCGCGACGGGCGTAGGTGGCGGCCTCGCTGTCGGCGAGGGCGCGGACATCCTTGTCCGTGGCGGTGATGTCAAGTTCCTTGGCAATGGCGGCGCCGATGTAGTTCAGGCGGACAATGCGGGTAGCCTCTGCATCGATCTTCTCGCGGAGCTCGTCGATATGGTCCTTGACGTAGTCGTTGGCGTCTTCCTGGTTGGCGACCTTGCCCTGGATTTCGCGGGTGACGACATTCTCGCCGATTGCGCGGCCGGCGGCGGCGACAACGCTCTTCGGGACGTCGAAAGTGGCCTTCTTTGCGAGTATGCCGTCGATTTCGTCGTGAAGGCGCGCGCGCTCGCGGTATTCGAGGTCGGACTCCAAACGTGAGCGAATCAAATCGCGGACCTTGTCAATGGACTCCATTCCAAGCCCCTTGCAGACATCCTCGTCGGTCGGCTGGACAACGGCGTTCGCCTTGATGATCGTTCCCTTGTAGGCGCCCTTGGCGCCACGGAGGGATTCGACGGAGAAGGTGTCGGGGAAAGTCGTCTCAAAGGAGAAGGCGTCGCCCTTCTTAAGGCCGAGCAGCGCCTTGGCGGAGCCGGGGATTGCCTCGTAGGCGGGCTTTTCGCCGACCTGGAGCCAGAAGTTGTCGTTCTTGATGTAGCGGGACGCGGGGTCGTCATCCTTTTCCGGGGCGGGGATGTCGCTTTCGAAGGAAATGTTGGCGTAGTCGCCGGCCTTCAGCGGCTCGTCGCTTTCCTTTGTCGTGGCGAAGGACTCCCTGATGCCGGAGAGCTGGCGCTCGACATCCTCCTCGGCAACGGCCGGCTTCTCGTACTTGACGGGAAGGCCCTTGTATTTCGGGACTTTGACGGCGGGGTTGACATCGACGGAGACGGTGAACTCGATACCCTTCTCCGGGGAGAACGCCACGTTGGTAAGGCCGACTATTTGGGCGACGTCGAGCTTTTCATCCTCGACGGCCTTGTCCACGAGTTTGCGGCAGAGCTGTGATTCGACTTCCGCGTCGATCTGCCGGCCATAGGCGCGCAGGACGATGTCCTTCGGGGCCTTGCCCTTGCGGAAACCGCGAATCTGGGAGTTGCGCATGTGCGCGCCGAGGACGCGGTTGTAGGTGTCGGCGGTCTCTTCGGCCGGTGCTGAGATTGTGAGGGTGATGCGGCACTCGCCGTCTTTCCTGGAATCGGTCTTCATGGTCGTTAGTCGCTTGTTTTAAGTCTTTGTTCGAAATAGGTTGACTGTGGTCGTGGAATGCGCGAAAACCACACATACCATTATATCAATTCTTCATCGTTACGCCCATGAGAAACTCCGCGTTGCTGTGCGTTTTCTTCATGGCCTTGATAACGGTCTCCATCACTTCGGCCGACGGCATGCCGGACAGGGCCTTGCGTACAGACCAGATGCGCGGCAGTTCATCAGGGTGGAGGATCAGGTCCTCCTTGCGGGTGCCGGAGGCCTCGATGTCGATGGCGGGGTAGATGCGCTTGTCGGAGAGGGAGCGGTCGAGGACGAGTTCCATGTTGCCGGTGCCCTTGAACTCCTCGAAGATGACCTCGTCCATGCGGCTTCCGGTGTCAATCAGCGCCGTCGCGATAATCGTAAGGGATCCGCCGTTCTCTATGTTGCGGGCTGCGCCGAAGAAGCGTTTTGGCTTGTGCAGCCCCATGGCGTCGACGCCGCCGGAGAGGATGCGCCCTGAATTTGGCTGCAGGGTGTTGTAGGCGCGGGCGAGACGCGTAATGGAATCGAGGAGGATGATGACGTCCTTGCCAGTCTCGGCCATTCGCTTTGACATCTCGATAACCATTTCGGCGACCTGGGCATGGCGCTCCGGGGTTTCGTCGAAGGTTGAGGAGACGACATGGGCCTTGGTATTGCGCTGCATGTCGGTGACCTCCTCGGGGCGCTCGTCGATGAGCAGGACGATAAGGTAGGCCTCCGGGTGGTTGGCGGTGATCGCGTTCGCGATTTTCTGCATCAGGACTGTCTTGCCGGTGCGTGGCGGCGCGACGATAATGCCGCGCTGCCCGAAGCCGATTGGCGCGAAGAGGTTCATGATGCGCATCGAAAGCTCCTCGGGCTTTGTTTCGAGGAATATCCGGCGGTTGGGGAAAATAGGCGTCTGGTTCTCAAAGGGGATGACGCGGCGCCAGTCGGTGGGGGCGCGCCCGTTTACGGCGTCCACATGGCCGAGGGCGAGGAATTTCTCCTTGCCCTTGTCGTTCTGCTTCAGGCGCGGGTCGCGGATTGGGCCCTCGATGAAGTCGCCGGTGCGCAGATTGAAGCGGCGCACATACTGCTGCGATACGTAGACGTCCTCCGGGCAGGCCTGGTAGTTTGCCTTTTCGGAGCGGAGGAAACCGCAGTTGTCGTTGGTAACCTCGATGACGCCGCTGGTGAGGACGGTTCCGCCGCGGCGCATGTATGCGCGGACGAACTGGTTGATGAGATCGTGCTTGCGCCAGAGGCCGGCGAGTTCCTCGGGGGAGAGGAAGGACTCAAGTTTCCTATTCAGTTCCTCGGGGGAGAGTTCCTCAATCTCCTTGAGCAGTATGGGCGGCGGCGGCGGGATTGGATTGCCGTTGGCGTCAAGCGGAGTGGGCGGGGTGAAATCCTGCTGCGGCTGTTCGTCGGAGACAGGCGCTCCGTCGGGGCCGAAATTGCGGCCATGCCGACCGCGGCGGCCGCGCTTGAAGCGGTTCCAGCGCTCCTGCTGGTCCTGCTGCGCTGGCCGTTGGGCGCCTTGCGGCACGGCGGGAGGCGTGGCGCCGGCGGGACGGGTGGCCTGGGCCTCCGCCGACGAGTCCTGCGCGGCTTCCGAAGGGGAGGCGGGCTGGGGCGCATCCGCGGACGGCGCCTGGGGCGGAGTGTCGGGCTGCTCGTTGACGGCCGCCGAAATGACAGGCTGCGGCGCTGAGTCAGGGGCGGGGTTGACCGGTTCGGCGGCTTGCACGGGGGCGACAGGCACGGGGGCCACGGCGGCTTGCGCGGGGGCCACGGCGGCTTGCACGGGGGCGACGGCGGCTTGCACGGGGGCGGCAGGCACGGGAGCGGTCTCTCTCGCAGACTGGGCCGCCTGTTCAAGCGCGTCCAGTTCAGCCTCAGTAGAACGCGCCGTCTGGGAAGGCTCCGCGCCGGGAGTCCATTCCTCCGGCTTGCGGTCGGTCTTCACAATGGCGCGGCGCCGCGTGTAAGTACGCTTCCTTGCCGGCGCCTTCGTCGCATTATCCGTGGCGCCGGATTCATTTAGTGAATTTTCGTTCATTCTAGACTCCTTGTGGGAGTAGCGAGATTTTATCTAGCAACCTAGCGGTCTCGGATTTCAGCATCGCGAGACTTCCGTCGTTCACGATGGTGAAAGTTGCGCGCCTGGACTTCTCGGCGCAAGGCATCTGGGAATCAATCCTAGCCTCGGCAGCGGCCCTGTCAAAGCCGCGTTGCGCCAGACGCGATATCTGGGTCTCTCGCGAGGAGACGACGGCTACCGTCGCATCCCACGCGAACTTGTGGTCAAGCCCGGCCTCGAAAAGCAACGGGACAAGAACCACTAGGGTGCGGCCGGACTCCCTGGATGAAATCCAGTCGCGGACGGCGCCCTCGATCAGCGGGTGCATTATTGACTCGAGATCGCGCAGCGCCTTTGGGTTGGCGAAGACGAGTTCGCCAAGTTTGCGCCTGTTCACGGAACCATCTGCGGCGATGGCGCCGTCGCCGAAGCGCGCGGCGATTTTGCCTGCGGCACCTCCGCCGGAAGCCTGGAGGGAGTGCGACACGTCATCGGTGTCAAGGATATCGCACCCCTGCTCCGAAAGGATGCCGGCAAGCGTGCTTTTGCCGCAGGCGATGCCGCCAGTCACTGCAATCAGACGACTCCTCATCGTGAAGAGGCTGTCATGTTCGCGGCGACTGCGGCATACCGTCCTGTGGACTTAGTTTGCGGCGGGAACCGTCGCGCCGTCGGAGGCGTTGGTCTTGAGGGTGCGCCCGGCCGGGTCGACCATGCGCGCCGTCACGAAGATCAGGAGGTTGCGCTTCTCGCTCTGCTCGTAGGTGCTGCGGAAGAGGCGGCCGATGAACGGGATGTCCCCGAAGAAAGGCACCTTGTCGTTGACCTCGTTGCGAGCCTCGGTAATCATGCCGCCCATGACGACCGTTGCGCCGTTGTAGATTGAAATCTTCGTCGAGACGGAGCGGACCTTGAACACCGGCTGGCGCATCTGGAGGTGGAGCGTCTCGGCGCTGTCGCCCGTCATCCGCAACGGGTAGTCGAACCCGTAGTCGAGCCATTCGGGCTCGGAGATGATCTGAGGATTGAGCTGGAGGGAAATCATCTGGCCGTCGTCGGAGACCTGCGGCGTGACCTGGAGGATTACGCCGACTTCGCGCATGTTGAACTCCTGGGGTTCGACCATCGGGTAGGAGACCTGGATGACGTCGCTGTCGCTGTCAAGGTCGTTCTCCTTGATTTCGTATTCGGTCGGGAAGATGTACTCGTGGACAACCTTGATGATGGCTTCCTCGTTATTCATCGTCACGACCTTCGGGGCCGAGAGGAGGTCGGTGTTGGCCTGCTGCGAGAGCATGTGAAGGACGAAGCCAAGTTCCGGGTTCGTGAGGACGGAGGAGATCGAAAGCAGCGCGTCGTTGACTGCGTTGACGGCGATGCCGTTGCCGAGATCGGCGCCGGCGCTGAGGTAGCGGTTCACGCTGCCAGTCCCGGAACCCTTGCCGACCTTGATGTGCTGCTCGGGGTTCTTCTTGTTCTTCGCGATCTCCCAGTCATCGGTGAGGAGCCACTCGAAGCCGAGCGATTCGAGGTCGGTCTGGGCGACTTCAACAAAGCGGGCCTCGATTTCAACCTGGCGCGGGGTGACGTTGAGTTCCTGCAGGGCCTTCTCGAATTCGACCAGGTTCTCCGGTGTGTTGAGGACGCGCATCTTGTTGATGCTGGGGAGGTACTTGACAGAGGAGCCGTTCGGCCACTTGACGCCCATGTCCTCGAAGAGCTGCTTCCAGTCAACGCCGGCGGACGCGGCGTTGTTCTCGCCCTGGTCGAAGAAGGAGCGGCCCTCGTCATCGACGCTGCGGGTGGAGAGGGCGGTCGTCATGGAGGAGGCGCGTTCCTCGATGGAGGGGAGGACCGTGTAGGTGCGGCTGACCATGTCGACGTCCGCCTCGTTCATCGGCATAATCATGACGGTGTTGCCGCGGAGGCGGAATTTCAGGCGGGAGAGTTCGCAGGCATACTGGAGACCATCCCAAAGGGACATGTAGCGGGCCGAGAAGGACACGGGCGGGATGCCGTTGTCGCTCTGGGCGGCCGCGGGCGCGAAAATGTCTTCAGTCTCAAGGCTGGCCTCGGCCGGGGCGGACTGGGAGATCTTGAGAATGAGGTTGACGCCGCGCTGCTCAGGCGGGATCTGGGGGTCGTCGTATTCGCGGGAGGCGTCGATGAAGAAGTCGACGACTTCGCTTATCGTTGCATTCTTGAAGTTGATTTCGGGGATCGTGATGTTGCGCATCTTGTCCTCGATCTCCTCCTCGGGGGTCTTGCCGGCGCGGTTAACCTGGCCGCCTTCGGCAATCGTGCCGCCGTTGGGGTCAACAGAATCGGGGACGTCGATCGCATAGCGGCCGCTGGCCGTCCAGGTCTTGCGGACCTGCTCGATCATCGTGGCGCGCGTCGCGTTGAACTCCTGCGTGTTGCTGTCGAAGGTGCGGTCGGAGACGCGCTTGAGCATGAGGATCGCGTCGGCGTCGTAGGGGTTGTCGCGGAGGATGAGCTCAAGCTCGGTGCGGGCGCGGTCGTATTCGCCGGTGATGAGGTACTGGCGGGCGCGTTTCAGGCGGGCGCGAACCTGCTCGCGGTTCTTGCGGTAGTCACGGTCATTCCAGCGCTTGACTTCGGTCACGACCTTTTCCTCGGGCGGGTTGTCGATGTCGTGCTGAATGGTCGCGATGAGGTCGGCGGCCTTGCGGTGGTTGTGTTCGCGGGCCTGGCGGGCGAGCTTGATGGCGCCCTCAAGGTCGCCACGCTTGTAGAGGCCCTCGGCCTGGCGGTAGATGGATTCGGCGACGCCGGCGGAGGCCGCGGCAAGCATGGCCTCGTTCTCCGGACGGTTGGCGAGGAACTTCGAGGCTTCCTCGAAAAGGCGCTGCGCCTCGACGAAGTTGCCATCCTTCATTTCGGCCTTGGCCGCATCGAGCGACTTCTTGCCGTGCTCGTCGAGAGCCTTGCGGCGCATAAGCTCGAGGAGGTTGATTTCCGCGATTCCGGCGGCGACATCATCGACTGGTTCGGCGGCGGGTTCCTCTGCGGCGGCGGGTTCGGCCTCGGCAACGGCGACCTCGGCAACGGCGACCTCGGCGACTGGTGCTTCAACCTCGGCAACGGCTGGTTCGGCCACAACGACTGCGGGTTCGGCTTCGACGACCGGCGCGGCCTCGGCAACGGCTTCCTCAACGGCGGGTTCTGCTTCGGGTTCCGCAGGCGCGGCGACCGGGGCTTCAACCTCGGCGACCGGCTCTACAACCGGTGCGGCCTCGGCGACGGCTTCCTCGATGGCGGCGGGGGCTTCGGGTTCCGCAGGCGCGGCGACCGGGGCTTCAACCTCGGCGACGGCTTCCTCGACGGCGGGGGCTTCAGGTTCCGCAGGCGCGGCGACCTCAGGCTCGGCCACGACCTCCTCGGCTGCGGCAGGCTCGGCGGCCTCAAGGCTGTCAAGGAGGGCGCAGGCGCCGGCGGCGTCGCCAGTGAGTTCGGCCACCTCGTCCGCAGGGGCGGGCGTTGACTCCGGCGCCTCGGAGACGACTTCGGATTCGGTCGTGGCCTCTGCGGCGGGCGCAGCCAATAGTGCGGCCAGGTCGTCGCCAGAGGCGTTGGCGGCATCAACGGCGCCGTCCACCTTGGCGGCCGCGTCGGCAGCGGCTTCGTCCGCGGCTTCGGCGACGGACTCTGTAGCGCCGTCCACCTTAGCGGCCGCATCATCCGCGGCCTCGCCTGCGTCCGCTATCGCTTCGCTCAGGGGGGCGTCGTCGCCTCCTAGTCCAAGCAGGTCGTCTAGTTCACCGTTGAGGCCGTCCTGCGCGAACACGCCAAGGCAAAGCAGAAAAGACAATGCGGCGGCGCTCGCCACAAAAACCTTCGTCTTAATGGTCATTTGGGTCTCCTGAAAGTGCATTGAGGGAATCGGAAAGATTGTCCGCTTAACTTAATTTATTCTACAACAAATCCGGCTATTCTTCCAGATGCTTCACAAAAAATTCTTTTTTGTCGGACTTTCTGCGAATAACCACCGTGCCGGCCGAAACATCAACCTTGGCGAGGATGAAGTCATCTCCGCGTATCTTGAATTCGGCCTCTCCCACGCTTCCGTCGGCAACGAACTCGGAATTGTCGCGCGTGAGGGCGATGGTGACAACATAGGAAGAATCGGTCGATTCCTTTTCCTTGAGAAATTCAATCCTGCGGCCCGTGCTGATGCGCTCGACGATGGCGACAGGGACCTTTACGATTTTCTCCTTCTTCTCAATCTTGCTGAAGACGGACTCGTCGCGCCATTCAAGGGCCGCGAGCCTGAAGTCGGAGTAGCGCGGCGGCGCTGAGAGCAGCGCGCCGGGAAGCCTGTCCAGCGGGCCGATCTTGTCGCCTACATTGACAAAGAGGGTCTTGCCCTTGTTGAGATCCTTGTCGAAATAGTTGAACTGGCACTTGTAGTTGCCGCCGCCCATGCTGGACACCGTCTGGAAAAGGAGCGGAAGCCTGGCCGCCTCAATGGATGCCACGCGGAGATAGCCAAGGATGTCGGGATGGCTCTCCGGGTCGCGCGGGTCGGTCTTGTTGGCGAACTCCTCGGCATTGGTGAACCCGTCGCCGTCGGCGTCAAGCGTGGCGTCGGAAGAATCGACAGGGTTGAGGTTGAACTTGCGCTCCCAGACGTCGGGGAGGCCGTCGCCATCCGAATCCATGGCGTCGTCTGCGATGACGGGATTCTTCTTGGGCTGCTCCTTGCCGCAGAGCGGGCAGGTCTCGGCCTCGAAGGGGATGGGCTTGCGGCATTCGACGCACCACACGCGGGTGGCCGGAAGGAAGAAGCCCTCGCGCGAGGACTCGTCCACCATGGCGCGGAAAGGCTTTAGGATGTTGCCGGATGTCTTGAGGTAGGCCTTCATCTGCTCCTCGACGAGGGTGCGGTCGAACTCGGGGTTGGCGGGTTCGTAGCTCTCCAGGCCGCGGATGAATGCCGCCTTCTCGCCGGCGGCGCCGCCAGTGGCGCGGACGAAGGCGAGGATTGCAAGCACAAGAAGGAGGATGGATACAACGGCGAGGATTTTGTCGTAGTTCCTCGCCAGCGGGGATTTGCCGGAAGCCATGTTATTTGCCCTCCTCGGCGAAGTTGTAGATTTCGAGTCCGAGCCTTACCTTGAGAAGCGGCTCGACGTCCGGACCGGAGACTATGCGCATTTCGGGAGGCATGTCGGCGGGCTTGATCGCCTGCACGACCGCCTCGGGCGCGCGTTCTGGCGCCGCTTCGGCACGGCGCTGGCGGGCGCGCGCGCCGCGTTCCCCACGTTCGCCGCGGGCCCCGCGGGCGCGGTCGCCGCCACGCTCGTTGCGCGACTGGCGGCCTTCGTCTTCGGCGACCTCGGGCGCGGGGGCCTTGCGGACATCGTTCTGCATGGCGACCTTCTCGACGGCGATCGACTTCACGACGACGAATGGGCGGCGAATGACGTTGAACCGGTTGAGGAGGTCGAGAAGGGCCTCCTGGCGGGCCGTGAACTCAATGGTCATTGGCTGGAACGTGAAAAGCGGCACACTCGCCTCCTCCTCAACGGCCTTGCGCCTGTTGCGGCGGCGTCCGCGCGGCTCAGGCTCCGGTTCCGGCTCGGCCTCGCGGCGGCGGGACGATCCATCGCGGCTCTTGAGCGTCGCCTCGTCCTTGGCGTCGCGCTCTATCTTGGTGAGCTGCGAAACCTGCGCCCCGTAGATTTCCTTCACGAGCATGGCCGTGACGGTAAGCTGCTGGACCAGGAGCGGGATCTCCTCGTCCTTCGGCATCGCGTCGGTGCCGACGTAGGCGTCGAATCCGAACGCGAACTTTTCGTCCACCGACTTGCGCCCGTCGACCAGCGGGGCTATCGAACGGAAGTTCCGGACGCCGGCCGAGAGCTTCGTCTGGAAGGCGGACGCGGACATCTTCTCCATCGGAAGGCTGACATTGCTTTGCGAGAGTTCGTTCGTGATAATCCTGCGGCCGTTTTCAAACTGCTTCAGGACTTCGTCAAGCGCAGTGACGTTTTCGGCCGAGGGGAAGACCTCGCTGGAGTAGATGCGCTTGAACTTGGAGTTTGCCTCCTCCTTCGCTGAACGCGCCTCTGACGCGGCGGAGAACTTGGTTTTCGCGAGGACGCCAAAGACGACCGCCGCAACAAGCGCCACCGAAGTCGTCGCGATGAATATTGTCTTGGATTTGTCCATAATCTACTTCGCCGCCTTCCCTGCAAGTTCCGCCTCTTCAAGCGCGGAGAGCGGAGCGCGCGACACGGCCTCTACGGTGAACTCGGCCAGATTGTCCGCGCCGGACTCGCGCTGGCCCTTGATCGTGGCGGACTTGAAGGGCCGCCTTATGTCCGTGAGCTGGATGCAGAAGATTTCGGCCGCGGTCTTGCCGGAGCGGGCTTCGGACTCCACCTTGCGCAGGACGTCGAGGAATCCGCGGATGACAATCCTGTAGCCGGGGACCTTGACGGAAGTCTTGTCGCCCGACTCGTCGGTGGTCTCCAACGACAGCTCGCACGACTCAAGCGACGAAACCCACGTTCCAGGCAACATCGAGGCGCGGATCGCGTCGATGCTCTTCAGCACGCTTTCGCGCGAAATCAGCAGCGAACGGTACTTGTCGAGGTCGCGGGCAACCTCCTCGCGCTCAGTCACCTTTGCGGTGACGTTTTTGCCCATGCGATCCAGGCCGGCGACCTTCTCCTGAATGACATCGCGCTCTTCTTCGGCGGTCCGGGCCTTTGCGGCGCCTGCGAGGAAGAGTATGGCCGCCGCCGCCGCAAACAACACGGACGAGGCAATCAGTATCGGAGCCTGCTTGCGGAAGGTCTTTTTCTGCACCAGGTTCGGCGGCATGAGGTTTATTTCGACATGGCCGAGGCCGCTGCGGCGCAACGCCAGACCGCATATTTCAGCGAGCTGGAGGAATTCGGCCGACGCGCGCTCGGAATCGACATGCGGGCCGAGCTGGACGGAATCAAACGGATTGAGGTAATCAACATCGATCCGCAGCTTCTCGCGGAAGAAGGTGTCGATGTGGCGCAGCGACGCGGAACCGCCAGTAAGGAGGACGCGCGTCGGGGCGGAGCCGCCCTGCTGGCTGCGATAGAAGTTGATCGAGCGGTTGACCTCGGCATGGAGACGCGTAACGACGCCGCGGATGCACTTGGAGGCGCGGTCGGCCTGCTCGTCCTCGGTCGCCGTCACCCCGCCAAGGGCGACGAAGCCAATCTCGCGCTTCATCTGCTCGGCCGCGCGGAAGTCAATGCCGAAATTCTTGGCTATTTCCTGCGTGATGGAATTGCCGGCGACGGGTATTGAGCGGTAGAACACCTTGCCGGACTCGACGAACACGAGGTTTGTCGAGCGCGCGCCGACATCGAGCACCATCGTGCAGCCGTCCTGGCCAGCCTGGCCGGCGGCCGCGCAGTTGTAGATGGACAGCGGCGCGACATCGACGACCTCCGGCTCAAGGCGAACGCCCTCGATGGAGTTCGTGAGGGCCACGATGCCGTCCGTCTTCGCGGCGACAATCATGGCGTTGCACTCGCCCATTTCGTCGGTGCCGATCATCTGGCTGTCCCAGGTGAGCTCCTCGATCGGGAACGGGACATTCTGCTCGGCCTCGGACTGGATCATCGCGCGGAGCTTGTCCGGCGCGATGGCCGGGAACTTGACGAAGCGCGGGAATACCATCTGACCGGAAACGGTCATCATGAGCGGGCCCGGCTTGATGCCGTTGGCCTTCATGAGGTCGCCCACGGCGGCGATGATGAACCCGGAGGGATCCATCTCGCTGTCGGGGTCAAGCCCGAGCGGCGCTATCCCGTAGCGCTGGAGTACCGGCTGCTTGCCGGCGGCGATCTTGAACTCGCCAAGGGTTATGTGCCCGGCGCCGATGTTCAGCGCCAAAATTCTGTCAGATGCCATCAGCGCACCGCCTCGTATTCATCAATGTGGGTAAGGCCGAAGGGGGTCTTCGAGCGGTCGAGGAGGTAGCCGGCGTGGCGCTCGACCTTCATCTTGCCGCCATCAAGGCGAGTCCACCACGGGCCGCCCTTGCCCTGGCCCTCGGACTCCTGCGCGACCTGCTTGCCGTCGATTTCGATTTCGACGCCGAAGGCCATCGGCGTCCCGTACCGCTGTACGGTCGATGGGGCGAGCATCACGCAGGCGCCATGGTCGCCCTTGGCGATGTCCAGGTAGGTGACAGAGGTGGTGAAGTAGTGGAAGTTCTTCTCGTCATCGACGCTCATCACATGGAATGTGAAGGTCGCCGAGTCAATCCAGTCGGGCAGCGTCGTGTATTCGACCTCAAGCGCGGCCCAGCGTTTCCTCGTGCCGGAGGAACGGCTCGGCCCCTTGACGCCGCCGTCGAAGCGCGGGGACGGGACAAGACATGAGTTGTTTGGCTTGGTCAACTGGCGGACCTTTAGTACGACGCCAGAAGTCTTGGCGGCTGCGGCACCCGCAGTTGCGCCGCCCGTGCGGGCCTGCGCAAAGGCGTCGCCGGTGACGGCAAGGGCCATGGTCGCCGCCGCAAGGGCGGTCGCAAAGGCGTGTTTGTTGGACAACATCGTCATTCTCCCTTCGTGTGAAATAGTGATTTTTGCAAAAAGTGTGTCCGAATAATTGCGATTAGCATACCACAATGGCAAAACAAGTTCAAGTTTTTTGGGGAAATGTCAACATCAAATGGAAAGAATTTGAAATAACGGAAAACAAGCAGGGTGGCAAGGCGCCGTGGGCATCTGACCTCGCCAGGAAAGTGCAGAAGCGCGTAGTAAATATTCCTCCCGCCATCGCATCATTGGCCCGGTGCCACCCGCCGGCGGGTTCTCTTCGCCTCTGCACAGCCAACGCCCCGTCAAGGCCCTTCAACCTCACATGGCTTCCCATGCGCACCCCTGGGGGCGCGGGCGGCCAGCCCGCGTATAGCCCGCCTCTGCGCATCCCAACGCCCCGTCAAGGCCCTTCAACCTCACATGGCTTCCCATGCGCATTTCTGGGGGCGCGGGCGGCCCGCCCGCGCGTGACCAGCCCGCCTCGGCGCACACCCCAGCCACCACACGCCACATCTTGCTCAAGCGAGTCCTCCTCCACATTTTCACTACGCCTCTAGCCGTTGACTACCGCATCATGCGCTGGAAAGGCTTTCACCGTCGTCGCCAGCATCGCCCGTCGCCAAGCCTTTTATCCATGTTGCCTCGGCATCATGCGCTGGCGAGGCCTCCCCACCCTAGTCGGCACAATTCTTCGCCATCACGCCTCCCCACAAAGAGGCTTTCGGCATCATGCGCTGGCTAGTCCTCCTCCTCCCGCTCCATCGCCTCTCGCCGTCTTTCCTCCG
>Ga0326513_10001308_pt1 | contig 19914 bp, 31 predicted proteins | sample 2_2465_0518_D_FD_203654 | JGI IMG/M metagenome (GOLD analysis project Ga0326513, IMG submission 203654) | Bovine rumen microbial communities from UC Davis, California, United States - 2_2465_0518 | ecosystem: Host-associated > Mammals > Digestive system > Stomach > Rumen | place: USA... | reverse complement strand
TCCTCGATTTCCCGGAAGGCACGATCATGGAAGAGCTCGAAGCCCTGAGAACCATGGTGGGACCGGAATGCAGGCTGGTCGAGCATGTGCGCCCCATGAAGCTGTACACAGTGTTCGGCGCACCGTCCAATCCCAACCGGACGAAAAGCTCCGCGGTTTCGATGCTCGTAGACGAGGAAGGACTTCTCAGCGGGCTTCCTCTGAACCATCTCGGCAGCTGGCTGTACGGCACAGAAGAACACGGAAACCCGATCGTTGGGAACGTACTTTTCGTTGGTGAATATGACACGGGAGACGGTTACAGCTTCTGCGGTCTTTCCGATGAAATGCTGAACAAGCTGCTCCCGCAGATCAGAGGTGTGGCAGACATGATAAATACATTTATTATCTCCGAGGGAGGTGAAACGGAATGAAGATTTTGCATACGGCCGACTGGCATATCGGCGACTTTAAAGGCCCGGTGAAAGACGGGCGGAACCTTAGATTCGATGATACGGCGGACTGCCTTGATGCACTCTGCAGGAAGGCTGAGGAGATACGGCCGGAACTGGTCCTTATCTCCGGGGACATCTTTCATCAGGAGCAGGTAGGACCGGTAAGGTACGGCAAGGAAGTCATCCTTGCGTCAAGGACGATCGGACGGCTGGCGGACGTTTCCGGATGTGTCGTGGCGATGAGGGGCACACCTAACCATGACGGGCAGAGCCAGTGGGACGTCCTGCAGGAGATCCTTGAGGGATACGACAACGTGGTGGTGACAACGGAACCGCATATCGTTGAATCGATGTTCGGCACGATCGTCTGCATCCCCGGATTCAACAAGCAGGATTTCAGGGCGAAATACCCCGGGCTTTCCGCAGACGAGGAAGACCGCACATGGACAGAGGCGATCAAGACGATGGTCATCGGGATGAGAGGTATGTGCAAGGCAGGCAAGCCGGCGTTCCTTATGTCCCACTACACCGTTCCCGGCGCTTCTGCAGAAGGATCGCAGGTCGCGTGCTTCGCGGATTTCGAGCCCTGCATCCCGAAGGAAGCCCTTATCGCAGCGAACTACGACGGCGTGTTCCTCGGGCACCTGCACAGGCCGCAGCAGATCGAGAACATGAATTCCGGGTTCTATTCCGGAGCAGTCAACGCCCTGCGCTTCTCGGACGAGGGGCAGGAGAGAGGCTTCTGGATCCACACGTACGAAGGAATCGAGCGGACAGGAAGCGAATTCGTTGAGACTCCCTACAGGCGTTTCAAGACGATCGAGTGGTCCTTTGAGGATGTCGACAATTACCTGAGCTTCGGTAAGGCTGCCCTGCTCACCATGGGCCTCGATATCAAGGACTGCACTGTCCGCATCAAGTACAGCTGCACTAGCGAGCAGAAGAAACGCCTCAACGTACCCGTGCTCCAGACGGAGCTTGAGGAGCTCGGCGCTTTCTATGTCGCATCGATCGAGGCGGAATCCATGATCGAGGTCAACAACCGCAACATCCTCTCCGAGGAAGCCGACCCGCTCATGTGCCTGAAGGAATGGCTGGAAGAAAAGAGCTACAAGGATCCGGATAAGATCGCTGAACTCGCGGAGCCGATCATAGCCGCCGCGAAGGCATCCAGCACGACCTATTCCATGTCCGGCGTATTCTCCCCGGTCAGCATCAAGGTGCAGAACTACCGCACATACAAGGAAGCGGAATTCGATTTCGACAATGTGACCTTCTGTTCCATCAACGGAGTGAACGGAGCCGGCAAGTCATCGCTCTTCATGGACGCGATCAGCGACTGCCTGTTCGAGATCACAAGGGAAGGCGATAAGAATTCCTGGCTCCGCGCTACGGACGACACAAGGTCAGGCTCCATCGAGTTCGTATTCGACATCGGGAACCAGAGGTTCCGCGTCACAAGGACGAGGACGAAATCCGGAAGGGGAACGGTGAACATCTCCGAGCTCGGTGAGAACGGCGAGTGGAACAGCCTCAGCAAGGAGAAGGCCAACGACACGAACAAGGAGATCGAGAGGATCCTCGGCATGGACAGCATGACCTTCCGCTCCTGCGCACTGATCATGCAGGACCAGTACGGACTCTTCCTCTCCGCCGGCAAGGATGACAGGATCGCGATCCTCGCGAAGCTCCTCGGCCTCGGTATCTACGATGTCATGGAGCTGGATACAAGGAAGCGCCTTGGCGACGCTAAGCGCGAGCTCATGGCACTCAAGGAAGAGGAACGCATCAAGAAACAGCAGATCGAGGACAAGGGCGACGCAGAAGCGGAACTTGGCGCAGCGAACGCTGTCCTCGTGGATTACCTGCAGAAGAAGCAGGACGCAGAGAGCCGGAGGACAGAGCTCCTCAAGGTGCAGGCGGAATATAACGGCGCAAAGGCAGCCCTTGAGCGTGCCAGCGGCGAATACCTGGCTTCCTCAAGGAAGCTCAGCTCAAAGCAGTCGGCTTACGACCAGCTGGGTGAGCGTGTAAAGTCCCTTGAAGAATCCCTTGCCGATGCACCTTTGATCAGGGAAAGCGCCGGCGAGTACCGCAGGATCGTGAGCGAGATGGAAGTGCTGGCACCGTCTGTAGCGCAGTACGGCGCGCAGAAGAAGCTCCTTGAAGATACGCAGAACCGGCAGCGCAGTGCCGAGGCCGAGGCATCAAAACAGCGTTCCCGGAAGAACCAGCTGCAGGTATCGCTCGACAACCTCTATACGCCTCCGGCGGATTATAATGAGCGGATCGCGGAACTTGGTGACCTTGAGAAGGAGCTGGCAGAGCTTTCCGAACGTTATCAGCAGGCGGCAGCAATCAAGCAGAACTGGCAGGAAGAGGAACAGGAATTCTCACGCAAGTCGCTTTCCTTCGAAAATGCGATTGGCAACCTCGACCAGCTGATCAGGCGTGCCATGACACAGGAACAGTACATGAAGGATTCCGGATGTATCGATGCGGAGAATGCGAACTGTAAGTTCCTCGCACAGGCAAAGACGGAGGTACAGTCGATCCCATCCCTGCTTGAACGCAAACAGGAACTTGAGAAGGATTACACCGAATGCAAGGCAGCGCATGAGGTAAGGAAACAGGACTTCAATTCTGAATGTGCGGCTGTCGGCTATGACTATTCTAGGCACAGCGAAGTAGCTGCACGGATCCGTGCGCTGACTTCGTACAAGGACGTAAGCCGGAAGGTTGCACAGTCCGAAGTCCAGAGAGCCGCTATAACGGCTCAGATAGCCGAGGTAAATAAAATTATCGCTGACAGTGATAAAAACGCATCACAGCTCAATTTACGCGCTCAGGAACTAACGCAAATCGTTACGGAACTGTCGCAATCCGTTTCAAAGCACGACAAACTGAAGGCGGAAGCGGACAGTCTGAAGCCGTTCATGGAGAAGGAAGCAGCGCTCCCGGTACTGGAAGAGAGGAAGAGGAACGCTGTCGAGCAGATGGAATCCCTCGAGACCGAGCTTATCGAGTGCCGGGCTGAATCCATGAAAAAGTTCGAAGAATATGAGCGGTGCAATAAAGCACTGAACGAGATCTCATCACCGGCATCGATGATCGTAGCGTGCAACGCTGAGATCCAGAATTACAACGAGGTCATCGACAGGACGAACCGGGCAAAGGGAGCCATCGAGCAGAGGATGGACGATATCCGCCAGCTCAAGGATGAAGTCGAGGAGATCTCCGGAAGCATCGAACTCGTGTCGAAGAAGACTTCCAGATACGAGATCCTCAAGACCGCATTCGGGCAGGACGGAGTACCGCACCAGATCATCCGCAACGTCATCCCGTATATCACGGATACGGCCAACAACATCCTCGGAAGCATGACCGGCGGGAAGATGGGGGTCGAGTTCGTTCTGGACAAGGTAACGAAGGGCAGGGACGGAGAGAAAGCGACTCTCGACGTACTGATCAACGAATACGGAAAGACCCGCCTGCCGTACGCATCGAAGTCCGGCGGTGAGAAGGTCAAGGCCTCCCTCGCAGTCATCCTCGCACTTGCCGAGGTAAAGACGGGAGCCGCCGGCATCCAGATGGGAATGCTCTTCATCGACGAGGCTCCGTTCCTCGACCAGGACGGCACGGAAGCGTATGTGGACGCTCTGGAAGCCATCCGCAACAGGTATCCGGACACAAAGATCATGGCGATCACGCACGACGAGAACTTCAAGGCACGTTTCAGCCAGTCCGTCACGGTCATCAAGACGGACGAGGGAAGCAAGGTAATTGAGGATTAAGGAGCGTTGATATGGCGAAAAAGCGAATGTTCTCAATATACGTCATTGATACGGACGCTTTTCTCGACATGCCGCTGTCGGCACAGGCCCTCTATTTCCACCTGAATATGAGGGCCGACGACGACGGTTTCATCGGGAACCCGAAGCGGGTGATGCGCCTGATCGGAGCTGCCGACGATGACCTGAAGCTGCTGATCGCAAAGCGGTTCGTCATACAGTTCGAGGATGGCGTGATCGTCATCAAGCACTGGCGGATGCACAACACGATCCGCTTCGACAGGCACACGCCCACCGTCTACACCGATGAGATGGCAAGGCTGCAGGTCAAGGAGAACAAGGCGTATACCTTCGCAAATGACGGACATTCTGGCAACCAAATGGCAACCAAATGGCAACCACTGGTTGCCGCAGATATAGATATAGATAAAGGTATAGATAAAGGTATAGGTATAGATACAGATATAGACCCAGATGAAGATATAGATCTAAAGAAAGATATAGACCTAAATACTAATACTTGTTCAACAAGGAAGGCAGAAGAGACACAGAATGCCAACGAACTGTTCTCTTATCTGTGGGACCTGTACCCGAAGAAGCGCGGCAAGGGAAGCGTATCCCTCACGCAGAAGAAGAAGCTCCTGAAGATCGGGAAGGAACCGATGGAGCAGGCAATCAGGAATTATTTGCACGACATTGAGATCAACGGCACGGACATGAAGTACGTGAAGAACGGTTCCAGTTTCTTCAATTCCGGATATGTCGACTATCTCCCGGAGAATTACGTTCCCTACCCGACCGCAAGGACCGGAAAGAGGTACCAGTCTACAGCTGAGTATATGGAAGCTACGAAAGGATGGAGCGATGGCATCACAGACGATGACAACAGCTGAATTCGATAAGATCCGGGCAGCCCTGAAGAGCGCATGGCCGTCAGCGAACATCATGCCTGACGAATTCGCCATCAAGCTCTGGTACCAGATGCTGAAGGACATCCCGTACACCGTCTGCTCCGCAGCCGTAATGGAACTGATGGGGACAGAGAAGTTCGCACCGTCGATCGCGCAGATCCGTGAGAAGAGCCTGAGCTATATGGAAGAGCCCGACAAGGAAGCCGGGGAGGCATGGGAATTCGTCCGCAAGATGATACGGAAGCACGGTTACCCGGAAGAGGAAGAAGCGCTCGCGGAGATGGACGAGCTGACCCGGTCGGCTGTCCGATCCGTAGGGTATTTCGATATCTGCAAATCGGAGAACATCATGGTCGAGAGGGCGCACTTCCTGAGGATATACGACACGCTGCGGGCCAGGCGGAAAGCCGACAGGAGCCTACCGCCGGCAGTACTGGCAAACAGGCAGAGGATACTGGCGCGGATCCGGACAGAAACGGAAGCGCCGAAGCTGGAAGAGGGGTGATGCAGTGGCTAAGAAAGACAATGATATCAATCTGAACAACACGGAAAAGGAATTCATGAACCGGTTCCAGAAGCTGTGCCACACACGCCAGAGCTGGGAAGTGTGGGCCGACATGGTGAACATGTTCGCCCGGTCATATTCGAACTTCCCGGAAAGCGTCGCTGTTGCGGATCCGGAACAGCGGTCCGAGAGGTGGAAGAAGCGGGAGAAGGAATACCTGCATCTTATCGGCAAGTACCCGAAGGACGAGCAGAAGCTGTTCCCGGAGATGCACGCACTCATGGTCACGGAGCTGGAACGCAGGAGAGGGGATTTCCTCGGGGACATGTACATGAAGCTGAACCTCGGGAGCCACTGGCACGGACAGTTCTTCACACCGCAGAGCGTTGCGTCGCTCATGGCGGAGATCACAGTGCCGAAGGAAAGTGTAAAGGCAGAGATAGAAGAAAAAGGCTTCATTTCCATCTGCGACCCTGCATGCGGCGCGGGAGTCAATCTTCTGGCCGCAGTCCACAGCATGACGCTGGCGGACATCAACTACCAGGAGAAGGCAATGTTCGCCGGACAGGATATCGACAGCATTGCCGGGCTGATGTGCTACGTCCAGCTGTGCGCGTTCGGATGCGCCGGGTATGTCTGCATAGCGGACACGCTGGTGAACCCGATGACAGGGAATGATCCTCTGCTGGTGGTCGAGAAGCCTGATCAGGAATGGTGGTACACACCGGCATGGTTCACGCCGATATGGGCAGGCAGGAGAATGGCACACCAGATGGACATCGTCATTCGGAGGACCGGAAAGGAACTCCGAACCGTCCCCGGGAGCACGTTCACATTCAACTTCCAGAATGGGGCGGTCAGTTATGGATAATGCCCGAACGTAAGAAAGGAGTCACTAAATATGGCTGAGATTACAGCAATCGCGCCGAACCCGGAAGGGGAGATGGTCGTTGTGAATGTGGCAGAACAGGCGGTAGGGAAGCTCGAGAAAGAGCTGAAAGCCAACAAGGAACCGTACGCCCAGGCGATCATCAACTACCTGATCGGAAGGGTAAAGGAGAGCAACAGCCTCGCAACGGATGTCCTTCAGCCGCACAAGACATGGGATCGCTGCTGGAAGTACATCTATTCCAAGGCAAGCAAAGCGCCGAGGAAAGGTAACTGCGCAGCGATCGAGGACAAGGTCGTCTTCGAATGGGCTGAGGATTACTACATCAAAGACGACAAGGCAGAGGCGGAAAAGGAAGCCGCTGACGCTGCAAAGGCAAAGAACAAGACGGATAAGAAGGCTTCGAAGCCTTCCGGAACGGATAAAAAGAAAGCGGGAAAGACCGCCAAGGCAAAGGAAGTAAAAGCCGAGCCGGATCCCGTCCCGCCAGAGACTGATGACAGCGCTGAACCGGATGAAGCGAAACCGGTGAAGGCTGAAAAGCCGAAAAAGGCAGCCAAAGCCGAAAAGAAGGAAACGGCGCCAAAGGCTCCCGACAGGGATGCCCCGGACAAGAAGGAGAGCAAAGAGAAGAAGAAGCCGAAGAAGGATAAGCAGATCGAAGGCCAGATGTCTCTTGAAGACCTGTTCGGAGGTTTCTGAAAGGGGGAGCTGGCATGAATAAGAGAGAACTTGCAAAAGTCCCGAGACCTGCACCGATGCCGGCAGAGGAGAAGTACAAGCCGAGCGAACGGTTCATTGCGACGGAAGACCTGACGATCGGGGACGAGCAGGTACTTGTCCTTAACGTATTCATGCAGGACAAGGGCGATACGGACCTTGTGTGCATCTACCGGACATTCATGACTCCGGATGATTACATCACGCAGGACCTGAGGACGGACAAGACCAAGTGGGCAACAGGGGCTTTCCATAACGCCTGGAATTTCGGCAATAAGAGCAAGCAGTTCATCAGCATGGAGCACATGGACCGGTTCCGGAAATTCCTCCGGGGATACAAGTGCGACAAGCCATGGAAAAGGGATCCGGATATCTGGGATGACTGTGAAGTGTACCAGAAGAAGGTGATGGCCGACAGGCTGAAGGCAAAGCACAAGAAGGAGACGGATGCGATCGACGCCCGCATGAAGGTTCTCGGGGACATCCCGCAGGAATTCTTCCACTGGGTGCAGGATGAGGCGCTCAGCAAGAGCCAGTACATCTTCTACACCAGGACATCGGAAAAGCGTGACCATATCAGGTGCTGCTGTTCCGTCTGCAATCAGATCTTCGAGGGGGACAGGAAGAAGCTCGGCGTTAAGAACAATGCCGAGGGCGAGTGCCCGATGTGTGCGAGCAAGGTAACGTACAAGTCCTACGGAGCCTTCCCGAAAAAGAAGACGGACGGCGTCTATGTCACCTATGTCGAACCGCTTCCGGAAGGCTTCTGCCTGAGATACCTGCTGGCGGAGAGGACGTTCACCAAGGAGCCGGGCGGTATACAGCAGCACAGCGTCGAATACTGCGAGCTCGTCAGGGAGTTCGTCAGGTACCCGAAGACCGGGAAGGCAATAACGGACGGATACCAATACGACCACTACAAGATGACACACGAACTTCGATGGTGCCACAAGAAGGAACACCACACAATTTACGGCGGGTCGACGCTGTACGAATGCTATTCAAGCTGCCTGTACCCGGGGAACCTTCCGGAAGCATGGGCGCACACACCGATGAAGTATTCCGGGCTCGAGATCCTGTCAATGAACACGCCGGGAAAACACGCAAGGTATTGGGACGCAATCTACGACCCTGAGGGCTACCGCGCGATCGAGATACTTGCCAAATCGGGCCTTTACAGGATGTGCCACTGGATACTCGATTCAAGGGGGAGCAGCTGGGGAGCCGGCAGGGGGCTCAACGAGAAGGGTACGGACCTAGGATCGATCCTCCGGCTCAATATGAAGGACCATCCGAACAAGACGAACATCAGGATCCTCAGGCAGATCGATGCAACAGTGGCACAGCTGGTACTCATGCAGCACATCGACAGGACGGGGATCAGCATCAGCCCGGAACTGCTCGTCAGGTACTTCAACATATTCGAGGTGAACAGCGACCTTCTGAAACCAAGGAACCGGCACGCATCACTGCATAAGATCTGCAGGTACATCGAAGAACAGCACGAGAAGCGGAAGAGGAACAGCCTGGCCGAAATCGGGCGTGACTGGAACGACTACACCGAATGGTGCAGGGACTTGAAGATAAACCTTGATGATGATTTCCACTATTTCCCGCCGGACTTCTACAAGGAGCACGACAGGGTATACAAGGAATGGCAGAAGCACAAGGACAAGTGCGAAGCCGAGAGAAAGCGTAGGATGGACCTGGAGGCAAAGGAGAGGATGCAACTCGCCAAAGCTGCGATGTCAGAGATCTTCAAGGAGAACGAAGGCACCGACGCGTTCAGCATCAAGGGCAAAGGGTTGGTGCTGGTCGTACCGAAGGACGCCAAGGAAATCCGGGCGGAAGGAGAGGCACTTCACCACTGTGTCGGGTCTTATGTCAAGGATGTTGCCAAAGGTCTCACGAGCATCTATTTCGTCAGGAAGGCATCCGAACCGGGAATACCGTACTACACGATGGAGTACAAGAACGGAAAGGTGATGCAGTGCAGGGGGAACAGGAACTGCGGCATGACGCCTGAGGTGCAGGCATTCACACAGGTATTCGAGCAGAAGATGGAAGAGTACATGAAGAAACAGGAGGCGGTGAAATATGCAGGGTAAGATCGTGATCCGGAGCATCCGGAAGGGAAGCGTCCAGTGGAACGAGGAAGACAGGCAGAAGCTCGGGGCGCTGCTCCTCACATGCGGGTACACCGTCCGCATCGGACGGCAGGCAGTGCCCGGCACCGGACCCGGAAAGAGGAAACCGACGATGGAATACGTGATCGAGGCATGGGAGGAAAGCGATGAAGAAGAGAAGCTGCAGAAGGACTAAGGCTGAGGACGCCATGCACGAACAGGCGGTACGGCTCCGCAAAATGACGGATGAACAGCTCGTCGGGTACATCAGGGATAAAGAGACTGCCGCATATGAGAACGGCCGTCAGAGGGCATCTGAGGAGCTCTCAGCTACAGCCAAAAGCGTACCGCAGGAGATGACCGCAAGCGAACTGATCCAAAGGATAACCAACGACAAGATACCCGGGATCGGGTCTGTCACCATCAATAAAATCTGGAAGGCGGCGAGGGGATATGGCATTGCAATCTAACCAGAGGCTCAAGGGGCTCCGGAGCAAGAGCACGGGGGCACTGTTCGAGGAAAAGATCATATTCGCTGAGCTGTACTACCGGAACAACGGGTACTGCTTCATCCAGAAGACACCGGAACCGATGCATGTGCTGAGCCCGCTCAAGGGAAAGCCGGGACATTTCGAGGCGTGCTTCGAAAAGCAGGCCCAGCCGGACTTCCGCGGTATCCTCTGCGACGGTTCGACGATCCTGTTCGACGCGAAACATACGGACACGGACAGGATCACCCGACAGGTGGTAACAGCGGAGCAGGAGAAATGCCTTGACGTACACGAGAAGTTCGGCGCGCACTGCTTCATCATCGTATCGATCCGGTTCGAGAATTACTACAGGGTGCCATGGAATATCTTCCGGGACATGAAAGAGCATTTCGGGCACAAGTACATGAATGAAGCAGAGCTCGCCCCGTACCAGATCAAGAACACGAACGGAATACTGCGGTTCCTCGATGGGATAGAGATCGCAGAGAAAGGAAACGAATGAAAGTCTTTAAACATGAGCTGGTAGCAGCTCTCAAGAACCTGAAGACGGTCATACCGAAGGGACAGAACCTGCCGGGCCTCCACGGCATCCTCGTGGATGACGGTGTGCTGACCGCATCGAACACGGAACTGACAATGCAGATGACGCTGGCAGCGTCCAAGGGGGAACGTTTCATCATCCCGGAGAACGCCTTCGCACTGATCGAGAACCTTCCGGAGGGCGAGATTACTATCACCGAGGAAGATTCAAGGATCCGTATATCGACATCGAAGATCAAGAACCAGTTCCCGACCTATCCGGCGGACGAATTCATCTACGCCAAACCGCTCGTCAGCGTGAACAAAACGAACGTGTCCGGACCTGAACTGATCAAGGCGCTCAGGCGTGTAGAATTTGCCTGCGCCAGCGAGGGTTCGAAGCCGGTCCTCTGCGGCGTATGTATCAAGAGGTATGACGGAATGATGGACGTTGTGGCGACAGACGCGCATGTGCTGGCATGGGACCAGCTGAAGTCCGACGGTGACGACATGGAGATCATCGTCCCCCAGGAAGCGGTAAAGAAACTGATCAGCATGGGGATCGATGACGATATAGACCTGAACCACGATGAGCACCATGCGATCTTCCATACGGACAAGTACACGATCTATACACGCCTCATCAACGGTCCGTACCTCGACTACAAGAGACCGTTCACCGAACAGCCGGTACACACATACGCAGACCGCAAGGAGATGCTGGCAGCCGTCCAGAGGGCAAAGATGTGCGCGGACAAGGAATTCCAGAACAGCCCGATCACGCTTGCCTTCAGCGGGGAAGGAATGTCCATCCAGAAGGTCGGTGGCGATGTGATCTATGACGAGAAGATACCTACGGGGATGGACGTCGAGGAAGACATCAGCATCGGTTTTGACGGCACCATACTTGCCTCAGCTGTAAAGGCGTTCGATTCGGACGAACTGACAATGTCCATGACAAGCCCGGCACACCCGATGATCCTCGGGGCCGAGACATCCGACATGAAGGTACTGGTGCTGCCGGTACGCAGATAAAGGAGGTACATCATGAAAGACATGGTAGTCGTTATCACTCTCCATGATCCTTCATCAGCGACGAACTCGCAGATACGTGAGGACATAAGAGAGCTGGAACGCATGACGAAGGACAGGAAGGACGAGCTTTCGAAGCGGAATGCCAGATGCGCTGAGTCTGCAGAAAGGTATCCGGATTCCCGGCAGGTGGAGCAGAGACAGCGCCACGACCCTTATGCAAGGACAAGGGCTGCCGTATACGCCACCGGGAACAGATGGGCGATTGAGAACTTCGAGGCGACGCATTCATGAGGAGAGGCTTATGAAACCGATTCTATTCAACACCGATATGGTCAGGGCAATCCTTGATGGCCGCAAAGTGGTGACCAGGAGGGCAGTCAAGTCACACATCGACCTGTCGAAATACCGACTTTACGAGCTGCATGACAATGCGGACGGAAGGATCACGGTATCGAGGGATAAGCTGTGCGCCGGATTTTATACGGATGAACAGATCTTCTTCATTGATGGCAGGAGGCATATCGACGCGTTCTACTTCACGGCACCATACAAGCCCGGCGACATCCTGTATGTTCGCGAGACGTGGGCGGAGATGCCATACGGGATAGTTTATCGAGCGGACGAAGAGGAGCCGGAAGGATGGGATGATGACGACAGGTGGCGGCCATCGATTCATATGCCGAAGGAAGCGGCACGGATATTCCTGAAGGTGACTGACGTGATTGTTGAGCGCCTGCAGGAGATGGGCGCGCAGGACAGTCTCTATGAGGGTGTCAAGCTGAGTCTTGAGGGCATCACGAAAGGCGAATCCCCACTCAGGCCATTTGCGGATCTCTGGGACAGCACGATTCCGAAGAAAGACCTTGAAAGGTATGGCTGGTCCGCAAACCCGTGGGTGTGGGTGATCACGTTCGAAAGGACAGGGAAACCGGTATAGAGAGGAACTGTGGATATGGCAAAAAAGGAAATCTGTAAGAACTGCGATCACTGCAAGCCGACCTATAAAGGCGGCTACTGTGAGAAGACCGGAAAGAAGGTCAGCATAAGTAAAGGCACGTGCGACAGCTGGAGCCCGAAAAGATGAAAAAGGAAGTACAGTCTGACGAGTACAAATGGATCGCGAAAGGGAAGAGGCTGGACGGATGCCAGGAACGCATAGACCTGATCACTGGGATGGCACAGACGGTCAACCTCGCAACAGGGAAGATCGAGAATTACCAGCTCGTCTGCCCGAAGTGCGGAAAGATAATCGAGCGGGACGACCAGAGCAGGTCTTGGAGCTGGCGGGTGTACGCGCATGAGAAATATGTGCATCGATGCATGATCAAAGGAGAGATGCACCTGGCAGACATCCACACGCTAGACATGGTGGTCCCGCCCGGAATGACAATCGACGAGTTTTACAGATGCGTCCGGTACGGACTGCAGCACAAGGAGGAAGTGCTAAATGGCAAAGGTCAAGGGAAAGGTGTGGAAATTAACACCGACGGAGGAAAATTCAACTTTTCGTTCTAAGGATTTCAAGGAGCTTGAAGCCCTCGGCGGATTTGACAGCACCCGGTATAAGGCGGACTTCTGGTTCGAGCTTGATATCACGGATAAGTGCAAGCAGGCGCTGACATTCGTCTGCGCGAACTATCCGGAGATAGAGACTTCCGACGTGGTAGTCATCACGGATCCGCTTTACGACAGCGGGGCGTTCTACAAGAACAGCGTCGGATGGACAGCTCTGAAAGACCTGTGGGAGCAGTAACAGCAGATCATCAATAACGGAGGTAAATGTATGGCGAAATGCAGGGGATGCGGACAGGAAATCACTTGGATAAAAATGAAGACCGGAAAGTCAATGCCGGTGGATCCGGAACGGATCATGTACTGGGATGACGAGAACGGGAAAGATGTGCTGGTCACTCCGGACGGAGAGACGGTCACCTGTTCTCTTACGGGGGATGTAAATAAGGCGACCGGATACGGGTATGTATCACACTTTGCGACCTGCCCGGCCAGCGACAATTTCAGGAGGAGAAGAAAATGATGGAAGGAAGGGTCACGATCAATAATGCACCGGAAAAAACGGAAAAATATGTAGTTGTGAGCGTTGTCGAGGGTGAGTGCTGGTACTGGGGCTCATGGTCGGACGATGCACGCGCAAAGAAAGCCGCGAATGAGATCGGCGGGTTAGTCGTGGAAGTGGGTGCAGCGTAATGGAATCGAAGTGGATCAAAGGAGTTCCGCCGCAGATGCTGAACGACCAGTTCGGGCTGTACCGCGGAGTATGGATGAAGGAAATGGACCGATGCTGGCTGCGTGAATCCGATGGCACCTGCGTGTGCTCACGCCTTATCAGAACGAAGTTCGGCAAGGTAGAGCATGTAACTATTACCCGGAGCGACGCGAGCCGTGCAGAGGGCTTGACGGACTTCACATGGGCCGAGAAGCAGGAAATCAAGAACGAGCTCTTCGGTGAGAACAGGTTCGCCATCGAAGTATATCCGAAAGCCGACCATCTGGTCGACATGGCCGATGTGTACCACCTGTGGGTGTTCGACAAGAAGCTGGACATGCCGTTCGGCATCCACCCGAAGGAGTTCTCGAAAGCAACTGCAATCAAGCGGGGCTACAGCGTATCACTGCAGGAGATCGAGACTTTGAAAAATCATTACGATGGAGTGAGAAATGGCTGATTTCAAGACAAGACTCAAAAAACTCATGGAAGAGAAGGGGCTGAAAGCCCCAACTCTCTCGAAGCTGGCCGGTATCAGTGACATGTCGATCTACAGATACCTGAATACCGATGATACCTCGTACCCCAGCGCGGATGCGCTTGAGAGATTGTGTGACGTGTTGGATGTCTCGATGGACTACCTCTGGGGAAGGAGTGATAAGAGGTGATGAAATGGAATTCATGATGCCCGAGTGGCTTATGGGAAAGAAAATATTGACGGCGGAAGAGGTAAAGAATCTTCCTGTTGGCGCGACTGTATATGTGCACAAGGTCTATGGAAAGCTTGGTGAGCATCTTTGCGCCAGGTATACGGTGACTCAGAGCGAAAATAAGAAGGTACTTACGACATTGGACTGGTACGGGGATCGGCAAACCATGCAGATCAAGGACGGCAAGAGAGTTGCATTTACAGCAGACTGAATAAGGAGAGAGGAACTGTGAAAAGGACGATCGAAGAAGTGCTGGATGAGATGGTCGGTGCCAATTACATGATAACAGCTGCACAGATCGAGGAAATCAGAGAGATCCACAAATGCGAGATCAATGAATCTCTCATCACAGTGACCGGTCTGGCTGAGGAGGCTTACGAGGCTGGCTGTAAGCACGACCGGAAAGGTTTTGAAGAAGCTGTTGACTATGGACGGAAGCGGATAATGTTTGCGTTTGGTTCAAGACAGATGAGACATCAAGATGAGCGACAGAACAGCATACCGCAAGGAAGCAAAAATGAAGAAAGAACTTGAAACAGATCTCGCCGTGGCACTGGCTCCATACGTTAAGGACCAGGATATATCCACAGTCAAAATGATCATAACAATGACGCTGAGCGCCTACGAGGTGACCAAGCCGGAAACGGCGCTGACCGTCTATGAGGGAGACATCAACGAGCTCATCATAATGAGATGGCTGTCCGCAAAACTGGCAGCCGGATGCTCCAAGCGCACAGTAAAGCAGTATAAGGACAGCGTGTCCCTTGTCCTGAGCAGGATAGGGAAAGCGTATCAGGACATAACTGCGGACGATGTGAGGGCATATCTGGCAACCAGGATATTCAGGGATGGTGTGTCAAAGACAACTGCGAACAACGAACGACGGAATCTCTCGGCATTCTATTACTGGCTCCAGAAGGAAGAGATTCTTTTGAAGAACCCGATGAACCGGGTCGATCCGATCAAGGTCACGAAGAAAAAGAAGCAGGCCTTCTCACAGATGGATATCGAGAAAATGAGATATGCCTGTATGACCACAAGGGAGACCGCAATCCTAGAGATACTGCTATCGACGTGGTGCCGGGTGAGCGAGCTTGCCGAGATCCGCATATCAGACATCCATGGAGACGCGGTAACGGTCCACGGCAAAGGCGACAAATACAGGGAGTGCTACCTGAATGCGAAAGCACAGATGGCTCTGCAGAAATATCTGGATGACAGAGAGGACGAAAACCCGTATCTGCTGCCGAGAGCCAAGTATGCAGGCAATATTCAAAGAATATGCCCGAAGGGCTCAAAGCAAATAGAACTGGCCAAATGGTATATGCACAAAGAGCAGGTGGACGAGGAAAAGCATTTAGACACAGGAACGATTGAATCCATCATCCGGAAAATCGGAAAAAGAGCAGAAGTCACCGGTGCTCATCCGCATCGGTTCCGGAGGACAGGAGCGACGATGGCGCTCAGATCGGGAATGCCTCTGATACAGGTCTCAAAGCTGCTTGGACATGAGCAGATAGATACGACACAGATCTATCTGGACATCTCGGATGAGGAGCTCTTGCAGGCGCACAACAAATACGTAACGTAAATCCGTACTCGGCCACAAGAATCAAACATCCCTCAGCAAGAGTTCTGATCTACAAGGCCGCAGTGCTGATCATAAAAACACTAAAGAAGGGAGGCGATATGATAGCGAACAACGAACCATTATGAAGATAAGTTATTTCTACAGACAAACAAGGTAAGCAAATTAAATAGGCGGGCTCGTTACATTCTAAATACATTCTCAAAGCCCTTACTACACCAACCCCAACGAGCCCGCTATTAATTTTCCGTGACGTAGCTCAGAGGTCAGAGCGCAGGCGTTTATTTCATCCCCTCACAATTAGCCTGAGGGCGTTGGTTCGAATCCAACCGTCACGACTTCCCCCGCCGGATTCCCGGTTAGCTCAATCGGTAGAGCACCGGATTGGTTAATCCGAAGATGCAGTTCGAGTCTGCTACTGGGATGAACGCGGGGGCAACCTGACAGCCGGGAAAGACCGGCGTTGGAACGTAGCTCAACGAGGAATGGAAGAGCAGCTCTGAACGCATAGGTCACCCGGGTTAGACTGTGCGGGAAGGCGGTTGCAGGTTCGAATCCTGCCGCTCCAGCTCGGGACGTAGCTCAATTGGGAGAGTACGGGGGTGCCCGGATGGTTGCAGGTTCAACTCCTGCCGTCCCAAAACTTAAACCGAAAGGAGGTGAAGCAGAAAGCATGTGGGATATTCAGGAGTGCTCAATGGCTCTGATTCATTACGACAGCTACATCCTTCCGGCTCAGAGGGATTATCCGCAGACTGGATTTTTGATCGCGGAGTTGGCTTGTCGACGCATTGCGATATGCGATTACGGCTAGGTGGTGCCTGCGTGGTGCCGTGAGCAATGAAATAACTGAATGAGCCTATATTGTTCAATACGGCATGGCGCGGGCTTCCCAGAACGAATAGATACCAGGGGCGGCTTGTAACAGCAGGCGCAAAATGCTAAAGCCGCCCCGTTTTGAAAGAAAGAGAGAAAAACACTTTATGGTAATAATGGCACAGTCTGGGAAATGGGTGGCTGAATGGGAAAAAATCTCAAAGATGGTAGTATCTTCAAACCCGAAAGGATATGCCGTATTAGCGATATTGCCGGGGGATACTGAAAAAACAACACTGGTCAGCGGGACTTATGCAAATGAGAATCAAGCGATTCTTGCGCTTGGGAAATTCTATACTGCCCTTAATGATGGAGATAAAAGCTTTCAGTTCCCTCAGCCGGAAGACATGCCTAAAATGAACCGGTCTTATAGTGGGCGCGTAAGCACGCGAAGAAATTCTCATGGAGGCAGCTAATGGACGGTCTTTCAGTGGAAACAGCAAGAGCTCTGAACGATCTTGCAAGGCATACAGCTATTGTACGCCTGTACCAAGATATCCTTATGGATATGCAGGTATGCGAGATAGAAGGATGGGACAAGACGGAGTTTCCAAAAATGATAAAAGAGGCGGTCGATTTTGCGGCAACAATTAGAAAGGAGTGAACACTAATATGGCAGAAGGACCAAACACGACACTCGGCGGGATGCACGACATCCTGTTCAGACAGCTGGAACGGATAGCGAACCAGGACCTTACCGGGGAAGTCCTCGAGGAGGAGATGAGGCGATCTGATGCTATCTGCGACCTCACAAAGACGATCATCGATAACGGACGCCTTGCGATACAGGTGGCAAAGCTCCGCCAGGATGCGGCGTCAATGGCACCGGAAGTCGACTACCTGCTCGATGCCCCACAGCCAAAGAGGTTGGGAAATGGCAAGAAAGTGGTCTGACGAAGAGATCGAATTCATCAGGGAGCACGCAATGGAAATGCCGTGCGCTGTACTTTTGAAACTTGTCAATGACAGGTTCGGCAAGAGCTATTCACTGGTTCAGCTCTACAGGGTTAAAGAAAGATGCAGGATCAAGAGCCCGAACATAGGGTGTTTTCGAAGGGGCATTCACAGCAGCCCGGAAACAGAATTCAAGAAAGGACATCAAACGTGGAACAAGGGTCTCCATTATCAGGCAGGCGGAAGATGCAGGGAAACGCAGTTCAAGAAAGGGAATATACCTCCTAACCACAAACCGGTCGGAACTGAACGCATCAGTTACGGGAAGATACAGCTCAAGATAGCAGAGCCGAACAAGTGGGAATGGCTGGCGACGCTGATCTGGCAGTCAGTCCACAAGAAGGCGCTTCCGGAAGGCTGCATCATCCGTTTCGCAAATGAGGACATCACGGATTATTCCCCGGAGAACCTTGTCGCGATCACCAAAGCGCAGAACGCAGTCCTGAATCATCTGCATATCCATACGTACGACGCGGACAGCCTGAAGGCAGCCCTGCTCATATGCGATCTTAAAATGCAGCAGTCAAAAAGAAAGAAAAGGAGAAACAAAAGGAACAATGAGTGAAGCACAGAAGCTACAGCTGAGGGTCAAGTACAAAGACGGAGTAGAACCGATGGTGAGAGCCAATGACGGAGAATGGTTCGACCTCCGCGCGGCCAGGGAATATGTGCTTTTCAAGGGAGACATCATAAAGATCGACCTTGGAATAGCGATGGAGCTTCCTGCCGGCTATGAGGCGATGATAAGGCCGAGGAGTTCCACAGCTGAGGAATACGGGATCATGCTGGCTGACAGCGGAGTCATTGACAACCGTTACAACGGAGACAATGACTGGTGGAACTTCGAGGCGTATGTGATAAGGCCGGGAGTGATCCATAAGAACGACAGGATATGCCAGTTCCGCATAGTCAGGGAACAGCCGAAGGATCCCGAACTGGACATCCAGACGGTGGAATTCCTCGGTAATGAGGACCGCGGCGGATTCGGCAGTACCGGAAGGAGGTAAGTATGTGGGATATCGTAAAAGGTATGGCGAGCATGTTCGTATACCAGCTGGTCGGGATCCTCTTCCTGCTGTACAAATGCACTGACGCATCCGGTGAAGGGAGAGCCGAAGTAAAGGACATCATCCTCTGGCAGTTCTTATGGCCGATACCGGCAGTGGTCGGGATCCTCATGCTGCTCTTCAATACGGGCAGGAACATGATCAGCGCCCTTCCGAAGAAAGGGGGCAATGAAAAATGACAACGATGATTTCATTCGCGATCGGGCTTGCCGCAGGGTGTGTCGTTGGCGCTGTGATCGCTGTAGTGCTGTATGTGGACCGCAAACGGAAATGAAAGGGAACCAAACCAATGAGAGCAGAACTTAAGGAACTGAATACAGATCAGCTCCGGGATTATGTGATAAATCTGAAAGGTATAGAGAATGCGCAGGACTGGAAAAACGCGAAGCCGGTCACGCTCATGGAGCTCATCGAAGAGGCGCTGGCCAACCATCCGGAAGTGTTCTGGATTGTCGAGTACTCTGAACCGGGAGATGAACTGGTCGAACAGGAAGTTGTCCAGATTGAGCAGAAAAATGACCAGACTGAACAGGAAAGTGCGCAGGATGAGCAGGAAGCTGCTCAGGATGAACCGGAAGTTGTACAGGAAGTCACACCGGAACCTGAGCAGGAGCCTGCACAGGAAATTGTTCAAATAGAGTCGGAAAGCGCCATTGTTGGACAGGAAAGCGTCAGTATCGATTCTGCAGAAGAAGCTGAGCCGGAGAAATCTTCGGATATCCTTTCCGGCAACTGGACGGAATATGAAAAGCCTGCAAAGCACAATTCGATTTCCAATCTCGGGGAATGGGCTAAGTACCGGGGACGGGCACTGACCACATCCGAACAGAATTATGTCATCAAGGGCATGAAAGATGAAGGATACTCGTTCTCAGTCATTTCCAATGTGGTGCGGCTGTCAGTACCGACAGTCAGCAGCCGGTACAGGAAGCTTACTGGTAATGCTGACTGATCAGGAAAGGAGGGCAGATGAGCGATAAAGCAGCGATCATTGTGATCGCAGTAGTGGTAGCGGTATTTATCATCCTGTTTATGTTCGGCGCGGCAAAGGTATCGAAAGAGGCAGACGCCAGG
>Ga0326513_10001307_pt1 | contig 19915 bp, 27 predicted proteins | sample 2_2465_0518_D_FD_203654 | JGI IMG/M metagenome (GOLD analysis project Ga0326513, IMG submission 203654) | Bovine rumen microbial communities from UC Davis, California, United States - 2_2465_0518 | ecosystem: Host-associated > Mammals > Digestive system > Stomach > Rumen | place: USA... | reverse complement strand
TTCATAGCATCAAAATCTAATAAATCTTCGTCGGGAGGAGCTCCATCCTTCCACTGAAATTCATACTCCGGTAATTGCATGGCAGGCAATCTTCTTTTTCTACCGCACACCGTAGTTACATAGCCTATGTCTTCTGCCATTGCTATACTACTTTCCTCAAATTGTTTAATTGCTGGAAATCCTCTAAATACACTTTCCTTGATTTCCTTTGCTTTCTTTTCTGTGCAATCTAACTGCTCTGCAATACTTTTTTCTCCTCTTCCATATAACACTCCCAGTAGAATGCTTTTTGCCTGAGTTCTTCTCTCTTTACCTTCTTTACTTGTAGTACCATCGGGCCGGAACTCTTTACAGTCTTCATAGGGTTTATTGAAAGCCTTACTTGCAATCTCACTATACAAATCTTTTCCTTGCATAAATGTTTCATACATTTGTGAATCACCTTGCTGCCTACATAATGCTGCCAAGCATTTCGGTTCCTGCTGACTAAAATCTGAGCTCATTAATAAATATCCTGGACTTGCTATAAACATTTTTCTGATATCCTTATTATGTGAGGGAATATTCTGTAGATTTGGATCTGTACTTGCCATTCTTCCTGTCACTGCTCCATATTGGTTAAAAGAACAATGTACTCTTCCATCTTTTTCGTTTACACAATTTGGCATCTTATCAATATAAGTTGTTACCAGCTTAGAAACTGTTCTAAACTCCAATATCGCATCTGCTAACGGCTCTTTCAATTTATGAAGAATTTCCTCTCCTGTTCCTCTTGGATTTTTCTTATCAACTGATTTACACCCCAGTATGTCATAGAACAGTATTGCTAATTGAGTAGGACTTGCAATATTTATGGGATTATCCAGTTTAGCATCTGGATGCTTTGCCATATAAGAATTTATCTCGTTAGAATAATTGGATAACAATGTATGGAAATTCTGTTCCTTTTCCACAAGTAGTTTATTATATTTTTCTGATAACTCCTGCTGATACTTCATATCAAACAACACTCCAGTATCTTCCATATCACACACTACCTTTATACATGGCATTTCTATATTAAAAAATACCCACGATGCTCCATTCATTCCATTTCTTGATTCGGGAGTAACTGATGGATCATAATATACAAACTTCTTCTGATACTCATAAAGTTCGTATGTAATTATGGCATCATGTGCCGCATATAGATATCCTGTATTTATAGGTATCTTATCAAATGTAATACCGTTAAACAAATTATCAAATGAAAACGCATCTCCTTTTCCATTTAATATATATTTCTTATGAAGTGCTTTTAATCCACTTGTAGGTTCGTTCTCATTCATTATCCGGGCAGCTAAATAGCAATCCCACGTACAATAGATATCTTTTAATCCTACCTGATTTCTTAACACTCGAATATCAAATTTAGCGTTAAACATAATGACGTCTATGTGCGCCGTTACCATCCGATTAAACTGCTCGCAAACTATTTTAACATCTAACTGTCCTTCGACTGGCATTCCCGTTACATAAGAAACGTGGTTAAGTGGAATATAAGCTGCTTTTTCTCCTGGAGTATAAATACATATTCCCACACATTTATCTACCAAAGGATCAAGTCCTGTGGTCTCTGTATCTATACTAATAACATGATTATTGATACATTTATCTATATACTGGGAAAGTGTATCAACATCTTGAATCACTATATATTCATCTTTATATTTTCCGAGATGCTTTTCTACCATGGACTTTATCTCTGTAATACGTCCAAGAACTCCTTGTCCTCCTCTCACAGTAGTCGAAGATTTCTTAGCTGACTTTGCTTTGGTAAGCAACTTTTTATCATTTCCTTTTCCTATATTTCTGTTAGGTACATCAAATAATGGCATATCATTCTCCTTTATAAAAAGGGCAAGGCGACATCTTATGATTACTTTTTGAAGGGGTCAACCTATGGTCATAAGCCTTGCCCTATCAGCGGCAACAAGAATTGAACTTGTATTCTCGGAGTCAAAGTCCGATGTACTTCCATTGTACTATACCGCTATACGAGTTTTCCTTTGTTATCGTACAAAGTAGGATAGTATACTTTCGCCCGTCGTAAACGTCACTTTTTAACAGAGTGATAACTGTATACCTATTCCGCCACCGAGATACTTTATAACTTAAAAACTATCACGTCCTCCATTTGCCGGAGTGCGTCGTCTCACAGGCATCTCATCTCGTGTCGCACGTCTGGGCGCCGGCGCTTCATCAGCATCTCCTGTCGGAGGAAACTGCCCATTCTCGAGGTAATACTCCATGTCGTTTACTGACTTATCCATTACGGCACCATCAAATATATCCGGGAGTTCAAAATCCTGCAATGTCTTATCGTCAGGCTGGCCTACCGGAAACAATTCATAAGTGGTAGTCTGCTCTCCGGCTTTCCCATGCCTCTCCACTTCGAATACCTGTGATACTACATTCGGATAATGAGAACATATACTGGATATCTTGGCAAAGAACTTCTTACCCCTATCCCATATCTGAATCTTATCCTCATCTACATTGTAAAGTGGAATAAACAACTTTGCCTGCTGAGGCATCCCTTCTCTACAAAACGGACATGCGTCCTTCGGCTCATTATAATCGCGCAGGCAATTTACATAGCGATACTTGTCGTTAATCTTTACCTGGTGTACGGCACACCCTTCCACATCTTCAATTCCTCCATACAGAAATCTTACACGAGCGGTCTCTCCATCATTTACTATTTTGAAAAATCCTGCTCCTCCCTGTCCACCATAATGATCTGCCTGATCCATTGTAAATCTTCCCATTTTATTTGTCCTCCTTATGAATTTTCTATAATTGTTGAAATAACATTAATGTAATCCTCTTTGTCACATTCGAAATGCTCCGGGAGATAATAATTGTTCCACTTAGATGTAGAATATGTAGACGGAGCCTTTCCTGATTTACAACTTATTGTAATCCTCCCAGTACGGTGAATACGAACTTCCAGGATAGACTTCTTATTCTTTTTTATAGCCAGGAACCCAGGAACTTTAGCGATAACCCGAGTAGTAATCTCCTCCTGGGAATCCAACTTACTACGAAGACTCTCGATCATGTTGGTAACATCCTCACAAGTAAGATTATACTTCTTAATAGACTTAGCCTTCTTAACAGCTTGCTTCTCATCCTGGATGATCTCCTGCATTACCTGCTTATAAGGGGTCCCATCGGAAGCCTTATTCTCTTCCTTAAGCACTTCCGGGATATTCTTACTCTCGCACTTCTCAAGAGTAGCCAATTCCTCCGCTACAAACTGACGATCATTCTCATCTAATTCCTCATCAACTTTCTTCCACCACCTTTTCAACGTGGATGTAGTCATTGGCTGCTGCTTACCATCTTCCAGTTCTAGAATAACGGTCTTGGTTTTCTCGTTCTCCTCGATAAGCTTTCCTCTGATACCCTTTTCTCTGTGTTCATACGTCATAATCTTTTCTCCTTCCTATAACGTTTGTAATTTTTAGGCACTATTGCCCTCGTAAATACTATATTACATATTTACAAAAAACACAAGTCCTTTATTGCAATTTTCCCATGTTTTTATCCACTAATTCTTCCAATCTTTCCAATGCCTCATCATGATCTTCTAAATAAGCATATACATTGGACTGTCCTTGTATTTTATCAGTTATAATTTCTCCGGTGTCCGTGTCCAGTATACTAAACCAAGATCCTCGCTTTTCTACTATATCATACTTAATTGCCACTTCTACCAAATCATACAGATAATTGATACCATTCTGGTAGTCCAATGTATAGTATCCTGTTCTACGTGTAGGAGGGCACGTTTTATTTTTGGTCATTGACATCATTACTATATTACCCGCCGGTGTTTCTGCGGAACGTGTAAGAGGGTTACCATTTTCATCTATATAGCTGCCTCTACTAAACTGCATACGCACTGAACAGAAATGTTTCCACGCATCTCCTCCTGGAGTGGTTATACTGGGACCGTATCCACTCATATTTTCACGTCTCTGATTTATTCCTATGCCAGTGCACTTGTATTTAGGAAGTAATCCGGAAACTCTCTTCGCAAACAATGTAAGCGGTTTGGATATTCCACCGTACGTCTTATCATCAAGTTTCTTTTCGTACTCCTGTTCTGAAAATAATGCTCCTATACTATCCAATATCCATAATCCTACTTCTCCAGTCTCTACCGAATCATATATCATTTGAAATATACTTTCAGCTGACTGCTCTTTTGGCTGGGCTATATACAATCTATCTACATCTACTCCCAGCTTGATTGCCCATTCCACATCCAGTGAATTTTCTGCGTCTACATATAAGACATCTTTTGCATCCGCCATGTTTTGATAATTTGCTACGATATCTAATGCCGATGTTGTCTTCCCACCATGCTCCTCTCCATAAAACTCTGTGATTTTATACTGGGGTATTCCTCCAAAAGTACAATAATTCATTCTTGGACTTGTGAAAGGTATGCGGGAATAATTAAATTTATTTAATCCCAACGTCATCACTTCCTCTTTTGCGTCCTTGTTAATCTTTTTCACCAGCACGTCTAATTCTGTTCCCATATTCTTCCTCCTTTATAGATGACAGAAATACATATTTTGCTCATGTAAATATACACCGTGTCCTAATGGTTGATTTGACTGATATAATACATCGGGTGGAAAATCACTTCCATTCTCAACTATATCCTGCGCTATATTTAGACAGTTCTCATTCGGTCCTTCCTTAAACCAATGATTATAAATGCATCCATACTGTCCGGGCTGATATAATACATCGTGAACACTATCCGGAAATGATTCATGCTTAACTCTGTTGTAGATAACTGAACCTACACCATATCTCATCTCGTCACTACAGAAGTCAGCTCCGGCTTCTCCATAAATACCACTTGCTAATAAATATATATCTTCATCAGTGAATGTATTATTAGTATACGGTGGACTATATGGCAACGGTGATGCCTGTGCTGAATATGTAAATAATATTACAGTTAATAAAATGAATAATACGCCTACTAATATCATTTTTGTACGCTCTTTCATTTTCCACTTCCTCCTATATGTGTTAGTTCCTGTTCTTGCATTCTGCGTGATAATACTTTCTTACAACTCTGCAATAATTCCTGTGCGTTCTCAACTTTTGATTTCATCGTCTTATAAGCACGTGTATATGCTGACGATATTAAATATTCTTCCTGACTATGTAATGCCGCAATACTATCCTTGTCAGCTACTGTTCCTTTATCTATATTTGAACGGTTTGAATGATAGGCTTCTTTATAAACTGCTTTTGCTATATCATCTCTTATTCCCAGCCGTTCACACAATCCTCCTGCGAAATAGATGTAAGTAGAAAGGTTCATGCAAAAATCGTCCAGCTCTGCATCCGTTGGAGGATTTTCTCCGTCGTTAAGACAATCCTTTATAAACTTCACATAATTGTCCAACGAATTACAGTATGGTTCAATTATACTTTCCACTATCTCATCAATTTCGATTGCATTGTTCTCAATATTATCTTTCAACTGTTTTATAGCATCACGCATTGTAGAAATTCCTCCATATTATAATCAAAGAAAACTCTTTTCTTTTTTCCTTTTATTTCTATCGTATAATAGCCTCCACATGCCAGAATATCATAACGAATACTTTTTGCAGTCTTATCTTTCATTCTTTGAAGCATTTGTATAGGAATAAATTTAGTTACATCTTTATCTATCCACCAACATATAACTCCTGCAATAACTCCAGGTATCTTCGACTTTTCTAAAAGTCCTTCCCATTGTGTATCGGTTATATTGCCATAAAATCCATGCAGCACTGCATGTTTATCCGGTTTTGGATTACTGAATATACTCAATGTATTTCCATGAACTGATTTACACTCAATGTGAAACTCATAAGGCTTATGATATACAATAAAATCACAGTGATTAGAACTTCCTCTATATCCAGTTGTTTGATCGTGTAATCTAACCACTGATGTATTTGGTACTTTTTCAAATGCCTGTTGTATCACTTGCTCAAATTGCTTTCCTCTATTCTGTGCCATTATCCGTCCTTCCTGCACTGTGTCTTATAATGGCAATAAGAACAAGTTCTTTTATCTATTCCCTCAGGCTTTGGGGGTGCTATAAGTCTTTTTATATATCCCCCACATTCCTCAATGTAGCTCAACAGGGATTTCTTCATATCGTCTGTGACTTTGAATAAATACGATTTCATATCCAAAGTGTCTCGGTTAATATAAACAAATATCACTTCGTCTATATTAAATGCCGTTGAATATGCTATTGCCTGATTATAATGTCCAGGCTGAACGCCTGTCTGTGAAAAGAATTTGTTCAGACTCTCTGTTTTTAACTCCAGTATATAATACTTATCCTTATACCGTATTATTCCATCACACATGAAAGACATATTTAATACCTTGTGGTATAACTTTGTTTCTGTGGAAGTATGTTCTTTAATTTCCAAATAATCCAGGTTTCGAGACTTTACATATTCCTCAACATCTACCCACTCACAATCCATTCCATTATTTACCATTTCCATTACTGCCGTTTGTATTCGTATGTGAGTGTCAGACCCACTATTACATATTCCAATAAATGAATATGACATTGGTGTTCCCAGATCTTCTTCTTTTCCAGTTATCTGATAATAACTTGCTCGAATGCAATTCATCCCAGAAGGCTTAAATGTCTGTGAAGGCTTCCTTGCATTTTTTTCATTTGTCATTTCAATTGAACGCTTGAGATCATTAAGAAATGATTGTTCCGGAGGTAATACTTGCTTTTCAGCATCAATAAGATTAATTAGATTTTTCAGTCCTTTTCTTGCCATAATTTTTCCTTTCTATAATCTAAAAATTTTACCTACTTAAATATTATATAACGTATTAAAAACACCACACAAGTGCTTTTTAAAAAACTTCCCAATTTAATATATTTTTAATCTGTTCCTGACTACATTCGCCGATATCTTTTATTTCCTCGGGAAACTGTATTTCTGTGAACAACTTATTTTTCACACTTTGCTTTATTCTTTTCCTCGCACCTCGTCCAGCATCATCATTATCAGTTGCCAGTATTATTTTTCTACAAGGTAGATTCTGTAATTGCTTAAACTGTAAATCATTACCAAGTCCATTTAATGCGACTGTATAATGACCTTCTTGCCATAACAATACGCAGTCTATCATAGACTCGCATACTATTATCTCTCCAACACTGCCAACATTCATCGCTACACTGTATTTACCCCAATTATATAATTCATATAATCCATATAAAGGTTTTTTTACTCCTTCGGGGTAATGAAAGAACTTGGTTTGAACTGAACGCTTGGCGACAAATAAGCAATTACCGTTGATGTCACGAACAGGGAAAGTTATACATTTTGTTACGATATCGTAACCCAAATCGAATAAATCTATTATTGAATCATCTATTATCCCTCTCTCCGCCCAATATGGATGAGTATATCTATAACTATCTAATTCTTCCTCTGTCACATATTTTTCAATATTAGCATTGTTAGGAGTAGAAATATCCCTGCTGAAATCAAGTAAAACATCTTTTCTTTCCTCTATTTGTATTGTTGCAAAATTCTTTAGTAGCCATGTCATACCAAATGTTCCCAGTATATCATCTGTATGTCCGAAACAGTATGATATCACTTCCGGGAGTGAATGCACTTCATTACAAGTAAAGCAATGAAACATTCCATCGCTTTTTCTAATACCGGCACTCGGTTTTCTTTCCATTCCATTGTTATGATATGGGCAGCATATCTGAATACTATTACCCGAAGGTTTTAATTTTCTAATATAGTCTATTCCATTTAATTTTAATTGTGCCATTAACTCATTTAATACTTCATCAAGTTCGCAATTAAATTCTACACTATTTATCGTCATAGTAATTGTACCCTTCTTGTATAATTAAAATGCGTCTTCCTTATCATTATATTTTTTCTTAATCTCTCTTACTCTACGCTCTGTCTTCTCTTGTGGCTCTGCGTCGTCGTATGAAGGAACAAATGAAAAATCTCCTATATTGATATCCCAGTTATAAATCAACTTGCCTCCAACTCTTCCCATTCTCTGCTTCTTAATCTCCATTATAAGATTATTATCTTTTTGTCTTATTGAAAGAACTTTACTTGCATTATATGCTATTCCGTCACTATCTCTTATGCTATCAAGTTCCGGTGTATTGTCATCATCTCCCGCTACTCCACTTCTATTAACTTGAACGACTACCAATATAGGTATTTTTAATTCTATTGACAATGCCATTAAATCTTCGCTTATATTTGTCAGAGAAGTCGTTTTATTATCTCCTCGTTTATAACGTTCATCTGACAAATATGTAATACCATCTATTGCTATCATATGCAAGTCATTTTGTATAACCCAATTCTTTAATTTTGAAACAGTTATAACTTGATCAAAATCTGATGAAGTAGCTACTATAAATTTATTTTTACGCTCTGCAAGTTCTTGTATATAGTTGTGATACTCCTCTTCACTGATATCGTCATTACCCCACACTAATGATTTATTGGAAAAATTTTTATTCAATGTGTCAAATCTATAGCCAATACTGTTTGCTCCCATCTCGGGACTTATGTATCCCACATTATATCCTATCTGCCAGATGTGAGTAGTCATTTTTTCCAGTACCCAAGATTTTCCTTGATTTGTTCTTGCAATAATAACAACAAATTCTTCTCCTCTTTGAAGTCCGTGCCACAAATCATCTAACTCTTCAAATCCACAAGTAAAGAACCAATCATTTTGATTATGCTTGCGTTCTACAAACTCATTATATCTTATCCCAGCGTCTGCTATTATATCGATACCGCCTAAATTATAATTAGGTTGTAGATTTTTTAATTCCTTGACCATATATTCGGCAGCTTGATTTGCATTTGTTTTGAGTAACTGCGCTGCCTTTTGTAATACGGGAACTGATTTATAATACAGATATTCTTCTCGTATTGTATCTACCAAATATGAATCGCTTTCATTTACTTCCACAAATTCAAATTCTGGAAACATTGATAAGAACGATTCTTTGTCCGGAACATTTCCATACTTATTTACATGGTCTTGTAAGAACTTATATTCATTTTCATACCCCACAAAATATTCTTGCGTGAGTAAGTTTTTCTCAATTATTGTATAGTCTTGTGATGCGAGAACTTTATTTATTATCTGTAATGAAACCACGTTTATCTTTACCTCTGAATATTATTATTTCACTTGTATTCCAAATACGACTTGCTAATTTATATCCTATTTGCTTTTCAAGTGATTCTTTACTCTCTGCGTTACTTGTAAATATATTTGACTTCTTGTCCATAAGTCTATATTCCAGAAACATGATTAAATTTGAATAATCATAATTTGAAATATTTGAAAATGCTATTTCGTCCCATACTACTAAATCAACATTCATGAGATTTTGTTTATACTCTTCTGAAATGGGATTTTCAAAATTCTTTAACTGAAGTAATAATGTAGGTATATGAACGAACATTCCTCTTGCTCTCATACCATTGCCTGCCCATATCATATCAAAGTATTTCATTAACAGTTTTATTGACCAACTCGTCTTTCCGTTCCCAGTATGTTGACTGGCTATAAATAAATTGCTTCCATTGTTTACAAAATCGACTATATTTGATTTAATTTCCGCAAGCCTTACATACTGCTCATAATCCTCGTCTGCTATAAGCTGCTCTGTATATTGTCTGGTAACTGGGATACCACTGTTATCTACAAGATATCTCATCTCATTGTATCTTATACACGTCGGTGAACATTCCTGCGTACATACGCCATGGTACCAACATTTAGAAATAGATTTGTTTTCCATCTTTTCTTAACTGCTCCTGAAACTCTTTTAATTTTTCCTGGTCTTTATCTGTAAATGTGGGAACATTACTTGTCCCGGATTCATTTATTCTTTGTGATAATGATTGATTCCCTCTATTACTGTATTTACCTTCCAGTATATTTATAAATTTATCTTCTCGTAATATAAAATCTAAATCAGCTTTCCATCCTCTATCGTTATTACCTGTAAGAAAATTTGACTTATTAGCTAAATCAAATGCTGTTGTAATTTCATCTATATCATGTTTTTTACATAAACGTTCTATAGCTTTTTTCCTTTTATCTGTAATAGCTCTTACTTTAGGTAAGTTATAACAATGTCTGTGATATAGTTCTACCAGTTTTTGACTATTATCTTTTAACTTATTATCTTTATTACTTATATCTTTAGATATAAGGTTTAACTTACTATATGAGGTGTTGTTTTTAACACCTGTTCCCACACTATCGGGTGTTGTTTTTAACACCTGTTCCTCCGATCGGGTGTTGTTTTTAACACCTGTATATCTTAACTCTTCACATTTAGGAGTTATGGAATAATAAGCTTTTGAACCATGTATCCCAGTATTGTAGACTTGTTTTGTTTTAAGAAGTTGTATATCGACCAATCTTTTAATTCGTCTTTTTAATCTATCCCTGCTTATATTTAATATAGGCAAATCCTGTAATATTTTATCATGTTGTAGCCATACATAAGCTATACCATCTTCTACTATATGAAACATTGAAGGACTTGCTATAGCATTATATACATAGTCCAGCAATAACAAGTCCTCCATATCAATATCTTCATTTAAGTCTATAACTGATTGTTGATTGAAATTTAATATAGCATATTTCATGGTTAATACTCCTTCTAAAAATTAAAAGGCTTGTGTATTTGGAAATGCGGTTCCGTCTACACAAGCCTTTGATTGGCTTCCATTATAAGGCTTTCATTGCTGAGTTCCGCATAACGTCAGCCAACCTGTTTGTCTCAACGACTCCTATACATTAACACTGGTAAATTTTAATGTAAAGAGTTTTTTATAAAAAATTATATTGGAGCCTGTTGATTAGCTTTCCATATATCTGTTGTCTGCTTATCAACTTCATCATTTACACAATCCCAGAGGAGTTTACGTTCAGATTGTACTTCCTCGTCGGTTAAATTATCTGGTAAGGCTCTTTCTTCACACGCTTCCATAGTATAGAATGTCTCACCAATTTTCAATGATATTCGTGAAGTATATCTAATTGATGTAGTGATAGCTTTACTCTTTTTATTTGCCAATATAATCATCGTCCTTTCTTTCGTCACGCTTGCTTAATGCATAAAATACTATTCCTATTATTTCTAATAATATCACTGCGACTATTCCACAGATAAATTCCGGGACATACATTTTTACTCCTCCTTATCTTTAGAAAATGTTAGTTTAGCTGTCTTTGTGGTTTCACGGCAGGAATCCATATCCAAGATGAACTCTTTGGAAACTGTATGATTATAGATACATGCTTCTAATACTACATCGTCCACATATTCACGGGATTTGATAATTCCCAGTTCGTGACATAAATCCGAATATTTAGAATTAAGCATTTCCAATAACTTATCACTATTGATGTTATCAGTTTCCGTAACTTTGTATTTAACGGTATATCCTCCATTAGAATACTCGTCTAATTTCTGTTTGGCCATGATATTCTTAAGTTGTCCATTTTCATTATCCACAATCTTTTTCAAGGATAACTGTTCTGTCTTATGCTTACCATATGATGGAACTAATTCATCGAGAATCTGCTTTACTTCTTTTTTCATCTTTATTTGTTCCTTTCCCATTATATTTTCCCATCGGTCCACTTCTTCCCAATGGTATCTTTGATTGTATCTCGATAAGTTTATATACATCCGTGTGCTTCCAGTACCGAGGAGACCTTTCATTTTTTTGAATAAATTTAGGTAGCATCTTTGCTATATCGGAATCGGGATGCTTTCTGGCAAATCTGTACCAAGCATTGATAGTAAATGTAGACTTGCCAATTAACACGGAGACTTCCTCCACTCGTAGCATTCCATTTTTCATAAAAATCACCTCCTTTCCGTTAAATATTATATAACATATTTTCTATTCCTGTAAATGTTTAATCCAGGAGGAAGTCCAGTATTTCTGAATTGGAAACTGCCAGTTTTCCATCTACAAGTGCATCTGACATGGCGCCTTTCTTTTGAACCAGTTCATGTATTCTTTCATCTATCGTGCCCTTGCACATTAAGTTGTAAATGGTAACATTCTGTGACTGTCCTATTCTGTGGCATCTATCTGTTGCCTGATCATAAAGTGCTCTATTCCAAGGTTCGTCCATGAATATTTCAACTGTTCCAGCCGTAAGAGTTATACCTGTTCCCATGGCACCTATCGTGCCCGTTATCACGTTTAATTTGCCCGCCTGAAATCTGTCTACGACATCTTGTCTGTCGGCGTCCTTTGTCTGCCCTGTTATAACACCTACCGCGTATCCAAGCTTATTAAGCTTCTCTACTACTACATCAGTTATCTGCGTCCAGTTTGAGAATATAACTACTTGTTTTCCATTACTCATGGCTTCCTCTACAAGTTCCACCATTCTATCCATTTTAGCTGACTCCTGTACTGTGCTTGAAAGTATCCCAGTATAACCAGTTGCTTGTCTCATTCTTATAAGTTCAGCTAACGGATTGCTTGCCATCTTAATCTGGTCAATATTGGCTTTAATATCCATTTTAATTTCCTTGTATATCTGTTCCTGCTTCTCTGTCATCTCAACGAACTCGTCTATATATAACTTCTCGGGAAGATCAAATACATCTGTCTTTAATCTACGAAGCATTATTTCTGAAAGCCTTTCCTGGAGCTCGGATAAGTTCTTGTAACCAATTATCTCATATCCTCCAAATCCACCGTACTCACAATAGTGCTTCTTAAATGCGTAAAACGCATGCTTCTCATATCCCAGCCATTTTAATATGATAAACAAATCTAATGGCTGATTCATAAGAGGTGTTCCTGTCATTGCTATACGACACTCTGATTCCAGTTTAAGGATTCCCTTGCCCTGCTGGCTACTGGGATTTTTACAGTTATGTGCAAGTATGCCTTCTGCATAATAGTTATGATTATCCTCAACTTCTATATCATATGTAAGAAAAGATATATCTTCTACTGTTCGTTTAGAAATGAGTTTAGCCATTTTTTAAATTCTCCTTTATCAATCTGTTCATGTGTAAATCTAATAATTGTAAATCCGAGAAACTTTAGACATTCTTCTTTTTTCTCATCCAATTCTTTTGTATGAATATGATTTGGTCCATCAATTTCGATACAAAGTTTATATATCGTGTTTGTAAAATCGGGTTTATAACTGTATGCGTAATGTTTTTCTGGAAACGCATCTCTTGCCAATTTTGTATTGATTGCATAGTTATAATAAAACCCAGCTTTAATTAAATCTTCATATACAAAAGATTCATACTCAGAGAGTTTTCCATTACCATATTTATAATTATTTGGTAATTTTCCTCGTTGTAACTTTGTTTTATTCGCTCTTTCAACAACACCAGGAATATATACAGGATTATGTTCCTTCATATAATCTGTTTTCTTTTTTCTAAATTCTGGATTTTTCCATCTATCACTTAAAATTTTAGCGTTCTTTCTCTTTGTTTCCTCACTTATTAAATTCGGGCCAAATGTTTTATTTCTCCACTTAGCTGAACATGAAGTATTACAAAATCTTTTTCGTTGTCCATGTTTAGTGTTGGGAACTTCAAATTCTTTACCGCAAAACTCACAAATTTTAATCATTTTAACTCCTTTCATCTTTCATTTATGTATTTATTATAGCACATAAATGAAAGATTGTAAAGTTAAAATTCTTGTATATCATCGTAGCTTGTTAAATCCTCCGCTCTTACCCAACCACGATTTTTAGTAAAGAACTTATGTCCCTTTGTACATTTGATAGTTTTAATTCCGTTCTCTGTTTCGAATTGTAATTCTAATAACTGTTCAGCAATAACATTTTCATGCCAATCTACAATTCGTTTCCACTCATTTTCTCCAGTTGCTTTATTGTAAGATAAAACAGAGCAACTAATCTGGTCTTTAACTATGTCACCAATTTTTAATGTTCCAATATCGGTTGTTATTAAAGTATTATAGTCAAAACACTTATGAATTTCATCTATTGCTACTATACCAATCTCACCGGATTTACAAAGTTCTTTTAACTCTAATGCTATCTCATCGTTACGGAGCGTTTCCACATTTGTTATGATGAAATAACTGGGAATCGATGCCAAATGCTTCACATCAGTAAGCTTATCTGCATTACTTCCTATTGTAATCTTACCACGTGTGACACGCTGTCCCAGTATGTAGCCTTCCTCATTACTATGTTTATGAATTTCATTAAGCCAGTTCCATTTCAACCCATTTACACAACATACAATAAGACAGTGTCTATAAACATGCTCCAGTTTCTTAGCAACAGCTATATCAATAACCTGTTTTGTTTTGCCAAGTCCCTGCTCATCACCCAGAAGCCATCTATCATTCTGTAAGCCATAATTAAAGGCATCTATCTGATGTTCAAAGGGCTTCGTCTTAAAACTGAAGTTTGTAGGAACTACTACCTTCTTCTGCTGAAGTGGGATATATTTCCCAGTAATATCGAACTCGTATCCGGGAAGCTTGTCTACAAGTGCCCCCAGTTTGTTGAAAGGCAGTTCCCATTCCTTAACATCTGCATGCCACCATGTTGATGAAAACTCTCTCATTGCCTGTACGATGTAATTATCATAAGGGAAACTCACATACAGTGAATATTCTCCATTTAGTTTATCTGCCTCTGCTATCCTAATGCTTATCATATTAATTATCCTCCTTTTAATAGCACTCATAATGTTCATATTGCCCAATATGGGCACATAAATACTATATAACATATTTATCCAGGAGTCAACCCCGAAAAAACCCTTGTGTTTACTGGGTTTTCACATGACTGGATATCTCTAAAATACGAGTTCCTACTTATTATATGGAGTTAAAATGTGTATTTACTTCAGATAAGGTATTAGATATATAGCGTCGTTCCTTGTAAGTATCTGTTCCACTATATAGAGTGATTAAGAATTCCTTTATCTCCTGACAGAGCAATTTTAACTGCTCCAGCATAATATCATCTCCTGTTCCATTTAACTGGTATTCTTTTTTTACAGATATGTATCTGTTATATGCTGGGAATATATCATTTAACTCACTTACCACAGGATTTAATCCCTTTTTAAGATTATTCTTTACAATGTATAAAGAAGCTAATTCCATTACATTGTCAGCGCTGGTAGAACTGTTTTCAAGTTCATTTATGTTATTCTGTATTATATCAATTTCCATTGTAGTGTCCTCGGGTAACAAAATCGGGCAGGAATGCTAACATCCCTGCCCTGAAAATGTTAGTTCATATGCTCAAGTCTACGCTTCATGTCTTCGATGCTTTTCTTCAACTGTTCTTTTTCATCGGCTCTGCTATAATCGTCATACGAACTATCTCTGCTGGTATATCTGCCCATTGCATCACGCCCACGACGACCGCTATAGTCTTCGCTATAACGTCCATCTCCGTCGCCGTCTCTTCCTCTACGTGCATTGCTTTGTCCATCGTAACTCCTATCATAAGAATTATTAGACATTCCACGATTAGACATACCCATGTTCATGTCGTTACGGTAACTATAACCTCTTGAATAATCACTGTAACCTTGTTCTTTAGCTTCTTTCATCTCGTCCATAATGGTAAGATAATACTTTGACTTAATTGCCTTGTAAGCATTATCCATCTCTGTCGGAGATATATCACCCTTCTTAACTATCTTGTTAAGCTCGTCATCCAGAAGTTCACAGAACTCTTCGTGTATTCTATCTGCCATGATTATACCTCCCTTCTCATGCCGTTCTGCTAATGCTTAAACTACCGTCAATCACATTTATCAACGGTGTGGGTACTGTTGCCGGATCATCAACTGCGCCGTTTACATATTCCACTGAAACAGTAAAGCAACATCCACGTGGTACATCTACTGTGGCTCTGCTTGTTACATTGCCATAATCATCGACGGCAGCTGGAGTAAATATGGATCTACTCCCTTCGCGAGCTTCTCCTGATACTACAATAGCCGTGGCAATAGGTGTTACCGCACCGCCTTCGGGTATTGCTATGTTGCCGGTAAACTCTACATTATAACGTGCAAAGCATGAGGTAGGATTGTTGACTATACCACGCAGAACAAAAATTCCAGTGCCGTTCTGATGAAATACATATCCTTTATTGCACCGAATAGAATCAAGAAAAGGAATTGCGGAATTAAGTGCTACACTCTCAACCGTATCTCTTGTTAAATATTCTGCCATAATCACACCTCCTTAAAAGCTACCGCATCCGCAGCCGCAACTATTGTTATTGTTGCAGGTGAATATAGGCTGCTCGCCGTAAACCGGAACAGTTCCAACAGGACACTGATTCAGTCTATCGTAAACGCCGTTGATGATTGTGCTGTTCTGTGCCACCTGTGATGCCTGACCTCTTGCATATAGAACTTCCTGACGAAGTTGTGAAATCTCGTCATTCTTTGCATCAATCTTGTCCTGGCAAAGCTGGTCTTTAATAGACTGAATACCGCCGTTGATAGCATTAAGAATACCCTGTGTATTCTGTGTATCAGTGGCTCTTGTAGCACACTCTTCGGTTGCGATTGTGTATTTGAGGTCTTGCGTAGCCAGCCTGTTATCACAACAACATTGTGCAAGCTGTGACTGCACATTGTTGAAGCCCTGATTCATAGCTGTCTGGTTAGCAAATGCCTGTTGCATATTGGCTATCTGTCTTGCGTTAGCTCCCTGCTCTACTCCGGCAAAGCCGTTTGCGAGTGACATCTGCACATCAGAGCAGCAATTGCATAATTGAGTAGACAGTGCAGACACTCCATCACGTACAGAAGTGATATTGTCATTGAGCATAGCATCGCGGAAACCCTCATTGGTATTAGCGTTGATGTTCTGCTGACCGTTCATAAGCCACGGGAACTCGTACATATTCATCATGCCACCTCCAAATCCGCCGAAGCCTCCGCCCCAGCCATTGCCCATGAGAGCGAACAGGAACAGGATAACCCACCAGCCATCTCCACCGAAACCGCCGAAGCCATTACCAAAACCGCCTCCGCCGTACGCAGGTGCTACGGGCATATACATTCCAGTGCCACCATTTCCATCTGTTAATGCCATTTCTTTTTTCCTCCTTATAAATTTTTATTTATATCCAAAACCTATGCGCATCTTGGTTTGAATATCTTATAATTTGACACCCATTTGATTCGCTGCCTGTGTGAGCTTATTTAATTGCTCTTGTGACATCTGTCCTTTATTCAATAAGTATTGAACTGCTCCCTGTGGATTGTCCGCATACTCTTGTGGAATGTTTATTCGTCTTTGCATAAGCCATTGAAGTGGATTCTGCATAAACTGATTGAACATATTAGGTTGATTATTCTGCGGAGCTAATGATGTTTCCTTTAGTGGATTGCCTCTTTTTAGTCTCATTGTTTTTCTCCTTTCTTAAAAGCTCTGCTATACGCTCCTCAAACTCATCACGAGTTATGAAGTTTTCAGTATCTTGTGAGTGCATTATTTCTGAACGTTCGGTAAATTCAAATATTCTTAAAGGCATTGGCATACCACTTGCATCTACCGTTTTTATATAAAAAACTGAATCTTCACTATCAAGCATTAACAAAGTGGTTCCAGGTTCTACAGGATAAGATTTTGCAGCCGCTTCTCCCTGCACCCATACAATTCCTGTAGACTGATTTCGATGTACTGGAGCCGGTAGATTAGTTGTTTGAGGTGCTACATACTGCGGAACATACGGTTGATACTGCCCTGCATTTGGTTGATAATTAGGTGCTACAACTGGATTAAATAATGCCATGGCTTATTCCTCCTTATGCCAATAATAGACAGGGATTTCATTTCCGGAATCCCATGCGTCAAAATAGTTACCATCTTCAATAGCGATTACATGAGTGCCAGTAGCGAGAATATATTTTCCAACTGGGTGTTCACTACAGAAATCTTTCACTGTATAACAATCAGGACAAGTATCGGGGATTATATGTCTATGAAATCCATTATTCTTTAAGACATTACCCCATACTGAATTAGATGAAGGCATATCATAATCGTTATAGCCTTGTGATACGACTTCGATATAGACATAATCCCAGTCTTTATCGAGTACCTTGGCAAGAGCACGTATCACACAATCCCCTACAAAGTGTCCCGCAGGATTTGGGTTGTACGGAATAAACATCTTTTTTGTCCTCCTCTTTGTAAATTTGAAGGGCATAAAAAGAATCACATTTCTTTTCTTTCATTATGGATTTAAGTTGATTGGAAATGTCTGTCATGATTTACGCTCCTTTATACAAAGAAGTGTAAAATAAAAAGGACCTTACAAAGTGTAAGGTTCCTGTAAGAAAAATGTACGAAAATTAGATTACTCGAATTATCTTATCCCGTACACGTTTAGAAAGTTTTGCAACTTTATCTTTAGATACATTCATTTTCATGGCAATTTCTACGTGAGATTTATCACGAGCCTTCATATTAAAATATTCAAGCTCTTCATCAGTGAAATTGCATTGTTCACGAAAATAATCTAATTCTGGTTTTGTAAATTCATATATCTTCATGGAAATAAAATACCAATCCAGTCAACATCAACGCGAGTAATCGTAATATCTTCATCCGTGGGATTATAAATTTCTACTACGGTTGATACGTCATTGTCATAATAAGTCGATATTATAAAGTTAATAAATAATTGAATATTATTTCTATAAACGTGAAATCCTATGGGTGCTATGAGTTTAAGTTTGCCATCACTACGAGAAGGTCTTGTGACAACAAAATTACCAAAACCTTTAGCTGATATTGTTGTACTGCGAGATTCCTGGCCATTGCCACGATATAATGATATAGCACCTTGTATTATAGTTTCCGCGAATGTAGGCTTATCATTCAAATCAGAATAACTATTTACACCTCCAATATTAAGGTCGGAGCTTGTCATTGCTCCTTGTAATGTGACTCCGTTTATACTCGGCTTATTTTCAAGCTCGTTATAGTCCGATGTTCCTCCACTTATAACCATTCCATAAGTGCCCCCATCAACATCTGTTATCCAATAGAATAGTTTAGGGTCCATTTTTTCTTCCGTGGATAGTGCGTCATATTGCGCTTTGGTAAGTGGTATAAAATTTTCATGTAACGCAATAAGTCCAGCATCGTCTGTATGAGGAATTTCTTGTGTACTATCACTATATACGATTATAAGATGGTCATTGTCATTTATATATGAATCTACTATTGATACACCTTGTATTCCTTGTGGTCCCTTCAAATTACGAAAATCAAATCTGAAAGAATTATTAGGAGCATCAGATAATTTAACCACACTTACATTCGGAGTACCTACACTATTATCTACAGTGGCACTAATACTGGTAAATGTATTATATTTAGCAATTTCAGCCGCTTCAACAGCTTGGTCTTTTGCTTCTAATGCTTCATCGCGTATTTCTTCTACTTCATGAGTATCCACGATTGATTCAACTGTGGGTATTTCTATAACATCTCCAGGACGTGCGAAACAAAGAAATAATCTTTTATTTCCCTCTGAATTGGATACCGCAAATTCACCCGGAACCATTTGGTTAGGATCAAAATCTTTATAGTCACCTCTTCTATTCTGTATCGCCATTTTTATCCTCCCACTTCACCAACTCATCTTGTGTTTTATTATTTATTTTTTGATAGCGTTCAGCTGTCACTACCTGCATCTTTTTAGCTTCCGCAGTATCTAATATTTCTTTGAGTATATAATAAACTACGGTTAT
>Ga0326513_10001306_pt1 | contig 19936 bp, 52 predicted proteins | sample 2_2465_0518_D_FD_203654 | JGI IMG/M metagenome (GOLD analysis project Ga0326513, IMG submission 203654) | Bovine rumen microbial communities from UC Davis, California, United States - 2_2465_0518 | ecosystem: Host-associated > Mammals > Digestive system > Stomach > Rumen | place: USA... | reverse complement strand
CGTCAGAAATGACGAGCATAGACAAATCTTCTTTCATAGCGCTGTTGTAGAGTGCAAATCTCTACCAACAGCATTACTTGCGCAAGGTAAAAGTAGTCAGTTAGCTCAATAGGCGGAGCGGTTGACCGTTAATCAATTGGTTGCGGGTTCGAGTCCCGTACTGACTATTCACCTATAAGGTGAACCCCTCATCTCATATCGCATACATGGTAGTACGTTAGCTTAAGTCGGTTAGAGCGCTTGGAAACAAGAGGATACAGGTTCAAATCCTGTGCGTGCTATTTAGGAGGTGCAAAAATGGCTGAAATCAAACAAGAATGTCCTTGGATGGTAGATATGTGGGGAATTTCTGTATGCAGACTATGTGTACTTCCTTGTGAACGAGTACCGCAAAATCTTTGTGACCAAAAAAAGGAAACAAATAAAAATGATTGTAAAACCTAAAAGAAATACTATTATAAATTTTCATTGTAAGGATACAAAATGCATGGTGTCACTTACTCCACAACAGAAATATAAAGCCTATATCAGTATGGAAAAGTATCAAGTAGAGCTTGTTCATCACAATTTTTACATAACACTTCCTTACGATGAGTACATTAAGTATTTCAGAGAAGAATCAGAGAAAGGAAGTACATGATCTGTGAGAACTGTCAAAAAGAGATAACCGGATTATTTATTCGCTACAAAGGGCATACTTTCTGTAGGTGTGATAATGATGCCTGTATTAAAGAATGGCTTTATGACCAGACAGACGGTGAATGTGAATATGGAACAATTTTTGATGGAGAGGAAATAACTTTATCGCCAAGCTGGACAGAAGAATATCTAAATACGCTTGGACTAAGCAAAAAGGACTTTTAGGAATGAAGATGAATATACAAAATAGCAACAATAAATTATCCGATACAAATAAGCGTCTTTCGGTTTTTAAAAGAAGATATTACACAGCAAGACAAAGCATTATTGAAGAAATAAATAGTAGACCTTTCGACAGTAAAATCCGATGTGGATTAAAAATGGCATTAGATATATTGGATGGGCAGCTTGACAATGGGGAAAATAATCAGCTTTAGGCATAAAACATATGTTGAATATGAAGTGGCAGAGCTTATATGTCTTAAGTGTAAGCGCAGGTGGATAGGAGTATACCCTACAACTCTTTTACTAAAGGATATTGAATGTACCTGTGGAGAGAAGGGCTTTGTTATTAAAACTGGGCAATCATTAGATATCTAAAAGAAGGAGATATGGAATGAATAGATGCATTGTCGATAACCAGACTAATGAGCTTATAGCGTATATTTCAGATACTCATGAGAATATTGTGAAAGATGGGTATGAAATCTTAGAGTATGGATGTAATGAACCTGTATTTACTGATGTTGAAGGGCATATATATGTAAAAGACAATGCATTCATTACTGCTAAAAAAAAGGGGGATTAAAAATGTATGGCAGAAAAAAGGATGTTCTCAAAAACAATTGTTGATAGTGATGCATTCTTGGATATGCCTTTATCAGCGCAAGCTTTATATTTTCATCTTAGTATGAGAGCGGATGACGATGGTTTTCTAAATAACGCTAAGAAGATAATGCGAACAATAAACGCAAATCAAAATGATTATGATCTTCTTATAGCCAAGGCTTTTATCATTCAGTTTGATGATGGAATCTGCGTTATCAAGCATTGGAGAATAAATAATTATCTTAGAAATGACCGGTATAAACCAACAATTTATCAAGAACAAAAGAACATGCTAGAAATTAAGGATAATGGGCGGTATTCACTGATAGATCAGGATGGTATACCAGATGGATACCAATGTGTAACCCAGAATAGTATAGATAAGAATAGTATAGATAAGAATAAAAAAGATATATTGCCTGATAAAAAAGAACTAGAAATATGCAATGAGATTATTGAATATCTAAACTTGAAAGCCAACACAAAATTTAGATCAAATTCGGCAGCAACAAAAAGACATCTAAATGCAAGACTTGCTGAAGGTTTTACAATTGATGATTTTAAAAAGGTTATAGATGTAAAGTGTACACAATGGCTTAATGATCCGAATATGAAAAAATATCTTAGACCGGAAACGTTATTTACGGCATCACATTTTGAAAGTTATTTGAATGAATACGTTGAACCACCTAGATCAAAGTATTCAGATGCACTTGAAAGAATGAACAAACACATGGAAGAGAAACAAAAGGAAGCTGAAAACATAGATATGGGGGACTTTTACTGATGGAATGTGAAAAGTGTGGAGGAAGAGGCTGGATACTCTATAAGAAAGATGGCATTGATTTTGCTAAGCCTTGTGAGTGCCAGGAAGTAATGAAAGCTAAAAGTAGGCTTGATGCGAGTGGGATATCAGATGAATTTCATAAAAAAGGTTTTAAGAACTTTGATGATAGGGGAAAAGATGTATTAAGACATGCCCGAAATATGGCAGTAAAGTATTGTGCAGTTTTCCCTGAAATCAAAAGTACAAATCATAATTCAATCATATTTATGGGGCAGGTCGGAAGCGGAAAAACGCATTTATCAATGGCTATCTGTAACAATCTTATGGATACACATAAGGTAGGCGTTAGATACATGCCATATAGAGATGAGATCACTAAGATAAAGCAATCGATAAAGGATGAAGTTAATTATAACAACGCAATAAATAGATATAAAACATGTCAGGCACTTATGATTGATGACTTGCTCAAAGGGAAAAGCACTGAGGCTGATGTAAATGTTCTGTTTGAAATAATAAATTACCGGTATTTGAACATGTTGCCGATAATCGTAAGTACAGAAAAGACCAAAGATGAGCTTCTTGATTTTGACGAAGGTGTTATGTCAAGAGTTTTAGAGATGACAAAAGATTACCAGATAGAGATTATCGGAGAAGAATACAATTATAGGCTTCTGTAGGAGGCAATATGGCAAAATGTGTTTATCCGAAGTGCTACTCATGTGCACTTGAATATTGTATTAAAGACACTCAAGCATCTAAGAAAGAATGTAAAAAGATAGATAGAACTGCATATCAAAAGGAATATTACCAAAATAATAAAGCAAAGATTAAAGAACGGCATAATTCACAGGTTCAGTACATAAGATGGGTTGAAATAAAAAAGACAATCAACCGATTGAAAAAAGACATTGGTACAAACAATTATGAACTGATCATGGATGAGCTAGAAAAGATAAAGAGATATAAATACTCATAACGAAAATGTTTAATCACGAAGGAGATCAGGATGAGAAAAGATGATAGAAAAATCTGTGGTACCTGTAAATGGAAACGTCAGGAACTTCCATTCTCAGATTATTACTGTTCAAATGAGGAAAGTGATTGTTACACACTTGAATGTGAATACACAGATAGTTGCTGCGATTGGAAAGAGAAAGAAAGGACATCTTAAAATTTTCGGAATCCAAAAAAACTGACATAAATTTAACAATATTTTCGGATTCCGAAAATTTGTAAAAGAGGAATGATCTATGGATTAAAAAAAAGCACACAAAACCAATTCATATTACATGTCTCAAGTGCCACTATGAACTTGAATTTGCCGGTAAAAAGATTGTTGGAGTAATAAATAAGATGCTTAAAGAATGTGAAGATGAATTGGTTTATAAGACAGAAGAACTTGCAAAACAGAAATTCAATAATTATACAGGTGCTTAAGGAGGAGTAATGAAACATTTGGGGGATATTACAAAAATCAACGGGCATGATGTTCCATTAGTTGATATCGTAACCGGTGGTTCTCCGTGTCAGGACCTCAGTGTTGCAGGGAAAAGAGCAGGACTTGAAGGTGAGAGGTCAGGGCTTTTTATGGAGCAGATAAGAATAGTCAAGGAGATGAGGGATGAGAGCATTAAACAATTACAGTTGCGAGGGGCAGATGTCGATATTCGACTTATTAAGCCAAGATTCATGGTCTGGGAAAACGTCCCCGGAGCCTTTAGTTCAAACCACGGAGAAGACTTCAGATGTGTTCTTGAAGAAATTTGCAGAATTGCGGATAAAGCCGCCAATGTACCTATTTCTAGGGGGAAAAGTGGTCAACAAGCGGTTGCATCGTGGGAGATTGGTGGAGCGTTGCTTGGCGTTTACATGATGCGCAGTTTTGGGGAGTTCCCCAGAGAAGAAAGAGAATCGCACTTGTCGCAGATTTTGGAGGAAAATCCGCACCCGAAATACTCTTTGAGCGCAAAAGCATGTCAGGGGATATTGAACAGGGCAAACAGGAGAGGAAAGAAACTACCGGAGATATTAGAGAAAGCGCTTATCAATCAGCTTACACCCTTAAAATCCGAGGGGGGGCAGAAATAGATAGTTATGGAAAGAGAGCTGGCAAAGGAGCTTTGGTTCAAACAGAAAAAAGCGGAACACTTGGAGTAAGTCAAGATCAAACACTTATCACAGTTGGGGATTGTTATAGTGTTGATGAAAAAATGGGACAGACTTATGTACACGAAGATCAAGGCAATACTTTATCAGCAAGAGATTATAAGCAACCACAAGCTGTTGTATATGCCACACAAGCAAGCGGAGATAGAGATAATCCTTCGCAAAGCTTTCAAGAAGAAAAGGCTTATACAATTCCTTCAAACTCCATGAGTGATCGCGGACAGGCAATAGTATATGGACTTTGTTCTGATGGCAGCAATTCAATGAGAAGTCCTAATCCATATAGCGGATATTATGAAGCTGATAGTTCGAGAACTCTTGATAACAACGGTGGCAATCCTGCCTGCAATCAAGGTGGAATGATAATTGTAGACAAAGAACCTATGTGTATACAAAGACGTTTTTCTTCAGTCAATGTATCAGAAAATGGTATATCACCTACACTTGAAGCAGGAGCAGGAGAAGGTGGAAACAATATGCCGATGATTGCTCAAGAAAAACCTTGTGTAATGACATATCAGGACAAAACAGGAACGTTATCTCCAGGTGCACATGCAGGAAGCTATAACGGACAAGATGCATATAATGACATGCTTGTTATTGGGGGGGGTACAGAACCAACAACAGCCAGTAAAGCCTCATTTTTTTTAAATGCCCGTAGCGATGGAAAATCGGATACACTTGTCGCTACGGATTATAAAGATCCACAACTTGTATGTTATGCACTTGATAGAGCTTCCTTTAATCAAGGTAAAAATGCTCAGTATGATTTTTCAATTCAAGAGGATATAGCACAACCACTTGTCGCTAGAGGACCAGGGGGGTACTGACACAGTTGGGGCATTATGCGCAAGAGACTACAAAGGAGTAGGGAATCAATATGTCAGCGAGGGAAAAGTCATTGTTCAAAGCAATAGAAAATCATCCCAATGACAGCAGAGTAAAATTTAGCGAAAACAATACTGTTCAGACATTAAGCAACCGCATGGGAACTGGGGGGGGTAACGTACCTTTAGTCCTACAAGAACCGATATTACTTGAAAGCAATCAAAATCATGCGACCATACAGACAAATGGTATATCAACTTCATTACCTGCAAGCATGGGGATGGGAGGAGGTTATGTTCCGATGATAACAGATAACATTAAAGAGTCAATCGTATACAGAGGAGATTCAATAACATCGCCAGTAAATGCATCTAATCCAAAACCAGAGTCATGCCACACATTAACAGACGATAGCAGAAATTACTTGGTTGAAAAAGAAATAGGCACAGTTGTAAGGAGACTCACACCTCTTGAATGTGAAAGACTTCAGGGATATCCGGATGGATGGACTGATATAGGAGAATGGATTGATAGCAAAGGAAAGAAACACAAGGATGCAGACAGCCCGAGATATAAAGCACTTGGTAACTCAATAGCACTCCCTTTTTGGCAGTGGATGGCTGAAAGAATGACTAAGGTTCTTAAGGATGATGGAATAGAGAATCCTACAATGGCAAGTCTTTTCGATGGCATATCTGGATTTTGTCTCGTATATAAAAGGTGTGGCGCAGAACCAATATGGACTTCAGAAATTGAGGAGTTTCCTATTGCAGTTTGCAAAAAACATTTTGGTAACGAAGAAACGGGCGAAAAGGGGGATATAGATGGATATATCTAATTGGAGAAAAACATATATTTTCCCGGAATATTATCTTGTTTCAGATGATGGAAAAGTTAAAAGTATAAGATCAAATAAATTATTAAAGCCGGCATGCGACAAAGACGGTTATTTATATTATGTATTGTGCGTAAATGGTATCAGAAAGACAATTAAAGCTCATCGACTTGTCGCTATGGCATTTATTGATAATCCGGAAAACAAACCTGCTTTAGATCATATCAATGGAATAAAGACAGACAATAGAAAGGAAAATCTAAGGTGGGTAACAAACAAGGAAAACACTAACAACCCAATTACGCTTACAAAAGTAATTGCAAGAGGAAAAGAACGATTGCCATTGTTATTTCAACGAAGTGCTGAAAGAAATTTTGGAAGAATAAAAACTGCTATATACAAAGATGGAATTGAAATTGGGAAATTCACTTCTCAAAAATTAGCGGCGGAATATGTAGGCGTTTCTATTGGAAAGGTTTCACAATGCGTATCTGGCAAAAAGAAATCATGTAAAGGTTATACGTTTAAGAAGATTGAAGAATTTCCAATAGCAGTAACAAAAATACACTTTGGAGAAGATGCATGAGATATATAGACATTCTAGGTACACAATATGAAGTAATTAAACAAAGCGAAAAAGATAATCCAAAGCTTAAAGATGCAAATGGATTATGCGAACCATATACAAGGCAGATTATATATGCAGAACAAGAGGCAGGTATAGATGTATTTGACAATATCGAAGCATTTAATAGAAAGACACTACGCCATGAAGTTATTCACGCATTTTTTGCTGAGAGTGGATTAACTGAATATATGGAAGATGAAGTATTAGTTGAGTGGATAGCAGTGCAATTCCCTAAAATTTCACGGGTTATGAAGGAATTGGGAATCAGTGAATAACAGTATGTAGTGTGCTAAATGAATAGTGGAGATAAATGAATGCGAAAAAACACAGTCCTAAATAACATCAACGCTTTAATCTCAATATGCCGCCAAAAAGAATTTTATGACAAAGAATTTGATGAGGCATTACGTGAAGCATATAAAGCAATTGAAACACTAGAAGTAGGATATTGGGTTAATGTGGACGCAACTCACAGTCAATGTTCGCAATGTCATGCTATCTTTGAAATAAGTTCGCCTAAAGGTGAATATGAAGGAAATTCAAATTATTGTCCTAATTGCGGAGCAAAAATGGAAATATAAATGAATGATATGGAGAGAAATATAAATGACTAAAGACCAAAAAACTGCCATTAAAGCAATGTTATATGCATTTGATAGGTATGGCGCTAATAGATTATGTGGCTCATTCTTTATGCCGGATGGAAAAAAAGATCCCAATTACATGATGGGATTTGGTGACGCTTATTACATATGTCGTGAGATGATTAACGAGGCTGAAAATGACAAATAGAGAGAAGTTTAAAGAAATTTTTGGGATAGATGTTAAATGGAGCAGTGCGTTAAGCCCTCAAATATTAGCATTACGTTCTATAGAATTAATAAATTCAGGAACGGATGCAGCAGAAGAATGGCTTAATGCCGAATATAAAGAAAAGACTGCGAATTGGATGCTTAAGCAAAGAGATAAGTTTGTTGATATATGTTGTCCTATTTGTGGACATACAAGAGTTGAAGAATATGCATATAACTACACGGTAGACCAATTAAACAAAGAGGATTTGCAAAAGCTTTACAAAGAAAGTGGCATGTATTATTGCGAGAAATGCGGTGCAAAGATGCTTTTCTGACTAAAAATATGGAGGATTGACGATGGAAGAAACGAATATTGCACCACAATATAATTGGAATGCAACTTTAGAAAATCTTAAAGCAATGGCTTTTGGGGAGCAGGCTTTTGAAAGGTTTAGTGCCAAAGAAAGAGAAACGCTTAATGCAGCAATAAATGTCTATGAAAATGCATATGCTATTGAAACTTGTAATCTTGAGCTTGCACTTGAAAATGAAGATCTGGAAGAAAAACTCAAAAAGTTAACAGATGTACTTGAAGCAGTTTATAAATGCCCGGCATGTATTCTTGATAGAAACGATGCTCTTAATAAGATTATGGAAACGTATAAGGAGGTGAAGAACAAATGTATTCATCAAAAACAATATTATTAGCATTCATATTTCTTGCAACATGGATGGAATTCGTCAATCTTTTCAAGGTTATGTACAAAAATGATATTCCTTGGTTGAATAATATCTTGCTTGCAATTGGAATAGTTGGAGTGATCGCTTATTTCATATAAGAGGGGGAATAAAGGGATATTTTGGAGAACCAATAATAGAATTAATTAATGAGAGACTAACTATTAAAGAAAGTCAATAAAAATGTTTTAAAACAGAAATGTTTTAAATATAGCGACGATGACTTATTCATCGTATTCAGCACCTTGAAAACTGCATGACAAATAGAGCATCGTTTTAGATGCTCTTGAAAGAAGATTTGTACGGAATTAGTTAAGCTGCTTTGTTGTATGACTGATGAGATTTCTCAAGCTGATATATAAGTCTCACGAGCTTCTTCGTTGCATGGGATACAGCAACATAGTAGTGCTTTCCTTCGGCTCGCTTTTTTGCAAGGTAAGCATTGAATGTCGAATCCCAATGGCAGACATAGATGGTGGCATTAAACAGAGCATACCGTAGATATCTTGAACCTCGTTTTTCCATTCTTGGATGGCAGTTATCTAACTGCCCGGATTGGTATGTGGAAGGTGATAAACCGGCATAAGCAAGGATTTTATCTGCAGAGTCAAATCTATCAAAGTCACCAATCTCGGCAATTATCATGGCTCCCATGCGATAGCTTATTCCGGGAATGCTTAGAATCGGAGAATTGATGGTGTCCATAATAGCTTTGATTTCACCTTCAATCTCATCAATCTCGGAATCAAGTTCGCGTATCAGTTTGATGGTATGCTTTAGCTCAAGGGATTTTGCGGGCATATTTGAGCCGATAGAGGCTCTTGCTGCATCTCGAAATGTTATGGCAGCATCCTTGTCGTAATGACCCTTAGAAGCTTCGGCTAGTAGATTTGAAAGTTTTGTAAGATGCGCATTTGCTACTTGCTTAGCACCGGGAAATTCATATAGCAATGAATAAACGGAATTCATATGTAGAGTTGGAACAAGCTTTTCTAATTCAGGAAAAAGGATACAGATTAGACGAGATATGGAAGTTTTGAGCTTTGCCCGTTCTTTTACTTTATCAAAGCGATATCGGGTTAGTGACTTGAGTTCCTCGTTGTGGTACGATGTGTCAGAGTAGGACTTTAAGTTCACATCTGACATGAGCATAGAAGCAATCGTACTGGCATCTACTTTGTCCGTTTTCGTCTGTCTAAGGCTTAGACTTTTTCTGTACAGATTGGTATGTAACGGATTGATAACGAAGGTGGGTAGACCTTTATCAACGAGATATCCAAGAAGATTGTAGCTATAGTGTCCTGTGGCTTCTAGCCCTACTTTTACTTTAGATACATCTTCCATTACGGATTCTATCTTCTGATAAAGATCATTGAACCCATCGAGATTGTTTTTGATGGTGAATGTTCTGAAAACAACTTCCCCAACAGAGTTTTTGATAATGCAATCGTGTTTGTCTTTAGCGACATCAATTCCTACATAGATCATATAGGACCTCCCTAAAAATAGTATTGATACTGTTTCAGATCCACAGGGCTCCTTGCAATCGTAACCTACTTCTTGATAAACCGTCATGCGGTAACTAACTGATTAACAAATAAACAAAGAGACTGTGGTTGGAGCCTCTCAAAAACCGTCTATGCGGTAGGAGAAAAAGACCAATCCACAGCATCTTAAACAGCATAGTCGAACCTATTGAAAAGGTAAAGAAAGACTATGACTAATACTAATAGTAGGAGATTTGTATGCAATATAGAAAATTTGAAGAAATAGTTGTTGAATATCCATCGCCTGATCTATGTACTTATCCGGAGTATAAAGGCAAACCGTATTTTGGAATCAAATATTTGGAGAATGAAAATCATATAATCGGCTATGGCACATATAATCCCAAAGTTTTATCTGATTTTTTAGAGAAATATTTTATTCCAAGATGGATTCCGGTTAGCGAAGATTTACCTGAAGATATAAAGCCAGTTCAAATCACTTGGAAGAACAATGATCCGGAAACATATTATCAGAGCATAAAAGGGAAACACTTTACCGGCACAGCACATTATAAAGATGGCAAATGGTATTGGTATTCAGACGTTACGGAAGATTTACTTGCGGAATATGGAAGGTGCGATAGATACGAATTTGATTCCGCAATAGAAGTTGTTGCATGGATGCCAATGGCAGAACCATATGAGACGGAAAGTGAGATTGAGAAATGACATATAGAGAATTGTTTTATAAAGCCAAAATGCTAGCTGATAATAACAAAATCACTTTAGGCGAATACGAGGAAATGACTAAACCGCTTGATAGAGAAATTGAGCAAGAGCCTGTTCTTGACAAGATAAGAGCCGAGATAGAACAAAACGCATATCCAATAGTACACGGAGTTAATAACCATGAAAAAGGTATGACGTTATACGGCGTATTACAGATTATCGACAAGTACAAGGCAGAAAGTGAGGGCGAGGATGGGGAGATTGATTGATGCAGATATATTGATTGCTGAATTAAAAGAGAGTGCTTTACATCATTGTAATAATTCAAGAGAAGATAGCTTATTGCAAAGAGATAGAGTTATTGTAAGAGCGCAACCAACAGTAGAAGCAATCCCAAAAGACGAATATGAAAGCCGTTTAAAGGCTGATATGGTGGCTATGCTTAAAGAGATACAGTTGGAGATTGAGGAAAATTCATATTCAGAAAATGTGTATGGAGATGAGTATGGTATTAATAAGGTTATTTCAACAGATGATATTTATCAGATTATCCAACAGAAAATCGACAAGTGCAAAGCAGAAAGTGAGAAAACATGAGCCTACATATTACAAATAAGGAAGTACAAAAACAAATTAAACAGCTTGGATATAAAGGATGTAAAAATTGCCAACATCAAATAGAACCATTAAGAATGTGTAAATGGGCTGAACAGGGCGGTGATGGACGTATTCATTTGATTTGCCCTATGTGGGATAAGGAAGAAAGTGAGGATAAATGAGTATTGAAGATAAAATCAGAAATGCTAAATCTAATGATTGGCTAACAGAAGGCATTCCCAAATGGCAAATATGGTTGATTGTAAGATGGGCAGTATTCAAAGCGAGATTTGAACTGTTTTTGAGAAAAGTGAGGATTATAGATGGCAAAGCGTGAATTGATAGATAGAAGCAACCTTGAGATTACACCAATCGCGACAGATGATTATGGCGGAAATAAAGTTGTAGCCGCAGTGCTGCTGGAAGATGTTGAAAAGGCACACGTAATCACCGAACAGGAGATAATAAAGCCCTATATCGAGAAGCTGAAAGCAGATGTCGAGGCCCTCAACGCAATTAACCTTGACCTTGCAGCTGAGAACGAGGACTTGGTAGAGAGAATCGGAAAACTCATCGGATATATAGATTTCTTGAGGAACACAGCACAGGGGAAGAAGAAAAGCCTCAATCTCTTGGAGAAGGTTGTTAAAGGCGAGTTGGAAGAGATTCGAGCAGAGGGAGAGAATTTTGTTAAGCTGAGAACGGGCTATATACCTATTGATGATGTAATGTCAGTGTTTGATGATTTTATGTGCGGCGAGGTGGATGAAGAGGGCACAGAAACATTTTTGGAAATGCTGAAAGACAAGGCAGAAAGTGAGGAAAAATGAAAAGATACATAGCTGCTTTAGAGATTGAAGATGATGAAGAGATTATTGATGCAAGCGTGTCTTACAGTTACAGAAGTAATGGCATGAATTACAAAGCAACAGAAAGAATGCAGCTTAAAGAAGAAAGCGAGGATGCAAGGAATAAAACATATGAAGATGGATTAAATGATGCATGGGAAGCGGCAAGAACCGTTGTTGATTGCAAAGTGCCTTTTGATTTTTGGGAATTGTCAAGCGGGCAATCAATGTTGGCAGTATTTAGACGATATTCGGTAAAAGAAGCGATAGAAAAGATTCGAGAATACGAGGAAGAACAGAAAAAGGCGGCTGAGATTAAGATAGGCGACAAAGTAACTGATGATGACGGATGGGAGGGCGTAGTGACGTGGATAAGCCCCGATGGCGAGTACCTATTGATAATACAGAAAGATGGAACCGCACTTCATTGGAAGAAAGAGAGTTTCAAAAAGACAGGGCGGCACTTTTCACAGATAGAAGAAGTATTAAAGCGGTTGCAGGAGGGCGAATGATACAGAGACAGAAAGTGAGGAGCCATGAAACATAAGATTGATTATATGTTACAGATTATACAGTTATATTCTTACAAATTACCCACATGTAAGATTGGTAATGCTATTATGGATTTTCGGCTAAAATACATACTGAACAGAAAGTGAGGGATAAAGAATGGCTAATGCAAAGAAATGTGATATTTGCGGAGACCTGTATGAGTCTCCTATATGTAATGATGTAGTTAGAATCCATTTAGATTTCGGACATATGGGTGACCGCTATGTTGATTTATGTGATGTTTGCTACAGAAATGTTTGTAATTTTGTTAAACCAACTCTTCCGAAAGATTGCTCAGTTGAAAGAAGAAAGTGAGAAGTAAAGATGGCAACATATGAAATCACGGCAGAAATGAATTTGAAAAAGATTATCGCCGAATCAAAGGAAGTCGCACAAGCCTTAAATGACTTCGCTGATAATCTTGAACGGATTGAAAAGAAGTATGCAGAGTCGCAGAAAAGTGAGGGCGAAAAGTGAAGAAACCTGCATTTGTTGAAATGGCAGAAAAAGACATGAAATTTGAAGCGGATTACGTAGTAAAAAATCTTATAGATTATGCAGAGCGAAACTGTATTGAATATGATTTTATTTGCGAAACATTCCTAAAGGCGTTTCACAAAAGAGCAAAAGAAAAGTGAGGGATAAGAAATGAGTTTTTCACAACAAGTTAAACAAAGCATAAACGGAGATGAATATTATACCCCACAAAAAGCGGTGGATATGATTATTCCATATATTCTAAGGGGGGTATAAAACAATATGGTGCCCGTTTGATAAGGCGGATAGTAAGTTTGTAATGACTTTTAAGGATAAAGGCTTTGATGTCAGTTATGGACATATAGAAACAGGACAGGACTTTTTTGAATATCAAAAACCAAAGGGAGATATAGTTGTATCTAATCCACCATTCAGCAAGCGAGACAAGATATTTCAAAGGTTGTATGAATGGGATATACCGTTTGCTTTGATTATCAACTTTAACGGATTGTTTGATAGCAAAAAAAGAGCAGATATTTTTAGAAAACATAAGGTTGAAGTGCTTGTGCCAAGAGGAAGAATGAAATTTTACCACAGGGATAAAGGGCTATTAAATAGTCCGAATTTTCAAAGCATATATGTCTGTAATCGGTTATTAGATAATCAGATTGTTTTTGACGAAACTACGTTTTGAACCACAGGAAAGTGAGGAATAAGGAATGGCAGATATAGAGTTGGTAATTAAGATACCAGAGGAAACTGTAAATGGAATAAAGGATAATGCTATGTTCGCTAAAGATATAGCAGATCGTATTAAGTGGGATATAACAAGTGCAGTAGTCAAGGGTGTTCCACTTCCTAAAGGGCATGGGAGAATAGGAGATTTAGATGCTTTACGATGTGAAAACACTGATTTTGATACATATAAAGACTATTGCACAATGTTTGATGAAATTGACGCGGCAGAAACAATCATAGAAGCAGATAGGAGAGAGGTAGAAGATGGGAATAACGATTGATGAAGATATGGCAAACAAAGTGATAGATAAGTTGCCCTCTGCAATACCACTATCCGAACATGAAAAGTTTATATTATCTCAAATGGTTAATTCTGATGCAAAAACCATTGAAGAGATTGGTCTAATGTATCAAAAACAGTTAGCTGAAATATATCAACAACAGGATTTTACTTGAATCGTTAAAGGAGGACAGGAGTAATGGCGAAGCGTGAATTTATATCAAGAGAAGAAGCGTTATCACATCCGTTCGCTAATGGCAAATACGACCATAAAAACGCAGATATAAACTTTATATTAGGACACGAAAGCTATAAAGAATGGTTGGAAACCTTTCCTGTGTTTACCGAGCAGGAGATAGTTAAGCCTTATTTTGAGAAGTTGACAACTAAAATACAGCAACTAAGAGGTTGCTCATGTTCAAATTCAGATGGAGTTATTGATGATATAGAAGATATAATAGACAACCTATTATCAGAACAGGAGGTGCAGGAAGATGGCAAATAGGTGTTTATTAGCAAAGACTAGATTAGAAGAGTTTAAGCAATGGCTAATTGCTAAAGGATGGCAAATACAGGAGCCAAAAGGAGAATATGAAGTATTGAGAGCTGTTAATAAAGAAATACGCAAAAAGCCACTTATAATCTTTACCAGAATTGATGCCAAGGTGCATTACAGCATTCAGGATAGTGACACGGGTATTATAAGAGAATTTTTAGCTGAGGGCAGAGAGAATGACGTTAACTGATTACATGAAAGAAAAGTATGATAACCGGGAAGATAAAGATAATATATTTGGCGTTGGTATAACAGATGCAGAGTTCATACATTTTGCGATAGAGTATCTTCTTGGCGAAAATTGGTACGTTGTAGATCCTTTGGGAAAGAATCAGATTAACGAAATTGCCTTATATGAAATTCTTGAGAAGTATTCAAAGAGATATAAAAAAGAGATTAGAGCAAATGAACGAAGAAAGAAAATGCAAGGAATGTAAGCATTTTAAGCTTGTTAGCCATTCGCATATTATGGACAAAGATAGATTTCCTATTTGGTCATGTGAGAAGTGGGATTGCGAATTTGAAAAGGAAGAAAAAGATGAAGATAACAATTGATTGGTCTATTAGAGTTCCAAATTTTATTGCATCGTACATACCAAACATTGGTTATAAATTCTTTGATGTAATAGTAAAGGTCAGAACCGGAGAGTCACTTAGTAATAAAAGCGTAAGAACGTATCTTGTAAAAAAACAAAAAAAGAAAGATATGCACGTATGACTTATCACATGGAGAAAAAATAAATGGAGAAGCGTGATTATTATAAGCTTGTCAAAATACATTGGTGTGGTGATGTTTGGCATGATGTTTCAGGAATAATCATCAAGTGTTATACGCAAGAAGATGTTGAGAGAAAACGTACAAATTGCGGTGAATTATGGGAAAGGATTGGATAAAAATATGGGCGGAAAATATTCTATCCATGCAAGAAATTATAAAGATAAAGTATGGATGATTGGATTGTATACTGATAATTTACTACAAGCAATTTTTACCTGGATTAAAGCATTATTTCTCTATGATCTAGTTGAATTTACAACAAGGAGAGAACGTGATGAGAAAAATAGTGATTGATATATCAGATAAAGCATATGCTCATACACAAAATCTAGGATGTATATGGCACCAAGATAATAAAGAGGTTGCAAATGCAATAAATGATGGCAAAGTGATACCGATATTCAAAACTAATGGAGATATGGTCATATATATGCTAGGCCGATTTGTTTATTCTTGTAACCTTGATAATGGTTTTATTGAAGTATGCTTACAAAAAGGTGACGAGGAGATAATTATAACGTGCAGCGAAGCGTGGTGGAATGCACCATATGAAGAATGACATAGGAGATGATAACTTGATTAAAGAATTGATGCAGGAATGGATACTAGAACGCAATGTAGTAATAAGAAGCTTAGATGTTGAGAAATTTAAAGCATTTTGGAAAAAAATGGAGTGCAAGAGGATTTTATAGAAATGGGCTTCCGAATGATGAAGTAATCGAAATATCACTTTATAAAATGCTTTACAATTTAGAAAGCGCAACAGAAGAAGAAAAAAATAAAGCAAAAGAATGGCTTGAAAGTAGAGGTTTTGATGAATTTCTAATGTAAGGGAGAGAAAATGACAATATTAAATGAAAGGGAATACCGTATTTTCTTATCAGCTATGAGTAGAGAAGAAAAGGTATGTAGACTCTTAGATGATAAAGACGGATATCAAAATGAAGGGATAAAGCTTGTTCCCATATGCAAAAGTATAAAACATAAAGTTAAATCTGCAATCCCGGCTAAGTATGCAAGCTGGATTCACGATGATGATAACGGTCGGTATATATGTAGTAACTGCGATTATGGTTCAGAAGGAGAAATGCCATACGATAAAGGAAAAACGATATTTTGTCCGAACTGTGGTTCAAGAATGAAGGGGGAATATTGATGGCTTTTTCAAAAGAGTATGTAGAACAGATACTATGGGAAAGAGATACAGCAATAGCACAGCTTGATGAAATTGGCAAAGGTCTTGGCGAAAAGATGGATGATGTCAAAACTATAGTTACTGCAAGGTGGATAGAAAAAAGACATGGATATTTTGAATGCTCAAACTGTCACAGAGATACAAATAGGCTTGATAAACATGGCTATCCTATAGGACAGGATGTAAATCACAGTAGACCAAAGTATTGTCCGCATTGCGGGGCGGTTATGGAGGAATAAAGATGATGATTGTGTTTGGAATGGCGGGATTGATTATTGCTTATTATCTTGGATATCTTTTTGGATTTAAAACCGGAGTTAAATCAATCATAGAGGAACTTAATAAGATAACAAAAGATTTTTTAGATAAGACAAAGGAACTTAAAAAGGAAGTTGATAAGACAAAGAAACTCGAAAAAGAAAACAATATCATAGAGGAATGTGAGTGATGACAAATTATAACGATCTGAACATTTTTGAGAAAGCCAATCTTGCAAAAGACCTTAACATGGATACAGTTGAACAAGTGGCTGCAATGATTAATTCTAAGGCAATAAATAGGAGTCAGAGAAGAAGACTTGAGAAATCCTTAAAGAGAGTAAATACAATTTACAATCACGTTCAGAACAGGGTTGATAGAAGCGCTTATACGCAGTATCAGAAAGCTGTTGACAAGAATTTTTTACATTTCTACTCAATCCTTGCTCTTACAATGAAGGAAGATTATCATTGGCGGGAAGATGAAACACACGACCAGATAAGCTCACTTCTTGAAAGAGTTGATAAGAAAATCAATAAGTATGCTGAAAAAAAAATTACGACAGAAGACCTGGTTAAACTTGTTAATGAAACTTGTGATATTCAGCTTATTTCTGACAATCATTGATAGATACAAATCGTATCATTTTCCAAAATAAACAGAAAAATATAAAAATTTTAAATGTTAAGATAAAATTGTATAGTAAATTAAACAGAAGTGTGTATAATATACTTTATGACAAATATATTATACACACTTAAATAAATATATTTAACGGGAGAATGTCATGGAAGTTTGCAAGGAAATGCAAATATTACGAGATTGGCTCGATAAAAATATGATTGAATGGGAAGATGCCTCAGAAGATTCTGATGAAGATAAAGAATATAGTTTCTGGATGTGCAGAACATGGTTCAGAATCAATGGAAAAAGAATATCTGTTATAAATGGCTATGGAAGTTATGGGGGGGTAGATGTCTTTAATGGAGAAAACAAAGGACTCCTTGAAACTATGGGACTTATTGGCGACGATGTTATTGGACATATGACAGCAGGAGACGTGATTGTTGCAATAAAAGTTATTTTAGATTCAAAAGGCGAGGATAAATAATGGATATTGAAAAACAAAAGGAACACTTCAAGAATCACATAGCTACATTTTCAGATTATGGCAATATCAAGATTATAGATTTTGCAAATCCGGAATCCTGTCATTATAGGATTAGATTCATTTTTGAAGAAGATTTTTATAGATTACATATCTCCGGTGATTTAGGTGAGCTTATAGCAACCAACTATCGCAACATGTGTTACAGAGATTTTGCTGATGATTTCGTGCATAACACAGAATATTTCATGGCAAAGGTTAATTGCCATAATAGACCTTTTTATGAATACGATTATGAAAAAGCTAAAGAGGATTTGAATAAACGCTTTGAGGATTATGATTTTATTCCTAAATTCGATTTTGAAACAGAAGAAGAACTTAAAGAAGAAAAAATAGATGAGATACTTAAGAATTTTGATTGGAGAACTGGATTGGGTTCAAAAGCTTATGACATATTAAGTGAGATTGACGAGGATTGTTTTGAGTGGATTGATCTAATTGGAAGAGAAGAAACAGATATTTTAGAAATTTACATGTTAGCTTTTGAACTGGCACAAGAGCAATTGACATCACAGGGAGGAAACAATGCTAAGTCTTGATTATGTAAAAGAACATATTGACGAAATAGAACTTGACAACATGATTGGACAACACAGATTTACAAAGAGGTTTGTTGACTTTTTGCCGACAAGTGAGTGGAAAAAGTTTGGATTTGAGTATCAAGGAAAAGAAGAACATATACCTAAAGAGTGGACAGAGGAAAATGTTATTACCCAGCTTAAGTATGACCTTGATTTTGCGATTGAGAAAGCGCTTGGTCAGAGGGGAATATCAGCAAGCCTTATGAATGATGTTTTAAGGTCATGGTGCATAGTCCTTGAGAATGGTCTTGAAAATATAGATTACGGATGGTATGGAGATAGTCTTATCAAAGCAATCGATGAATACTATGATTTTGGGTTATACGAAGAAACAAAAGAAGGGTTTATTGAAAGCAGACTGCAATGTTTCAAAGATTCAATCTTTAAAATATTGCAAATGGATGGATATAAGATCAAAGGCGATGAAGATATCCTGACTGTTGAGCTTGGTGATATCTGCACAGCAAAGATACAGATAACAAAAGGGGAGTAAGGCATGGATGGACTTCTTGTTATGATGGCAAAAGAATATTGTGGTGGAAATATCGGTGCTTTATGTTTCTTTTTTGATGCATTAGATAATGACCATCAAAAAGCTTTATCAGGATTCAAACGAATGTATGATAATGGAATAACTAATGAAAAACTCTATATGCTCTGGAATGATTGTTGTCGTAAGGATACAGCAAGAGCAATCTATATAATGCTTCATGACAACATAGAAAGTATTCATAAACATATCAATCGTGAGAATGGTTATGGTATCCCATATTTTGAAAATGAACCAGAACCTTACAAGAAAGAAGAAAAAGGTGAATGGTGGATAATAACTTTTGGAGACGGTCAAGAACATGAAGGAAAGTGTGTCAAGATAAAAGGTTCTTATGGAGAAGCTAGAGCAAAAATGGTAGATAAGTATGGCATACGCTTTGCATTTCAGTATTCGGAAGCGGAATGGGAAAAGAAATGGAATGATCCTGACAGACTATTTCAGATGGAAGATATCATAGACATAATTGATTAAGAGGAAAAGAAAATGGCTTTTATAAAGGCAATCACACCAAGACAAATGCATGAGATGTTTGGTTTATATCATGGTAACTGGAATAAAGAAATGGACAGATGTTGGGAAGATGTTGATAGAGGATATTCAGTCTGTTCAAGAATGATATATACAAAACAATATGGAAACGTTGAGCATGTGACTATTACAAAGACTCATAAAAAGGGAGATCCTATTCTTGCAACCGGAGGAATGAGACCTATCGGTTGGAGCGAAAAGATGATGATAAAGAATGAACTCTTTGGAGAAGATAGGGTTGCAATCGAAGTATATCCCAAGCAGGAAAATCTAATCGATGATTCAGACGTGTATCATCTATGGGTATTTAACAAGAAATATGATATGCCTTTTGGAATCCACCCAAGAGAGCATAAAAAGGCTAT
>Ga0326513_10001305_pt1 | contig 19939 bp, 18 predicted proteins | sample 2_2465_0518_D_FD_203654 | JGI IMG/M metagenome (GOLD analysis project Ga0326513, IMG submission 203654) | Bovine rumen microbial communities from UC Davis, California, United States - 2_2465_0518 | ecosystem: Host-associated > Mammals > Digestive system > Stomach > Rumen | place: USA... | reverse complement strand
CATAATCGGCAATCGCGGGACCGACAGCCCAGCAGATAATGACCACAGTTGTTGCCGCAATGGTAAAGCCGGCGAGAAGTCCGTACCACAGACGCATTGATTTGCGGTGGCCGTAACGGAGCGAACAACTCAGACTGAAAATATTGGCGGGACCGGGAGTATAGCCTACCGAGAGGATATACAGCAGCAGGGTCGGGAGAAGACGGATAGGCACAGCGATTTGACTATTGGACGATTTGGCTATTGGACGATTTGACTATTGGACTATAGACTTTAGACCATTTAACTAATTGGCTATTTGAGAGTTTTGAGCCCCTGGGCGAGCTGGTCGGGACAGCTGGTGGGCCGGTTACCGCAACGGATGCCGTCAAGACGGCTGATGACATCCTCAACCTTCATCCCGCGCACCAGTGCGGAGATGCCTTGCAGATTGCCGTGGCAACCGCCTATGACCTGTAAATCCTGCACTACGCCATTGTCATCGACAGTGACCGTCATCATACGTGAACAAACGCCTTTCGGCTGAAACGTTATTTCTTTCATACAGACTGCAATATTTAACTTGGATATTCTCAATGTTCAATGCTCAAAGCTCCACTCATCGACCCATTCTATCTCGGGTTTGCCGTTGCGGAACGTGATGGGAAGGAAGACATAACGGGCTTCGCTGGTCACATCCCAGCCCACACGGACCTTGCCGCTTTTGTCCTTGGGACGCGGCTCCGAAAAGTCGGGCGGAAAGGGCCGGTGATCTTTATACTTGACGATGCTGTGGGCGAAATCCTTGGCGGGGATATCGGTATTCAGTGTCTCGGGCTTCCACCGGTCGGCCACAGCGATATAAAGATCATAGCCGGGAATCTTCACAACATCGGTAATCTGCGAACAGAATGAATGGTTGTAGGGATCGGTCGGATGGGGATTGCCGAGTTCGGTGTATTCCCCGTGATAATCGTCAAAGACGGCTACCATCGATTCGTTGGGATTGTAGCCCGTTGTACCCGAGGTGAAGAGGTAATGACGGCCTCCACGGATAAAATGGGCGGGAGCCTCGCGGGTGAAGGGCGGACGGCGGCCTTCGAAATGGCGGGAAAAAACTTCCGTAACACCGTGATAATCTCCGGTCAGTTCGGCACAGATGAGTTCCCAATGCGGACGCTCGAACCATACGTAGGCCTTCCCGGTCGTTTCATCGACATAAAGGTCGAAATCTCCGACCCCAAATCCCTCCGGGCGGAAGGAACGGACGTAAGCATAAGGACCGGTAAAGGACTCAGCCTCCATGACGACGAAATATCCGTCCTCATCCATGCTCTTGATCCAGCAGACCCAACGCTGCGTTGCGGCATTGTAAATGATGTGCGGACGGTCGAGGGTCTGGGAATAGTGCAGCGGGGAAAACACATCCGCCGTATCGGGCGGTATGATAAGCCCCAAATCCTGCCAGTTGTAGAAATCATAGGATTTGTAGCAGCGGATGCCCCACGTCCAGACGTTGGAGCCGAGCGTCGTGTACTCTTTGTTCTCGCCATACCAATAGAAACAACTGTCGGTGGCCACGACCTGAAAGCCGTGCGCCTGGATAGGTTTCCCGTCCGTGTCGAGCCACACTTCTCCAGGCCGGACAGACGCATAGCGCAGTTGGGCGGAAAGTGAGATACTCACAGAAAGCAGTATCAGGGAAAACAGATGTTTCATAAACTTCGAATTTTGCGTACAAATATACGTTTATTTTGTGGAATAACGTTATTTCAATCTGAAAATTTAATTTTTTTTAAGAGTTGCGATTTTGGTCAAACATTCAGCGATTTTCCCTTTTGAAAGTGCTTCTGCATCGGAGAATAGGGAATTTGGAAGTTTCAAAAAAAAATGTTATCTTTGCCGTGCACCTCTCCCCTTACCCGGCAGTATGGTGTATGTAGAACTCAAATAAACTTTTTTGGTTATGAACAAGATTTACAGTGATCAGATTGAAAAGGCCAGACTGCTGATAGACGGCGTGAAGAAAAACCGCGACTTCCTGGCTTCCAAAGGGTACGACCTCAGCATTGTTGAAACGCTGGAAAAAGACATCGAGGAAATGCAGCGCGAAGGAGAAGCTGTCGCACGCGAGGAGGCAGCCCTCTCGGAGCACCGCGCCAAGTGCCACGCCATTCTCGACCGTTTTAAGGAGAATCTCATCTCGGGCAAAGCAGGCATCAAGAGTCGTTTCGAGCAGGAAAAGTGGCTCAAGTTCGGAGTGCCGGACAAACGATAAAAATCCCCCTCCCTAAATCTGTATGTTTAGGTGAGGGGGTTGTTTTACACCTCCATCTTTTCCTCCACTATCAATCCGTCGATATCCTCCAGCACATCAAGGATACGCTGATCATAGTCCTTGAGTTTTACGCGGAGTTCTATATCGACTGTATATTGCGGCCCGGCATCGGCATGTTTGATCTTGAGCTGGCTCATCTTGGCACGGATGCCGTCGGCCTTCAGTCGGTTCATCACTTCTGTAATCTTGTCTCTCTCTGTTGTCATGAATGAGACGTTGAGATTCCTGGTGCCGATATAGGGATTGAGCACCACCATCGCCTCAAGCACACAGAGCACCATCACTGTGGCAGCGGCCGCAAAATCATAATGGCCCATTCCGACGGCAATGCCTATACCGCTCGTCACCCAGAGACCTGCCGCCGTGGTCAGTCCGTGTACTGCATTCTTCTGGAAAATAATGATGCCGGCGCCGAGGAAACCGATGCCGGATACAATCTGTGCGGCTATACGCGAGGGATCGAAACTCAGTGCCGAGGTCAGACCGAAGTCTGCCGCATGCTCACGAAAGAAAGTATCGTAGCCGTAGGCCGAGATGACGGTGAGCAAGGCCGAGCCGAGGCTCACCAGAAAGTGAGTGCGGAACCCGGCTTCCTTGGAACGCAGTTCTCGTTCCAGTCCCACGAGGCCGCCTAAAAGACCGCCCACCAGGATTCTGACGATCAATGTTGTTGACTCTTCCATGATTTTATTTCTCTATTGGACGATTTCACTACTTGACTATTTGACCATTTTACTATTTCACTATTGGACGATTTGACTATTTCTGCCGAACGGTTAATTGTCCGATTGAGAAATAGTGAAAGCGTAAAATATAATTTTCTGCGCAAAGATACAGAAAATTTTGGAAATAAGAGGTGTTTCTCCTTCTAAAAAATTATAAAAAGGGGGAATAATAGCGCAAAACTCATGGGTGGCGGGAGGTTTTCCAACCCGTTTTTTGTCATCCCGACTCCGCAACGTTGTCGGCTAAGGTGTGAAAAAACACATTTTCTGCCCAATAGAAATTTGGTCAAATGGGGAAAAAACGCTATCTTTGCAGCCGAAAAAAAGAACGCCTACGCCGGAATGGAAATGCAAAATCTGATGATGTAGCGCCAAAAACGAAAGGGCAGGTGGAACACCAAGTCTGGAATAAGTTATGCGTGATAAGGTATTACAGACGTTCCATCTCAAACAAAACGAAAACAACAAAAACGATGAAAAAATTATTATTATCCATTCTGACGACAGGGCTCACTGTGTCCATAGCCACTGCTCAGACCATGCGAACGATGACCCTCGACGAGTTGTATGCCATCGCCGATTCCGCATCGCAGAGCATCCGTTCCTACACGACAGCGCATGCCGCTTCGACCGAAGCGGTAGCTGCCGCCAAGAGTGCGATGCTGCCTGATGTCAACGTCTCGCTTTCTGGCTCCTACCTGGGCGACGGTTATCTGATGAACCGTCACTTCGGCGAAGGAGAGCGTATCGACATGCCCCATTGGGGGAACAATTTCTCGCTGGCCGCCTCACAGGTGCTGTATGCCGGCGGCGCCATCTCTGCCGGTATCCGTATGGCGGAGCTCGGCGAACAGATGGCCGCCCTTGACCTGCAGAAGAACCGGCAGGAGGTAAGATTCCTGCTCACAGGGTATTATCTCGAACTATACAAACTCGGCAACCAGGTGAAGGTGCTGGACCAGAACATCGCACTCACCCGGCAGGTGCTCCGCAATATGGAGGCACGCCGCGAACAGGGCACGGTGCTCAAGAACGACATCACCCGCTACGAACTCCAGCTCCAGACTCTGGAACTGCAGAAGGTGAAACTGGTGGACGGGCTGCATATCCTGAACCAGCAGCTGGTGACCACCCTGCATCTGCCTGCCGACACACGTATTGCGCCCGACACCACCCTGCTGAACATGCCCATCGAACGTCTCACGGAAAACGAATGGCTGACGCTGGCCGACAATAACAATATCAGCCTGCAGCAGGCCACGCTGGCCCATGAGATTTCGCAACAGGAACTCAAGGCCACCCGTGCCGCCTCCCTCCCGTCGCTTGCCCTCGTTGCCGAGGATCATATGGACGGCCCCATCACCATCGAAGTGCCCACCATCGACATGAACTACAACTACTGGTTCGTGGGACTGGGCGTCAAGTATCAGCTCTCGTCGCTGTGGAAAAACAACCGCAACCTGCGCAAAGCCAAACTGAACGTACGCCGCGCCCAGGAAAATATCGCCGTTGCCCATGAAGGCATCGACAACGGCATTCAGGCTGCCTACACCAATTTTCTCACCTCGTTCACCGAAGTGCGGACCCAAGAGAAGAGCGTGGAACTGGCCGACCAGAACTATACCGTCACAGCCAACCGCTACGACAACGATCTTGCGCTGCTGACCGACATGCTGGATGCATCGAACATGAAGCTTTCGGCCTCCCTCAACCTCGTGAATGCGAGAATCAATCTCATCTATAATTATTACAAACTCAAATATACAGCATCATCCTTATGAAACGTACAACCAAACGCATACTCTATAACGTCATCATCCTTCTCTTCCTCTGCGGAATTCTGTTCTATGTCATCTCCCGCTTTGTCCATTTCGGAAAGGTGGAATGGACCGACAATGCCAACGTCTATCAGCACATCACTCCCGTCAACACCCGTGTGCCGGGCTTCATCAGGGAAATCTGTTTCGACGAGTACCAGACTGTTCACAAAGGCGATACGCTGGTCATCATCGAGGATGCCGAATTCCGGCTCCGTCTTGCCCAGGCAGAAGCCGATCTGGCCAAAGCCCGTGCAGGCGTGAAAGCAACATCGGCCGGGATTGCGACCACCACAAACACGCTGCGTGTGAACGACGCTTCGATTGAGGAGGCACGCGTGCAGATGGAAAATGCCAAGCGCGAACTGGACCGTTACGACAAACTGCTGAAGCAGGAAGCCGTGACCCAGCAGCAGTATGACAACGTGAAGACCGCCTACGAATCGGCACAGGCCCGCTACGAAGGTGTTTCACGCGCCCGACAGACCACCTCGCTGTCGAAAGACGTACAGACCCACCAGCTCTCACAGAGCGAGGCAGTCATCCGCGTGTGTGAAGCTGCCGTCGAACTGGCCCGCATCAATCTCGGCTATACAGTCATCGTGGCAACATGCGACGGTGTGACCGGCCGCAAGGACATCCACGAAGGACAGCTCGTGCAGCCCGGACAGACGATGGTCAACATCGTGGACGGTTCGGAACTGTGGGTGGTTGCCAACTACCGCGAGACACAGATGCCCAACATCCGGGAGGGCGCCGAAGTGGAGATTACGGCCGATGCCGTACCGGGAGAGACCTTCATCGGGCATGTGGAGAGTATCTCAGACGCCACGGGTGCCGCTTTCTCGCTCATTCCCCAGGACAATGCCACCGGCAATTTCGTGAAGGTGGAGCAGCGTATCCCCGTCCGCATCTCGCTCGAGGGCAACGACAGCTCCAAGCTCGCCAAACTGCGTGCCGGTTTCAACGTTGAATGCGAGGTGAAGTATTGAAATTGAGAGTTGTGTGTTATGAGTAATCATTCTGCACCTCCGGCTGGGCCGTTTTCGGTTCCGGCTTTCCATCCCTGGTTTCCGCGTAAGCTGCAACCTTGGATCTACCTGCTTTTCATCGTCGGATTCCAACTGACGTCAGGGCGTTACCTGGGTGCATTGGATGCGATGATCGGCAGCGAATCGCTGATGCGCGAGGACTACCTGATGTGCCTCTACTGCAACATGGCAGGCATGGGACTGTGGTTCCCCATGCTGTTCCGCATGAAGTTCCGGTTCACCAACAAGACACTGCTGACCGTTTCGGCAGCGGGTCTGGCGGTCTGCAACTTCCTGTCGATGCAGACGACAGTGCTGCCGCTTCTGTGGGCGCTGAGTTTCGTGGAGGGAATCTTCAAAATTCAGGGCACGTTCGAGTGTTTCTCGACCATCCAGTTGTGGATGACCCCGAAACGCGACTTCACCATTTTCTTCCCCATCCTCCACATCTTTGTGCTGGGTCTGATCTCCGTCGGAGCCTGGCTGGGCGCCTGGATGGCGGAGTGGGGCGACTGGCGGCTGATGCACTGGACGGCCATCGGCTTCATGGTCTTTATCCTGATATTCCTGCACCTCTGCACCCGTCATTTCCGCTTCATGCCGAAATTCCCGCTGGTGGGCATCGATTGGACGGGCTGGCTGCTGTGGAGCGCGCTGAGCCTGGAGATTGCAGCCCTGTTCTGCTACGGCGATTTCCTCAACTGGTGGAAGGGCGAGGACACTTGGATTATTGCCGGTTTGGCTGTGGTGACGCTTGCGATGGCCCTGTGGAGGATGTTTACGGTGCGTCATCCCTACATCTCCCCCGCGATATTCCATATTAAATATGTGGTGCCCATCTTTGTGCTCATCGTTGCCGTCGAAATGATATTCGCATCCGAGAATGTGCTGGAGAAAGTGTATCTCTCGGAAGTGATGGGCTACAGCGAACTGACAGCCGCCCGTCTCGACTGGTTTGTGTGGGGCGGTGTAGTCACAGGTTGCATTTTTGCTCTCTGGTGGATGAACCGCATGCGTTTCAGCTACATCCGTCTGGCCATTGTGGGTATTCTGGCCGCCCTGTGCTACCTCGTAGGCATGTACAGCATCCTGTCGCCCGCCATCCCCCAGTGGATGATAGCCGGACCGGTGTTCTGCCGCGGTTTCGCGTCGGCCACACTGAGCATAATGTTCCTCACGTCGCTGCAGGACTCGATGACGTTCCAGACCTTCTTCCAGGGCTTGGGTATCTTCCAGATTCTCCACCTCATCGTAGGCGGCTGTATGGGCGGTGCCGTCTATGCCTATGGTCTCAAGTATTATATGGCCGACGGTATGGCGCGTTACGGCTCGTGGCTGGACGCCGTCCGGTTCTCGTCACAGCCCTTCGACCTGGGTTCGTTCCTGGGCAGCGACTTTGTTCCCATGGTGATGGCCAATGCCGTCAAAACCCTCTACGGATGGACCATTTTCGCCGGCCTGGTGCTCCTGTTGGCCTTCCTGCTCTACGACTCGCCCATCCGCCGGCGTTCGAAGCTGATGCCCGCCACCTGGCGCGAAGTGGGCATGGCAATGCGCAGGCCCTTCCTGAAGAAACCGTAACAAAAAAGCCGCTCCTTTTCGGGGCGGCTTTTGTTTATTTCACCTTCACTTCCTCGTATTTGAAGGAAGCGGCAGTTTCTATGCGGAGGGTTAGCAAATCCTTTGCCATTTCGGCTTTCTTGATCAGCTTTTCAGCATCCTTGCGTTTACTCTTCGGGAGGTCGGGGTTCGCCTGGATTGCTTTGATGGAGTCGATTTTCTGTTCCATTTCCTTGTCGATACCTTCCTCGCTGGCAAATTCGCCCAGATTAAACATCTTGAGAACGGAGACGGGCATCCATGTGTTCGGCGCGAGCTCGGCGCACGTGAACCTCAAAGCTCTGGTCTTGATGCTGTAAACCGCCCAGTCGCCTTCCACAATATGGAGCTCACGTATATATTTCCGGGCCCGTTCTTCGGCCTTGACGGAATCCTCGTGGGTGGCGTTACTTCTGTAGTGAGGTTCGTAGGGACGGGTGAGGATGTCAATCACCTTTCCGCCCATCTCGTAGGTTCCCACCAGAGTATATTTGTCGGCTTTCTTGTCAGTGTCGAAATTCTCATTCAGGTCTTCAAAGAGTTCGTAAATCGATTCCGTTCCGCAGACTTTGATCATGGACTCGGCCTCCTTCTTCGTGATTTCCTCCGAGGCATAGGTGATCACCGGATCCGTGGCTTTCTCCTTCTTGCCGTTGGCCGTGATGTCGATATACATATTGAGTTTGAGCAGCGGATGGTTCTGCAGGGCTACGACCAGCCTCCTGTAGGACGGTTTCACCAACAGGATGATTTTGAGCGTTTTCCAAATGAAGTCGGGAACGCCCCTCACGTCGTAATCTCCGGACATCGACTCGTGAACCCTGTAAGATTCGATTTTCTTCTTCATACCCTTGTTGGTCTCCACCACTTTGCGCAAGATGGCGATGGCTGGATTGACACCGCCGTTGGTGAACACCACTTCCGCCAGGCGGATGGCATTCTCCTTGAGGTAGATTTCGCGATGGACAGGGGTTTTCGCGTTCAGGGTGATTTCCTCGATTTGGGTCTCATAACCCATATAGGAATATTCCACGCGGTAGGTTCCGTCGGGCACATTCGGCAGATTCCATTTGCCCTCGGCATCCGTCATGGCGCCCTGTTTCAATTCGGGGATAAAGACGGTGGCATAGGGAAAGGCTGTGGAATCGAGCGTCATCATCTGACCCGTGAAGATTGCAGCGTTGACAGAAACCGGCAACAGAAAGAGCAGAAGCAACTGCAACAGATATTTTCTCATTATTATATTTATATTAAAATTTAATCTCTCAATTTGATAATACAATCCTCCAGCGACTCGACAATAGCAAGGCTGTGGACGTTGTAGCCTTCCTTACGGAGCATTTCACCGCCGCCTTGGAATGCCTTCTCTATGATGAATCCCATGCCCACAATCTCGGCTCCTGCCTGTTCGCAAAGACTGATAATGCCTCGCGAGGCATTTCCATATGCCAGAAAATCGTCGATGAAGACGACTTTGTCGGTGCTGGTCAGATACTCGCTGCTGATACAGATGTTGTAGGAACGCTGTTTGGTGAAGGAGAAAACCTCGGCCTGCAACATGCCTTCCATAGTGGAGGGCTTTTTCTTTTTGGCAAACACCACAGGCAGATCGAGCAGGAAGCCCAGCATGATGGCCGGGGCGATGCCCGAAGCTTCCACAGTGAGAATTTTGTTGACGGAGCTTTCGCCGAACTGTTTGGCAAATTCCACAGCGATGCTTTTCATCAGGTTGGGATCCATCTGGTGGTTGAGGAAACTGTCCACTTTCAGAATCCCGCCGGGAAAACATCTGCCGTCGCTCAGTATGCGTTGTTTCAGTTTTTCCATTTTTGTACTGTTTCGACAGAAATATAAGTCGTTTTCGGAAATTTGCGTGCAAAGATAGCATTTTTCACGCAAAAAAAAGGCCACTTCTTTCAAAAAATAACCTCTTTTGGTAGAAAAACTAAAAAAATGAGGGCTTTTTATTTGTTTATTCCGATTTTTTTCTTACATTTGCGCTGTCAAATCCCATTGAGTCTATAATAAATCCCAATATTGTTTTAATAAATACCTGATGCAGTTATGAAAGTTTACTCATCTAAAGAAATCAAGAACATCGCCCTGCTCGGCAACGACGGGGCGGGTAAGACAACCCTTACAGAGACCATGTTGTTTGTCTCGGGCCAGATTGCCCGCAAGGGACGCATTTCCCAGCAGAGCACAGTGAGCGACTATTTCCCCGTCGAGAAGAACTACGGGTACTCCATCTTCAGCACACCGTTCTATACGGAATGGAACGGCAAGAAACTGAACATCATCGACTGCCCCGGCTCAGACAACTTTGCAGGACAGGCCATCACAGCCATGTCGGTGACAGACACAACGCTCATCCTGGTGAACGGCTCGACGGGTCCTGAAGTGGGTACACAGAATCATTTCCGCTATGCCGAACAGTTGAACAAGCCCGTCATCTTCCTTGTCAACCAGCTTGACAGCCCGAAGTGCGACTTCGCCACCGTTGTCAGCGACCTGAAGGCCTCCTATGGTTCGCGCGTCATCGAGGTGCAGTATCCCGTCAAGACCGGCGAGGACTTCCACCAGCTCATCGATGTCATCCTGATGAAACAGCTCACCTATTCCGAAGACGGCAAACTCACCGTCGAGGAGATACCCGCTTCCGAAATGGACCGTGCCACCGAGATGCATCATGCCCTCGTGGAGGCCGCTGCCGAAGGCGACGAGAGCCTGATGGAGAAATTCTTCGAGGCTGAAACGCTGACCGAGGACGAGATGCGCGAAGGTATCCGAAAGGGGCTCGTAAGCCGCAGCATCTACCCCGTCTTCTGTGTATGCGCATATAAAAACATGGGCGTGGACCGTCTGATGGAATTCCTCGGCAACGTCGTACCTTTCGTCAACGAAATGCCCGCTGTCCACAACACACGCGGCGAGGAAATCAAGCCCGATCCCGCCGGCCCCGTCAGCCTCTATTTCTATAAGACAGGTATCGAACCCCACATCGGTGAAGTACAGTACTTCAAGGTGATGAGCGGCACGGTGAAGGAAGGCGACGACCTCGTGAATGCCGACCGTGGCAGCCGTGAGCACCTTTCCACCCTCTATGTATGCTCAGGTGCCAACCGTGACAAGGTGAGCGAACTGCAGGCCGGCGATATCGGATGTACCGTCAAGCTGAAAGATACCCGCACTGGCAATACGCTCAATCAGGAAGGAATCGACTGGAAGTTCAACTTCGTCAAGTACCCGCCCTACAAGATTACGCGAGCCATCAGTGCAGCCAACAAAGCCGACACCGAAAAGATGATGCAGGCGCTCACCCGCATGCGTCTCGAGGATCCCACATGGGAGGTAGAACAGTCCAGGGAACTGAAGCAGACCCTCATCCACGGACAGGGAGAACTCCACCTGCGTGTGCTCGAATGGCGACTCAAGAACATCGACAAACTCGACGTGCTTTATGCCAGCCAGCGAATCCCCTATCGCGAAACCATCACGAAGGTGGCACGTGCCGACTACCGTCACAAGAAACAGTCCGGCGGCGCAGGTCAGTTCGGTGAAGTGCACCTCATCGTCGAGCCTTATCAGGAAGGCATGAGCGACCCCACGGTTTACAACATCCAGGGCAAGGAATACCGCGTCACGATGAAGGGCAAGGAGGAGATTGAACTCCCCTGGGGCGGACACCTCGTGTTCATCAACTCTGTGGTGGGCGGCGCCATCGACGCACGTTTCATGCCCGCCATCCTCAAGGGTATTCAGCAGTGCATGGAACAGAGTCCTCTCACCGGCTCCTATGCCCGCGACGTACGCGTCGTTGTCTATGATGGCAAGATGCACCCGGTTGACAGCAACGAACTCTCGTTCATGCTCGCTGCACGTAATGCCTTCAGCGAGGCTTTCCGTCAGGCCGGTCCCAAGATTCTCGAACCCATCTATGACCTCGAGGTCATATGTCCCGACGAATTTGTGGGCAACGTCATGACCGACATCCAGAACCGCCGCGGACTTATCATCGGCATGAGCGCCGAGAAGGGCTACCAGAAGCTGCAGGCTAAGGTGCCGCTCAGCGAGTTATCCGACTACTCGACGATGATTTCCGCTACCACCGGCGGCGCGGCTTCCTTCTCGATGGTTCCCGCAACCTACGAGCTCTGTCCCAACGACGTGCAGGAGAGACTCATCGCTGCACACGCCAAGGAAGAAGCCGAGGCCTGAATCTTCCGTTCCTCTTAATAGACATTGCCCGGAATACATGTTATTACGGGCAATTGTTGCTGTTTCAGAGCCGTTATGATTACTAAACTCCAAAACTTTTTCCGCCTTTTGCTCCGCAGTCCCCGCCAGTTCCCGCTCGAAACTGCGCTGGGCTTTGCATTCTTCATCATAGCTGCAACCTTTACGCTGACCAACACCTGGAATCCGGAGACAAGCCGGATGGAAAGTCTGGTCAATGATGAAATCCTGGCCCTTTTTGTCCCCCTCTGGACGCTCTGTTTCTGGCTTCACCGCGTCAACCGCTGGGCTTACATCGCCTCGTTCTTCCTCTTCCTGCCCCTCATGGCTCTCAACCTGAAGCCTTTTCTGTTCACCTACGGATTCACCTTCACCTATGTGCTGGCATTTCTGCTGCTGGTGACGGGTAACAGGTGGATGGACAACCGCTCCTTTGCATCCCATGCCCTCCATGTGGTGACACAGCTGCTGCTGGGACTGCTGCTCACGGGGCTGTTCAACCTTGCGGTGATAGCCGTCACAGCTTCGTTCTTCTATATTTTCGGCATCGTACCTCCGTCGCACTTCTACGAATACATCCTCGAGTTCATCTGGTTTGCGGTGGCTCCTCCTGTATGCTGTTCCCTCATCAGGCGGGACGAGGACACCGTTTCCGAACCGGCTCGTGCACTGACTCTTTTCTTCGACTTTATCCTCTCCCCCGCCGTCATCATCTACACGGCCATTCTCTACGTCTATTTCTGCAAGATTGTCATCATGTGGGATTTGCCCAAAGGCGGCGTGGCATGGATGGTGATGGGCTTCATCGCGGCAGCTCTGGTGGGCCGCGTGGCCCAGTCTGTACTCTCACGGCATTATTACGACTGGTTCTACAGCCGGTTCACGCTGATTGCCGTCCCGCCGCTCATTCTCTACTGGGTGGGCTCCCTCTATCGCATCCGGCTCTATGACTTCACCGAGAGCCGTGTTTACCTGATGGTGGCAGGCCTGCTGATGACGCTCTTTGTCATCATGCTCCGCAGCGACCGCACACGCCGTTACCAGTGGATGGCTCTCATCTTCGGGACTGCCGTCGTGCTCTTCACCTACATTCCGGGCATCTCCGCCCGGGACATCGGGCTGCGGTATCAGCAGCAGCGGCTCGATGAACTCATCGGCCGTCTGGGGCTGACCGACCCCGCGACAGGACACCTGGTCAATGAAATCGACCTGAAGTCCATAAAAAGCGACAGCATGCTCTGCAGACAATATCATGAGGCTGCCGATGTTATCGATTATGTACGTTCCTCCATGGGAGATGAAGCTTTCCAGATACGCTACGGCTACTGGGACTACAAACCCTACCAGTTCTACTATGATCCAGACGAGGAAGTGGATAACAGCATTATCCAATGCGTCCGGAACAATCCGGTTGACCTGGGAGATTACACCGTTATGCTGCCCAGTCGGGATTATACCGGATCCCACGGCACCCGCTATGAAGTCTTTCGGAAGGACGGCAACGGCACCGTTGTGCTTTCTTATCCGATAGATTCCCTGATCCGCAGCAATCCCTCGCTCCTGCAACATCCTGAAGATCTGCTAACCTGGCGCAACGATTCTCTGCTGCTCGTTCTCAACAGGATAAGCGTTGATGACTCAACAGTCTTCTTTGTCTCTTCCGAGTTCACTCTTTACCGAAAAAACATCGCACGTTAACCCGATGAGAAATGAAGGATTAAGCGAGAGCAAAGAAAACAAGTTTTCATTTGCCGAGTGTGAACATATCTTCGCCGCTTTGCGGCAATGATGTAATTTAATGATTGTCAAATACTTTAAAAATTCAACAAAATGGAAGCAGTAAAGAAAGTTTACGATTTCCTGGAGAATGCAGGAACATTTTACCTCGCAACGGTAGAGGGCGACCAGCCCCGAGTACGTCCCTACGGAGCCATGTTGTTCTACGAGGACAAGATCTACATCATGGCATTCGGCAAGACCAATGCCACCCGTCAGATTGCAGAGAACCCGAAAGCAGAGATCTGTGCCTTCAAGGGTCAGACGCTGCGCATCGAGTGTAAGCTTGTGGAGGACAACCGGCCCGAGGTGGGCAAGGCGCTGGTTGACAGGATGCCCGTACTGAAGCCCGCTCTCGGCGAGAGGGGCGAAAACGGCGTGATGTACTATCTGAAGGATGCCAGAGCCGACTTCTTCAAGATGATGGAACTGGTTGAAACTGTAACATTCTAAAACAAATTACTCAGCGATATGAAAGAAAAGGTATTACAGGCCATGCGCGAGGCTGGCAAGCCCGTCTCGGCAGGCGACGTGACGAAGGCACTGGGTGCCGACCGCAAAGAAGTGGATAAGGCTTTCGCAGAACTGAAGAAGGAGGGTGCCATCGTGTCGCCCGTCCGCTGCAAGTGGGAGCCGGCCAAGTAATTGTTTTTTACACGAATTACCATGAATGGCCACGAACTATTCATGAATAATTAATGGTTAATTCGTGGTAATTCGTGTTTATAATAAAATGAACACATGGAAATAAAAGCAGTAAAATTCCGCAAGGACGGGTACTACACCCAGCCCTTTGCCTTTGGTGGCGAAGAGGGCATCGAGAAGTTTGACAAGAACGTCCGCTACCGTGGCAGTCTCCAGAACTATCTGATTGACACCGGCACAGAGGTCATCCTGGTGGATACCGGTCTGCCTGCCGGATTCCCCGAGGAGGTGATGAACGAACAGGCAATGGCCTATACGGGCAAGACCATCTGCGACTATATGGATGCGCTCGCCGCACTGGGTTACAAGCCTGAGCAGGTGACGAAGATTCTCCTCACCCACAAACATGCCGACCACAGCGGCGAACTACGCTCGTTTCCCAATGCTCAGATTTACGTGAATGCCGACGAGATTGGTGTGGCGGAACTGAAGGACATTCCGAACCTCGTTCCCGTAAACTTCACCGACGGTGCTTACTATAACTTTCCCGAGAGTCAGAAGATTGTCGACGGCATATACTTCATCAAGGCCAAGGGGCATACCAACGGCAACAGTCTCGTGATTGCAGAACATGAGGGCTTGTTCTACATGTTCCAGGCCGACATCACCTACATCGACGAGGCCCTGTATGAGAACAAACTCTCGGTAGTCTTTGATGACCTGGCAGCTGCCCGCGAGACGATGGACCGTGTGCGCGAATTTGTCCGCAACCACCCCACCGTCTATATGGGCACCCACACCCCGCAGGGCTACGAGAATCTGGAGGCTAAGCGCGTGATGGACCTCGACAATCCCGTGCCGACAATACTCGCAGATGTTGATTTCACCAGGCAGGAAGCCTCTGGCAAATATGTCTGCTCCGTCTGCGGCTATGTCTATGACCCAGCCGAGCACGACGGCACAGCCTTCGAAGACCTTCCCGACGACTGGCGCTGCCCCCGCTGCAAACAGCCCAAGGAAAAGTTCAACAAGGCATAACACGGGCTTCTGACCGATCCTGCGATTTCCGGTTTATTACTCTTTTTAGGGTTGTTCTATAAATTATATCGAGATGATTTTGACTTTATGTGAGTATTATTTTGCAAGTTAAGGAGGAAGCAATGCGGGCATTGTGACCGACGCTGGCTTGGCAAAAGGATGCCACAGAAAGCAAAAAGCAGCCGAAATAAAAGGGTCATCTGTGTATAAGTTAATTAAAACAGAATTTATAGAACGTTTTCGTTAAGCCAGATGACCAAAACCATGCTTGCATGAGTTTTGGCATGGCGAGAAAACGAGCATGAATATGAACGTTTTCGTTAAGCCAGATGACCAAAACCATGCTTGCATGAGTTTTGGCATGGCGAGAAAACGAGCATGAATATGAACGTTTTCGTTAAGCCAAAAGTGCAGAGCGATGCTTGCATCGGCTATGCCTTGGCGAGAAAACGAGCATGAATATGAACATCCCTTTATTCGTCCCCTTTATTACTCTCTTAAACTCTATTGATTTATGAACATTCTGATTCTACAGTCCTCACCGAGGGCAAAAGGCAACACCGCCTGGATGGCGGAGGAATTAAAAAACGCTGCCGAGGCAGCAGGTCATGAGGTCAACCTTGTCAACGTGGCCAAGAAGAAAATCAACGGCTGTCTCGCCTGCGAGTATTGCCACACCAAGGGCGAAGGTGCCTGCATTCAGAAGGATGACATGCAGGAGCTCTATCCCCTCATCCGTGAAGCCGAAGTCATCGTGCTCGCCTCCCCCATTTATTATTTCACACTCAACTCCCAGATTCAGGCAGCCATCCACCGCTGCTACAGTCTCATGACGCCGCCCAAACTGAAGAAGATGGCGCTCCTGCTGTCCTCCTATTCTCCCGGTGTCTATGATGCCGCAACCACCGAGTTCAACTACCTGCTGAATTTCTGGAAAGCCGAGAATGCAGGCATCGTCACCGCTCAGAATGACGAACAGAAGACCGATGCCATCAGGGAAAAAGTTATCGGCATCGTCAAGAATATTTAATGAGTTATTACAAGCATTCGACAAAGTACAAGTCGTCACTCCATATTTAATAACACTGGCAGCTATAGTCGAATAAGACTACAGCTGCTAATGTTTTTACTACATGTACTTGGTTGAATGCTTACCTTACAGAGGATGGGGAAGTTACATGTTCCGTAGAGCTTCGGCGGCCTGCGTGTGGCCCTGTGCAGCAGCTTTCTGATAATAATCGCGGGCTTTTTCGAGATCGACAGCCGTGCCGTAGCCGTGTTGGAGACAGTAGGCAAGCCAATACTGTCCGTCAGCATACCCCTGCTTGGCCGAAAGTGCGAAGTAATAGTAGGCGGAAGGGAGACTTCGCATAATTCCCTCGCCTTTGAAATAACAAATACCCGTGAGACACTGGGCCTTGGCATCGCCGCGTTCTGCCTGTGCATTGAGCTGGTTGAACGTCTCATAGGGGTTCTCTTGCTGCTGGGGTTGCTGCTGCTTAAGTTTCTGGACTTGGGACGGGACAGTCTGTGAGGGTTTTGCTGTTTCAGCAGGCTGTACGGACTTGGCAGTCTCGATAGGCTGAAGCTCCTGGGCTGTTGCCGTGGAGTTATAGCCGTCACGTGAGGGTTTGAGGTCCACTGCCATGGGATGGTTGCGAACCACATTGACCGTCATCTCAACAGGCTCATAGCCGTTGAGGGAGGCACGCAGCACGTGGGTGCCTTCGCTGAGCGTACGCGTGACGGAAGAACGGCCCACAAAATTGCGGTCGATATATATGGCTGCGCGCGGGAGCGACTGAATTCTGACCTCGGCATTAGCGGGCACCAGTTCGGCACTGACCTCATGCGACTGGGCATCCTGTACGGTAACTGACTGTGTCCAAGTGTCGTAAAGGTCGCAGACCATGCGCAGGGTATAGGTGCCGGATAGCACTGTACGCGATATGGGTGTGGGGCCGAGACGGACGCTGTCGAGCCAGGCTACGGCTCCGGCCGGAGAGGAGAGACAGGTGAGGGTGCCGAACATGGGTTTCATCTCAGCACGGATCGGGATGCGCTCTTTGTCCTTGCGAAGAGGAACGTTGAAATTGGCTTCATGGTAGTTGGCAAGCTGGAGGGTGACCGTGGCTGTCTTGCCCTGGACGAAGAGGTCATGGGGCGTCTTGCCTACAACACCTCCCTGATAGATGACATCGGCACCCGAGGGAGTGCTCTCGATGTGGAGAAATGCAGAATGGGGGTCGGACTGGTCGAGGGCGATGACCATGTAACGATAGACCCGCTTCACTCCCATGGTCGAGGGTAATTGGAACGAAAGGGTGGATTCGCCCAGCGAGACCTGAAAACGGGGCTGGAGGGAGAGACCTGTAGATAGGTCAAAATAGACGGTATCAGACCAAATCTGCTCGTTGAGGGTGCGTCCCAGACGTACGATGGGACAGCCTTCAGGGAGAGACTGAGCCTGACCGTTGACGAAAAGGGGCACATCGTCACAGACCACCGACATCTGTTCTGCCGAGGAATTGATAACGACGGCACAGCGTCCCGAGACGGGAAGCAGTCCGGGAGGACGGCGGCTGTAGTCCTCATCGAGCATGAGGAAGGTGTTGCCCACGGTACATGAGGCCACATAGACCTTGCCGCGTTGAAGGTCAAGCCGGAAGGAAGTGGAGCCCTTGGGGGAAAGAACAGACACACTGCACGTCATGTCGTCGTACTCGTCGTTCCAGTTGAGGGCCAGCTTATATACATAGCTGCCGTCGGAGCCTTTGGCCCGGACGGCTTTCTGACGGAGGTCGGGCGAGGAAACAGCAAGGTCTCGAGACTTGGAGTTGATTAGCAACAAGGCACCCTGGTCGGCAGGCACGGAACGGGCGGGATCCTCGGTGGGATTACTCACCTGAACATGGCCCTGGGCCCGCAAGGGGCCCAAGGCTATGATAAAGAAAAGAATAAAAAGGTGCCTGCGCATTTAAAGGTCAATAGCGGGAACGTCCTTATAGCTGTAGATTTCCTCTTTGGGAAGTTCCTGGGTATGGTTGTCATCAAGCCACTTGGGTTGCCAGGTACGAACATGGATCTGAACCTGGTCGGGATCACGGAAGTCCCAAAGCAAGAAGAGATAGCCCTGATCCTTGTAGCCCAAGGCATTAGCATAGTCCTGAACCAACTGGACACAATAGAAATCCTGCATCGAGAGGGCGGGATGGCGCTTGATGGTAATGTTGCTGTAGTCAACATTAATCCACTTGTTGGCCGCGAATTTCTTCTTCTGGTCATCGATGTACTGACGCTTCGTGTATTGGGTATATTTCACCTTGGGCTCAATCTTGATGACAGAATTATCGTCTTTCTTCTGTTTGATGACAGTACCAGTGATGATGAGCGCATCGTCGGAATAAACCTGCTCAAGGAAGTCGATATCCTTCTCGCAATAAGCGGTGCGCAGATGCTCCACATAGGAAAGAATCTCCAGACGGCGGGATTCATCAGTGACATCTTTGGCACGTTCGAGCACTCCGGCGGTAGTAGTGGTGGGGAGCATAAAATTGAAGCGTGCTATGCGCCCCTGAGCATCATAGGTGAGGGAGCCTTCCTTGAAAGCATCCTCTCCGTTGAGAGCGGGGTCATTGAGCATGATGGGAATCTGACGCACGGTGTACCCTCCGGCAGCCAGGTTGACGAGGGGCTGCTGCACATATCCATCGTCGCAGAAGAAGTGGGCATATTCCCACAAGGAGTTGATACCTTCGAATGCCTCATCGCTCATGGCAATACCAGAGAGATTGAGGGTACGGTTCTCGTTAAAAGCTTTATTAAATTCGGTCAGAAGGGCAGTCGTATTAGCGGCCACGGCCCGGATGGTGGCAGCAGGTGCATCACCTCCCCTGACGATAAATTTCACTGCGGGTTCGGCCACGAGAGGTTCTTTCTCTTCGGCCAATAGGGATACAGGCAGCATAACAGCTGAAAGCGTGACCCCCATAAATATATGTTTCAAATTCATATTATTCTGTTTTAATCAAGTTGCACAATTATCTGTCAGTTACAGTGAACCAATATCCACGCCAGACGGCGTAGGACGAAAGCGAAGTGGCTGTCTTGGTGGATGCCTCTTCCAACTTGGTACCCACTTTATGGAGCACACCCTTGATCTTGCCTCCGCCATCATAGAAGAGTAGATAGCACTCATCGGGCATCAGTCCTCCCTCATACCGCCCGTACTCGAAGCGCGGATCCCACTTGTAGTCGGCGAAAACCTCCTTCATCCGATACATATCCTTTGCAGCCACCACATCCTGCACAACCTGTTGGCTGAACCCGATCTTGGGGGTCTCTTTCACAACGACAGTAGCTACCGGTGTGTCGGTCGGCTTAGGTGCCTCGGGCAGAGGGGGTATAACTATATCTGGTTCTTCGGCCACCTTCTCGCCTCGTTCTTCGGCTGTGAGTGTCACCTTTGAGAGGATGGCCTTTGAGGATACAAGGTCAGTCTTCTTACAGAAGATGAAGGTGCGCATCGAGTTGCCACGACGAGTATTCATCCAATTGGCGCACTTGTCGGTGTCCTTCGATTCGATTTTCACTTGAGCGGAGCCCAACTTGATGGCAATCCATCCCGTAGCGGCTTCATTGAGTCCATTCTGCGCCTCGGCAAAAGCCTTGTCGATATCCTCGTTGGTGGCTTCAGCCCAGAGATACATGGGTGACTGCTTAATCTCAGTCATCTGCCGGTTCAATTCAGCACGC